>WNGG01003460.1_pt1 | contig 21695 bp, 21 predicted proteins | sample 5400661 | NCBI WGS metagenome assembly WNGG01 (sample SAMN13153372, study PRJNA577476) | soil metagenome | isolation source: 100 cm soil or saprolite under Garry oak tree replicate 1 | place: USA:California | collected 2016-06-15
GAGAGCGATATCGACGTCTGGTTCACTCCCAACGAGACTGGCATCAAACGTGCGCCCATCCGCCAGCGTCACCTTCACCCGCCGTGCATTGGCAACCACGTGGGCATTGGTCAGAATCTGTCCATCAGAGGCAAAAATGAAACCCGAGCCTACACCACCATATTCCCGAGGCATATTGTATTGGCCATAGCGCCGCCCCTCATGCTCCAGGTCTATACGTACAACCGCAGGCCCAACGCGTTCCGCCGCCGTCATGACCGAACGTGAATAGGCATCGAGCCCCTGCGCATCCTTTTCATTCGTATCTATATCTAGCATAATGCTTTCACTTCTCTCCCAAAGGGAACGGGTGACACGCCTCTGAGGGTGCAGATGATGCACCCTCACGAGAGAACGGCCAGTTTGTTGTTCCCTTATGCTCTTTTCCTTCGTATAACGATATATCGTTATCTATGCATATCAACAACGCGAGAGAACGGTATTATTCCCACTCGTGTTGTCATTTCTTCAATCAAACTGATCTACGAAAGACGTTTTCCCGTATAACTCACATGGGCAAGACGCGCTTGCCCGACAGGAGGGAGAGCATATCGAACGGGTGGAACTCTCAGGTGACGGGGGAACAACATGGACCACAGCTACGTTGCAGGAGCAGCCGCAGCCTGGGACCTGGTGCTTCTGGGAGGTAGCAATGCATCTTGATCCTGACGCTCATCAACTCGTAGTGCGTGCCTGGGATTCATCTGGCTGGACACAACCGCAAGATATCAGGCAAGTGTGGAATTGGAAAGGCTATCTCAATAATGCCTGGCATCGGGTCAATGTAGTTATCGAATAGAGGGAAAACCTTAACTAATGATGGGTTTAATTGCATTAATTTATTTAACAAGCAAGTGACTATCACTACCTGGCGACATATTATTTAAACTTCAGGTATTCCTCAGGTAGTCTTATGCCAAACTTTTCGCATAACGCCGATACGTCCCTAAAATCCTTTTCCTTTAGCTCATAACCGCTATGGAACTTGACCATCCAATCTGGAGATATACATTTTACGTCCTTACCTGCTATTATGCCTGTTCCAGTCAGCGAGCCAGCAGGATACATTTCTCCATTGCCAACAGGTCCATAAATTCCATTCCCTTTTGCATCTAATACGATAACGTGGATATCTATTTCATGTCCTTTCTCATCGCCTAACACAAAATTATGGGGTCTTGCAATTTCTAATTTTATCTCCCCACATCCCTTACCCTGTAAAAGCTCTCTTAGTTTTGAGACATCTTTCTCCTGTATTGCTATATCCAAGTCTTTATGCGGACGGGACTGATAACCCAAGAGAGCATCGACTCCCCACCCACCATCAATCCAAATGATGAGTCCGTTTTTCTGGCACATCTCGTAGATGCTAATTACATCGGTTGCTTCCATGCTCAAATTATACAATATTGGGAACTTTTACCCGAAAACAAGGGTAAGTAAAACGGCATTTCCTGATGCCGCACCTGTGGGCTGGGCCACCTGTTCCTCGACTGGATGGACTTAATAATACGCCTTCCCGATTGATTGTACCATTTAGTACCCTGTTCTTTTTACAGAATGGTGCCGATTTTACTTGTAGATGGACTGATCTAAACTGTCAAATCCTCTAAACTGTCAAATCCTCTAAACGCAGATGGTCTCAGGTGCGTGCGGCTCTTTCTAGAGACCTGGGCTACCAAAACGCGAGCACGTTCAATTGGGCAAGGTGTATCTACAATGCCAGCGCGAGCGAACCAACGGTTCGCTTTATGGAAGGGAAGATACAATATTATGCAAAAGAGAAACTAGGACAGATTCCGTTTTCTCCATGGCGGAAAAAAGAGAGCTGTCAGACGTATTATTAGTGGACTGATTGTGTTCCTTGTGCTTCTCCTCCTGCTTCTCCTTGTTGTGAGCAGAGCACAATTTCTCCCAAGAAAAGTAGCAACCCTCTCTCAGTCTGTTAAAAAAACCTACCCGCCTCAGCGACAGGGTAAGGCAAATGCGACGGGTACGACAGATGTGACTGTTGACTTTGGTTCGCGACTGAATACGGCCTATCCTATTCCCTCTCAGTTTCTTGGTGTGGGAGGCATTGGGATAGGCACGGCTCTTAACCACGATGGCAGCTCCGTTGCTCAAGCGAATTTCCGCTTAACCAAACTGGGTGACGACGATTTTCTGTCGCTCATCTTTCCAACGGCTGCCAGTTTGACGAATCCATCACAGCAAAATTGGACGAAGTTCGATACGGAAATGACGCTGGGAGTCAACTACCATTTGCAGCCGATCATCACGCTGGCCTATACCCCGAGCTGGTTACAGCCACAAAACCAAAATCCGCCTCATACCAATCCCTGCCTGACCAACAACCCGCCTGCACTGCCAACACGCATTCAGCCAATGTATCTGGTCAATGGCCAGGATCAGGGCCCGCAGGTGTGGGGGCAGTTAGCTGCATTGATGGTTGCCCATGTCGATCACTACTTTCCTCAAGTCCAGGCGATGTATGAGATTTGGAATGAGCCCGATCAAGCTCAATTTCTGTGCGTGCCAGACGGCGATCCCAATACGCAGCAAGATCGGTTGGCCCAGTATAAAGCGATTTTTGCCGCGGCTGCGCCCCAGATGCAACAGCAAGCCAATCGCGATGGCACCCACATCAAGATCGGTGGGCCAGCTCTGGGCTATGCGCTACAACAACAACTCACTATCTGGTTTCAAGGTCTGCTTACTGATCCAAGCATCTACCCATATATTGATTTTGTGACGTATCACCGCTATGTGTTTGGGCATAGCTTTACTGGCGCCAGTCAGGCCTTGGTGACCAACGCGCAAGACCCGGTGTTGGGAATCACGGCAGAATATGAACAAGTAGCTAAAGCGGTCCAGATGGGCAAACAACCCAATGCAGCCAACACGCCCATTTACCTTGATGAATACAATATGAACTCCTGCGTGCCCAACATTTGCCGCAACGATCCCACGCTCGCGCCTTTAAATAATGCCTTGTTTCTGGTCGATATGCTCAATGTCGTCAATGATACCAGCACCTCCTTTGGGCACGCTCGTTCTGTAGCGGCGGGTTTAGCCTTTTATACCTGGAATATTCCTGGCGGAAATATCTGCCTATTTGGGGTCATCGATGCCCACATGGATTGTTCAACCAGCGGTACGATTGTCCCCTATCCCCAGTACTATACCTACCTCCTCTTCGGCGGTGCCAACTATCTCGATATGACCAATGGGGGCTATGTTGCCAATGCGGTCTCGTCAAGTCATTCGGGTGTGTTCGCCACAGGATTTTACACGAAGACCAGTGATTGTATCGTCATCGTGAATACGACTGGAACCGCGTACTCGGCTTTCAATGTCCTTGCACAAAATCCAGGAACGAGCACCAACACTCAAGCAACAGTCTATACACTGCAATATGCGAACCAGCCGTCAAGTCCGATTACCTCAGGGCAAGTAAGCCTTGCCCAAACAAGTGGTAGTTCGACAGCTATTATCAATGTTCCTGCCTACACCACTGTTGCGATCTCATTTACCTAAATTTTTGTCCAATCTTTGGGGCCTTCCTCAAAAAGAGTGTTTTTCCAACCGTCCAACCTCACGCAACGCCCATGCCATTCTGGCGCAGATAGGAAGCGAGCTTGCGCAACAGAAGCAAGGCAGTGACGATTCCTAGACCGTAGGGATGCGTGTCAAGTATTCTCTGACAAGTTGAGTGCAGGGCTGGCACCCGCCGACGAACTCGTCATCTCGCGTCAACCAGAGGTGATGGTGACCATGCTGGCTGAGCTTGAGACTTCGATGTCGTAATACGGGGCAGTCGGCTCAAAGCCAGAGCTTTGCAACCACACGTTGTTGCCCATATCGCTCCATGTTTGATCATCGAAGACGAATGTGGAAACCCAGCCTTTGAGATGCGCTCGTGCGGCGACGCCTACAGGCCGTCGAACGAGAATCTGCGATGCTCCCCCGCTGATCCGTATAGGAACCACGCCCGGGGGATCGGGGAGCTAGATTGAGGCCGTCAAGCCTGGCTTCGACTTCCGAGGCTCCGCCCTGAATGACGATCCACCACGGGAGAGCGGCGTTGAGCGTGACCTCCGCCACGCGTTGCTCCCCGCCCAGAACCCACAGGCGTCGTGGATAGCGGATCGTGACCACCCCATCTTTGGTCGCGACGCTCGGCATCGGTCCCTCGAAACGGGCCTGATAGAGCTCGGCCATTGCGTCGTCGGTGCGCAAGGTCAGTCGGGAGACCCCGGAGGAGACAACGAGCCGGCCACTCGCCAGATCTCCAAGAGGCGCGGAGAAGATTCCCTCCTTGCCCGCTGGTACCTCTCGCAACCGGACAATTTCCTTTCTGGACAGCGTGTTGCTGCGTTTCAGAAACTCCAGCAAGAAAGCAAGTTGCTCGTCGTCGTAGTGCGATGTCATGTCATCCCACGCATCCCCAAGGGAGTCGAAGATGGAATCGATCTTCTGCATTTCGTCCTTGTCAGGGACAAGCCGGACGATGACTCTGCGGCCATCGTTGGGATCGCGCTCCCTGCGCACGAGTCCGGCCTCTTCTAGCCGGTTGAGCATCCCGGTGATCGCCCCGGTGGTCAGCCCCGTGAGATCGGCGAGCTGACCGGCGGTCATGGGGCCGGTAAGATTGAGAACATCAATGACCTGCATATCCGTAACGGTTATCCCGATCCTGGCCGCCGCTGCCCGGAAGAAGGACGCTCCGAGTCCAGTGAATTGCCGGAGCTCCCGTGCAAGCTCCCCCAGGACCTCCGCGCGATTTTGCTGAGAACCACTTGACAATTGCTCTTTCCTCCGTGTATATTTATCTTAGTTACTAAATTAAATTTTATGTTTTATCTTAGTAACAAGTCAATTCTGTTGACACTTCGCTTAACAGCTCAGTGATTTGAGTATACCATAGAAAGGTGTCATGTGTCATGACGATGATGATTGAAACCCGAGGATTGCGCAAATCGTTTGGCGACCACGTGGTGCTCGACGGCATCGACCTGGATGTGGCCGAGGGGACGATCTTCGCGCTGCTCGGCCCCAACGGCGCTGGCAAGACCACGACGGTTCAGATCCTGTCCACGCTCATCCGCGCCGATAGTGGCGAGGCGCGGGTTGCCGGCCACGACCTGGTCCGGGAGCCTGACGCGGTTCGCGCCGCGATCGGCGTCACCGGCCAGTTCTCGGCGATGGACAACCTGCTCACCGGCGAAGAGAATCTGCTTTTGATGGCCGACCTGCACCACCAGAGCCGATCTCGTGGCCGGAAGCGCGCAGCCGAGCTGCTCGAACGCTTCGACCTGGTTGACGCGGCCAGGAAGACGCCCGCCACCTACTCCGGGGGCATGCGGCGCCGGCTCGACCTGGCGATGACCCTGGTTGGCGACCCCCGCATCATTTTCCTCGACGAGCCGACCACCGGCCTGGACCCGCGCAGCCGTCATACGATGTGGCAGATCATTCGCAACCTCGTGGCCAGTGGTGTGACGATCTTGCTCACCACGCAGTACCTGGACGAAGCCGACCAGCTCGCAGACCGGATCGCGGTACTCGATCAGGGGAAGCTGGTTGCCCAGGGCACTCCTGACGAGCTGAAACGCCTCATCCCTGGCGGTCACATCCGCCTGCAATTCGCCGACGCGTGCGGGCTCGAATCGGCTGCCCGCCGCCTTTCCGAGGTGGCGCGCGACGACAACGAGCTCACGCTCCAGATCCCGACTGACGGCAGCGTCCGGTCTCTGAAGGCTGTGCTCGACCGGCTCGATCACGAAGCAATTGCGGTCGAAGGAGTCTCGGTTCACACCTCCGACCTCGACGATGTCTTCTTCGCCCTCACCGGCCACTCTGACACACAGAAAGGTTATGTACAATGAGCACTCTTTCCTTGACTCTACGCGATTCGGCGACAATGCTGCGACGCGATGTCCGGCACTCGCTGCGCCGCCTCTCGATGACGCTGAGTGGCCTACTGACGCCGATCGTCATGCTGGTGCTGTTCGTCTACGTGTTCGGCGGGACGTTGGGCGCTGGCCTTGGCGGCGTGGCGCATGGCGGTGCCTACATCAACTACGTCGCGCCCGCGATTATCCTCATGACTGTGGGTAGCGGGTGCGCGACGACTGCGATAAACCTCTGTATGGACATGAACGAGGGTATCATCACCCGCTTCCGCACCATGGCGATCTCCCGCGCTTCGGTGCTGACCGGACAGGTTCTCGGAAGCTTGATACGGACGATGATTACCATTGTCCTCGTCGTCGGGGTCGCGCTCCTCATCGGTTTCCGGCCCACCACGGGTCCCGTCGCCTGGATCAAGGCGCTCGGTGTCGTCGCGTTGTTCACCTTCGCGATCACGTGGATGGGAGTGGTGTTCGGTATGATAGGCAAAACACCCGCGGGAGCCAATAGCCTCTCCCTCATCTTCCAGCTCCTGCTACCGTTCACCAGCAGCGCATTCGTCAGCCCGGACTCGATGCCGGTTGGGGTACGCTGGTTCGCTGAGTACCAGCCTTTCACGCCTGTCATCGACACGCTGCGGGGGCTGTTGCTGGGAACCCCGATCGGCAACAGCGCGATCCTCGCCGTCGCCTGGTGCTGCTTCCTCACCCTGGTCGGATACCTGTGGGCACGAGTGGTCTACAACCGTGATCTCGTAAAGTAGTCAGGCGAAACGGAAATGTGCAGTTTATTGTGTTGATTGTTCTCACGAGGAGAAAGATATGACAAATCAGGAACGAACAAAGATCCTTGAGATGATCGCCTCTGGAAAGCTGACGATTGAACAAGCTGATCAATTACTGGAAACACTCGGCGCTCAAAGCATGGCTTCTGGGGAGAAGCGGCCAGACCAAAGCAAGAACGCCTCGGGATTCACCACTTTCACAGGAGAGCAAATGGCTGCTTTGGAGGTCTATGAAGTCGATGCAGACTACATCAGGGCGTTGCAAGAGGCAGGATTAAGGGATCTCACCGTGAAGCAACTCATCTCTTTGAAGAATTATGAGGTAGACGCAGATGATATTATGGCGCTACGAGAAGCAGGCTTCACCGATTTGACCGTGAAGCAACTCATCTCCTTGAAAACGTATGAGGTGGATGCAGATTATGTCAGGGCGTTGCGAGAAGCAGGCTTCACCGATTTGACCGTGGAACAACTCATCTCCTTGAAGAACTATGAGGTGGATGCAGATGATATTGTGGCGCTACGAGAGGCAGGCTTCACCAATTTGACCGTGAAGCAACTCATCTCCTTGAAGAACTATGAGGTGGATGCAGATTATGTCAGGGCGTTGCAAGAGGCAGGCTTCACCAATCTGACCGTGGAACAACTCATCTTCTTGAAGGAGCATGGCGAGTAGGCTCGACCATACGGAGGATGCGCTCGGCCCGTGGATGGGGAACACGAGATCTCACGTTTTTGGCCCATGCGAGACTCCGTGTTCCTCAAACAAATGGACATTCTTGAAAGGGTCAGCGCTCCAAACCTTCGCGTACCGTTTTCAGGTCTGGATGTGCTGACCCCAAATAGAGCTGTTCCTGCAAACCCAGGTGAATTTTATTGGATTTGATATCATTCCTGGAGAAGACATGATCAACGCGCATGGAGATATTCTTATGGCAACAAGAACCGTTCCACAGCAAACTATTCCTGGCCCATCCGCCTTACCGCTTCTTGGCAGTGGGGCGAATATGCTCAAACTTTTCCGCGACCCGTGCACCTACTCGCGTTGGCTGCACGACACCTACGGTGATGTCGTCGCGATGGCCCATGGCGATCCCACCTACGTCTTTGCCTTTGGGCCTGCGCTCAACTTCCATCTGCTTTCTCAGCCCACTCTCTTCGAGGTGGGGAAAGGGAAGATCTTGAAGGCGTCGAAAGACACAGCACTGGGACGCCTCCTCCTCTTTAATCTCCTCAATATGAACGGAGAGCATCACAAACGGCATCGTCATTTGATGCAGCCAGCCTTCCATAAACGGCAGATCGGGCTGTATCACGACGACATGGCGGCGCTCACCAGGCTGATGCTTGAACGCTGGCAGTCTCTCTCCCAGATCGAGCTGCACGCTGAAATGAAGAAGCTCACCCAGCGGATCACGGTCAAGACGCTATTCGGGCTCTCCGATGAGAAAGAGATCGACCAGATCGGAGCGCTCTTCCAGCAGTTACAAGCTTCACAGTCACGGCTCATGTATACACCGCTCATCGACGTGCCAGGCATGCCCTATCATCACACGCTCAAGCTTGCCGGGCAGTTGGAAAGCTTTATCCGCGCCATGATTGCACACAAGCGCGAAGACGGCGAGAGGACCGATGTCTTGGCCGCGCTGGTGCGTGCGCATGATGAAGACGGAACAAAGCTCACGGATGACGAGTTGGTCAGTCACACGCTCACCTTGTATGCCGCCGGACACGTGACCACATCGAACGCGCTGACATGGACCATCTTCTTGCTTCATCAGCATCCACGCATCCACGCTGACCTGCTCGCTGAGCTGGATGGCAAGCTGCACGGCGATGCCCCGGCGCTTGAGTCGCTTCATCAATTATCCCTGCTCGATGGCGTCATCAAGGAGAGCCTGCGCCTGTTGCCGCCCACTCCCACCAGCATGCGCATCGCGGCCTCGCCCTGTGAGGTTGGCGGCTTCGCTCTGCCCAAAGGATCAACGATCTTCTTCAGCCCGTTCCTGACCCACCGCGAGCCCTCGCTCTATGAGGAGCCCGACCGCTTCAAGCCGCAACGCTGGGCCACGCTGAGCCCAACGCCGTACGAGTATCTGCCGTTCGCCGCCGGGCCACACCGATGTCTCGGAGCGGAATTCGCGCTCCAGGAGATGAAAGTGGTGCTGGCAATGCTGCTCCAGCGTTCCCGTCTGGCGGTCGTGCCCAATGCCAGGATTGAGCCCAAGGGCAGCAACCTGGACCCGGCGCATGGGATGCCAATGCGCATCCTCCAAGAGGACCAACAGTTCGAGCGCGTCCCGGTACGCGGCAGCATCCATCGCCTGGTCGAATTTGGGTAGGAGTGTTCTCAATGGAAACAGAGATGACCAGGTTGGTTGCAGGGAGCGTGCTCCGACCATTCAAAGGATGCAACGCGCAATCTGCTCTTCGATGGACAGCCGGTCTCGGTGATCGGCGATGCGCTCTATCTCAGCTATGAATCTCTTGCGCAACCCGTGGGCTTACCACGCGCGCGAAGGCAGCAGCACAGAGGCTGAGCAACACCACAATGCCCAGAGCGACGCGCAGACTCAGCGCGTCCGCGCCCAAGCCGATGACCGCTGGACCCACCAGAAAACCGACATAGCCGCACAGGGCGACGGTCGCGATCGCCGTTCCTGAGACCTGCTTCGAGGTGCGGCCTGCCGCGCTTAGCACGAGCGGAAAGATCACCGAAAAGCCCGCGCCAACCAGACCAAAGCCAACCAGGGCCAGCGGAACCCACGTGACCACCAGCGCGAGGGTGAGCCCTCCCGCGGCTACGAGTCCTCCCAGCCGGACCATCACACGCGGTCCCAGGCGATCCGTCAGGTGATCCCCCAGCCCTCTGCCCGCCGCCATGACGATGGAGAAGGCAGCGTAGCCAGCCGCGGCCAGTCCTACCCCTGCCCCCAGGATGGTATGGAGATACACGGCGCTCCAATCAGCCATGGCCCCTTCCCCCAGCAGCACACAGAAAGCCACCAGACCCAGAGCCAGCAGGGAACGCGTCGGACGGGCAAACGTGACCCCTGCTCCTTGGGCGTCCGCGTGGGCCGGCACGAGATAGCGCGCGACTGAGAGGGTCAGGAGGATTCCAAGGAGCGCGACCCCCAGAAAATGCAACCAGGGAGCAACGTCGTGAGCGGCCAGCAGCCCGCCGACCAGCGACCCAGTCAGCCCGCCGAGACTGTAGCAGGCATGGAACGAGTTGAAGATGGAACGAGTGTAGCGCCGCTCGACAGCCACCCCCTGCGTATTCATGGCGACATTCACCGCTCCGAACGAGGCGCCGAAGAGTACCAGAGTCACCACCAGAATCGGCAAGGTGGGTGCGAGTGCCAGGATCGGCAGCATCACACTGAGGCACACCGAGGCCAGCACGGTGATCGACCGGCTGCCAAAGCGCGCGGCCAGGTAGCCAGCCAGATTCATGGACACCAACTCCCCGCTCGCCGTTCCCAGTAAGGCCACCCCTAGCTCGCCTGGGCTCAGCCCCAGCCTGGTTTGCACAGCGGGAATGCGCACCGCCCAGGAGGCAAACGTGACCCCGGCTAGAAAAAAATACACGGCGACCGCCAAGCGGGCCGCCCGTGGGACGGATGCCGGAACCTGAATCGGCTCGTGTGCCATAGCTGTCCTCCAGAACGGGATAAGATAAAGCAAGCATACGCTCAGGTTCCCGCCAAGGCAAGTTAGAAATGCGTTTCTTTCCAGAGAGCGCGCCCATCATGTTGTGAACAAGCGTTCTCTGCAATCACCAGCGCCCAGCGCAAAAAGCATTTATTGTTGAATCGTCTGCCAATCGTTGGTGTGTTCGCGCTGGACGCGCTTGCGTTCGGACACCCTGCTCCTCCACACGATGATTTTGCTGCTGCTTCAATCGTACCCAGATTCGCAGCTTTTTGCAAGGTTTTCCATCACGGGGACTGACCACCCTCGTCCAGCATCATACGGCTTAGTGTTCTCGCGAGGATGCATGCCCATTTCAGAAGCAGGACGAAAAGCACCCTGGTCTCAAAGAATCTTTCCAGCTATTCAGCACCATCAGAAGAGGGAGCTGCGTTCCTGCCCTCGTTCTCCTTTGTTCTGTTCGTTTCTCCTGGGGCAGGAGTTTTTGGACAGTGGAGGCAATACTCACGTACCATCACAGATGGTAAAATGAAAGGAGGCGCTCTAGCAGAAGGAAAGAGCAAGTCCGCAAAAATAAAGGGATTCTGCTCTCCATTGATGGCATCCAGCCAGATGCAGGCAATGAGACGATCTATCTGATACGAGATGTCTTGACCGGAAGAATAATCAACGCAGAAAATACCACAGAAAGCACGAAAGAACGTTTGAAGCAGATCCTCGCCCCTGTGGTTGCGTTGAAGTTGCCAGTGATCGGAGTGATCAGCGATGCTCAACCAACCGAATTACAAGCCGTTGCAGAATTATGGCCTAACGTCCCCCATCAGATCTGCCAATGCGCATGCCATTCGTGAAGCAGGACGCTTGATTTACAACGCCGATCATCGGGTCAAGACCGACATGCGCATCAGTCGGCCTCGAAAAAACGCACGCCTATCGCCACAATCTGCACAAACGCCTCCGCGAAGCTGAAGAGCACAAGCAGCAGCAAGAACCAGAAAGCAAACAGTTGCACATCTTGGAGGAATATGCCGCGATGGTGGAAGGGGCCTTAAATCTGGAAAGTAAACCTCCTTTCCAGTATGGAGGATTGGCCATGCACGAAGCGTTGAGCAAGATTGAGGCGAGCTGAGAGAAGCTGGAAAAAGGGGGGGAGCTGTAAACCAAACGTGCAAGAAGCGTCTGGTCCGCCTCAAGAGCATTGTGAGCCTGCACAAGGAGAAAACAGCGCTTCTGGCTTCGATCAAGAGCATGTACCAATGGGTCGCGAGAAGTCGAACATATTTTTGATGGGTCATGGGCAAGTCAACCCGAAGAGATTAGGAATGCAGAAGTACAGAGGCGCTTCGATGCGTACTTGCAGCGCCTCTCCTGCTTTATCGAAGCAGAAGAGCGAACGGAAGATGAGCAATTGCGTTTAGGGCATCTTTTCAAGGTGTTAACCCATTTGAGGTCAGGACTCGTCCACTCGACTCTCTTGCTTCTTTAGAAACTCACTGGGAGCAATCCTTCGGTACGTGAGTATTGCCCCCACTGTCCTAGATGTCCATTTACGCGCAGATGAGCTGACGGAGGTACGCACGATTACGAACGAAGCTGCGCGTCCACTCTTGCGTCTGGAAGCCATCGATGCTATACAAGCCGATGTTACAACGCTCATGGAGATGGTATACGCGCGGCTTCATAACAAGCTCCCTGCACATGCCATTGTCCTGTTGGAAGTGAATAATGTGATTCCTCGTGTCTACGAACAACTCGATCATGCAGGGATAGCTGAGCGGCGTAAGCTGGTACGAAGCTGTAATATTCGTTGGAGTTTTCAGCATAGCGCGTCTACCCAAAACAGCGAAGCGATGTCCGAAGCGGCTCTAGATCGCCAATGGGAACATTTTCTGGAACAAAGAGAGCAAAACGCGGATGAGTACACTTGGCATCAAGAAGAAGGACTACAACGCATCGAAGAGGCGCGTAACGTGCTATTGGCAGCTTATGCACAGGAAGGAGAATAAGAAGTGGAGCAGCATGATCTCACACTACAATTGCAGCATTATCGTCGTTTTGTGGAGACAGGGGTTATTGCTTTTGAACCTGGTCTGACAATTATCGGTGGACCAAACGGAGCGGGCAAAAGCACGCTAATAGGTGCCTTTCTCTATGCTTTGTTTGGTCTCAAGTCCAAGCAGTCTCTTGAAGATATACGCACCGATTCGTTGAACAAAGAGGTACGCGTCGAATGTAACCTGCACATTGATGATCAGGAAGTTCATATTGTTCGTTCTGGTAACATTGCCGAACTACGTATGAACAACGTGATACAGGTACAGGGAAGTCCAGGAAGCGGGAAGGCAGTAACCAAACGTGTTACTGCTCTGCTCGGCGGACTTACACGTGAGCAATTTGAGCATACATACGTTGCCTTGCAAGGCGAGACGGCAGGATTGGTTGCAGAGAAAGCCAGTGATCGGCGTCAGGTGATTGAGAAGGTTCTCCAACTGGAAGTTCTCACAAAGGCCGCAGAGCTGCAAACCAAACGCTGCGAGAATGCAAAGGGCGGCGTACTCTTACTCGGTAAGCTGATCTGTGATGACTTATCATTGGATACGAAAGCCCGTAGCTACCTACAAAGTTTTCAGGGTGCGAGAACAACTAGTTCAAAATCACAGCATGCCCAGCGGTTACTGAAAAGCATAGAGCAGGTCATTACCGAACGGCAGCAGCAGCAGCAGCAACAAGCAGAGGACCAGGTAGCTCAAGCAGAGGCACGAAAGGCCGATACAGAGAAGCAAAGACAGGAACATGAGTTGCTCGTGAACAAAGCACAGAATGCTTATGGGGAACAGGAAAAATGCCAGTCTGCATATAATCAGTATCAAGAGCGTATTGCTGGCGTCGAGGGAAGAAGAGCGCAAAATAAGCTGGATGTAGAGAAGTGTCAGGCTACCATCCAACAATCTGAGCAGTATGCAGAAGCCTCAGCTACCTACCTGCAATTGCAAGGGCAGACAAAGAGCGATGAGGCACGATTAGGGCGTATTCCTCATATTAGAAGCTGTTACAGTACATTTATAACGAACAAGGATCGACTGAACGAACTTGACTCTCAGTTGGAAAAACTGAAGCATGTTGATGAGGAATTGTATCAGGCACAGGAGGTCGCAGAACAGGGAAGGCAGCGATGGGACAAACTGCGTAATAACGATCCAACACAAGCAGATAACGAAACATGGTTGACGCAAAAAAGCATAGTCGATCATGAGGAGAAGCAGAACCGAGAGGCTTTGAAAGTGCTTACTAATGGTACAAGCGATGCTCGTTGCCCTACCTGTAATCAGCCTTTCACTGAGCATTCATCAGAGCATCGTTTGCGACACCTCAATATCTGGCTAAATGAAACGTTGCTGCGCCGACGAGCAGAGCTACAGCAGCAAAAACAGAGTATTGACGCAAAGAAACAACACTGGGTGAAGGAGACGCAAAAAGCGCACAGCGACTATGAGCAACTGAGGAAAGACGCTGTTGAGAAAGAAAAGCAAGTTCTAAAGAGAGACTCATTGTGTGCGGAGCGCAACAAGGTACATACTAACTTCTTGAAGAGCCGACAGGAATGGTTGGAATTGGAAGAAGGTGTTTCAGCTGCCCAAGAAGAGAATCCACACGATAGACTGAACGAGTGGCGTAAAGAAGAAGAGAACCTACGCAATAGATTGAGTGATATGCGTAAACAGGCAAGCGAGTTACAGGCACAAGCCGGTATGTATGCACGATTGCCTGAATTCAGACAAACCCTGACTGAGAAACAGCAGGAGCAAGAGCAGCTTACTCTCGATAAGCAAGAATTGCTAGAGCAGCAACAGCAGCTTCGTTATACTCCTGAAGCCTTTCAAGCGACAAAAGATGCCCTAAGAAAAGCGAATGAGGAGCTTGGCAGAATACAGGAGCAACTTCATAAGGAAGAGTTAGCACTGAGAGAAGCCAAGTCAAGTGTACGAGGCGCACAAGAAGGGATGGAGAAAGCACAGTCATATCACAACCGCTTTGGAATATGTGTTCGAGAATACTATAGAGAGGAACGCTTGCGTGAACACCTCGAAGAGTTCAAAAAGCACTTTTTTGCGGCGAATACTGACGAAGTGATGAGACGTACCACAGAGTTGCTCATGCACGCGATCACCGATCAGTCCATTCTCGGTGTCAAATTTGAGGGAGAGGAACTCCAATACCTAGATGCCAGCTATTCCGCTCGCCCTATCAGTCGCCTTTCTGGAGGTGAAAAAGCACTCGTGGGTTTGTGTCTGCGTGTAGCGTTGGCTGAGCAAGCACAGACAATTATAAAAATAGGGCGCGTGAAGTTTCTCGTGCTGGATGAAGTGCTTTCCTCGTTAGACGAGGAGCGATGTGAGGCAGTGAAGCGTATCTTCGAAGATGTGCTACAACGTGGAATCTTTGAACACATCGTTATGATTACCCATCTGGATACGGTAAAGCAAAGTTGGAATGCACATGGGCTGGCTATTCAAAAAGATGGCAAAACAAGCACAGTAGCTTCGGTTTCTCCTGACGAAATTCCTATGGATGAGGCTGAGGCGATAGAGGTCTAAGCAATGACAATTTCGCAATCACCTAATACGCAGGGAGGGAAGCTATTAGCTTCTCTCCGCCAAAAGGTACAGATGACCCAGGCAGAGCTGGCGAGAAGAGCAGAAGTCTCGCGGAGTATGGTTGCCCAATTAGAAAGTGGAGAAAGACGACCATCACAAAAGTTAGTACGTACATTGTGTCGCGTCATGCATGTCTCCATTGAGGAAGAAAGACAATTATTACTTGCTTATGAGATTACCCCATCGGGTCATACTCCTGAGCAGATTGCCGCTTTTCTACGGGCGGATAAGAACCTTACTCAAGACCAGGCGGAACGGATTGCGGCACTGGTACGAGAAGCGTATGATAAGGCATTGAGTGAACGCCTGTGAGTGAAGTTGCGGAAGACTAGGATGAAGAAAAACATTCGACTACGGTACTCTAATGATCTACCAGGAATACCACTTCAGCGTGATATTGAAAAGCTAGCACTTGCGGACAGGCGTACACTCGGTTGCCGTTTTGGAGAACCCTGTGATCCACGTCAGCTCATCAAATTCCATGATGTCGAAAAGATTTTGGAGACGTATGAGCAGTATGCTGTACATTATGGCCGCTCTATGAGCGGTGAATTTGAGAGTCGCTGGTCGGGAACGCTGCTCCATGTGCAAAATGGAAACCATCTCATCATGATCAATCCAGAACATAGTCCGTCTCGGCGTACATTTACGATTGCTCATGAATTTGGACACCTCGTATTCGCTCATCAAGCTATTATGATTACCAACGATGGTATGCAGCAATCACGTTCCAGTGATGCACAGGAATTGGAAGCGCATAGTTATGGCTTGGCGATTCTTCTCCCCTCTGCGCCTCTCCTACAAATAGTGCGGCAAGGAGCAACCACCTCTGGCATTGCAGCTCACTACGGAGTAAGTTCTGCGGCAGTGGAAATGCGACTGAAAATCACAGGTCTTTGGGAAATGTTGGCCGAACGATAAAAGCAAGATAAACGGCTGTGTTGCAAAAACGCTCTGAGGAGCGCTATGGGCATGAAGCTTCCCTTCTTGCTCAGCTTATGCCGCCATTCCAAACAGACAGGCGATGAAGGAGACCTGCCCGGTGATGTTTCCTTTGCCCATCCCTCTGACCTGTCCCTTGCGAATCATGTTCATGACCTCATATCCTTGAAGCGTTCGCCCTGCCGTTTCAAAGGAAAAGAAGTCCATCCAAGGCTTGACCAGCCGTTTGACGAAGCGATGATCTTGTTCGACAATGTTGTTTAAGTATTTGACCTGCCTCAGTTCGACCGCTTCGGGAAGCACTCCGCTGGCTTTGAGTTCGGCCATGGCCTTGGGATAGGCCGCGTTCTTATCGACGGTGATCACCCGAAGGGCCGATGTGGCGGGGTTGGCCGCAGCCGTCAGCTCTTCCACCTGTTCCTCGACCGCAGGGGCTTGAGGAGCTGAACCAGTGGGGGAATGCAGCGCTTTGAGGAAGAAACGTTTGGCCGCCTCGGCATCGCGCGTTGAACTCAAGAGAAACTCGAGCGTGTTCCCCTCGGAATCGACCACCCGGTAGAGGTACATCCATACTTTCTTGACTTTGATGTACGTTTCAGCCACGCGCCAGGAGTCGTTACACGCTTTCAGATGAGGCCGAGAGCGTTTGTCAATCTCGGGGGCAGAGTACTGCACCCAGCGATAGATGGTCGTATGATCCATGTGCAAGCCACGCTCGAGCATCATTTCCTCGAGGTCGCGATAACTCAGGGAATAGCGCAAATACCACCGCACACACAGCAGAATGATCTCAGCCTCAAAATGAGCCATTTGAACGGACTTGCATTGTTCATGATGGAAACTCCTCTCCTCTTTCTCGAAATAAAGCAGAGTTTATCAGAATACCCCCATTTTTGCAACACAACCCTTTTTTCGGAGTTAGAATGGAATCTCATTTCATTTCAGAGTTAGGGTGGAATTCTCAGAAAGACATCATAGGAAACAGGCAGAGGCGTATGGGAGTCGAACCCACCGGGGACCGCGCCGAGCGACCCCAGCCGTTTTGAAGACGGTGAGACCCACCGGAGCCCCTCCACCTCCATCATCTTTCCGTAAGCCGTATTGTGCCATGTCTCTTCTCTCCTCTCAAGCCAATCTCTTCCCCCCTTAATATTCGCCTCCCGCTTGCTTTTGTACCCTCTGGTATACTAACAAAAGAGGCACCACTTCCTCACCGTACAAAGTGTCCGTGCCGATTTGTTCGATATCTCGAATGGTCTACTCACAAAAGAGGCACCACTTCCTCACATGACCTGCCTCAAACCTCTTTTCTACCGTCCACCTCTTCGTACTCATCCACCACAAGAGGCCCCACCTAACTCAAAAGGAAGCATCATGAACCAGAATCACCATCCCCAACCCCCCCTCGACGCCAGTGAACCCTTTCAATTACCTGCACCGCCCGACTTACAGCTTGCACACCTCTGCCTCGCTGACGTCGCTTCCCAACCAGTCCACTGGCTCTGGCCGGGGCGTCTCCCTCTGGGCAAACTCACCCTGCTTGAAGGCTCTCCCGGCAGTGGCACCTCTCTCTTTGCCCTTCATCTCGCAGCCTGCCTCTCCGCTGGCTCCCCGTGGCCGGATGGCACCCCTTGTCCACAAGGCAACGTCCTACTCATGGCCCCGCACGACAGTGTCAGCGATACCATCAAACCTCGTCTTGAGGCAGCTGGTGCCGATACCACCCACATCTTCTTTCTTGCGCCCATTGCCGACACCTCTGCGTCCACTACTCACCGTTCTCGTCCCTTTTCCCTGCCACAGGATCTCGCCCTCTTAGAAAGCACCCTCACTCACCTGCACATTCGCCTGCTCATACTCGATCCCTACTCGGCCATCCCCGGTCTTCGTCATGGCCTGCTCGACCTGGTTCAGCTTGCCGAACGCACTGGCTGCGCCATCATGCTCACCTGCTCCCTCAAGCAGCCCCCAACCGACCCTTTACGCGCTCATAGTCCCGTCTCTCCCGCGCACATCGCCGCTCGGAGCCACCTCCTGCTCGCTCCCGACCCTGCTCATGAACACCGGCACCTTCTGCTCACCACCAGGCATCCCCTCTGTGCCTCTCCCAGCATTCTCTCTTACGAAATCATTCCTACCCAACACGGCATTCCCACCCTTCACTGGTTAGGTCAACGCGATACCTCCCATCTCACCCTTCTCTCAACCGGTCCCATCCACTCCTCTCAGCGTCAATCCATCCTACGCTTTCTCCACGGCAGTTCTACACCTCGCTCCATCAAAGACATCCTCCAGGCCACCAGTTATGACTATAATGCTGGACGCAAGATGATCACACGTATGTGCATGGCAGGCGAACTGGTCTCTCCCGCTCGTGGTCTCTACACCACCTCTGGTCATCCCTGCTTAGCATCCTTCCCAGATCCCTCTTCCACTTCCCAACCAGACCCGGCCCCATCACCTGTCCCAAATGTCCCATCTTCTGACAACTCTACACACACCCCTTCTCTTGAGTTGTCTCCACCAGATCCGACCCCATCACCTGTCCCAAATGTCCCATCTTCCGACCACGCCGCAGGCACTCATTCCCTTGAGCAGTTTCCCGCAAGCAATGCTCCTCCATTCTCATCAACTTCAGAGAACTTTCCCACTACAACCTTCGACAGGAGCCGCAACCATGTCCCAATTGTCCCCTATCCACCTGACCTCACAGATACTCTCATCAATTACCAACTGTAAGCCTGCGCACTCGCTCCACATCAACCTCTTCCAGCGTCTTAACCATCAGCTCCGCCTTCCGCAAACCCGGCAGATCACGATCTCCTGCCACCGCAATACTGCGCATCCCTGCGGCATGAGCAGCCTCTACACCAGCTACCGCATCCTCGATAACTACGCAGTATTCAGGTGCTACATTCAATGCCTTAGCCGCCGCCAGGAAAATATCGGGAGCAGGCTTTCCACGTGGCACAGTCTCTCCCGATACCAGCGCTGACAGATACCGCCCTAAGCCTAGCACCTCACTGATCAGCTCGATATTCTCAACCGGAGCCGAAGATGCCAGCGCCTGGCGAAAACCTGCCTCGTGCAATTCGCTCATCAACTTCATAGCTCCAGGCAGAGCTTGAGCGGTCTCGCGAATCAGTTCTCGAAAATAGACCTCTTTCCTATTAGCTAATGTTTTTACTTGTTCAGGTGAAAGCGGTCCCCAAACAATGGCCAGAATATCATCGTTACGTTTGCCGAAAGTGGCCCAGAAATCTTCATCAGTCATCTTAACGCCCTCTTCACGGGCTAAGCGCTGCCATGCCAGACGATGTTCATTGGCACTATCGATAATCACCCCATCTAAATCCCAGATGACTGCTTGTATGGTCTTTGCCATGGAAACTCCTCGCTGTTTTTCCCAATCATATCACATAGGGCTTGCCAGGCTCAGGAGCGGCATTTTCAACACCTGTTTAATTGTTTGCAGTTTTGACAATTTAAATAGCTCGCCTCACTTCACCTGCCCCGAGACCGCACGAGCCGCATATCGTCCACTCGGCAACTCACCCGTAATCAATGCCATCAATCCAGGGACGCTCACCTCTGGTAAAGGGCGATCACTAATATCCTCGCCAGGGAAAGCTTCCTGGTGCATTTGCGTACGCATATCACCAGGATCGACCCAGTAGACACGCCAGGACGGTTTTTCAGCCGCCAGAATATGCGACAACTGCTCCAGAGCCGCTTTACTTGAGCCATAGCCACCCCAACCTTCGTAGGCTTCAACACCTGCATCGCTAGTAATGTTGATAACACATGCCCCATCTTTCAACTGGTGTTGCAGCGTCTGAATAAGCGCAAGCGGCGCAATCACATTGGTACGGTAGACCCGTTCAAGCACATCAAGAGGATATTCCACTAAGTAAGGCTGTGGACTGGGGCCAAGCATACTGGCACTGTTGATCAGAGCATCCAGGCCACCCAGATTGCGTACCGCCTCAGCCAGAGCCTGACGATGAGCTGGATCGGTAACGTCTCCCGCAATGGCGATCACGCGAGTCTGAGTCGCAAGTTTAGCACGAGCCGCTTCAAGTGCCTCAGCTCCACGAGCGTCTATAATCAAATTCCAGCCCTCTTGCGCCAGTTGGCGAGCAAGGGCAAGACCAAGCCCACGCGATGCCCCCGTAATCAGGGCTGTAGCAGAGGTTGATGTCGTCATAATATATTGTTTCCTTTCTATAAGGAGATAGATTATCTTGCCGTTCCATGTAAGTATACCTCACAGAAAAGAGCTTACTATCGAGCAAGAGAACAGTTTATGGGCTGTACAAAAGGACAGAAGGGATGAAGTTCATATTTTTGCAGTGAGCATGATGACCGCCAGGGTCATCACTACTATACACGATACCGCGCCCTGCGAAGCCGTAGTATAGTAGTGACGACCCTGGCGGTCGTCATGTCCCCTGCGGCCATCACGCTTGACTATACGCGAAGTACAAACAGAAGCCGTAGTATAGTAGTGACGACCCCTGCGGTCGTCATGTCCCCTTGCGCTCGTCATGAATCTTGCTTCATGATGACCGCCAGAGTCATCACTACCATATACGATACCTCGGCCTGCGAAGCCGTAGTATAGTAGTGACGACCCTTGCGGTCGTCATGAACCCTTGCGGTCGTCATGAACCCTTGCGGTCGTCATGAACCCTTGCACTCATCATCAATCCTGCTTCAACTGCTGCTCAGCATAGACGCCTTGATATTCAGGTGGCAACATTTCGGCGATCTTACGCATGACTTTCTGGGTAGCCTCGTCAATATCCTCACGGGTAATTTTCTTACCTTTGGGAGTTAGGACCATAGGCTGACCATAAGAGATAGTGATGGGCGCACCAAGTTTTTTAAGAGCGTTTTCGCTACCCCAGATGGCTACCGGCACGACAGGAACGCCAGTACGCAGAGCGATCATACCCATACCGGCATGAGCAGTTGCCATTGTGCGCGTTCTGCTGCGTGTTCCTTCTGGAAAAATGACAAGGATGTTGCCTTTTTTCAGTTGCTGTTCAGCGGCACGCAATGCCTGACGGTCGGCCTCGCCACGCTTGACGGGAAAAGCTCCCAGGAAACGCACCAGCCAGGCGAGCTTGCTGCTAAAGTACTCTTCTTTCGCCATGTAGACAACTTTACGGTGAAGATGAAGAGGAACAAGGGGAATATCTGTCCAGGCCAGATGATTGGAAGCAATAATGAACGCTCCCTGGCGAGGAACGTTGTAAAGGCCACGCAGGCGTATACGCGAGGTAAGATGGAAGACAAAAATGGCGAACCAGCGGATGGCATGATATAAGAAAGGAGGCGTGACATACGGCTCATAGAGATTTAGTGTTGGTTTGCCTGGTTTAGCTGGTATGACAGGTTGCACTTGCTGAGCCGGTGTATCTTGTTCCTGCTTCATGAGTTGTTCTCCATATAACTATAGATGATCTCTAGCACCTGTGAAACGCTGAGATGATCAGTAACGATCACAATCGCATCCGGTGCCTGGAGCAAGTTATGACGGTCGGCATAATCACGTCGCTGTATGTCTTGCAAAATGCTTTCCAGTGTTGGTATATCGGGGTTCTCTGGCCCAAAGCGCTCCCTCAGTTCAGCGTAGCGACGACGTGCGCGTTCCTCCAAGCTGGCAGTTAAATAGATTTTGAGTTCGGCATCAGGCAGCACAA
>WNGG01003202.1_pt1 | contig 21694 bp, 21 predicted proteins | sample 5400661 | NCBI WGS metagenome assembly WNGG01 (sample SAMN13153372, study PRJNA577476) | soil metagenome | isolation source: 100 cm soil or saprolite under Garry oak tree replicate 1 | place: USA:California | collected 2016-06-15
CTGCCCAGTCGTGCACGTCGTACACCCCTTCCTCCTCCCATCGGCGATGACGGGAGGGTCGGTCGAGAACTCAACCCGGTGTGGGAGGTGTAAAGGTTTCGACCGGCGAGAGGTGTCAAGTCTTCACCCGGCGTCGACAGATAGAGTGAAGAGACGGCTCCCCCACCGCGCGGGCCCAGACCGACCGCTGGTACACTCGGTCACCAACCCTTCACCGTTGAACTTGGTCCCGTCATGACGACTCCTCAGTCCACCATCGACCTTCGGCAGTACTGGAACATCCTGCGTTCCCGTAGGCTCGCTTTTGGCCTTCCGGTGGTGGTGCTCACGGGCTTGGCGATCCTGTTCACCCTGACGCGGACCCCCCAGTACACGGCTGAGGCGCGGGTGCGCGTCGACCCGCTCGTGGCCCCTTTCTTGTCCTCCACTACGGCCATCAACGCAAGCCAGCCTGATATGGGCACCGAAGCCGAGACAGCTGCCTCAAGCCCGGTGGCGATCCTGGCCGGCCGAGCTATCGGGGTCACGACAGGTTCGGACGCACTTCTGAAGCACCTGCACGTGCAAGCCGCGAGCACCAGTTTCATTCTGACGTTCCAGTACACGTCGCCGAGCCCTCGCCAGGCCGCCCAGTACGCCAACGCCTTCGCTCAGGCGTATCTCACCTACCGAAACAGCACCGTCACGGTGCCCCTGAATAGGCTGATCACGGGACGCGAGAACGCCATCTCCCAACTCGAGGCGCAACTGAAGAGCGCGCCGCCAGCCCAGAAACAGGATATTCGGCCGCAGCTGAGTGACGCTCGGGCTGAGCTCGCGCAGTTCCAGAGCGCCCGGGAGTTGATCTCGGGCGGGGCATTGATCGAGAACGCCGAGCCTCCTGCATCCCCTTCATCGCCCAGCCTGTTTCGCAACCTGGCGATCGGGATCATCGGAGGGCTCCTACTGGGGGTCTCCCTGGCGTTGGTCCGGGAGGCTCTGGACGACCGAATCAAGAGCCGGGAGGCCCTGGAAGTGCTCTTGGGAGCCCCGGTAATCGGGGTCATCCCCAAAGTCGACAAGCAGGCTCCCGAGGACGCGATGCTGGCGACCGTCACCGACGTTCGGGGCCCAATCAGCGAGGCATATCGCGTCATTGCCACCAGCCTCCAGTACATGGCGGCACGGAATGGTCAGCAAGTGCTGATGATCGCAAGCCCTCTTTCGGGAGCCGGCAAGACGACGACGACGGCCAACCTGGGCGTGGTCCTTGCTCAAGCGGAAGGGCGGGTCATCCTGGTCTCAGCTGACCTCCGACTTCCCCGCCTCCACACGCATTTCGGGCTTTCCAACAAGTTCGGCCTGTCCAGTGCCCTTGTGTCCCGGGCCGACGTGAAAACGCTGCTGCAAAAGACGGCGATTCCCAACCTCTACGTCCTCGTGTCCGGTCCGGAGCCATACAACCCCGCGGCCGCCCTGGCCAGCCCAATCCTCGGCGACGTGCTCGCATCACTCCAGTCGCTGGGGCCAGATTTCATCATCGTTGATACTCCGGCGCTGCTGTCCGTTGCGGACTCACTGATCATCGCCCCCCGCATGGACGGGGCGGTCATGCTTTGGAACGCGGAGGACTCCCGGGCCTCGATTCTCCGGGGGGCACAGGAGCAGCTGATGAAGGCGGGGGCCAATGTCATAGCGGGGATCTACTCCTTCGACCAGAGGGCCCGTATCCGATACAGCGGCTACTACGAGGGTGATCGTAAGTATCCCTCGGCGGAATTCCCCGTGCCCGTGAGCGAGAACGGAGGCCCTGTGGGGAAGGCACGAGCGAGCTTGGGGTTCTCAGGATTCGAGGCAACCCCGGGACGCTCCGCCGAATAGGCGTGATGAGACCAGGCGCTCCGGACACCTATCCCACTTCCGACTCGACGGGGAGGGCCGTCCCCACGGAATGGCAGTGCTGGAGATGAAACTCCGGCGGGGAGGATCGCCCAGCCCATCCAGACCAGCGCGTATCGAGGTTGGTGGCGTGGGACTGGATCCGGTGACGCTGCGGTGGACGCAGGAGTTTCTTCGATTGGCCGTGCTCAAGGAATCTCCTCCGCCGCTTCACCTCGTGACGGTAAACCTCGACTTCCTGGCTCTGGCTGAGCAGGATCCTTCGTTCCTGGCCATCCTGAATCGCGCCGATCTTGTCTGCGCCGACGGCGAAGCGGTCCGTTGGCTCGCTCGGTCGGGGGGGGACCGCATCCCCGAGCGAGTGGCCGGCGCTGATCTCACCGCGTGGATCGTGGACGGGGGGGTCCCGCAGGCCCGGATCTTCTTGCTCGGAAGCACTGAGGAGGTCCTCACTGTGGTCCGAGCCCGGGCCGCGTCGAGGGGTACGGTGGTGGCCGGGTGGGCCAGCCCTTCTCGGGAAGCCTTGTCTTCTTCCACTGGCGCTTCCCGGCTGGTCGAGCACGTGAATGGCTCACGTACCAACGTCCTCCTCGTGGCCCTTGGAGCTCCTCTTCAGGAGCGGTGGATCGCCGAGCATCTCCCGGAGCTGCAGATTCGCGTGGCCATGGGGGTGGGGGGCTCGCTGGACTTCGCGGCCGGTGCGGTGAACCGCGCACCGGTCACCGTCCAACGCCTCGGCTTGGAGTGGCTCCACCGCCTGAGCGTGGATCCCCGGCGTCTATGGAGACGGTACGTGCGCCGGGACATCCCCTACTTCGCGCGTGAGCTGATGCGGTCCGTGCGGAGGAGGCATCCTCTACCGTGAGCTCACGCACAGGCCGGCACTCACCTCAGCGAGGTGACGAGGTAGCCCCATCGGGGCTCGCCAACTTCCAGGAGCCGGCGACCGCTGGCGCCGGTACGGGAACCGTACTCGTCCTGTACATCGCTGGGTGGGGCCGCAGCGGCAGTACGCTCCTGGACCTGCTCCTGGGACAGGCGCAGGGACTCTTCTCAGCGGGGGAGATTCGCGAAATCTGGCGAAGCGGATTGGTCGAAAACCGCCCCTGTGGCTGCGAACGGCCTTTCCGGAACTGTCCGTTCTGGCAGCAGGTGGGACTCGTCGGATTCGGGGGATGGGACCAGATCCCCCTGGCCGAGATCATGCGGTTGCGCTACTCGCTGGACCGGCCGTGGTCGTTTTCCCTGGCTCCCCTCGCTCGGGTCGCGCGGCGGATGGGGGTGGGGGTGCGGACCTACACGGAGACGCTCGGACGACTGTACCGTGCCATCGCCGAGGTCTCGGGGGCAGGGATGATCGTGGACTCCTCGAATCTGGCATCACACGCCTTCATTCTGCGGAGCATTCCATCCATCGATCTGCGGGTCATCCATCTCGTCCGCGACAGCCGGGGGGTCGCCTTTTCGTGGCGGAAGGAAGTCGAGAAGCGCCGGACGAACGGGCCGTCGGCCCACCTCCCACGCTACGGTCCGGGCGCCTCATCCCTTCGATGGATGGGATACAATGCAATGGCGGGGGCGCTGCGGCCATTGGGCGTTCCGTACATCTTCGTTCGGTATGAGGATCTGGTGCGGTCCCCGCGGGAAGTCACCCGGCGCCTCCTGCAGTACGCTGGGCTGAGAGGGGACGCGGCCAACCCCACGTACATCGAAGGGAACTGCGTCCGTCTCCGCCCGAATCACACGGTCGAGGGCAATCCGATGCGCTTTGTGAGCGGGGAGCTTGAGCTGCGAGCTGATCAGGACTGGCGCCGCCACATGTCGGCGCGTGATCGTCGGCTGGTTACCGGCCTCACGTCCCCGTTGCTGGCGGCGTATGGATACCGCGTCGGTGGGGAGTCCATACCTTGAGCGAGGCCCCGGCGTCCACCGTGCTGTTGATCGGGGGCACGGGACGGAGCGGGAGCACGCTGCTCGACCGGTTGCTGGGCGAACTCCCAGGGTTCGTCGCAGTCGGCGAGCTCCGCTACCTGTGGACGGAGACACTGGCAGAGAATCGCCTCTGCGGTTGCGGGGCGCGATTCCTGGCTTGTCCGTTCTGGTCTGAGGTGGGAACCCAAGCATTCGGGGGTTGGGACCGCGTTGATGTCGAGGAAGCCGCGGTGCTGCAGCACTCCGTCGCCCGCCACCGCCACGTTCCCTTCCTCCTTGCCCAAAACGCAGCTCCCGCCCGGTACGCGGGTCTGCTCGCTCGGTATCACGGGATGCTCCAAGCTACGTACCGAGCGATCCACCTGGCCAGCGGGGCCAGCGTGATCGTGGACTCCACGAAGGACGCTGCGCACGCATTCGTGCTGCGCCGCATGCCAGACACCGATGTCCGAGTGGTCCACCTGGTGCGGGACAGCCGTGGGGTGGCCTCGTCTTGGGCCAAGGTCGTCCCGTCGCCCGAGGTGGTCGACCGGAAGCAGTACATGCCTCGGTTCTCCCCCCTGGTGACAGGCCTCCGGTGGGATGCCTACAACATCATGGTCGAGTCGCTGGGGTGGTTCGGCATTCCTCGCCTGTTCCTCCGCTATGAGCAGCTGATGGAGGACCCGAGCGGCGCCCTCGCCCGTATCGCAGCTTTTGCTGGGCACCCGGTCGACGCCCGCGCCCTGAACGTGGTGGAAGCCGGCCGGGCTCGGTTGGGCATACACCATACGGTGGCTGGCAACCCAATGCGCATGACCGCGGGACCCATCCATGTGCGGGCAGACGAGGCCTGGCGCACTGCCATGCCTTGGTGGCAGCGAGCTACGGTCACGGCGGTCACATGGCCGCTCTTACGCCGCTACTCGTACCCGATGTCCCCCCCGGTCGGGGCCGCTTCGGCGGCGCCCGGAGGCACCAGGGAATGACCGCCGCGCTCTGGCCTTCGGTCAGCGCGGTGATCCCAACCAGGGATCGACCAATGTTGCTGGAGCGGGCCGTCCGAAGCGTGCTGGCTCAGGAATACCCGGGCCAGCTCGAGTGTGTCGTGGTCTTCGACCAGCAAGCTCCGCACATACCCAGCGTGGATGTGCCGGCGGGCCGCTCGCTGCGCGTGGTGGAGAATGACCGCACGCCCGGCCTCGCGGGGGCGCGAAACGCCGGAGCGGCCACCTGCGCCAGCGACTTAGTGGCGTGGTGTGATGACGATGACGAATGGCTCCCAGGCAAGCTGGAGCGGCAGATCCAGGTGATGCAGGGCATCAAAGGGGCCGCGGTGGCCACGTGCGGTATCTATGTCTGCGTGGGACGACGCCGGTTCGCCCGGTCACCAGCAGGGCGCGTGGTACCGCGGGAGGAACTGCTGCGCTCCCGGCAGATGTGGGTCCACTCGAGTACATTGGTGATTCGCCGGGACCGCTTCTTCGGCGATATCGGACCCGTCGATGAGTCTATTCCCGGCAGCTACGGCGAGGACTACGAATGGATCGTTCGCGCCTCTAAGGCCACTCCGATCGCCGCCGTGCCGGAGCCCATGGTCCGGGTGCACTGGCAAGCCTCCTACTACAGCGACCGGTGGGACATGATGACCTCCGCCATCCGGTATCACCTCGAAAAGCACCCCGAGCTCGCGGGCGATCCGCGTAATGCCGCCCGCATGTACGGTCGGTTGGCATTCGCGTACGGCGCCTCCGGGAGGCTTAAGGAAGCACGCTGGTGGGCGAGGAGATCCATCTGCCTAGACTGGCGCCAGCCGCGCGGGTATCTCGCCGTACTGGTCTCCGTGCGCCTGTTGTCGCCCCGATGGGTCACTTCACTCGCGAACACTGTAGGCAGAGGCGTCTAGGGAATGGCCGTTCGCAGCGTCCGCCATGTCGTTCTTGAAGATGTGCCCTCCCTTACCCCAGGACGCCTGCATCTGCCGGCCGGCTGGCCCATGTTCGCCATCCTGGTGCTGTTCCCTCTCTGGTACATCCTCGGCCTGGGAGCGTTCATCTGGATCATCCTCGCGGTCCCCATGCTCGCGCACGTCGTGATAACGCGGAGCTGGCGAGCCCCTCGAGGCTTCCTGGTATGGACCATGTTTCTGATCTGGATGGGGCTGTCTGCCCTCCAGCTGGCTAGCGCGACGGACTGGCTGACCTACCTATTCCGGGCAGCCACCTACGTCGCCGCGACGGTCGGGTTCCTCTACCTGCTGAACATGGACTCCGAGGACCTACCGACGGAGCGGATCATCGGGGCTCTCACGGTGTTCTGGGCGGTCATCGTCGTCGGCGGTTTGCTCGCCCTGGTCCTCCCCAACCTGTCGTTCCCCACGCTGACCCAGAAGCTCCTTCCCGCCTCCTACTTGTCCAACCGGTGGCTCTACGATCTTGTGCACCCCAGGTTGGCCCAGGCGCAGGCGCTGGGCGGGGTGGCAGCAGTGGGTCACGCCATCAGCAGGCCGGCCGCGCCGTTCGCCTACACGAACTGGTGGGGCGGTAATTACGCGCTTCTGGTGCCCTTCGTCATCCTGGCCGGGCGGTTGACGCGGTCACACCGTGTCCGGTTGGCCTTGTACGCGCTGCTCCTGCTTTCGATGGTGCCATTCGTCGTTTCAGTCAACCGGGGAGCCTGGCTCAGCCTGATCGTGGCCGGTCTCTACGCGTGGGGACGGTTCGCGCTGAGGGGCAACGCTCGAGCCACAGCAGGACTCTTCGTCCTCCTCATCGTTGTCGCCCTGGCTGTCGTGGCCACGCCCCTGCGGGGCGTGGTGCAGGACCGAGTCGAGCACGAGGGGAGTGCCAGCCTGCGGCTGTCCCTGTACGAGGAATCCGTGCAGGGTGTGCTGCAGTCGCCGCTGATCGGATACGGGGTTCCGCTGCCCCAGCCGGTAAGCCGGTACACGCTTCCCAACGTCGGGACCCAGGGGCAACTGTGGCTGGTGCTCGTTTCGGTTGGCTTCCCTGGTGCCGCATTCTTCCTGGCGTGGCTGCTGTATGTGTTCTGGGCCTCCCGCTCCGCAGACGATCGTGTCTCGTTCACGGTGCACGTGGCGACTCTGGTGGCGCTGTTCCAGCTTCCCTTCTACGGGTGGATGCCGGTCGAGATGTTCCTGGTCATGCTGGGAGCCGCGCTAGTGTGGCGACCTTCGGGCGTGCCCAATCCCGAGCAGCATCCAGAGGTCGCGGTATCTCTTCGGTCCCCATCCACCCGTTATTCCTGAGGGGGTCCCTATAGGCACCGGGCGGAATTCACGTCGTGATTCCCGGCTCGGCCATGATGTGAAGCCGACCAACGGCCCTCCCGGCATGCCACACCTGTCGGCGCTGGCCCGCGGTGGGGCGCTCAACCTCATTGGACTGGTCGTGAGCGGGGTCATGCAGATCGTGCTCACGATCGTGGTGGCCCGGGGACTGAAGGCGGAGGGGACTGGGGCGTTCTTCGAGGCAGTTGCCCTGTTCACCATCCTGGCAAACGTGGGAGAGCTGGGTGCGGATACCGGCCTGGTTCGAATGCTCCCGCGGTACCGGGCGCTCGGGCGCGCACCCGACCTGCCGGTCGCCGTGCGGACAGCGCTCTGGCCAGTGTTCCTGGTCTGCGTGGGGCTCGGGGCTTGGACGTGGGTGCTGGCCCCTGAACTCGCCTCGGTGCTCGCACCCGGGAACCACGGACCGGTGGTGCAGTCCTACCTTCGAACACTCGCGCCATTCATCCCACTGGCGGCCGTCTCGACCGTGGCGCTTGCTGGGACCCGCGGCATGGGCACCATGGCCCCCTTCGTCTGGATCCAGAACGTGCTCGTTCCTGCCCTTCGCCCCGTGCTGGTGGGATGCGCCGTGGTCTTCGGTCTGGGGACCTTCGCGGTGGCCCTCGGATGGGGCATCCCGCTCGCGGTGGCGGTCGTGCTCGGAATAGTGGCCCTGCAGCGGTTGATCCGCAGGGCGGCCGTTCCGCATTCAGGGGCGGGCCCGGCCACCGATCGTCGGGTCATCTCGGTACAGTTCTGGAAATTCGCCGCACCGCGGGCCTTCGCAGCCATCTTCGGCATCACGATCACCTGGCTGGACATCCTGCTCGTCGGTGGGCTCATGCACTCGACGCGCCAGGCCGGCGTGTACGCCGCCGCCAGCAGGCTGTCGGTGATTGGCGCTTATGCCCTGAACGCTATGGGGATGGCGATCGCTCCACAGATCAGTGAGTTCGTTTCCCTGCGGCGGATGGGCGACGTCGAGTCCGTGTTTCAGGTGGGAACGTGGTGGCTCATGGCCATCACATGGCCCCTGTACATCTCGATCGCCGTGTTCTCCGCCTTCTTGTTGCGCGGCTTTGGCGTCAGCTTCGTGGAGGGACAGGGAGCACTGACCATCCTCTGTGTCGCGCAACTATTCAACCTGGGGACCGGCAACGTGACAATCGTGCTTCTGATGGCGGGCAGGAGTTCGTGGAATCTGTATAACGCTGCAGCCTCGCTAGCGCTGAACGTTGGACTGAACCTGCTCCTCATCCCCCGGATCGGCATCACCGGTGCGGCCATCGCGTGGGCTGCGGCCATCATCTGCAACAACCTTGCGGCGCTGCTCGAAGTCCGATACCTGATCGGGATCCGGCCGTTCGGACGCGGCTATTGGGTTGTGGCCCTCTCCTCCATCTTCTGTTTCGGTCTCGTGGGCATCCTCGTACGCCTCGCTCTCGGCGGTCTCAGCGCGCCCGGATTCGCCGTGTACGCCGTTGTTTCAACCGTTCCCTACGCAGTCGTGCTCTGGCGGTCAAAGGAGACGTTGCACCTCTCGTCCCTGCGGGCCGCCCTCCCTCGTCTCCGGCGCGCTGCAGCAGGCCGATGAGGCGGCGGTGAACTCGGTCGGGCACTCGCATGCCCGTGGCCAGACCCTCCAGTTGCCGGAGTGCTACTTCCAGGACCACCAGCCCGAGCACCGCGGGGCCGGCTGTCGGCGAGGTCCCGGAGCGTGTCATGGTCTCGGGTAGCCGGTGCAAGGTGCGGTCGAGAGCCTCGTCCGGCCCAAACCCACGTATCCACAGGTCGACCTGGAAGCGGAAATACGTGCCGTCGAATCCGATCGGCCCCCGGATTCGGGAGCGCTCCCAGTCCCACACCGCCACCGAGGGGCCAGAGGATGTCATGTTCCACGGGGCCCAATCGCCGTGCACGAGTCCGAAGTCCAGATCCGTCCCGGCGAAGCGCGCCTCGATGCGGTCCCGGGCCGCTGCCAATTCCGTGGCAAGCGGGCCGTCCAGCACTGCGTGCTCGATCAGCCGCGCAGTCCGTTGATCGAGATCTGACCAGAACTCCGAAGCTCCCAGGGGCGAGCGCTCCACCCCCAGGAGCCGGCCGAGTTGCCTTGTCGCGCACGCTGGGAGATCCGTCCGCGGGGCCCGATACCAGGGACTGTTTCCGATGTGGGTGACCGCAAGCACCTGGCGGCCATTCCACGGGCCATGGTGCAGTACGCGGGGGACGGCAACACCTTCGCTCCCGCCGGTCGCGTCATCGATGGCCTCCAGCGCCTGGGCCTCGTGGCGGACGAGGGGGCGCGTGATGTCGTTCCACCCGACCTTGACGTGACCGAGCAACATTCCCCGCCGGGTGGCGACATGCAGGATCGGCTTGATCTGGGGACGGAGATGGCCGACTGAAATGGCCACGGCCAAGTCGGCCCGGCCGAAGACGTGCTCGATGAGTTCCCGCCAGTCCGGGGAACCCGCCCCACTGACCAATGGGTCCGGAATGAGTGCCCGAAACAGGGGGCCCTCCAGACCGACCCGGAAAGCCCAAGCCATGAGCTCCTTGGCCACCCGCACTCGTGGTGGCGAGGCGTCGCTGTGCTGGCGGAGCGATGCCCATGCTGCGCCGCGGTCGTTCGGTGAAAGCACCATCTGGGGACGGGAGGCCGACGGGATGACCACGGAGTCCCGGGTCCGGCCCTCTCGGGGCGCAGGGGTCGCCCCGAGAGCCTCCGTCAGCCAAGCCAACCGCGGCGGCCTGGTCGCCACTGGCATCCGCGTCAGTCCCTGCGAGAACAGAGAATGCGGCGGCCTCGCCACACGCTCACCGCCCCAGCCGCTCCCACAGAGTCGTGGCGATTTCCTGGCAGATGTCGGGAATTGGGCGAGTGCCGTCGAGCCGTGCCACGTCGAGGCGGGTGGCCTCCTCCCGAAGGAGCATCTCCTGCTGCCTGAGCTGGTCCAAGTCATACTGCTCTGGCTTGCGCGCCAATGCCACCTCACCGGGGACGTCCAGCAGCCAAGCAGCGCAAGGTTTGGGTGCCAAGGCGCGGACAACCGCCCGCTGGAACCAGAAGGAACGTTCCGGCCCATAGAAGAACCGCAGTTGGGCCACCGTGTCGAGGGCAAATCGATCAAACAGGATCACTCGCCCCGAGCCCGCATGCCGCAGCGCCACGATTCGGTAGTGACCCGCGCTCGCCACACATACCACGGTCGCCCACACGTGGGTCAGCAGGGGACGCTGTCGGCCTCCGAGCAGCGCAGGGTTGACCCCCGCGACGAGTGACCGGCCAGGCTGCTTGATGCGATCCAGCTCCGCGGGGTTCAGTCCCCGAGCCCTGGCCAGCGCCTGCTTGACTATCTTTCGGACCGCTCGGATAGAGCGGTTGTGTCCGAGGGGCTTCCACTCCACCACGACGGCCACGCCAAGTTGCTCGAGAAGCGAGTTCAGCGCCCGGACCTGAGAACTCTTGCCCGAGCCATCCAGACCGGAGAGGGTGACCACCTTGGGCCGACGGGGAACGGAGGCGGCTATCTTCCTGACACCCCATGACGCCAGGCGGGACACGCCGGTCGAGCCGATGGCCTCGAGCACGAACCTCGTCCGCTCCTGGCCCGTGGGCCGGCGCCCTTCACCGTGCAAGGCCCGGAGGGCCGAAAGCGCGCTCCGCGCTCCCCAGGCGTCCGCACGGTCAGCGGCGCGCTCCCAGGCGAGCGGATCGCCCTCGGCCGCCGCCCGGAGCTTTCGGAGACGGCCGGGGGGGAGAGACCCGGTGGCGAGGCGCCGGGCCAGCATCAACAGGACGTGATGGGGTGCTGGGCGCGCGAAGTTGCGGTAACCCTCGATCGGCACAGCCTCAGCCACGACGGCTCTCTGCTCATGGGGAGGAAGCCCCCACCGCCGCATCGGGTTCATGTCGATAGCCAGGGCGGAGCATTCCTGTAGCCTCACCCACTGCTGCGTCCACATCCGGGTCGGGGCCACACTCCGAGGGCGAGGACGGAAGTCCTGCCCGGCCAGGATCAGGGGCAGGCGGTGGGCTTGGCCGTCGGTGACAAGGAGGTCGAGGTCACGGCCCTCCGGAGGCAGCGAGCCCGTGACTACAACCCGCTCGTGCAACGCCTCGTCGACGTCCGCCACGACCGAGCGGGCGTCCAATGACCTTTCTGACAGCACGATGCCCCTTGGTGAAGTCCGGAGAAAGCTGTACGACCGTCCGGACGGCCGCAGCCACGCAGCATACCGCGGGTTCGGTGCTCCTACCCGAACAAGGGATCGTGGGCCATCGCCTGGTAGGCCGCCAAAGAGGTGGCTGAGGTGTCGACCCACCACGGCCACATCCGATCACTGTGGAAGTACAGGAATGCGGCGATGTTCGAGTGCGAGTGCAGCCACAGATCGGCGTTCGCAAACCACTGTGCCTTGCGGTCGGGATTGGCGGGATCCTCCAGGCACCCGGTCTCCGTGATCATCCCAGGCACGCCCTTCGCGACGGTCCAGTCGTAGAAGGGCGCAAAGATGTCGCCCAGCTCCCGCCACTTTGCCCCCGCTTTGGCTCCATACCAGTTGTACCCGTCGGCTCCCACGTAATCGACGTAGGACCGTCCCGGGTACCACTGATCGGCCTGGTCGAGCTGAAACGTCAGCGCCTCGAGCACCAGGACGAACTTGACGTTGGTCGCGCCGGCCGCGCGGAACCGGTCCACCACGTGCTTCCAGGCCGCCACGTAGTCTGCGGGCGTCCCGTAGGTCGCAGTGTCGTTCTCCGGTTCATGATGGAACGCCAGCAGGATGGGCCCTCCGTATGTGGCAGCAGCGCTGGCCCTGGCGTCGATGATCGCGTCGGCCTGACCCGCGGCGATCTGGGCCCACGTGTAGGTGGGGTTCTCCGGAGCCCAGTTGACAAGCGGGAGCCGGCCGCCGTCGCGGTCCCAGGCCATCCTGCTGTCTGGCCAGTTCGAGCTGAAGTCCGAGTAGTAGTGGTCGATGGCCAGTGTCCTGCCGGCCTCGGACTCCAGATGCAGTACGGCATCTTCCTCCTTGTTTCCCGTCACGACTGGATCATCGGGCCGAGGCTTTGCCCGAGCGCCGAAGAGGATCGCTCCGGCTGGAGCCGGCGTGGTGCTCTGAGACGGCGAGGGAGTCGGAGATGCGCTGGGCGAGGGGCTCGGGGAGGGCGACGGGGGCGGGGTGGTCGTGCTCGGCGAAGGGGATGGGGGCGGGGTGGTTGTGCTCGGGGAGGGAGTCGGAGATGCACTGGGTGTGGGGCTCGGGCTCGGTGAGGGGCTCGGGCTCGGTGACGGAGACGGTTTGGGCTTGGGTTGCGGCCGGGTAATGAACATCGGCGCCTGGGCCATCGCGCCATAGCCGGCCAGCGCCATGACAGAGGAGTCCGCATACCAATAGAAGTCCGCCGCCACGTTGGCGTAGGAGAACGCCGTCACGTTCGGATGAGTAGCCATCCACTGCGTGGCGTCGGTGAGCCACGCCGCCTTCCGGGTCGGATCGAGTGGATCCTCGAGCGTCCCCGTGTCGGCGATCATCGCGGGCTCGCCGATGGCGGTGGACCACTGATAGAGGGGATCGAAGATATCCCCGAGGAGGCGCCATTGGGCCGAGGGGTGGGCCCCGTACCAGTTGTAGCCATCCGCCGCGACGGAGTCGATGACGTCCGCGCCAGGGAACCACTGGGCCTGGGCATTGGCTCGATACGTCGAGGCCCGCAGGATCAGCACGAACTTCACGTTCGATACTCCGTCGGCCCGGATGCGCTGGACTATGTGGCGCCAAGCTGCCACATAGTCGGTGGGCGTTCCCTCTGTGGTCTCGCCCTCGGGCCTCGTGTCGAAGCTTAGATACATCAACGCCCCATAGGATCGGATGGCCGCGGCCCGGGCGTCGATCACGGAATCGGCCGCCCCCTGAGCGATCTGGAGCCAGGTGTAGGCGCCACGGGGCTCCCAGCTCAGGAGCACCGATCGCCCGACCTTCAGGTCCAGGTTCTCGTTACCCGAGGGCCAAGACTGACTGAACGCATACGTGACGTGGTCGAGCGACATCCCCACGCCTATCTCGGACTCCAGGTTCAGTAACGCGTCTTGCCTCGGCACCCCGGTGACCAGTGGATCCGAGGCACGGGGCGCCACCGCCGTTCCGAATAGCACGGTGGAGCTCGAGGCGGCCACGGGCGTGATGATCCACGCGGCCACCAACACAGTGGCGATCATCGCCGCGCCCCCCCCGACGAATACCCGGGTCCGGATCAGACGGCCCATCGGCCAGCCTCCTGGGGTAGGTAGGTAGGTAGCATCTGTCCCCGTATCGGCTTCGCTCCCCCGCGCGCTTGATCGGCCCATCGGGGCAAATGAGGTCACCCTCACCCCTTGCTATTCCCCCACCTGGGGGATGGAGGCGGAGCCGGACCTCAGGAGCGCCAGACGACGATGCACCAAGCCGGCCGGGGACCCTGAGCGACGGAGTCGATGCCATCAACGGCGAGGGCTCATTGGGTGTCCCCCGCTGGGGTGGTCCGATGCCTCGACGCCTAGGGTACGGAAGTGGAGGCTTCTGGCTAAGCCATCCGGGCGGTGGGATAGCTAGGGCGAAGGTTGGTTTTCCTCCCCACCGGGGGACTTTTCGCTTGCCCCAAATGGGGGAGTCCCGTATTATTCTGGGGATGTCCTCGCGGCCCGCCGCTCCTCGACTTCTCGAAGCCATTCCTGACTCCGAGGGTCAGGGCTGCCCTTCCCCCCCGCTCTGCTGATGGATCAAGTCGAGCCCGGGGAAGCCCTAGGCGCCGTGCTGGAGCGCGCGAGCGGCGGCTTACAGCTGCTGGGAGCGCGGGAGCGAGAGCGGCCAGCTGCGCTGCGTCGGTTGCAGCGGGTGAGATACCTGATGGTGGCCACCGACGCCCTGGCCATCATGGCGGCCCACATGTTCGCCTTCAGTGTCGACGTCGTCCGGGGCGGCTCGGGCGTCGTGCTGCTCGTCTCCGCGCTGGCCGCGACACCGGTGGCCATCGCGGTCTTGGCAGCCTACGACCTGTACTCGGTCTGCAGGCGCACGGGTGGGGAGGAGTTCCGGCGTCTGCTGTCCGCGGTGAGCGTCAGCGTCCTGCTGATCATGCTGCTGTCGGCCTGGTCGAAAGAGGAGTTCTCCCGGGAATGGGTCGCTCTGTCCTGGGCGTCCTCGCTTGCATGCGTGGTGGGAACCCGGGTGGTCTGGCACCGGTGGCTGCACCGGGAGACGGCGGAGGGGCGCCTATCGCTGCGCACCCTGATCCTGGGTACCAACGACGAGGCGGAGCGGGTGGCCGCCGGGATGGCCCCCGACAGCGGGTTCGAGCTGATCGGGCACATCGAGACGGCGCACAGTCGCCCCGGACTGGACGGCGTCTCGGTGGTGGGAGACGTGGACGAACTGCAGGAGGTGGTACGAGCGACCCGCGCGGAGTGCGTGTTCGTCGCCTGCAGCGCCGTTGGGGTAGAGGACATGCGCCAGGTCAGCAAGCTCGCCCGGATCCTGGGGCTGGAGGTGCGCCTGTCGACCAACATCCCTGAGGTGTCCGCGAGTCGGGTGGGCGTGCAGGCCCTCGCTGGCCTCACCACGCTATCCGTCCGGCCGGTGAAGCTCACATCCTTCCAGTCCAGCTGCAAGCGGGCGTTCGACCTCGTGGTCACCGCCGTCCTCGCCGCTGCCACGGCGCCCTTGTGGATCGCCATCGCCCTCGCTATCAAGCTCTCCTCGCCCGGTCCGGTGCTGTTCAAGCAGGCTCGGGTCGGCAGGGGCGGGCGGACCTTCATCATGTACAAGTTCCGCACCATGGTCGCCAACGCCGAGGAGGTCCTCACCGAGCTGCGGGCCCTCAATGAGGCCAGCGGCCCCTTGTTCAAGATCTCCAACGACCCTCGTGCCACCGCCGTGGGGCGGCTCCTGCGGAGGTCCTCGCTCGACGAGCTTCCGCAGTTGTTGAACGTGCTGAAGGGCGATATGTCGCTGGTCGGTCCGCGACCACCGCTTCGGTTGGAGGTTGACGCCTACGCCGAAGGATGGCACTTCGATCGGTTGGAGGTGCTGCCCGGCATCACGGGGCTGTGGCAGGTCAGCGGGCGCTCTACCCTGTCGTTCGACGACTACATGCGACTGGACGTCTCGTATGTGGAGAACTGGTCACTAGGCTTGGACCTGTGGATCCTCGCAAAGACCCCGCCGGCAGTGCTGAGCCAGCGGGGCGCGTTCTGAGGGCCCAGAGCCGACCGTTCGCTCCGACCCGGGGCAAGAACCGGTCAGTGAACTAGTCGTGGCGCGCTCCTCGCCGGAAGGGTAGTCGACGCCAGCGGATGGATGAGCAGCCCGTCGTCGCCGATACGTTCCATCACCGACCCGATCAAAGAAGGGGAGGCGCGTGGGCTGCGCCCTGGGTTGTCCGCTGCGGCCGATGCGACCGGGCGACACCCCGGGAGGGCCTCGTCCAGCGTGATGTGCCTCCTAGCCCTTCCGAACCCTCCCCCGACTCATTGGGCTTCCTGCTGCTTTGCGCCCATTGCGATGAGAAGTTCGAAGGATTCGGGCCCGCTCCGGACCTGCTGAGGGTAAGGCTATTCCGCGAGGCAAGGCGCGGCACCCGGGGGCGGCGTAGAGCGCACTGGCTCATGGAGCTCAGGAATCCGCATGGCAAACCCATCGCCTCCGTGAAGGTGACGCAGTTCCCTGCCAAGTTGGACCCAGAGGTCGTCTCAGGAGCCGTCGCGGCGATCCTGAGGGAGGCCGGGCAGGAGGTCCTCGTCTATGTCGATCCGAGAGACCAGGGAATGTGGTCCTTGCCCATCATAACGACCGCACCTCCCTGGGCGACGATATCGAAGCATTGGCGAGCCCGCTTCACGGGGGACTAGCTGTAGTTCCCACCTAGGTTGTTGAACAGACGAGAGCCTCCCTGCACGGTTCGGGGTTGACCGACTCCGGACCGGAAGGAGGCTCTCGTGGCCCATCGTGGGGCGAAGCTCACACCGTACGGACGAAGCGTCCTGGTCGAGCGCGTGCTGGTGGAGGGATGGTCGGTGGGCGAGGCGGCCAAGGCCGCCTCGGTGTCCCGGGCCACCGTCTACAAGTGGCTCGCCCGGTTCCGGGCGGAGGGCCTGGGAGGCCTGGAGGACCGCAGCTCCGCTCCGAGGAGGCGACCCCACGCACTGCCGCCCTCCGAGGTCCGCAGGATCCTGGCCGGTCGCCGCCGCCTGAAGCTCGGCCCCCACCGGCTGGGACCAATGCTCGGCCACCCGCGCTCGACCGTCTACGGCGTGCTCCGTCGGGCCGGGGTGTCCCGCCTTCACCACCTGGATCGCCCCACCGCCACGCCGCTTCGCTACGAACGGGACCGACCAGGTGAGCTCCTGCATGTGGACGTGAAGAAGCTCGGGAGGTTCCGTCCAGGCGGAGGATGGCGGCTGCTCGGGCGGAGCACCGAGACCAAGGCGGCGAAGGGCCGAGGGGCGGGCTACGACTACCTGCACGCCGCCGTGGACGACCACTCCCGCTACGCCTACGTGGAGACCCACCGCGACGAGCGGGGCGCCACCTGCACCGGGTTCCTGGCCCGGGCCGCGGCTCACTTCGAAGGCCTGGGTGTGCGGGTCGAGCGCGTCATGACGGACCAGGCCCCAGCTACGTGCGATCCCGGGACTTCCAGGCGGTCCTCGCCGAGCTCGGAGCCCGCCACGTCCTGACCCGGCCCTGCCGGCCGCAGACCAATGGCAAGGTGGAGCGGTTCAACCGCACGATCCTCGACGAGTGGGCGTATGTCCGTCTGTACCGCTCGAACGAGGCACGGCTGGCGGCCCTGCCCAGGTGGATCGAGACCTACAATCGTCGGCGACCCCACACGGCGTTGGGTGGCAGGCCACCGGCTTCCCGGCTCTCAACAACGTGAGTGGGAACTACAACTAGCTCCTCGCCTGGTCGGGGCCCAGGACCTTCAGGGCTACCCTCCGGACGGGCCAGCTGCCAGAGGCCGGCTCCCGGACGCGGGGGGACGGCCCCGAGTCAGGGAGGTGGGAGTACTTGGCCGGACGGGCCACCCCGAGCGGATACCGCCGACTGCTGGAATAGCGAATGACGCCCAAGGACTCACCGCGGGCGGCGAGACCGGAACCGCCCGATCCCCCTAAGTCGGAGAACACCACCGACGACCAGGCCGACGAGGGAGGGGACAACCAGGGCGGCTCCCAACCCGGCGAGCCACCCGAAGGACAGCCACACCACAATCGTTGCGATTACCCAGACCAATAACAAAGCGGCAAAAAGCATGGTTCGTCCTCCACTGGAGGTATCGGTGCGGACCCTCCCGGAGGTGAGCGTCAGATGGCGCGGGGACACGAAGAGATCTTGAAGATGGCGCCCCGGTGCTTGATCCCCGGCGATGAAGGAGGAGACTCACCTCGTGCTGTGGGTGTGGGTCGGGCTGGGTACCCTCACCGTGCTCTATGGGCTCGTGTTGGTCCTCCTCCGGTCCGCCGCCCGAGGAGACCAGTACCTGGAGCAACTCCTCAGTGAGCGCCGGCACGGCCTCCGAACGTAGATTGATGGTGGAACGGAGCATCCCGTTTGGAGGATGCGGTGGGAGGCCCGAGTGGTGCCCGGCCCGGACGCCGAGGGCTGTGGCGGCTACGAGTTCCCAGTCGAAGAGCAAACATCCCGGGCAAGATGGTCACCTTGGGCTGACATGAGCTTCGAGACTCCTGGGCCCGCACGATAAGCAGGGATTCTCCGCCTTCGGCGGGCCCAGGGCCCGGCCGCTTCAGCGGTAGGTCAGCGTCGTCGTGACGTCCCGGCTCAGCACGGCGTGGAACGTGGCCAGCCCGTTGGCCACCTTCCACCCCGGGTCGCTGGCCACGACCGTGACCCCGTCCGGGAGCTGGACGTTCACCGTGATGTCGGCGGGATTGGCCAGGGGCTGGTGCTGGATCGTGAGCCGGTAGACCTCGCCGTCGGGCGTCGCGTGGACGACGTGCGGCAGCGAATAGTGGAAGGTGATGTGGGTGGGATGGCTCGGCCATGCTTCCACCGTCTTGGTCAGGACCAGCCAGTCCTGGCTCTCGGTGTGGGTCAGGAACGCCTTGGGACGGGTCTTTGACCGCGCTCATCTGAAACTCCCCAGTTCGGCTCACTGAAATTCCCCACCTCCCGAGCCCCGAGATCCACCGACGGGACGGGGCTCCCCCCGATGCTGACGACGTCCAGGCCGTCGATCGGGAGGAACCCCCACGGATGTTGGCACGGGAGGAACAGGTGGAAGCACATGCCCTTCGGGCCCAGGGGTGGTCGGTGTCCGCCATCGCCCGCCACCTCGGCCGCGACCGCAAGACCGTCCGGGCGTACCTCGCTTCAAGCCGTACACGCGCCAGCGGCTGGCAGACGATCCCCACCTCCAGCTCAGGACCCTGCTCCGGGAGCTCCAACCCCTCGGGTTCTCCGGCAGCTACCAGACCCTCACCCGGGACGTCCGGGCTCGCTCGCTCCGGCCGCACTGCGAACGGTGCGCCCAGGCCAAGGGCCGGGCCACGACCGAGATCGAGCACGACCCCGGTGTCGAGACCCAGTGGGACTGGCTGGAGCTCCCGGAGGCGCCGTGGGGAGGGACGGGGATCGTCCTGGTCGGGGCCCTGGCCCACTCCGGCAAGGCCAGAGGGTTCTTCTCCGAGGCCAAGGACTCCGCCCACCTCATCGCCGCCATGGACCAGGTCCTCCGGCGCCTCGGCGGGCTCACCCGCCGCTTCCGCATCGACGCCATCGAGGGAGGGGTGATCCCCGGCACGCGCAGGCTGGTCCCGGAGTTCGCCGACGCCTGCCGCTACTACGGGGTGGGGGTCGACCTGTGCCCGCCGCGGCGGGGCAACCGCAAGGGCGTGGTGGAGAAGGCCAACCACTACCTGGCCCAGGCCTGGTGGCGAACCGCGGACATCACCACCCCAGAGCAGGCCCAGGCTTCGTTGGACCGGTTCTGCGCCGACGTCTCAGACCGCCGTCCCCGCGGGCACGCCACCGTGGCCACGCTCGCCGGTACCGAACGTCTCCGCCCCGTGCCCCGCCGGCCGTACCACGCCGTGGTCCAGGCGACCCGGAAGGTGAGTTGGGCGGCCCTGGTGTCCTTCGAGGGCAACCGGTACTCGGTGCCGCCTCAGTTCGTGAACGCCCAGGTGGTGGTGTCCTGGCGTCTCGGCGAGCCCCACGTCGTGCTCTCCTCGACCTCGGGCGAGGTGATCGCGACGCACCGGCGCCGCCCTCCCGGCGCGGGGGCTCTGGCCCGGCTGGAGGAGCACCGCACCGCCCTCGAACGGACGGTGCTCTCGGAGTTCACCACGGCCCCGCCGTGCAAGCGAAAGGTCAACCGGCCGCCGTCGGAAACGGCCAAGGCCCTCGCCGCCGAGCTCACCGGGATCCCCGTGCAGCAGACCCTGCCCGTCGTCGTCGACCTCCACCGGTACGAGGAGCTGATGCGCCGTGTCCCATGACCGGATCTACCAGCGCCTCCGGGAGCACCTGGCCTACCTGAAGCTCACCGCCGCGGCCGAGGTCCTGGCCCCGAAGCTCGACGCCGCCCAGAAGACCAAGCCCTCCTACACGGCGTTCCTGGAGGACCTCCTCCGCGCCGAGGTGGAGGCCACCGAGCGCCGGCGCCTCGCCGGGCGCCTGCGGTTCGCCCACTTCCCGGTGCTCAAGCGCCTGGAGGACTTCGACTTCGACGCCCAGCCCGACCTCGACCGGTCCCTGGTGGAGGAGCTGGCCACCCTGCGGTTCGTCGAGGAGAAGGCGAACGTGTGTAAAGGCCGGTTGAAAAGGCTAACGGTGGCCGGTCGAAAAGGTCAGCACCTGGGATCGGATGCTAGCGGGTTCGGGGTCCTCCTTCCATGGCTCCTGGAGGGTCTGCAATAGCCCTCTCCTTCGGACCCGGCTCGCCTGACGCCCCCGGCTTTCGGATCCGGGCCTTGGCATCGCGCAGCCGGTAGGACTCGCCCTTCGTCTCGATGATCTGACATCGGTGGGTGAGCCGGTCGAGGGTGGCCCCCGTCAGTACCTCGGTCCAGGACTCGAACGGCAGGTTGGTCGTCACCATCAGGCTGGTCCGTTCGTAGGCGGTGGAGATGACGTCGAACAGCAGCTCGGCCCCGACCTTGGAGGCCGGCACGTAGCCGAGCTCGTCGAGCACCAGCAGGTCGAGCTTGCCCAGGCGGGCCCTCAGGCCGAGGAGGGCGCGTTCGTCCCTGGCCTCGATCTGCAGCGTGACGAGCTCGGTGACCCTGAAGAAGCGAACCCGGTAGCCCCTGGCGCATGCGGCCGCCGAAAGGCCGATGGCCAGATGGCTCTTCCCGGTCCCCGGGTTGCCGACGAACAGCACGTTCTCCCTTCGGTCGATGAACTCCCCCCGGGCGAGCTCGGCCACGAGCGCCTTGTTCACCGAGGGTCGGGCGGCGAAGTCGAAGGACTCCAGGGACTTGAGCGTGGGGAACCGCGCGGGCCTTCAGCCGGCGCTCCGCGGCCTTGCGCTCCCGCTCCAAGAGCTCCAGCTCGGTGACCTGGAGCAGGTAGGTCAGGTGATCGCAGCCGTCGGTGGCGGCCCGCCGCGCCACCTTCTCGCACTCGGCCCCGATGGTGGGAAGCCGCAGCGCCTTCAGGTGATGGTGCAGCAGGACCAGGGACTTCGACTGCAGGGCCTTCACGCTGATGCTCCTTTCAGGGAGGCGTACGCGGTGAGGTCGGGTGGGTCGATCCGGTACGGGCGCAGGTGCGGGTGCCCGTCGAGGGAGAACAGGGCGACTGGGCGCTCCTGGCGATGGTGAAGGATCAGGGAGACGGCGTCCGAGCTGGTGGCCCCGATGGAAAGCGCGGCCTCCAAGGCTGAGGCCAGCTCCCTGAGCGACGCGCCCTCCAGCAGGCGGAGCACCTTGATGAACTCCCGGGTGCCCAGGTGGCCAAGTGAGGACTCAAGCCGCCGGCGGAGCAGCGCGAAGCACCCCGGCAGCTCCCATCGCTCCAGGGGCCGGGCCACGTCGAGGGCACCGGGCTTTCGCTCCAGAAGTGCCAGGTAGTGGCGGGGATCGAAGGTGGTCTGCTCCTTCTCCCACGAGCGGGGATGGGTCGCCACGAGCTGCTCCCCGCAGGCGACGCGCACCTGCTCGATGCCACCGATGACGGTGAGCTCGTGATGGGCGAAGGCGGTCGGGACCGAGTAGTCGTTGCGGTCGAAGCGGACCAGCGAGAGCGAGTTGGCCCGGGCATGGACCACCCGGCGGGCCTCGAAGGACGGGGTGGGGATGGGGAGCATGGCCGCCCGGTCGACCTCCAGCAGCTCGGCCTTCCTCAGCTGCTTCCCCCACACCCGCCGGTCGAGATCGGCGGTGCAGGAGGCCTGAAGCGATGCGTTCAGCTCGGCGAAGGATGCACGGGAGGGGACGGGCACCATGAAGTTGCGCCGCCCGTAGCCGACTGTAAACGCCGGTTGAAAAGGCGAACACCGGCGGCCTGAAAACGCCGGTCGAAAAGGTCAGCACCCCGACATCCCGAGTTCTGCTTGGTCGTGCCCGCAAGCTCACCCGTCAAGGGCCGCAGCGGAGCCGCGCAGAC
>WNGG01002392.1_pt1 | contig 21682 bp, 22 predicted proteins | sample 5400661 | NCBI WGS metagenome assembly WNGG01 (sample SAMN13153372, study PRJNA577476) | soil metagenome | isolation source: 100 cm soil or saprolite under Garry oak tree replicate 1 | place: USA:California | collected 2016-06-15
TGCGCCGGCTTTGAAACCGGTGCGATCAACCCGATGAATACGCTGAACATTGAACCCACGCTGACGCAGTTCCTCTACGCAGGAGGCGGTGATTTCACGGGTCTCATCGGTTGAATCGTCCAGCACCTGAATTTGCAAACGCTCTCGCGGATAATCCAGTTCGCTCACCGAACGGAGCAACCGTTCGGCCACGTACACCTCGTTGAAGATCGGCAACTGCATCGTCACCTTCGGCAGTCGTTCAAAATAACGGGCCGGCACCGGGGCCCGCTTGCGGTTTTTCAGGTAGAGATAAATGATGAAATAGCGATGGACGCCATAAGCGGAAAGCCCGATGAGCACACTCAGGTAGCAAACCGTCCAAATGATATGTCCGACACTTCCTTGCATAGGAGTTTCTATGGCCACCAATCGTTGAGCCAGTAAGGGCGTCATGATGCCGTTTCCAGCGGTTGCGTCAATCCAAAAATCGCATGTTTGCCTGTGAAAAGCGCGGTCATATTGTATTGATACGCAGTAGTCTCCAATCGATCTTCGTAATTGCGGGAGTAATCGGTTTGGGCAATCTCTTTGGTCGCTGGCCAGCCTACCGCTGTTTAAAAAAAATACGCTACTAAAGCCGTTCAACGTCTCCCGACATTCGCCCTTGCCTGAGAGGGTCAGCAAGGTAACCGTGATAGGCCAATTTGTTTTCGCAAAAGGCAGGAATGCAGCTGGGAGATACAATAACGAAACGAAGGCGCGACCGTTTCGAGCGTTTCACGATCATCTTTCCTATTCTTCTGGCGGGATGGATCCCGTCCGTCCTGACGCTAATTGTTTCCTACACCATCCTGCGCGATACCCTGGAATCCCGAATCCTGCGCGACAGGCAAACTCTGATCCAATTGGTTGGCCATCTGGTCGGCCACGATCTCAGCCGCAGCAGTGCCATCATTAACTATTATCAGACGCTCCCCGAAGTTACGAGAGTTCTGAGCGCGGCAAATCCGACGCCCGTGGCTCAGCCATGGCTCAACTCGGCATTTTATTCGCACCCCAATATCGACGGAATGTTTTTAACCGCACCTGACGGTGCCTTAATTGCATCGATCCCGACAGCGCCCGAGATGGTCGGAAAGGATTTTGGGGCCAGTTACTGGCGCGAACAAGCGGCGGAATCCAACGAAGCCGTGGTCTCGCCAGTTCATTCCCGGCTGACGGATAACCGGCTGGTCACCAATATCGTCGCAGCTGTGCGCACGCCCGACCGAAGAATTCTCGGCTACGTTGGTGACTCGGTCCTCGTGGAAAGAATTGGCCGGCGTTTGTCCACGATCGAATTTTCCGACCGGTTTCTGTTCGAAGTTCTCGATCAAAACGGCGTCGCCCTTTTCGCGAATGATTTTAAGCCGAACCCCAGTGTGACTTCCCCGGGGGGTGGCGTGTTGATCAAGGAAATCCGCCAAAATAAAGCCGGACATTTCGAAGAGCACGGCAACCTCTACTCATTCAGTCCGATCGAGAACACCGGTTGGGTGGCAGTCGTGGAACAGCCGAAAGCCCTGGCTTACAAACCGGTTCACGATCTGCTGGGGCGGATGACGTTGCTGACAGCGTGGCTGGTCGTCCTTACGGCGGTCTTCGCTTGGCTGGGCAGCAGGTTTTATCAGCGCCAGATGGAATCCAAGCAACGGCTGGAGCGTGAGGTCATCTTCAATGAGAAAATGCTGGCGAACATGCCGAGCGGAATCGCTTTTGTCGATCCAACTTCCCGCCGCTTTCTTCACGCCAACGATGCTTTTGCGCGCATGGCCGAACGCTTTGGAGACCTGCCTGCCAGCGGCCGCGACATCACGGAGATCACCTATGACGATGTGAAGATTGCGCCCCCCGGAGCGATTGAGAGAGTGCTTACCTTTGGAACGCCATTTCACCTGACTGAGCACCCGTTGAAAGATAAGACCGGAGTGACGCACTTTTTGGACATTAATCTGCTCCGGCTACAGGGGGCCCAGGAGACCATTCAGGGCGTGCTTTATCTGGTGGAAGACAAGACGCGCGACGTCACATTGCGCCAGGAGTTGATTGCCGCAGATGCTGCCAAGGATCAATTCCTGGCACTTTTGTCGCACGAGCTGCGCAGCCCCCTCATGCCGGTAATTGCGATGGTAGGGGAGCTGGAAGCCGAAGTGCCAGATTCCCAGCCTGTCAAAGAAGCGCTCGAGGTCGTCCGGCGCAACGTTGAGCTGGAAGCGCGGTTAATTGACGATTTACTCGACGTGACTCGTATCTCGAAAGGCAAACTGCAATTAAGCTTTGAGACTATTTGCGTGCACCAAATCCTGCAGCGCGCTTACGAGATATGTCGAAAAGAAGTCGAAGCGAAGAATCTGGAAGTGGAATTTCACTTTCGCGCTGCTCACACCCATGTGGAGGGCGATCCGGCGCGATTGCAACAGGTCTTTTGGAATCTGATCAAGAACAGCGTGAAATTTACTCCTGAAAGAGGTCGAATCACTATTGAGACCCTTAACCCGGCGCCGGATAAAATTGAGGCCCGCGTCATCGACACCGGCATCGGCATCGAACAGGAAAAAATCGACAAGATCTTTAACGCATTCGAGCAGGGCCAGGCTGAAATCACGCGCCGCTTTGGAGGCCTCGGGCTTGGCCTGGCCATTTCGAAGGCGTTGATCGACGCGCACGGCGGAAAGATCCGGGCGCAAAGTCCCGGGAAAGACCAGGGCGCCACCTTTTCAGTGGAACTAAACACGGTGTTGACTCCGATCAGTCGCGACGGCGAGAGCCAAGATCAACCGGCGGGTCCGGAACGAGAACTGGCTGTTTCAAAGCATCGGCGCGTCCTGCTCGTGGATGACCATTACGACACTTGCATCGGAATGAAAAGGATGCTGGAACGCCACGGCTACGAAATTACGGTAGCCCATTCTGCTGAACAGGCCGTGGAGAAAATGTGCACACAGGATTTCGACCTGCTCATCAGCGACATCGGATTGCCGGATCGCAGCGGTTATGAATTAATGCGTCAAGTACGCCTCAAGAAGGATTTGCCCGCAATTGCGCTCAGCGGCTTTGGCAGCGAACACGACGTAAACCAAGCCAGGGAGGCAGGCTTTTCTGAACATCTCACCAAGCCGATCAATTTTGAGCGCCTGGAGAAAACGATCCAGAATTTGCTCTCGTAAGCTACTCTCCGCTTGGTACCCCGGCTTCTGTTTTCGTGTTGCGCTCTGCTGCCTCTTTCAGCTGGCGTGAGAGCTTCTCAACGCGCTGACGCATGATTTTGCCAACCTTAAATTTCACCGTCGCGCGCGGTGGAATCACAAAACTGCTGCCGGGCTGATTGGGGTTGCGTCCAACGCGCGGTTTTGTCAGGCGCGGCTGAAAAACGCCAAAATTGCGCAGTTCAACCGGGATGTTGTTAGCAAGGCTGTCGGTGATTTTGTCTAGCGTGCGCTGGACGACGTCAAAGACTTGATGCTGAACCATGCCGGTTTGGTTGCTGATAGAAACGACGATGTCGCGCTTGGTTAACTTTGACATATCTATTTAATAATCGTTCCATGCGGCTGCGGCGGTGGCCACGGATCACAAAAACAATAAAATTTTAATAGCCTAAGGTGTTCGAAAAGAACACGAAACGCAACTGGCTTCGCCACGTTGAAGCGTTGAAACGGCGCGGCGCTTCAAGGAGTGACGGCTTCCCAGCGTCATGTCCCTGCGACGGCTGCCCAAGCCCTCGTTCCTTGTGAACGCTTCAACCTCTTCAACGCTTTAACGAATCCTGTCTGCCTGGCCAATTCTCACGTGCAGGCGGGGCGGGATAATCATCCGGCGCGGTCTCGTGCGCGGTGCGAAAATGCACTTTTGCCACCTCACGCAATGCGCCTGGCCCGTTCATTTCCACCAGCTTTCTGGCGCTCTCTTTTACGCCCGGCGATACTCCGCGCTGCAATCGCAGGCCGAGCTCTTTGCTTTTGCGGTCCAGCCAGTTGATGAACGCCTCGCGCGCAACGATCGAAGCCGCCGCGACCGCAATGTCCGATTCGGCTCTCGGACGCTGTTCGATGGCAATCTTGCGCCCGTGCTTTAGTAATGATGCTCGGATCACCCCAGCGTCCGCGAACTGGTCCGATAACGACCGCAGGCATCCCGGCTTTCTCGCCAGCAAATTCTCGATCACACGCGCGTGTCCCCACCCGAGCAACCGGTTTAGATTGCCAAACTTCTCGTAAAGCTCGTTGTATTTGGCCGGGCCGATCAGAACTGTTTCCACCAGACCCAGCGAACTTTTCCGAATCATATCCGCCAGCGTGCGAATGCGCGCATCAGAGCCGATCCTTTTGCTGTCCACCACGCCGGCATCGAGAAATTTGCGCGCAATTCCGGGATCGACATAGACGCCCGCAATCACAAGCGGCCCGAAAAAATCTCCTTTCCCACTCTCGTCCACCCCGAAATGCGGCTGAAACATTTCCGGTGAGTGCACTTCTTCGTAGCCCAGTTTCGCCTCACCCAGAATCTTCGGTTCCAGCTCGAACTGAACGAACTCTTCCACGCCGCGACCTTGCACCAGCACCTTCGGCCCCTTCTCATAAACCGCCACGCTTAACTTGTTTTTCTGCGCGAAGAAAATTGTCCACTGCTTCGGCGAAAATTCGAACCCGAGCTCTTCCAGCAACGCGCGAAGCTTTGTTGCCTGCTCTTTCGTCAGCGGATGGGTGTATGAATTCATTGAGCCACAGATTAACACAGATGAAACACAGTTTGCATGCATGCCGAATTAGCTGGCGAGACATTATCAATCATCTGTGTTAATCCGTGTCCATCTGTGGCCTTTCCAAAAGCTGAATTCCGCCGCGCATTGACTACGTGGTATCGCAAACACGGACGTGACTTGCCCTGGCGTCGAACGCGAGACCCATACGCAATCCTCGTGTCCGAGTTCATGCTCCAGCAAACTCAGGTTGCCACCGTGATTCCTTATTACCATGAGTGGTTCAGGCAATTTCCTGATTTCGCTGCACTAAATCGCGCTTCCGAAAACGATATTCTGCGCGCCTGGCAAGGACTCGGCTATTACGCTCGTGCGCGAAATCTTCACGCCACCGCAAGGGCCGTCGTAGATCGATTTCGCGGACGCTTTCCGCGATCAATCGAGCAAATGCAGCGACTCCCTGGAATCGGGAAATACACCGCGCACGCCATCGCCAGCTTCGCCTTTGATCAAGCAGTTCCGATTATCGAAGCCAACACTGCGCGCGTGTTGGTGCGCATTCTTAATTTTCGCCGCCCGATCGATCGAAGGGGCGGCCGGGAAAAACTTTGGGAGCATGCGGCCACTCTTGTTCCAGAGCGCTCCGCGCGCATTTACAACTCTGCGCTCACAGATCTTGGCGCGCTCGTTTGTCGGCCTCGCCGACCGCGATGCGGCATCTGCCCCGTCAAAAAACTTTGTCGCGCGAAAAATCCGGAGACTCTCCCCACGAAGAAAGAACGGCCTCCGATGGAACGGTTGACCGAAAATCATGCGCTCATCATTCGGGCCGACAGGATTCTGCTTGAGAAAGCAGACAGACGCTGGCGCTGCATGTGGATTTTACCTCGGCTGCAAAGGACACCGCTAAATCGACGGCCGATCTACAGATCGATTTTTCCGTTCACAAATCATCGCGTCACCTTGAACGTTTACACCCAATGCACGCAAAAGATCGACGATCATTCACAACGTTGGATCAGAGTGGATTCACTGGACTCGATCCCGATCCCTTCTCCACACCGAAAGGCGTTGCGACATCTTCTCAACGAAGCAATAGCAGCACGATCACGCCGGCAGCGGTCGTCAGGATCGTAATCGGGATACCGAAGCGCGCGTAATCCCAGAAGCCGACTTCCAGATGTTCGCGCGCAGATTCCACGACGATCATGTTCGCAACCGAGCCGATGATCGTGAGATTGCCGGCGAACGTCGTCGCCAAGGCGAGCACTTTCCACATCAGCACTGGTTCGACAAAACGCGTGATCCATTTCCCCGCAACAAGCACAAATGGCACGTTCGAAAAAATGTTCGAGCCGGCGACGGAGAACCACGTCAGGTTCCAAGTCTGCGTAGGCGCGCTTGACCCGAAAACGGGTTGCAGATGCCGATAAATCGCATCGGGCAAACCGGTGTCGCTCAGTCCATCAACAACGACAAACAGGGCCGCAAAAAACACCAGCAAATGCCAATCGACGAGCTTCAGCACTTCATGCGTATCGCGGCGCGCAAGCACCATCACCAGCGCCGCGCCAGCGAGCGCGGTCCATGCCAGGTTTAGCCCGGCAAGGAAACAAGCGAAGATCGCCACAAACACGGCGCAAACAATGGCGAACAAGCCGTGGTCTAGTTTCGGAATCGCGTGGAGTTCCCGTTCGATCACAACTGCCCGCAGCGCACTCCGAAAACCGAAACGCAAAATGACAAAGTTGATCGCGAGTCCAACGATCGCCGCCGGGGCGAGCGATCGAGAAAACTGCGAAAACGGAATATGCGAAAAATGCCCGATGATCATGTTTTGCGGATTACCTACGAGCGTGGCGACGCTGCCAATGTTAGCACTGGTCGCGAGTGCGATCAGATACGGTAGCAGCGGAAGTTTGCCGCGCCGGATCACCGCTATGACGAGCGGCGTCAACATCAGGCAAATCGTGTCATTGACGAGCAACGCCGAGAGGATTCCTGATGTAAGTGTGACGTAGAGCAACAACCGCTGTGGCGTGCGCGAAAAACTCAACACCCGCTCCGCAGCCCACTCGAAAAAATGCGCCAGATAAAGATACGCGGATACCAACATCATCGCCAGCAGCAGCACGATCGTGTCGTAATTGACCGCGCGATATGCGCGCTCCGGCGTCATCACTCCTGTCGAAACCATCAACACCGCGCCGAGCAGAGCGGCTGCCGGTCGATTCAATGGCAGAATCTTAAGCTGCCGACCGCTGATGAGCACGTAAGTGATCCCGAAGATCACCGTCGCGACGAGTTCCTTCTCGAAATGATTCACACTGCTGCAAACGGATCATTCGCTCGTCGTGGGCGCAATGTTATTCGAACCAAACAAACCTTGAGGGTTGAGCGTTGAGCGTTTCTCTGCGATAAGCTTTTGCATCGAGATATGCGGAGCATGACTGGATACGGTCGCGCCGAGACCGATCACGCCGGGACGAAATTTAGCGTCGAACTGAATTCTGTGAACCGGAAGCAGAGCGACGTTGTGATCAATTTACCGCGCGACCTGGCCGAACTCGAACCGCGTATTCGTCAGACGATTAACGAAAATATTTCGCGCGGCCGGACCAATGCCACCGTCACCCTTCATACTGGCGCAGACGGTGCGCGAAACCTGGCGCTAAACACGGAACTTGCCCGCTCGTATCACGAAGCGATGCGCGCCTTGCAAAAGGAGTTAAACGCGCCGGGCGAGATCACTATCAGCACGATTTTGCAAGCGCCCGGTGTGATGCGGTTCCCGGAAGAGGCCGTGAAGGCGGAAGAAGCATGGCCGGCAATCGAACGGGCGCTGCGCGCCGCGCTTGCCGATTTAGTCAAAATGCGCGAGCGCGAAGGCAAACATTTGGCCAAGGATTTAATTCATCGGCTTAAGGCGATCCGGAAAAAACTCAAGGAGGTTCGCGCGCTTCATCCCGACGTCGTGAAACGATATCGCGCTGCGCTGCTCGACCGTATTGAAAAAGCCGGGCTGCCGATCGCCAGCGATGACGAACGTGTGCTCAAGGAAATCTCCTTCTTTGCCGACCGGTCGGACGTCTCGGAGGAGTTGACACGCCTCGACAGTCACCTCGCTCAGTTCGCTCATCATTTGCGCAGCAAAGAACCGGTCGGGCGCACACTGGAATTCATCACCCAGGAAATTTTTCGCGAGCTCAACACGCTTGGCGCAAAAGCGAATGACGCCGCTATTTCGCAACGCGTCATCGCCTCCAAAGCCGAACTGGAGAAGGTCCGGGAGCAACTTCAAAACCTTGAGTAAACAGTTCAGCCGCCACGGAATTCTCTTCGTCATATCTGCACCATCGGGCGCGGGCAAGACAACCCTGGTTGAAGCGCTCCGGAAAACTTCCAATCTTTTTTATTCCGTCTCCTGCACCACGCGGGCGCCGCGCGTCGGTGAAATCGACGGAGAAAACTATCAGTTTCTATCGAGTGCTGATTTTCGCGCGCGAGTCGAAGCCGGTGATTTTCTCGAGCACGCGCGGGTGCACGGAGATTATTACGGCACACTGCGCGAGCCGGTGCTGAACAATTTGAACAACGGCACGGATGTCTTGCTCGACATCGACATACAGGGCGCCGCCACCATCCGCAACTGCGGTGATCCGATCATTCGCGAGGCTCTGACGGATGTTTTTATTATGCCGCCCAACCTGGAAGAATTGCGTCGCCGCTTGCACAAACGCGGCACCGAGACTGAGGAGCAGATCAAACGACGACTGGAGACCGCGACACGAGAAATGGAATTGTGGCGCGATTACCGCTACACTATCGTTAGCGGGTCAATCGAAGAGGACTTGGAAAAAGTCCGCCACATCATGGCTGCAGAAAGTTGTTTGAGCCGGCGGTTGAGGCCGAAATAACTCGCAAAACTATTCCCGCTTAGTCTTGTCGATTTAAGATGGAAAAAAATTCCAAGCGCAGACTTGAAAAAACCAGCGCCCGAAAAGTGGTGCGCATTCCGGCTGGAAAAAAATCCGTCGTGCTTGGCGTTACAGGATCGATCGCAGCGTATAAATCTGCTGAGCTGGCGAGTCTGCTTGTCAAACAGGGCCACGAAGTCTTTGTCGTCATGACGCTAGACGCGACCGAATTCATTTCGCCGCTGACGTTGCAAACGCTTTCCAAAAATCCGGTGACGACCAGCTTCTACGATGAAAAAGAAAATTGGCGACCCGGTCACATCGACCTTGCGGATCGCGCGAACCTGCTCCTGATCGCGCCCGCCACCGCGCACATCATCGCCGAGCTTGCGCACGGTCTGGCGGGTCATCCGCTCGCCGCCATTGCGCTCGCCACGCGCGCGCCGATTCTGATCGCGCCCGCCATGAATGGAAAAATGTGGCAACATCACGCCACGCAGGAGAACGTCGAAAAACTTAAAGCGCGCGGTGTCGAATTTATCGGGCCGGAAGAAGGAATGCTGGCGTGCGGTTACGAAGGCATTGGCCGGCTTTGGAAAGTGAACGACATCGCTTTCCGCGCCGAGTTTCTGCTCGCGCGTCAGGAAAATTTGATCGCGTGAGATTTCTCGTCACGGCCGGGCCGACGCGCGAGCCGATTGATCCGGTTCGTTACATTTCGAATCGCTCATCAGGGAAAATGGGCTACGCCATCGCCGAAGCGGCGCTCGATGCCGGCCACGATGTTATCGTGATTTCCGGTCCCGTGAACATCGAGCCGCCGGGCGGCGCCAAATTGGTTTCCGTTTCCACCAGCGACGAAATGTTCGCTTCTGTCCACCGGCATGCAGACAACTGCGACGTATGCGTCCTGTGCGCCGCCGTGGCGGATTACAAGCCGGTAAAAGCTTCGCGGACAAAAATTAAGAAGCGCGGCGCAAAATTTTCACTGGACTTGGTTCCCACGCGCGACATTCTCGATTCGTTAGGCCACCGGCAAGACCGCCAATTCTTTCTTGTCGGTTTCGCTGCGGAAACAAATGACATGGAAGAAAACGCCGCTCAGAAACTGCGCGAAAAAAAGTGCGACATCATGGTCGCGAACGACGTGAGCGGCGCAAATTCGGCAATGGAAAGCGACGTGAATGAGGTGACGATTCTCTTTCAAAACGGCGAACGACAGAAAATTTCGCGCGCGCCGAAGAAAATTATCGCGCGGGAGCTCGTAAAAATTTTTCAAAATTCCCAACAAAAATGTTTGACAAAAAAACTGTGATGATTACTGAACGCAATGAAGTGAAGTTCATTCCCAACTCTTCACCAAGTTCCGCACGTTGCGGATCGAAAGGGGTGAATTAGTCGATGGCAAAAAGAAAAGCAGCAAAGAAAAAAGCAGCGAAGAAAAAAAGGCATTAAGCCTGACGCTTCATTAACGACTCCGAATTTCCTCGGAGTCACAACTCCTAACTTCAACCCGGGAGGAGAATTTATTTTCCTCCCGGTTTTTTTCGCATGCGCTCTGTCATCCCGAGCCGCAACAGACGGCGAGGGATCTCACAATCGAAGCGTACGATTGCGCAATTCCATTAAGTGTAACCAGTGAAGTTATGAGAGATCCCTCGCTGCGCTCAGGATGACCCACGTTGCTTGCGCTTGGTTTCAACTTCATTTCCGCTGTGCACTTTGTGTTCTTTGTGCGACGTAATCATTCATGAAGCATTACCTCGATACGGCCGAAGAGGCCGCACGCGGGGCGGGCAAGTTGCTTCGCCAAAATTTCCGGCGGCAGCAGCGGGTCAATGCGGTCGCAGCGCACGATCTGAAACTCGAGATCGATATCCAGGCGCAGGAGTTGATTACCAAATTACTTCTCGAAGAATTTCCCGAGCACGCGCTTTACGGCGAAGAAGGAGTTGCGGGCGATCAATCGACCGAGCATCAGTGGATTGTCGATCCACTTGATGGCACTGTGAATTATTTCTACGGCATACCTCATTTTTGTGTCTCGATTGCGCTACGCCTTCGAAACGAAATCATGATTGGCGTCATCTACGATCCAATTCGCGAGGAAATGTGGTCTGGACAGAAGGGTGAGGTCCCGAAATTAAATGGCCACCCCGTCCAGGTGAGCGATCGCGCGGACCTGACTGAAGCCGTCATCTCGGTTGGGCTCGCCAAGACCGGGGAGACGATTAACGCGAATTTCCCGCTGCTCCAGGAAATGATTCATCGCGTGCGCAAATGCCGGATCCTTGGCAGCGCTGCGCTCGACATGGCTTATGTCGCGTGCGGACGATTCGACGCTTATATCGAACAGGGAATCAGTTTGTGGGACATCGCAGCGGGCTGGCTTCTGGTTGAAAATGCCGGTGGAACTGTCGATCTTCGTCCGCGCGACGATATGAAGGATAAGTACAGCATCGTCGCCTCCAATGGCGTTATCGATCTCAAATTGTGACGACAAACAATTTCCACCATGACTCGATGTGGAATCGGCTATGATGTGCATCGTCTCGCGAAGGGACGAAAACTGATTTTAGGCGGCGTCGAGATCGCGCACTCGCACGGGCTGGAAGGACACTCGGACGCGGATGTTTTGTCGCATGCGATCGCGGACGCCTTGCTCGGCGCGATCGGCGCAGGCGACATTGGCCAGCATTTTCCAAATACGGATGAGTCGATTCGCGGCATCAGCAGCATCGAGATTTTGAAACGGGTGACGGAATTGCTTACCGACAAAAGAGCGCGCGTGCTCAATGTCGATGCCACACTCATCGCCGAAACGCCGAAAATCACTCCCCACGTTCCCGCGATGCGCCAAAAAATTGCGACTGCCATCGGCACAAGCGAATCGAATGTGAGCGTGAAGGCCACTACCAACGAAAAGCTCGGTCCAGTCGGGCGGAGCGAAGGGATGGCTGCAATTGCGATTGCAACTATTGAGATAATAGATAGCGACGATTGACCTCAATCGCCATGGTGACTCAGGTGAACCGCCGCTACCATAAAACGTATGGCGCTGCGCTTCTTTAACACCTACTCGCGCGAACTGGAAGAATTCGAGCCGCGTGATCCGGCTGCGCGCACAATTGGTATCTACACTTGCGGGCCGACCGTCTACAGCCGCGCGCACATTGGAAATTTTCGCGCCTACATCTTCGAAGACTTGCTTCAGCGGCACCTCGAGCTGCGCGGTTACAAAGTGCATCGCGTGATGAACATCACCGACGTGGATGACAAAACAATCCGCGGCGCGCGGGAGGCCAAAGTGCCGCTGGCCAGGTTCACCGAGCAATTCAAACAAGCGTTCTTCGAAGATGTTGAAACGTTGCGGATCAAACGGGCGGATGAATTTCCCGCCGCCACCGATCAGCGTTACATTGACAGAATGATCGAGATGATCGGCGCGCTGATCGCGCGCGGACTCGCTTATCAAGCGGACGACAAATCGGTTTACTTTCGCATCAACAAATTTCCCAATTACGGAAAGCTCGCGCATTTCGATCTCTCCCAGTTGCAATCGACCGGGCGCGTGAAGCACGACGAATATGACAAAGAACACATCGGCGATTTTGCCCTGTGGAAAGCGTGGGACGAAGAAGATGGCGATGTGAAATGGGATTCGCCATGGGGGCCGGGCCGTCCGGGCTGGCATATTGAATGCAGCGCGATGGCGACGGCGCTACTCGGCGACCAGATCGATATTCATTGTGGCGGCGTCGATAACATTTTTCCGCATCACGAAGCAGAGATCGCACAGAGCGAAGGCGTGACAGGCAAGAAATTCGTCCGCTATTGGCTGCATTGTGCGCACTTGCTGGTCGATGGCCAGAAAATGGCGAAATCGCTGGGCAATTTTTACACGGTCCCAGATGTTCTGGCGAAAGGTTACACCGGGCGCGAGCTTCGTTATGCGCTCCTGCGCGTGCACTATCGCGTGCCGCTCAATTTTACATGGGAGGGAATGAATGAGGCGCGAGAATCGCTCGGTCGCATCGATGAATGGCTGCAACGCTTGCGCGAAGTTGCAGAAAAGCAAAACGCCCAACGCCCAACGCCCAACGCCCAACATCGAATTGAAGCACGTGAGTTCGAAGAAGCGCTCGATGATGATCTCAATATTTCGGCAGCGCTGGGATTCTTGTTTGAATCGATTCGCCAAACGAATCGCGCCATGGATGAAAACAAACTGGACGTCGCTTCAGCAAAAGCATGGCTGGATTGGTGGAAACGGATCAACACGGTTCTCGATCTCGAAGCGGAGGTCGAAATCATGATTCCAACAGAAGTGGCACAACTCGCAGCACAGCGCGAAGAAGCGAGGCGCGAAAAAAATTGGAAGCGAAGCGACGAACTGCGCGACCAAATTTCCGCCCTCGGCTGGGAAGTGCGCGACACGAAGGACAGGCCGAAGCTCACGCGCCGTGGAGCGGAGTGATCTGGGGAGCACAGGCTGCCAGCAACTACAGGCTGGCAGCCGGTGCTCCCCAGAAAAATGCGCTCGCAACTCGGAGAGCGATTCGCCATCTTGAGCGCTGAGAATGTTCGCGCCCGCCGATTTTCTTGACCTCGAACACACGGCCCATCCCAAGCTGTTCGAAAACCAGAACTACATCTGGGACGCGCTCAAACAGCTCGCGAGTTACCTGCAATTTCGTTTGAAGCCTGCGATCCTGGGCGAGCTGATGGGCAAGCCGTTCATCAGTAACCACGTCTTCATCGGCAGAGGATCAATCGTTGAGCAGGGCGCGTTTTTGAAAGGGCCAGCATGGATCGGCGAAAATTGCCGGATCCGCAGCGGTTGTTACGTGCGCGAGAACGTGATCGTCGGCAATGGCGTCGTCATGGGAAACTCGTGCGAATTCAAGAATTGCATTCTTTTCGACGATGTTCAGGTGCCGCATTTTAATTACGTGGGCGATTCAATCCTTGGTCATCATGCTCATCTTGGCGCAGGCGTGATTCTCTCAAACGTGAAGCTCGATCATGGCGAAATCGCGGTGATCACGCCAGACGGCGAACTCGCAACCGGCTTAAGAAAATTCGGCGCCATCGTCGGGGACAAAACGGAGATCGGCTGCAACGCGGTCATCAATCCTGGCTCGGTGATCGGCCGCGATTGCATGATTTATCCGGGGGTGAATTTTCGCGGCGTCCTGCCGCACGGCAGCATGGTCAAGCTGCGACAGGAACTGCAGGTGATAGAGAAACGTTAACGAGCAGGAGCAGGAGCAAGATTAAGAGCAAGTGGTCGAATGCGGATGGGGGGGGATTCGAACCCCCGGTGCCTTTCAGCACACACGCTTTCCAGGCGTGCACAATCAACCACTCTGTCACCCATCCGGTCTAAGTCGTGCTCGTAATCGTAATCGTGCTCGGTTTGGATCGATTACGAGCACGATCATGAGCACGAGCACGATTAAAAGCTAAAGCTGCAAGCGGCGGAACAATTCGTCGAGAGGCAATTGGATGCCGATGTAAAATTCGCCGAAATCCGCGTACTCGGCGCTGACCGGATCGAAACGCATTTTGTAAACGATCGCTTTGATCTGAAATGTGTCGCGCGAAAAAAGCGTTACGCCCCATTCGGCATCATCGAGACCGGTCGAACCGGTGATGAGCTGTTTCACTTTGCCGGCGAACTCGCGGCCGACGTTCGCATGACCTTTCATCAGCTTGCGGCGTTCATCATACGGGAGCGCATACCAGTTGCGCTGCGCGCCGCGCCGCTTGCTCATGTTATAGAAACAAACGACCGGCCAATCCGGCAGCGTGGGATAAACGCGCTCCTGCCGGTAATGTTTCATTCGCTCCTGAAATGTCGTCAGAGCTTCATCGAGCTTTGCAGAGTCGTTGCGGACACTCGGCTCCAGAGTTTGCGCGTATTCTTGCTCGCTGGTGATGTATTCGCTTTCCTCGGTAAGCGAGAGGTAACTGTAAACCGGCGTCAGCACGTCTGCACCTAACGAGAGCGAGAGTCGCTTCTCGATCCGGTTGGCGTTGTGCAGGTCGGGCGTGATCAACATGAATCCGATATCGGCCTTCGGTGTGACCATGCCAAGCGTGAGCAATTGCGTCGATTCCATCGCGGGAACTTCCTGCACAAGCGAAGAGAGATTCGTCTTCGCTGCGTTTTGTTCTTCGCGGCTTAGCAATTGCCATTGGCCGTACTCAATCCGGTAAAACAGATGCAGACAATGCCAGCCTTCCTCGGGAATGAGGGCGGTGTTTTTATCGGTCATTGGATTAGTTTAAACCGCGAACAAGAGATGTCGATATTGGGAAACCGCACCAGCACAGTCGTCATCCCGAGCCGCGCAGACGGCGAGGGATCTCACAATGGTGCGTTTGATCACGCAAAGTACTTTGTGTGCCGCCACGAGTTATGTGTGGTCCTTCGCTTTGCTCAGGATGACATTGCAGCTTAGCTCGTCGGACTTCCCGCTTTTGGCAGATGCGCGATGCAATATTCTTCGCCGTCGCGCGCGACGCGGAAATCGAGATTCGGATCGGTCAACTCCGTAGCGCCGCAGGCTGCGCAGTGATGCAGCGCGTCATCTGCGACGCGTGAATGGTCTTCGAAACGTCTTCGTCGTGTTGAGACGTCATGGCGATGTCGCGCCTGGTGAATGATCTCCGGGCCGAAGAAGATGAAATAATTGGCGAAAGCGGCAATGAGCGCAGCGCGATAGGAATTTGAGTTCACGACAAACCCAAGCAGCAAAAACGCAGCGAAAACCCAGGCAAGCCACTTGATTTTGACGGGCAAAATAAAAAGGATGTAGATGATTTCGTCGGGATAAAATCGCGCAAAGGCGAAGAACAACGACGCGATTAGCATGCCGTTCGAAAATTTCGCGCCGAAGAAAAATGCGGCGGCCGTTGTGCCGACCATCCCAACAAGAAAATAGAGGGTGAACCGGAACGCGCCCCACGCGCGTTCGAGACCTTCGCCAATAAACCAAAGGAACCACAGGGCAAGGATGATCCAAAGACTGAGGGTCTGGGGCAGAAAAATGTAAGTCACCAGCCGCCAGACTTCACCATGGAGGATACGCGCTGGATCAAGCTCGAGCGCAGAACCAAAATCACGATTAAGCCAGATGAGACCCCAAACGAGCGCCGTGAAGCCGACAATGATGCGCGTTAGTCCCGGAATGCCAAGAAAACCAAAACGGCGTTCGAGTTTATCCAGCAAGGTCATGAGGTGCCGCAGCGTAAGGTTCACCCCTTTGGTTTTCAAGGTAGGGGCGGTTCACCGAACCGCCCGGGAGCGATTGAGGTCAATCGCCCCTACCTGTGCTACGTTCGGCGCGTGACTGAGACCGCGCCGAAAAGGACGCCGCTTTACGACGAGCACGTGCGGCTGGGCGCGAAAATGGTTCCATTCGCCGGATGGCTCATGCCGGTGCAATACACCAGCATCGTGGAGGAACATCAGGCTGTCCGAAATAACGTCGGCATCTTCGACATTTCGCACATGGGACAATTGGTCGTCGAGGGAGCGGGCGCGCGTGAATGGCTCAACGCCACGCTAACGAACAACATCGACAAACTCGCTGTCGGCATGGGTCAATACACTTTTCTCCTTAACGAGCGAGGCGGAACCATCGACGATCTGATTGTTTATCAGATCGGCGATCAGAAGTTTCTGCTTGTCGTAAACGCGGCTCGCACCGAAGACGATTTCGCATGGCTGCAAAAACATTTGTGTGCGCCGATTCAGATCGAAAACCGCAGCGCAGATTTTGGTGGCGTGGCCATTCAAGGGCCGCGTCTTATGGAGCTTTTTCACGCACTTTTTGGAAAGGACATCCAGCCGCCACCGCGAAACGCGATCGCTGAGCTTCCATTCGATCGGACAAATGTTTTCGTCGCCCGAACTGGTTACACCGGCGAGGACGGGATCGAAGTCTTTTTTCGTGCAACGGACGCGGTGAAGTTTTGGAACGCTACGCTCGAGAAGGGCAAACCGTTTGGAATTAAGCCCTGCGGACTTGGCGCGCGCGACACCTTGCGATTGGAAATGTGTTACCCGCTCAACGGCTCCGATCTTTCGCCGGAACGAAATCCAATCGAGGCGGGACTTGGAACATTCGTCGACCTAACGAAACCAGACTTCATTGGACGCGACGCCTTGTTGAAGACAAAAGAAATCGGATCGCGAGAAAAACTCGTGCCGTTCCGAATGAAGGAGAAAGGGCCGCCGCCGCGGCCGCACTACGCCGTTTTCCAAAATGGCCAGCGCATCGGCGAAGTCACAAGCGGCACGCTTTCTCCGAGCTTGAATTACGGAGTTGGAATGGCTTACATCGATGCCGCGCATGCGAAGATCGGCGCAGAGATCGACATCGAGATTCGCGGCCAAAAATTTCCGGCTGTCATTGAAAAGAAACCGCTGTACAAGAAATCAGCATCATGAATGTCCCAGACGATTTGCTTTACACCGAGACTCACGAATGGATCAAACGCGAAGGCGAAAATGTCCGAATGGGCATCACCGATCACGCGCAATCGGAATTGACTGACGTGGTTTATGTCGAGTTGCCGAAAATGGATCGGCAAGCAAACGCGAAACAAGCCATCGCCGTTGTCGAATCAGTGAAAGCGGCCAGCGACATTTACGCGCCGGTGAAAGGAACCGTTGTCGAGATAAACAAAGCGCTCGAAGCCGATCCGGGCCTGATCAACCGCGAACCCTACGGCCAGGGCTGGATTTTCGTTCTCAAAATTGACAACGCCGACGATCTCAAGCAGTTGAAAGATGCCGAAGCGTATCGGAAACAGATCGGGTGAATCACGTCGTGCAATACGGAAGAAATTCCGGCAAGCTGCCGAAACCGACAGGCTGGCAGCCTGTGCTCCCCGATCCAATTAGTCCGCGTAATCCGCGGTTGAATGTGAGCTCAGAAGCCGCCCTTTTCTCTTGGCCAAGCTGTGCTTAATTGCCCGTTCTCCCCATGAGCAGCAAATCGAAGCCGCGTGAGTCAGAGCTTAACTTCGAAGGCGCGATGGATCGGCTCGAAAAAATCGTCGAGCAGATGGAGTCGGGGAAACTCCCGCTGGAGGATCTGATCGTGCGCTACGAGGAAGGGATGAATCTGGTGAAAATTTGCCAGGAACGGCTTGCTAACGCTGAGCAAAAGATCGAGATCATTGCGCGCAACAGCGCGGGCAAAACCGTAGTTAAAGAGTTCGAGCCAGCGCCGGAGCCAGAGACATCGGTACACGTGGCCGACGAATCCCCAAGCACAAATGACGAAATCAGACTCTTCTGAAAATCATCAAACCTCCGCGGCAGTCGCGCCCAGGCGTTTGCTCGATGGGATCCGCTCGCCGGCGGACATCAAAGCGCTGAGTGAACAAGACTTGCCGCAGCTTGCACAGGAAGTGCGCGATGAGCTGATCAAAGTCCTCTCCCAAACCGGCGGTCACCTCGGGCCAAACCTCGGTGTTGTGGAACTGACGATTGCCTTGCATCGCGTGTTCGACACGCCCCGTGACCGCTTCGTGATGGATGTCAGTCACCAAGGTTATGTCCACAAAATGTTTACAGGGCGGCTCGACCGTTTCCATACGATGCGGCAATTCGGCGGTCTCAATGGTTTTCTTTTGCGGACGGAGAGCGAGCACGATTGCTACGGCGCGGGCCACGCCGGGACGGCGCTTTCCGCTGCGCTTGGCATGGCGGTCGGACGTGACCTGCGCGGCGGTGACGAGCATATCGTGGTCGTCGCGGGCGATGCCGCGTTCACCTGCGGCATCAGCTACGAAGCGCTTAACAACGTCAAAGCGCACACGAAGCGCTTCATTGTTGTGCTCAATGATAACGAATGGTCGATCGCAAAGAATGTCGGCGCGATCGCTAATTACCTAAACAGCATCGTGACGAATCCCACTTATGCGCATCTGCACGATAAGGCGCGCGATTTCGTCCAGGCGATTCTTGGAAAAACCGGCGTGCAGCTCGCGCACAAAGTGGAAGAAAGCGTCAAGGGTTTGCTCGTTCCGAGCGTGATTTTTGAGGAACTCGGTCTGCGCTACTACGGCCCAATCGATGGACACGATATCCCGTTGCTGACACAGACCTTCGAGTTTTTGAAGACGCAGGAAGAGCCGGTGCTGCTGCACATTCTCACCAAGAAAGGCAAAGGGTACGAACCGGCCATTAAACAGCCCGACAAATTTCACGGTCTCGGCAAATACAAGATTGAGAGCGGCGAGACGGCGCCGACGCCGACGCCCACCTATTCGGAAATCATCGGCAAAACGCTGGCGAAATTTGCGGAGACAAATCAGAAGCTCGTCGCCATCACGGCGGCGATGCCGAGCGGGACAGGACTTTCGCATTTTGCCAAGGCGCATCCGACCCGCTATTTCGACGTCGGCATCGCGGAAGAGCACGCCACGCTTTTTGCCTGTGGGTTGGCGACGCAAGGGATGACGCCGTTTCTTACGATCTATTCCACGTTTTTCCAGCGCGCCTACGACATGGCGATTCACGACATTGCCATCCAAAAATTAAACGTCAGACTCTGCATGGACCGCGCCGGATTAAGCGGCGACGACGGCCCGACGCACCATGGCTTGTTCGACATCGGTTACCTGCGGCACATCCCGAATTGGGTGCACATGCAGCCGAAGAACGAAGATGAATTTGTCGATATGCTCTGGACAATGGCGCATTACAACTCCGGTCCGATCGCCGTCCGCTATCCACGAGGATCGGGAACAGGCGCAAAAATCAAACCGGAACCGCGGCTTCTCGAAATCGGCAAAGCGGAAGTTGTGCAGCATGGGCGCGACGTGGCAATCTTCGGGCTGGGCAACATGTTTGAAGTAGCTGAAGAAGCGGCGCGCAAACTCGAAGAGAAAGGGATTTCCGTTGCGCTAATCAATCCGCGCTGGATCAAACCGATGGACACGGGCACTCTCGAATTTTTCGCGCGCAGCGTCGAGGTTGTCTGCACCATCGAAGATCATGTGTTGCACAACGGTTTCGGGTGCGCCGTGATGGAACATCTGCACTCGCAAATGATCAATACTCCGGTGGTTCGCGTCGGTTGGCCGGATCATTTTATCGAGCACGGCGCCGTCCCAATCTTGCGCAAAAAACACGGCATCACAGCCGACGCATTGGTGGAAAAAGTTCTCCCGCTCCTGCGCAAAAAAGCCAGTCTGCGTCCGTCAGTCGCTTAGAAAAGCGAAGGGCGCCTTCGTTTGCGAAAGCGCCCTTCATGGTTTCGATGGCGATAAGCCGAATTCTGTCTCCCGAATCTCTTCGGGACGATGATCATTTATCTTAGCGACATACCCGAGGGTTAAATCGGGCCGGCTGCCCTTCCTCTGTTTTGTCTTGCACCGCATGGGGTTTTTCGTGCCTCGCAAATTGCTCCGCGAGCGGTGAGCTCTTACCTCGCCTTTTCACCCTTGCCTGCGCTTTTCTCAAAGAACCGGCGGTGTGTTTTCTGTGACACTCTCCGTTAACGCCCACTTTCGCGAACGTTGCCCGCGTATTCTACGCGGCATGCTGCCGTATGGTGTTCGGACTTTCCTCCAGCGAACCTTCCGGTTCACCAGCGATCATCTGCCATCGGAGAACAATGTAGCACAAAAACAAAAATCTGGAAGCCAGGAAACCAGGAGAGAAACGGATACCGAAACAAAATTTCTCGGCTTCCTAGTTTCCAGATTCAGAATGGGGACCCCGCCGTTACGAGGAAAATCGTAATCATCGCCACCGCTATGATCAGTTTGCCGAGCATCGCGCCGAGATTTCCGAGCAAACTTCCCCAGCCGGCGCGACCGGCGTCGATCATTCGTTTGCCGGCGATGAATTCGCCTGCGACGGCGCCAATGACCGGGCCGACAAATAAGCCGATGACTCCGAAGAAGAGCCCGACGAGCGCGCCGATGATTGCGCCGAACGCGCCCCATTTCGTTGCTCCGAAGTATTTTGCGCCAAAATAGCTGCCGAGAAAATCGAACACGTAGGAAAGAAGCGTGAGCAGCACGAGAACAACGATCGTTTTCCAGCCGATACTCTTCTCCGCGCCTACCATGAGGCGATGGATGATCGCTGCGGCAAGAATGATTGTCGTGCCGGGGACGACCGGCGCGATTGTGCCGATCAGGCCGACTGCGAACAGCACAATTGTGAACAGCCACCAGAAGAGTTCCACTTGAATCAAATCGTAAGCCACGGATGAACACAGATGAAACACGGATGTTCAATCGGAAGAACCTTCTCCCAGCCGCGGGAGGTATCTATGTAAATCCGTGTTAATCTGTGGCCACAGTTCCCCCGTAAACTTTTTGACCACTTACATGTCGATCCTATAGTGAATTTTTCCCCTCTAAAAGTTAAACCGGAGGATTGTTTATGCCACTTGCAGTTGGAACCAAAGCGCCTGATTTCACGTTGCCCGCCAAGGTCCCTGACGGGCCGAAGCAAATCCGGCTTAGCGACAATTTTGGACACAAGAACACGCTTTTGCTTTTCTTTCCGATGGCGTTCACGGGCACGTGCACGCAAGAGATGTGTGAAGTCAGCGCAGGCCGCCGCTGTTTACGGAATCAGCGGCGATAATCCGTTTGCACAGGAAGCATGGGCGCAGAAGGAAAAGATTACGGTGCCTTTGCTGAGCGACTATGAACACAAAATCGCGAAGGAGTATGGCGTGATGTACGACTCGTTCCTGCCACAAATGAACCTTGGGATGGGCGGCGTGCCGAAACGATCTGCGTTCATCATCGATAAGAATGGCGTGATCCAATATGCAGAGAGCAACGACGACGCAAGGCAACTGCCGAATTTCGATAGGATCAAGGCCAAACTTGCGGAACTGAAATGAACCTTTTGTCATTCCGAGCGGAGTCGAGGAATCTCTGGATATTTCTGAAGAAGGTAGCCAGAGATGTCTCGACTTCGCTCGACATGACAAGCAGTTGAATGCACGACGAATTTAAAACGCTTAGAAAATTCGATGCTGGCAAAGGGCGCGAA
>WNGG01002573.1_pt1 | contig 21663 bp, 18 predicted proteins | sample 5400661 | NCBI WGS metagenome assembly WNGG01 (sample SAMN13153372, study PRJNA577476) | soil metagenome | isolation source: 100 cm soil or saprolite under Garry oak tree replicate 1 | place: USA:California | collected 2016-06-15
CGGGCTTTCTCAGGCAACCGGTGTTCAACCTCGTATCGGGTTCGCATACCACGTCAAACACACGAACACCGTGCTTCGGGCGGCATATTCCAGGACGATGGAAACCCCGAACAATGAAAACTTGCTGCTATCCAGTTTCACGGGCGCCGCAGGAATTACGGATATCTTCGGCGCATTCGGTCAAAATCCGATTGAGCCCGGCCGCCGCAATCAGTTCAACGTCGGATTCCAGCAAGCTTTGGGGCGCTTTGTTCAGGTCGATGGCGATTACTGGTGGAAATTCACGCGCAATGCGTTCGAGTTCGATGTCCTTTTGAACACACCGATCACCTTCCCGATCCTGTGGCGAAAAGACAAGCTCGATGGTTTCGGCATCCGCGTCAGCACGATTAATGTCCACGGCTTCTCCGCCAATACCAGCCTGACACATGGACGCCTGCGTTACTTCGGTCCGGAGACTGGGGGATTGATCTTCAACGCACCGCTTGGCAACGTCTTCCGAACGGATTCGGATGATCCATTCAACCAGACTACGTCCATACGCTATCAGTGGCGCCGTAACGGACCATGGGCAGCATTGACTTGGAAATACGATCGCGGCCAGGTGGCTGGTGTCGGGTCTCTGGAAGATATGTTCGGGTTGACTGGTGCGGAGCAAGCGGCTGGAGGATTTTTCTGCGGCAAACGGTTCGCGACCCCGGACAACCCCATAACAGCGTGTTCGAGCGGAAATGTGGGAACGACACGTCTTCGCCTTCCCGCGAATGACGAGGCTGCAAACGACGATACGAACCCCGGTCGAGTTGCGCCGAGGAACCTCATTGACATCGGTCTCGGTACCGATAACTTGTTCATGGCGGAATCGGGCAAGCGCCTGGTACTGCGTTTCACAATTCTGAATGTAACCAACAAAGAAGCCCTGTTTAATTTCCTTTCCACGTTTGGCGGTACGCACTTTGTTCCTCCCCGGACCTACCAGGGATCATTCGGTATCGCCTTCTGAGGTAATGCCTCAAACGAAATGAAAGCACTGGACAATACGCGGCCGTGCTAGCGCAGGTACGGGTGATAGAGAATACCTATCAGAGCGAGACCTTCGAATCAGGCGGCCGCGGCTTCGGTTGAACTGGCTACCAGAGCGTCGTTACACCAGGATATTTTGGGATGTTTGCGTCCGATGTGAGAACGATGAGCGCATGAGCCTGTGCAAGCGCGACAATCACACGATCGAAGGGATCGCGATGAATGGGAGGCAGGGCCGCAGCAGCGCACACCAATCGTCCGTCCAGCGGGATCTCACGCAAGTGATAATATTCCGCTAAACCGAGGAACCACTGAATTGGCGTCTGTTTGAGCCGCAGTTTGCCCCCTGCCGCTTTAATAGCCACTTCCCATGGACTGACGACCGAAACGTTCCTCCGACAAGGGTTCGGCTGGTTTGTAACCGCGGGAAAATTCGACTCGAAAACGAGGCTCCGGATTAAGATCCCGCACCCGGCGGCGCTTGGACCTCCGGCGGATCTCGGCAACTTCGTGGCCATCGCGGCAGAGAACAACGACCTCGTCACGTTCTTCGACTGCTTTGACGAGTTCCGAGAGACGGGTTTTGGCTTCGTGCATGTTGACGGTAATCATCTTAGCTAGTCTAGCTAAAGAAAGTTCTACGTGGCAAGGCGTTGCGCGGGGGATATCGCATAAGTGCCGGAGGTTCAAAATCTCAGAACCTTAGACAACAAACTTTTTTCAACGTTCGCTGACGGTCCCCTCTCCGAATTGAAGGTTTCGGTGGATTGCGTTAAAGTCCGTACCCTAAGCCAATGTCGGATAGGAGGTTTCAATGAAAATAGCTTCTGCTTTCGTTCTTCTCGCAACCTTCGCCGCGCCTTCGTTTGCGCACCACTCGTTCGCGGCAGAATACGACAAGAATCGGCCGGTCAAGTTCACCGGTGTCGTCACGAAAATGGAATGGATGAACCCGCATATTTACTACTACGTTGATGTGAAGGACGCCGGCGGCAAGATAACGAACTATGCGGTCGAGGGCGGGACGCCGAACAGTCTTCGCCGGCGGGGTTGGGGCAAGGATTCGCTGAAGGCCGGAGACGTCGTAACCGTCGAAGGCTATATGGCGAAGAATGGCTCGAATCATGTCAATGGCAGAACTGTGACGCTGCCCGATGGCAAACGCCTGTTTGGCGGTTCCGCTGACGATGGCGGTCCTGGAGGCCAATGACGATGTCGAAGCATCTTTTCACTTTGGCTGTCGCTGTATGCAGTGTCGTCTTTGCTGTTCCCGCTAATGCGCAGCAACGCGGCGGTGCCCAGCCGCGTAAAGCTCCACCGAAAGCTGGAGCCTGGTGGTATCGAGGGACGCCGCAGCCTGCGGCAGCGCATCCGGATCTAACCGGGGTGTGGTTTGGTGGGACCAGCGCGGATCTTTCGAAATACACGCTGCCGGGGCAGGAATTGATTCTCACGCCATACGGAAAACAGCGGTACGACATGGTCGATCATGCGAAAGATCCCAATACGCAGTGTCTGCCACCGGGCCCGGCACGGATGATCATGATGGCGCATCCGGCAATGATCGTTCAGCGCGACGACCTCGTCACAATTCTGACGGAGTCGCAGCGGACCTTCCGCTTGATCTACACCGACGGGCGGGGACATCCCGATGACGCGTACGATTATCCGGAGTGGATGGGCAGTTCGATCGGCCATTGGGAAGGCGGCACTCTGGTCGTGGATACCGTCAGCATCAACGACCGCACATGGTTGGACACGTCGGGCCACGAGCACAGCGACAAATTAAAAATGACCGAACGATTCCGGCTGGCGGATCCCAACACGCTCGAACATATTGTGACCTACGACGATCCGGTGTTCTTTGCGAAGCCGTTTACAACCAGGAGGCTATTCAAGCGGCAAGTCGGAGATCGCATCATGGATCACTCCTGCCTCGAAAACGAAAAGGACATCATTAATCTCGTTCCGACATTGGGAGATGCGGGCCGATAGAATTTTTGTCTGGAGGAATTTCATGCGCAAGTACGCCCCGGCAGCTTTGGTCGGCAAGCCGCCGGTTGCTCGGCGCTAAAAAATTGACAGAGGCAGGTATGAGTCACGCATCCCCCGTGCCGGCGCCGCCGGAGAGACGGCGGATCAAAGAAATGGAAGCGGTAGTCGTCGAGGTGGTCCGCGAAACACCGGATACGACGACGCTCGTCCTATTTACAGGGAACGAGCGGCTGGACTACGAGGCCGGCCACTTCCTGACGGTGGATCCGCATCAGTTCGAGGGTTTGGAGCGGTTTGTGTCATTTTTTGAAGATCTGAAGGGGCGAAAAGAACCACCGCGCGCATACTCCATGTCATCGGCGCCGCACGAGCGCTACATCGCCATCACAGTGAAGGAGGAACGCTATATTTCGGGAAAGACAAAGTATCCGCCATTGTTATCCCCGTTACTGGTGCGCCGGACACCGCAGGGAACACGGATGATGATTACCGGGTTCACCGGACCGTACACGCTAAACGCCAGGATTCTGGAAAAGACGAATCACCTGTTTCATATTTGCGCCGGCTCGGGATCCGTCCCGAACTTTTCGATCATCAAGAGTGCCCTAAAGCTCCATCCCGAACTTCGCCATACTCTCCTTTATTCGAATCGGACCTGGGAAGACGTCATATTCAGGAGTGAGATTGAAGCGTTAGCACAAGCACACCCGGATCAATTGAAGGTGATCCACACCCTCACGCGGGAAGCCCACTCTGAAGCACGGGGTCCGAATGTGCGTGGCGGCCGGGTGCGACTCGATCTGCTGAGAGAACTCGTTCCGCCGAAGCTCGACTGTCACTTCTTCATCTGCGGACCCGGCATTTCAACCTTCGAGCGTGCTTCCGCCAAGACAGAAGGTGTGGAACCAACTCCCCGTTTCCTGGAGTCGGTGCTCGCTGATCTGGGAACGCTCGGAGTCCAGCGTGATCAGATTACGCGCGAATCGTACGGCACTGCGTAGAGACTCCTGATAACCTAATCGGTTATGCGAGAACAATCATTTGGGACACAGCTCAGTAACCGCGACTTCTTCATTCGACGATGGTCGGTGGAATACCCGGCGTTTGTGGACGTTTTCAAAGCTCTGCCTCCCGACCGGCTGGACTACCGGCCACACGCCGGCTCGCGTTCGGCCGGCGAATTGGTTGCGCTCCTGGTTTCACTGGAACGCAGTTGTGTAGAGCTTTGCGAAACGGGACAGGGTTCGTATAACAGCAGACTACGTGTGCACGCGGCGGCTGGCCCTGCGACACTGGAAGCGATGATCGCTGCCTATCAAGAACAACATCATGCGCTTGCTGAGAGACTGAACCATCTTGATGATGCCACATGGAACCGGCCGGCTTGGTTGATCCGAGGAGAACAAGAAATCATTCTTAGAGACTCTATCGGAGGACTGTTGTGGATCGCCCTTTTCGATGCCGTACATCATCGCGGGCAATTGAGCACGTACATTCGTCCGATGGGCGGCAAAGTTCCAAGCATCTACGGCCCCTCAGGTGATGCCCCTGCGAGGCAATAAGTATGGAATGTGAATGAAGTCGTGAATCGGTATCGGCATGTCCCTTGATTCATCAAAATGTTAGCCTGTCTGAGTGAAGAAAGAGGCCGCCGCCGTAACTCTGTCGATCAACGGACGCGACGTGCGTGTGACCCATGCCGGCAAACCTTATTTCTCCAGGCAAACGAAGCTCTCCAAACTGGATCTGGTGCACTATTACCTGGCGGTCGCTCCGGGCGCGCTGGCGGGAATTCGCGATCGCCCGCTAGTCCTTAAACGGTTCGTCAACGGCGCCGAAGGTGAAGCGTTCTATCAGAAACGCGCGCCGGTCCGTCGGCCCGAATGGCTGCGAACGGTCACGCTGTCATTTCCTTCGGGGCGCAAAGCGGAAGAGATCGTTGTGGATGATGCCGCAGGACTGCTTTGGGTTGTGAACCTGGGCTCGATCGAGCTCCATCCTCACGCTGTCCGCGCTGCCGACCTCGACCACCCGGACGAATTGCGCGTCGATCTGGATCCGGGGCCGGGCGTCGGGTGGGACGATGTGCGCCGTGTCGCTCTCGAAGTGAAATCGTTTCTCGAGGAGATGGGGCTTCGAGGCTGGCCGAAAACGAGCGGTTCGCGTGGAATGCACGTGAATGCGCGGATTGAACCGCGCTGGACGTTCATCGAAGTGCGGCGCGCCGCGCTCGCGCTTTCGCGTGCGATCGAGAGGCGGGTACCTGCCTTCGCCACCTCGAAGTGGTGGAAGGAGGAGCGGCACGGCGTGTTTCTCGATTACAACCAGAACGCGAAAGACCGTACGACGTGCTCCGCGTATTCCGTGCGCCCGCTGCCGGATGCGCGCGTATCCGCACCGCTTCACTGGGACGAAGTTCCCGAATGTGATCCGGCCGATTTTACCGTGCTGACGGTTCCGAGGCGTTTCGCGCAGTTGGGCGAACCACACGCCAGTATGGATGCCCAGGCAGGTTCCCTGGAAAAGCTACTCGAGCTTGCGGCCGAAGACGAAGCGGCGGGTCTCGGCGACGCGCCCTGGCCGCCGCACTTCCGCAAGATGGAGGGCGAGGCGCCGCGCGTCGCGCCATCGCGTGCCGCGAAGAAGCCGCGAACGAAGATACCGCTTCTGGTGATCGCGAACTCTCCCTCTAAAGAAGCTGCTCTCGCCGGCCTGGAACGCTGGACGCGTAAGCATTCCGAGGCGGCCAAGCTGCTTGCGGTAGACGATGTCCTGATCGACTCGATGCGAGGCCGATCATCCACCTGGACTCGTGTCCGGGTGAACCTGCGCCACGTGCCTGAAGAGTTGCGCCCGCCGCAGGAAACTCCGGATCCCGACGACGATCCCACACGTGAGTGGCGTGCCTCTCCCCCTGGAGAGGGTTAATTTCCAAAGATGGCCGCCAGCTCGAATGGCGGAATGACCTCGAGTTGGGCATATGTGCAGTCGCGCGTCTTCTTGTCCGGACGCCACCGGCGAAACTGCGCCAGGTGGCGGAATCGGGAGCCCTGCATGTGTTCGTAAGCGACTTCGACGACCAGTTCGGGCCGCAGCGGCTCCCAAGAAAGATCCTTGCCCTGGCTCCAGCGGCTTTGGCCGCCCGGCATGCGACGCCCGGGTTGGTCGTCTGCCGAGTCGTGCTCGGCCCATGCTTTCCAGGGATGGTCGGCGAGCGCATCCCGTCGATAGGGGGCGAGGTACTCGACGAGGTCGCGCCGAACGCTGTCCTTAAAGCTCCCGCAGACGCCGACATGCTGCAGGGCTCCCGAATCGTCGTAAAGGCCCAGCAGCAGGGAGCCGACAGCCGCGCGCTCACTGTTCTTGTGCCATCGAAAGCCGCCAACGACACAATCGCAATCGCGCTCGTGCTTCACCTTCAGCATGACGCGCTTATTGGACTCATACTTTCCCGAAATCGCCTTGGCCACGACCCCGTCGAGACCAGCGCCCTCAAACCGGCGAAACCAGTCCGCCGCGACACTCAAGTCGGTGGTTGCGGGAGTCAGGTGGATCGGAGGCGCTGCGGCTGAAAGCATCGATTCCAGCTTCATGCGGCGCTCCCGAAACGCCACGCTGCGCAAATCCTGGTTCCCCTCCGAGAGCAGATCGAATAAGACGATCGATGCCGGACTCTCCCGGGAGAGAAGGTTCACCCGCGACGCGGCCGGATGAATGCGGAGCTGCAGTGCTTCGAAGTCGAGCGCGCCATTTCTGGCAACGACGATTTCGCTGTCGACCACGGAACGCGCCGGCAATTGCGATCGAAGCGGCCCCAGCAGTTCGGGGAAGTACCGGTTCAGCGATTTTTCATCACGGCTCTGGATAAGGATCTCGTCGCCGTCGCGAAAAACCAGCGCGCGAAACCCATCCCATTTGGGCTCGAAGATCCACTGTCCAGCAGCCGGTAATTCTCCGATGCGCTTGGCAAGCATCGGCAAAATCGGCGGATTGATGGGAAGATCCACACATCAATCTTATACTTGGCGGATGGCCGGGGCAGCTCGCGCTGGCTACGATTGAGAAACGGCATCCACATTGCACGGGGGGCGCATGCGACCACAGATGATGATTGATTCGACCAGTGCGTTAAGCGAAGAACTGAAAAATTTCCAGGATATTGCAGATCGCATTAAGCCAACGACCGCGGATATCCCGGCGCTCCAGGGAGTTGATGTTTATGGCGAGACACTGCCGCTCCGCGGAGCCGGAGGCGGCGACCATATCATTTATGTCGATTTTCAAAAACGTTACGATCTGCAGGCGCGAATCGAGCGCGCGGAGACGCAAGGGCGGGCCGACATTGTGGAAAACCTGAAGGCGTGCAGGAAAATGGCTGGAATCGTTCTTCTGGATGTTTCCGGACACCACTTGACCGACGCCATCCTCGCGGCGATGTTGCATCAGGCGTTTCTCGTCGGATCAGTCTATGAGTTGGACATGTTCGGCCATATCACGAAACATCTCTTCGAGAACCTCAACACGCGATTCTACGATTCGTCGAGCCTTCACAAATACACAACAATGATCTACGGCGAAATTTCCGAAGATTCCACGTTCCGGTTTCTTTCAGCCGCACACCCGGCTCCAGTGGTTTTCTCCCATAAGCTAGACCGCTTCATGCCCGTGAGCCAGGAACTTTGCACGTCGTTTCCGCCAATTGGAACACTTCCATCAAATAACATTATCGATCGCCGCAAGAAGCAAAGCACTCTGGGTTTCAAAGATCAGTACCAGCTCAACGAATGGAAGCTCATGGGCACAGGCGACATCTTGCTCCTTTATACCGATGGACTGTCAGAACATATGAAGGACAATGAACGGTATTTCCCCGAACGGCTGGAACGGAAAGTTCGCGAGTTAAAGCATAAGCGAGCGCGGCAGATCTTCGAAGGTATCAAGACAGACGTCCTGAATTTTGCAGAAGCGGCTGACGATATCAGCTTCGTCGTCATCAAAAGGGCGTAATCGAAAATTCAGAAGACGGCCTCTGGAAGAGGGGGCAACAAGCCACAACTTGTCAAATGTCGAATGTCTGTTGCGCGATGTGAAATGTAGTTGTCAAAGCGCCAGATGACCTACTGACCAGACGACCCAATCCTCAGTGGGAGAACGACTTCGTCATATTGTCATTGGGTCAGTGGGTTCTTGGACAAGTTCATTGGACATCGCAGAACAGACATTCGACCATTTGACAATTGTGGCAGTACGCCGGGAGAACCCCTCACCCGGCGCTTTGCGCCGCCTAATTCATTCACACCCTCCTATCCACCTTCGGGGCCGGCGGGGCGTGTACGCGCTGCAGCCGGTCCGACGGTGCGCTCGAAGTCCGCGTTCGAGCTCGGATTGCCATGAATCGGCACATGTTGGGAAACATCGAGCTTCAGCCGCTTGATATTGTTGTAAAGCGATACCGAATTCGGGCTGACATTCGCGACCGGCGTCCCGGGAGCCGGTGGCCCCATGTCCGCATTGATGAGAATCTTCGACTTCGGCAGATACACGATCGCCATGTCGCCCGCGTGATTGAACCCGTCGACGTGGTAGCTGATGATCGATTGGTCGCCGTCGCTGATCGCATGCCGCTCCCTATAGGTCTCGAGCTTTCCTGGTCCGGGCCCCGTCGTCGCGAATGGGAATTGCGACAGCCGGTCCGAACTCAGAGTACGGGGCTGCGGTACGAGTTGGACTCTTTCGTAGAAGTTCTTGTTCAGCTCATTCGTGACAATGGTAGCCCCTTCCGCGGAAGCCGCCCGGAGGCCGCCCGAATGATCCCAGTGATGATGGGTGTTGACGACATACCGAATCGTTTTGCCCGGAATGAGCCGTTTGGTTTCGGCGATCACCGCGTTGGTGCGCGCATCGTCCAGCGGAGCTTCGATGATGGCGGCGAAATCCTTGAATTCGACCGCGACGCTGTTATGCGAGCCGCCGGCGATGAGCCACACGCCTTCGGCGAGCTTGGTGGTCTGAATATTGACCCTGGGCGCTGCCGCGCTCCGCACTGCGTCGGGCACGGTTAAGGACGCGCTCTCGACGTTGGCTTTCACATCGCTGGCCTGGACGTCCATGAAATTCATGCCGCGCACCAGGGGATGGTCGCCCTGGTGCATATGGATGTGGAACGGCGCCTTGATGCCATTGCCGATGTCCTTCCAATCCGTGTAGCGGATCTCGACCTGCATATCGCCCATTACCGGGCTCGGAATCCAGGTGACCACGCGCTCCAGCATGTTCTGGGCATTGAACTCGCCCGTCGCCCTGTACTTGCCCATCGTGGTGAAGCCGACGACACGCAGCGTCCTGCCGGCGCCGATGAATTCGCGATCGGTTATGGTCGCATTCGGATCGGCCATCGCCGCCTTGATGAAGCCATGCGGGCTGACCGAGATCATGAACTGGCGCACTTCGGCTTGATCGTTCTGGGCTTGGGGCTGGCCTTGTGCGTTCAAGTTCCAGGCGTAATTGCCGCTGACCAGTGTCGTCGAGCGCTGCTCGCCCGTGATGGGAAAGCCGGCACCTCCGCCGCGCGGCGGGTTGTTGCCTTGCACACGCACCATCTCTTCTTTGGCCGACTTTCCGCTGTAATCGATGGTTTGGGACCAGGTCTTCAAATCCACGCGCGGCCAATCGTCCGCGGTGGTGAAATTCTGACCGAGATAGGCGATCCGTCCCGTCCCGGTGTACTGAATGGAATTGACTTTGCTTGCGCCGACGGCGCTGTCAGCCGCCTGCAGCAAGGCTCTTGCATTCTGGGCGGCTGCCGGCCCAACCGCCGGCCCCAGCATGAGAGCCGATATTACAACCAACGTCACGAGTACCTTTTTCATATCGCTCCTCCCGAAATCCAGACAGTCCTCGATACACTTCCGAACTCGATCGGCCGTGCCGAAAGGTCAAAAGCGTGCGCTTAGGCTATCACAACAGAAAATGACGGAACAGAAAATGACGGAGCGAAAGTTTAACGTTCACCGGCCCCGCGGAAATCACTGTCAAGAAATCGGTGGAATCGTTGTCGAAATTCGAGAAACAATGGCGGCCATGAACATGATGCCATCCGTCAAAGAAATGCAACGCGCATATCTTGCGAAAGACGTCTCCTATGACGGCATCTTTTTTCTAGGTGTGCGCACAACTGGAATATTCTGCCGCCCGTCCTGTCCGGCCAGAAAGCCGCTGCCGAAAAACGTGGACTATTTCTCCGACGTCCGCGAAGCCCTGCTTGCAGGATACCGTCCTTGCAAACGCTGCCGCCCGCTGGATGCGAAAGGACAGCCGCCGAAGTGGGTAAACGCCGCGCTGGAGCTCGTCAGCAGTACCTCGGAAAAGATCAAGGATGCGGAACTGCGGCAATCGGGCATCGAACCGTTTCGCCTCCGGCGATATTTCCGCAAGCACTATGGCATGACCTTTCAGGCCTACTGCAGATCGCAGCGGCTGGGCAGCGCTCTGGACCAGCTTCGGCGAGGGAGCGGTCTGGACGATGTCGCGCTGGGTAACGGCTACGAATCGCACAGTGGATTTAGGGACGCGTTCACGCGCACGTTCGGCAGACCGCCCGGCCGCAGCGAAGACCTCGACTGTATCGTTGTCTCGTGGTTTGAGAGTCCCCTGGGACCTCTGATCGCCGCAGCGAACCATCGTGGCGTATGCCTTCTGGAATTTACAGACAGGCGAATGCTCCAAAACCAGTTTCTGACATTGAAGAAGCTGTTCTCGTGCGCGATCGTGCCCGGCCGCAACGAGCATTTGAATATTCTCGAGAAGGAACTGGAGCAATATTTCGCCGGGAATCTGAAGCAGTTTTCGGTTCCGTTGGTTTATCCGGGCACTCGTTTTCAGGAGCGCGTGTGGAACCAGTTGTTGCGCATACCTTACGGCCAGACCCGTTCGTACGAAGACCTGGCACGGCAAATTGATTCGGCCGGCTCACAACGTGCGGTAGGTCATGCGAACGGCCTGAACCGGATCGCCATCGTCATCCCATGTCACCGGGTAGTTAACAAAGACGGCAAGCTCGGGGGCTACGGCGGCGGACTTTGGAGAAAGCAGTTTTTGCTGGACCTGGAGCAGGGTGTTCGACGGCTGGATTCACCCCTTCCCTCTGGGAGTACCGAAAATTGACACGAAGTTGACCGCAGATTGTCAGATTTTTGGAGAAACGGCGGCGGCTTTGATCGTAACTCGTTGAATTCGTTGTGGCGATTGGTTTGGTACGAGTGTTGCATCATTAAGGGCAATTCGTTTAGTTCGAATTCCCTTTCAGAACCCCACAGGAGCTCCCGGAAGGGGGCTCCTCTTCCTCCCCAAAAAATGAAAAATGACTAATGACCATGACTAATGGCCATGATTATTGACGACCGATAAATTTTTTATCGGAAATGTTCATTGTTCAATGCTCAATTGTCATTGAGGTGCACGGCGAACTTCTAGCTATACTCGATAGCTATGCTCGCCTTCCTGGTCCGGCGCCTGCTGCTGACGTTACCTATCCTTTGGATCGTCGTAAGTCTTGTGTTCGGGTTGATCCACATGGTGCCCGGCGATCCCGTGGCCCAGATGTTGGGAGAAGGCGCATCCGTGGCGGAGGTTGAAGGGTTGCGCCACGACTTGGGATTGGACCGGCCGGTCCTGGAGCAATACCGGACCTATATAACCGGACTGCTGCGCGGCGATCTCGGTATATCTTTCCGGAATCAGGAGACAGTAGCTTCTGCCATAATGGCGCGATATCCCGCAACCGTGAAGCTTGCTGCTGCATCTATGATTTTTTGCATAACGGTTTCCGTACCGTTCGGTGTTATCAGCGCAATGCGGCGCGGCCTCGCCCTGGATCGGGCGATCGGCTTCGTGAGTTTGTTTGGGGTGTCGCTTCCGAATTTTGCATTAGGTCCCTTGCTGGTTCTTTTCTTCTCGATCGCGCTTGGTTTGCTGCCGGTATCGGGTGAGGACGGTTTTTCGCATTTGATCTTGCCGGCCATTACATTAGGAGGAGGTTCGGCGGCCATCATGACGCGGATGGTGCGCGGGTCGATGCTCGAGGAAATCCGGCAGGACTATGTCCGCACGGCGCGAGCGAAGGGACTCACGGAACGCGCCGTGTTGTTTGGACACGCGTTGCGCAATGGATTACTTCCTGTGGTCACGCTGCTGGGACTCAATGCTGGAGGGTTGCTGGCCGGAGCCATCATCACCGAAACGATCTTTTCATGGCCTGGACTTGGCCGCCTGACGATCCAGGCAATCTTCGCCCGAGACTATCCGCTCGCGCAGGGCTGCATTCTAACGATTGCATTGACATACATCCTCGTAAATCTGGCCACGGACGTCCTGTATTCCGTCGTAGACCCGCGCATCCGGTATGACTGAGTTTCTCCGAAAGAACAAACTGGCGGCGGCGGGTCTTTTCATCGTGGCCGCGCTAACGATGGCGGCGCTGTTTGCGCCATGGCTCGCGCCGTACGATCCGGCCGATCAAAAATTGATGGACCGGCTTCAAGGACCGTCATGGAAGCATCCGTTTGGAAACGACGAGTTGGGGCGTGATATTCTCTCACGCATCCTTTGGGGTGCCCGCGTGAGCATGCGGGTTGGAGCTACCGTTGTTTTGCTCTCCGGCTTGGCCGGCGTTTTGATTGGGGGATTTGCCGGTTACGTCGGCGGCAAGCTGGACACGCTTGTGACGGTGGTGGTCATCAATTCGTTGTTGGCCTTCCCCGGAGTTCTGTTTGCGATCGCGCTTGTGGCTTTCCTGGGCCAAGGTCTCGATCGATTAATTTTTGCGTTGACGACGATCGGTTGGGTTGGATATGCACGGCTGGCGCGCGGTCAGGTCCTCAAAGTAAAGACACTCGAGTTCGTGGAATCAGCCCGCGCGCTTGGGGCGTCGAGCATGAGGATCTTCGCCGGCCACATTTTGCCGAACATCGTCCAGCCGGTTTTGGTGCAGGCCAGCGTTGGAATGGCGATTGCGATACTCAGCGAAGCATCGCTCAGTTTTCTAGGCTTGGGTATAGCCCCGCCAACACCGAGTTGGGGTGCTATGTTGAATGACGCCCGCAATCATTTGTTCGACGCGCCGCACATGGTGGTGTTCCCGTCCGTGACTCTGGCATTGACGGTTTTATCTTTCAACTTTCTGGGTGACGCACTTCGGGATTGGCTGGACCCGAGGAGGGAAAGTTCGGGGACGATGAGCAATTTTTAAGACCCGAAAAATTGCTCATTGTCCCCGAATTTTCCCCGAATACCGATAGGAGTTTTCGATCATGCTGTTACTTCTTGCGCAAGGCGCGCAGCCCGAGCATCGCGGGGGCGAGGTCAATCTCGTCGTTCCCGATCTGAGCCGCGTCACTTTCCTGGGCGGCATTAGCGGTCCCAGCTTGCTGATGGGCGGCCTACTCATAGCGCTTTTGGGAATGGTTTTCGGCCTGGTCATTTACAAGCGGTTGCGCGACCTGGCCGTCCACGCCTCGATGCGGGAAATCTCCGAGCTCATCTACGAAACCTGCAAGACGTATTTGCAGACGCAAGGAAGATTCTTAATGATCCTCGAGATTTTCATCGGTACAGCGATCATCTTTTATTTTGGCTTCCTGCAGCGCCTCGAGGTCTACCGCGTCGTCATCATTCTCATTTTCAGCATTATTGGAATTTTGGGCAGCTATTCGGTCGCCTGGTTCGGCATACGAGTGAATACGTTTGCGAATTCACGCACCGCGTTTGCAAGCCTTCGCGGCAGACCCTATCCCTGCTACTACATTCCGATGGAATCCGGCATGAGCATCGGAATGCTTTTGATCAGCATCGAGCTGTTCCTGATGCTTTGCATCCTGTTGTTCATCCCGGGAAATCTAGCCGGTCCCTGCTTTATCGGATTCGCCATTGGGGAATCGCTCGGCGCAGCAGCTCTGCGGGTGGCGGGCGGCATCTTTACGAAGATCGCGGATATTGGTTCCGACCTGATGAAGATCGCTTTCAAGATCAAGGAAGACGATGCCCGCAATCCGGGTGTGATCGCCGACTGTACCGGCGATAACGCAGGCGATTCGGTCGGGCCGTCAGCCGATGGCTTTGAGACTTACGGCGTTACGGGCGTCGCATTGATTTCGTTCATTCTCCTTGCGGTCCGGGATCCCGTCGTGCAAGTCCAGTTACTGGTCTGGATCTTCAGCATGCGCGTGCTCATGATCATTGCCTCGGCGCTCAGCTATTTCGTCAACAGCGCTGTCGCAAAGACGAGGTATGAGAATGCCGCCAAAATGAATTTCGAAGCGCCGCTGACGTCCCTGGTTTGGCTGACGTCGATCGTATCGGTTGCGCTGACCTTCATTCTTTCCAAGATTCTCATCCCCGATGTCGCCGGCGACACGACGCTGTGGTGGAAGCTCTCCGCCGTCATCACTTGCGGAACACTAGCGGGGGCCATCATTCCGGAATTGGTTAAGGTCTTCACTTCGACGGGATCCCGGCATGTTCGGGAGGTTGTCACTGCTTCGCGCGAAGGCGGCGCTTCGCTGAATATCTTATCGGGTTTTGTTGCGGGCAATTTCAGCGCCTACTGGTTAGGAATGTCGATTGTGGTCCTCATGGGGATCGGCTATACGATCAGCACGTCATTTCCATCGGGAATCATGTTGGCTCCTGCCGTCTTTGCGTTTGGGCTCGTGGCGTTTGGTTTTTTGGGCATGGGGCCGGTGACGATAGCGGTCGACTCGTATGGTCCGGTGACCGACAATGCGCAATCGGTATTTGAACTATCCACGATCGAACAAATTCGCGGCATCGACGAAGACATCAAACGCAATTTCGGATTTGTGCCCCAGTTCGAACAGGCCAAAGAATTCCTCGAGGAGAACGACGGGGCAGGCAATACGTTCAAGGCGACGGCCAAACCCGTGCTGATTGGGACTGCGGTGGTTGGTGCAACGACCATGATCTTCTCGATCATTCTCGCGCTCACCGAAGGATTGAACCCGAACCTGATGACGAACATCTCCATTCTTCACCCGCCGTTTCTCCTGGGGTTGATCGCGGGAGGGGCAATGATCTACTGGTTTACGGGGGCCTCGACCCAAGCGGTGAGCACCGGAGCATATCGCGCGGTGGAATTCATCAAGGCGAATATCAAGTTGGAGGGCACGACAAAGGCGTCGGTGAGCGATTCCAAAAAAGTGGTCGAGATCTGCACGCAATATGCGCAGAAGGGGATGTTCAATATTTTCTTGACGGTGTTCTTCGCTACGTTGGGTTTTGCATTCCTGGAACCGTATTTCTTTATCGGGTATCTGATTTCGATAGCACTGTTCGGTCTGTACCAGGCGATCTTCATGGCCAATGCAGGAGGGGCTTGGGACAACGCTAAGAAAATCGTCGAGACGGAATTAAAGTCGAAGGGAACCGAACTGCACGCGGCAACCGTTGTCGGCGATACTGTTGGCGATCCGTTCAAGGACACGAGTTCCGTGGCCTTGAATCCAATTATCAAGTTCACCACATTGTTCGGTTTGCTGGCAGTGGATTTGGCCGTATCGGTGGCGAACAATCAGGGAACGGGGCTCACCACGGCCATCTCGGCGGTGTTTCTGGCAATATCGTTGGTGTTTGTCTACCGGTCGTTTTATCGGATGCGGATTCAGTAGATTCAGATGACAATTGACAATTGAACAGCGAACAATGAACATTTTTTTCGGAAATGTTCATTGTTCACTGTTCAATTGTCAATTGTTGGAACTTCCTCCGGCATTCTTCGGAACAGAAAAACTGGCCGCTGGCTTGGATGGCTTTCCGCTCCGGCACATACGTTCCACAGACGGGATCCTTCACGAGATGTCCAGCGACGGTTGTGGTCGCGGCGACATGGCCCGCAGGACTGAATGCCGCCAAGACGCGCCGTATCATCGATAGAGCCGCATACATCGCGAACAATAATCCGACGACTCGAATAAGGAAGCGCATACTAGTTTGATCCCTTCAGCTCCCGGAGACGCGTTTTCAACGTATCCAGGCCTTGGTACTTAGGATCGATCTCTTCCATCTGCCTGAGCGTTCTTTCGGCCGCGGGAAAATTGCGATCTTCCGTGTAGACAATAACGAGATTGTGAAGTGTGGTCATGTGCTTCGGATCAATGCTCAACGCAGTCTGATACTCCGTCATGGCTTTGTCCTTCTGGCCGGCGTTCCAGAGCGCTGTCGCCAGATCCGTTCTGACGTCAGCGTTCTTCGGTTGTAATGCAACGACTTTTGCGAACCATTCGACGGCTTCCTGCGCCCTTCCAAGATCGAAAAGGAAGTTGGCGTACTTGGTGATAAGCGTCGTGTCGTTCGGATTCTTCTCCAAGGCTTCTTTGAACATCGCAAGCACTTGCTCATTCGTGACATTCGGATGACCGTTGGGCAGATTGGAACTCGCCGAGCGGGAGCCTGCAGGCCCCATTGATGCTTGCACCTGGTAAAAGGCGAGAATGTATCCGAGAGTTGCCCCGAGGATGATTCCCAGGATGGCGAAATGAATATTGCGGGATGAAAACATCGCGTGTGGATTTCCGGTTCAAAACTGTAGCGGCGGTCATAGACCGCCGCTACAGTTTTGGATCCACTAATTCTTCTTCTTCGCTTTCTCGGCAGCGGCCTTCTGCTTTTCGGCTTTTTCCTGAGCGGCCTTTTCCTCGGCGATCGCTTTCTCGCTCTTGAATCCGGTCGGAGCCGATGCCTTGGCTGCCTCGATCAACTGCTTGGCAGCTTCGACGTCATTCGCAAAAGGAGTTTGCTGCTCTTTGGGAAGCGCAGCGACAAGCTCCTGGAATTTCTGGAGAGTAGGGATCGCTTGCGGAATCGTATCCGGCGCGCCGAAGTAGGAAATGCCGAGCTGGTAATAAGCCTGAGCCATTTGGGGGTTGTATTCGATGGCTTTCTTGAAAGCGTCGGCGGCTTCCTTGGTCCGGCCCCGGTTTGTCAGCACTGCGCCAAGATTGTAATAGCTCTGGCCTGCGCCTGGCGGATTCAACTCTGCAGCTTTCTGTAGCGCTTTTGTGGCGTCATCGATCTTTCCGGCACTGCCCTGCACGATTCCGAGATTGTTGTAGTAAGCCGCCTCGTCGGGCTTCAATTCGATCGCTTTGTTATAAGCTTTCGCCGCGTCGTCGTACTTTTTGGTCTGCGAGTACGCATCGGCTAGGTTGGCGTAGATCACGTGCTGGGTTGGATCCTTCTCGGCCGCCTCTTGGAAGAGCCGAATGGCTTCGTCATAATTCTTGCTGATCATCGCAGTCCGAGCCTGCTCGAACGCAGCCTTGGTGGCCTCTGCTTTTGCCTTCTCGTCGGCGGCTTTCTGCCTGGCCTCCTCACTGACGCCCTGTGCGGCAGCTTGCTTCAGATCGAAATCAACGGCCGTGTCGCCGCCGAAGCGGACGACTCCAGGCTGGGTCAAGGCCTTCTTGCCGTCCCTCATGACGCTGATCTGGTACTGTCCGGTAGGCAGACCCGCGTGCAGATACTGACCTCGGTTGTCGGTCTTGACTTCAAAATGTTGAGTGATGCCCTGTCGATCAATCGAGATGGTGGCGCCGACCATCGGCTTCCCATCGGTATCCGTCACTTTGCCATGAATGTTGCCCGTTTGTGCAAACCCAGGAATGGTGACGAACATCACGATCACGAGAAAGAGCGGGATTTTCGTGAACTTCATTGAACCCTCCGTCAGGAAAATAAAAATTCTGTGCCGCACGCCGGCGGTCACCGGTACAGTCAGTACGGCACTCAAGCAGCGTACCCCGGTTTATTGGAGTATGCGATGGGGTCCTCCATTTCAGCCTGCCGAAACGCCCTGAGCCGGAGGGCGCAACTGTCGCAGGCTCCACATGCTATATCCGAGTCGCGATAGCACGACCAGGTCAAATGAAACGGGGCGTTCAACGCCGCGCCTCGTTTGACGATATCGCGTTTTGCCAGGTAAATGAGCGGTGTCTCGATCGCGATGTCCGTTGTTGGCCGTGTGCCGGCGCGGATCACTTTGTTGAAGGCTTCGTAATATTCCGGCCGGCAATCCGGATAACCGGAACTGTCTTCCCAAACTGCGCCGATGAAAATCTTTCTGGCGCCGAGAACTTCGGCCCAAGATGTCGCTATCGATAAAAAGTGCGCATTTCGAAAAGGAACGTAAGTATTTGGAATTTCCCGGCTTGTCAGGTTCGCGTCGTGGATTGGTATCCGGGAATCGGTCAAGCTCGAGCCGCCAATCAAACGGAAGTGCTCGAGCGGCACCGCGAGCCGCTCGGATGCGCCGAAGTAATCTGCAACCGCGTGAAATGACTGAAGCTCGCGGCGTTCCGTTGGCTGGCCGTAGCTCACATGAAGAGCCGCAATGCGGTAGCTCCGGCTGGCGATGGCGGCTGTGACACAACTGTCCATTCCACCGCTGATTAGAACGACGGCTTTCAATCTGTTCGAAGTCTGATCCATGAGATCCGTCAAGAGCTTGGATTTTAATAGGCTTAGCGCGGAAAAGTCAAAGGGTCAGACCCCACGCGCATCCGCGCCCCAGATGTACTTATGGATCTGCAAGTGAAGCCGGACCGGCAACCCGTCATCGAGAATCCAACGAGCCAGGTTCCGGGCGGGCAGATCGTCGTGTGCGGGTGAAAAAAGGACCGGATTGGGCCTGCCGCGCAGCTTTTCAAGATAGATATTTTTCGACCAGTCATAATCGGCTTGCGACGAAATCACAAATTTGAATTCATCGTGAGGTTCGGCCAATTCAATGTTATCCCAGCAGACGGTGTCGCCCTCGCGGCTGTCCGGGCACTTGATATCGATGACCTTGATCACGGGCTTCGGCACACGCACCACGCTGTGGTGCCCTCCGGTCTCGAGCATGACGGTGTAGCCGCGATCAAGAAGCGATGACATGAGGGGATAGACTTCTTCCTGCTCGAGTGGCTCGCCGCCCGTGACTTCCACCAGCTTTGCAGGATGGCCGGCGACGACGCCCAGCACTTCCTGAAGCGACATTTCGCGCCCGCCCGCGTAGGCGTACTTCGTGTCGCAGTAGACGCACCGGAGCGAGCAACCCGTCAGGCGTACAAACACGCATGGCTTGCCCGCATGCGTCGATTCGCCTTGGATTGAGAAAAAGATTTCCGTAATGCGCATAGGTCCACTCTCATTCCACCACTGTAGCAGATCCGCGGTACCACACCCAGGCTGCAAGCGCGATGAGCACGCTGGCCATGATAGAACCCAAGAGAGCCGTCGAATACGGACGCTGGATACCGTCCCTCAATGTGGAAAGAATGACAAGAGTGGCTGCAGTGACGAGTGCGACCATCGGTTGATGTCTGAAAACCGCGAGATACGCCAGCATCAGAACGATTCCCGTTGCGGCGCCGAAAATCAGCCACGACGGTATCGTCTCAATGGCTGTGGAACCCGCCATTACAAGTCCGACCACAACCAACAAAACAGAAGCGCGGGTTCTTTGCGCCAAAGCGAAGAAAACAGTGAGCAGAACGATCGCCTGGATAATGAATGCCGTCAGAGGAGAAAGCGCCGCCGTCAGTATGGGAAGGAAAGTGGAAGCTGCACTCAGATTCCCCCAAAGCGGACTCATCGACGGTACCACGTATCTTGCCAGCGCGCTGATTCCAGCGAGCGCGAATCCAAGAGACACGCCGGCCGCAATGTCCGTCCGTAAAACAGCCAGGGCATTCGCCTTGGCCGCAACCACACCACCGGCCAGCGCCAGGGCGGCTGCAGTGAAGATTCCGAATACCAGCGACACAGAAAGCACGATTGCCGCCTGCAGCGCCAGCGGCTGAGCAGTGGAAGCTTCGGATGCCTGAATAGGCCAGCTGTTCAGTACATTGACTACGCTGATCAGAAACAACAACCCGTATAACCTGTAGAACGTGTGGGTCGAGAAATTCCGGCGCCGGCTCCAACGGACGATGCCGAGAATGGAGGCGCCGACCACGATTCCGACAAGCAGGACCGTACAAACCGTACGCAAGATTCCGGGAATGTTCTGTTGCCTTCGCTCGTTTCGCAACCACTCCTCCGGGACATAAATGAACCGCGCAAAGTCGACGACTTCATCTCCGGCAATTTCAATCGCGATTCTCGGTTCGCCTTCGGGCAAGCCGTAGTTCTGAGTGTCTTTGAACACGAAGGTCCAATCGGTACGCGCCGGCCTCTTACCGGCTTCAGCGGAGATCTCCTGAAGAGACGATGCGTGGGGTCCCAGACGTACTTGAAGCGTATCCGTAGCAATCTTGCGCGTCTCTTCCTGGGCCAAGCTTTTTCCCGGCCGCGCTTCAGGCAGATCATGATTGACACGAAACACCCGGCCGCTGCCGTCGATGAATACTTGAAATTCTTCGGCACGCTCGGCGACATCACCCTGGAAACGGGCGAATCGCACGAACCAGTGGGGCGGAGTCAGATAGGATCCAACGAGTCGTTTGTATGCGTCTGGTCCCGCCTTTTGCCACACAAATCGATTCTGCTCACCCGGTTGTCCTTCAACCCGGCTCAGCGCCCTCCAGGACTGATCGAGTTGTATCCCGCGTTCGGTGAGAGCCTGCCGGGCCTTCTGCTCCGCCTCATTGCGAGTGATCTGGATTGGAGGAACATCGGTGTGAAACGGTGATGCCGCAATCCACAACACAAATCCGGCCAACCCGATCACCGGCAATGCGCGCAAAACCGCCGGCGAGATGAATGTCCGGACAGGTACGGCTGTGATTTCGGGGGGCGCTTCCGGAATTTCGCGAGGTTTCCACGCCCCATTGAAAACTTCGTGAGGGACTTCCGCCCATGATCCCACCCGGATGCGGTTCGCCAGTACGACCCAGAGCGGGACCAGAACAGCGAGTGCAACGATGACCTGTTCGAGGTGGGCCCGTGCCGTTGAAGACACGAAAAGCGGCAGTGACATCCAGACCGTGTCGTAGGTGAAATGCAGGACAATGCCCGGCAGAAGCCCGAACGCCAGATACAAAGCCCCGAACACGAATGAGGGAATGATCAGCTCAACCACGCGCGCATATGCCGGCTGATTCGCGTAGCCGGCGTGCCCCGACGCGAAGACGAGCGCCTGCAGGATCATCGCCCCGCCAATGAACGTTCGCCGTTTTCCGAATTTGTCGCCTATGAGTGCCGCCGCTGCGAGAGGCGCCGCGCGGAACAAAGACTCTTCCCAAAAGCCCGCCTGCGCGGCTTGAGCAACCGCAGCGAGCGAGGGAACGTACGTGGCGAACATATCGGGATTCAAAAGAGTGTCGGACGGCGTCCACCAGCCGAGCTTTTCCTGAGCAAAAAAGTAGAGAACGATCTCGTAAGCAAAGAACAGTGTAACCAGGAGATAGCCGGCAAACGTTTCCCCAAAAATGATTTTGGAAGCGGAAACGGGACGCGACCACACTTTCCAGAATTGGATGTGATGCGGAAAGGCACGCCGCGACAGCGTTTCGGCGGCCATGAACGAGACCGTCAGCAACATCGAGAAGAGGCCGAAAGTCGCGGCGGCTCGTAGGAATTGACGGATGGCAAATCCGCTTGCGGGCAAGGCCGTGTCGTATCCCATCCAGAGCAGGGGCCAGGAGTTGAGCT
>WNGG01002298.1_pt1 | contig 21643 bp, 12 predicted proteins | sample 5400661 | NCBI WGS metagenome assembly WNGG01 (sample SAMN13153372, study PRJNA577476) | soil metagenome | isolation source: 100 cm soil or saprolite under Garry oak tree replicate 1 | place: USA:California | collected 2016-06-15
TCTGGGGCACCGACCTGCAGGGCCGGGACATCTTCAGCCAGTTCGTTTGGGGCTCGCGGATCGCCCTCATCGTCGGCTTTTCAGTCGCTCTCTTGACCGTCGGCATCGGTCTCGTGGTCGGCCTCGTCGCGGGCTACCTGGGCCGCAAGACGGACATCGTCCTCATGCGATTCACGGACGTCATCCTGGTCCTCCCGCTCCTGCCGCTCCTCATCATCCTCGCCGCCGTCCTGGGCTCGAGCATCTGGAACATCATCCTCGTCATCGCCCTTCTCTCATGGCCAGGCACGGCGCGGGTCATTCGGTCCGAAGTCCTCAGTCTCAAGGAGCGCCCGTACATCCAGTCGGCTCGAGTGACCGGAGCGAGCGCCGTGCGAATCATGTTCCGACACTTGACGCCGAACGTCATGCCGCTCGTGTTCCTTTACATGACGTTCGCGGTAAGCGGCGCGATCCTCCTCGAGGCGGCCCTCAGCTTCATCGGCCTCGGCGACCCGAACACCCCGAGCTGGGGGCAGATGCTGTCGAACGTGCAGCAGGCGGACCTGCTCCGAGCGTACTGGTGGCTCCTCCCGCCGGGCCTGGGCATCACGGTCTTGTCGCTCGCCTTTTTCCTGACGGGTCGCGCATTCGAGCAGATCATCAACCCCCGGCTGCGCACGAGGTGAAGATTCGGTGGCGCTGCTTGAGATCCGGAATCTTCGAACCTACTACCGCGTTCGCAAGGGCCAGGTCAAGGCCGTCGACGGGGTCGACTTCACCGCGGACCGGAGCAAGACCGTCGGGCTCGTCGGCGAGTCGGGATGCGGCAAGACGACGATGGCCTTCGGGATCTTGCAGATCCTCCCTTTGAACGCGCAGATCGTCACCGGAGAGGTGCGCGTGGGCGGCGAGCTCGTCTTCCGGGCGCCGCTGACACACGAACTGAAGTTCCTCCTCGAGCAGGACGGCTCTGCGAAACCCGTGGTCGATCTCTTGGCCATGCGCGCCGCCGGTATGGACGCGGACAAGGCCTCGATGGCTGCGAATGAGCTCATGCCAATCTTGCAGCAGGAGAGCTCGCTGATCGAAGACGCGCAGCAACTGATCGCGAACGGTCAGGCGGACCCGGAGGCCCTCCGGCGAGACCTGCTCGACCTCGTCGAGCGACGGGAGCGCGCATGGAACCGCGGCTTCACGCGACGCGCGATCCAGCGATCCCAGCGGAATCGGATGCAGGCGCTGCGGTGGTCCCAGGTCTCGATGATCTTCCAGGGCGCGATGAACGCCTTCAACCCGGTCTACCGGGTCGGCGACCAGATCGAGGAGGCCCTCGAGGCCCACATGGACATGACGGCCGAACAGCGCGAGGCCCGAGTCGAGGAGCTGTTCCGGCTCGTCGGCATGACCCCGGACCGGTCGAAAGGCTATCCTCACGAGTTCTCCGGCGGGATGAAGCAGCGCGCGATGATCGCGATGGCCCTCGCGTGCAAGCCGGACCTGATCATCGCGGACGAGCCGACGACGGCCCTGGACGTGATCATGCAGGACCGGATCCTAGGAGAGATCCGCGATCTGCAGCGGGACCTGAACCTGGCGATGATGATCATCACACACGACATCTCCGTCGTCGCGGAGGTCTCGGACCGCATCGTGATCATGTACGCCGGCGAGGTCGTCGAGCAAGGCACCACGGAGGCCGTCTTCGAACGGCCCTCCCATCCGTACACGATCGGCCTCCTCGAGGCGTTTCCGAGCGTGAAGGGCCCGAAGCGAAAGCTCCGTGCGATCCCCGGGTCGCCCCCGGATCTCGTGAACCCGCCGAGCGGATGCCGCTTCCATCCGCGGTGCCGATTCGCGCAGGACATCTGCACCCGCGAACGACCGGAACTCATCCAAGTCGCAGAGGGCCACCGGTCCCGCTGCCACTTCGCCAAGGAGATCTTCGACGGGAGCCTCGCATGACCGAAGACGGCGCGGTCTGGGACGTCCGCGGGCTCCGCAAGTTGTTCCCGCTCAAGGCCGGCCTGTTGGACGCACTCCGCGGGAGGGAGAAGCAAGTCCACGCCGTCGACGGGATCGACTTCTCGATCAAGCGGAGCGAGATCCTGGGGATCGTCGGGGAGTCGGGCTGTGGCAAGACGACGACCGGCCGGCTGCTCGTGAAGCTCGAAGAGCCCACGGAAGGCCACCTCCTGTTCCACGGCAAAGACATCGCGCCCCTGAGGGGCGCCGACCTCAAGGACTTCCGCCGCCGCGTCCAAATGATCTTCCAGGACCCGTACGAGTCGCTCAACCCGCGTTTCACCGTGATGGACGCGGTCGCGGAGCCCCTGACCGTCCATGGCATGACGGATTCCCTCGAGGACCGGGAGGACCTGATCGCGAAGGCGCTCGAGCATGCCGAGCTCGCTCCCGCTTCGGACTTCATGTACCGGTATCCGCACGAGTTGAGCGGAGGTCAGCGACAGCGGGTCGCGATCGCGCGGGCGATCGTCCTCCAACCGGAATTCATCGTCGCGGACGAGCCGGTGTCGATGCTCGACGTCTCGATCCGCGCGGGTGTGATGAACCTCCTGCTCCAACTTCGCGACGAATTCCGGCTCACGCTCGTGTTCATCTCCCACGACGTCGGGGTCACCCGATACATGTCCGACCGGATTGCGGTGATGTACCTCGGGCGAATCGTCGAGCTCGGGAACGCGGAGGAGGTCATCGCTCAGCCGCTCCATCCGTACACCCAGGCGCTTCTCACATCCGTCCCGGTGCCAGATCCGAAATTCCAGCGCGGCCGTGCGAAAATCCAGGGAGAGCTGCCCAGCCCGATCGACCTGCCGACCGGATGCACGTTCCATCCACGCTGCCCGTACGCGCAGGAGATCTGCAAGACGACGAAGCCCGAGTTGCGGGAGATCGTCCCGGGCCATTTCGCAGAGTGCCACTTCGCCGGGGAAGTCGGATTGTCCTCGGGTGCGCCTCCCGTCGCTGCGGTTATACCCGGCGGAGGGCCGCCGGGATGACGTGGTTCGCAAAGGCCGCGGCCGTGTTCCTCGCGGTCCTCGCGGTGGTCGGCGCGGTCGCGTGGGTCAACTTCTTGGACCGGTACACTGCCGCGAGTGACGCGCGGATGCAGATCCCGGGAAACGTGGGCTATCACGACGTCACGATCCCGGCGATCACGTCTCCGGATCAAAACGTGACCGTCGGGGTGTTGTTCGAACTCCGGAATCCGTCTGGCATCGCAATCGACATCATGCAAATCTTTTACCGGCTCTATATGGACAATCTCACGGACACTCGCCCGTTCGCGGAGAAGAGCGCCTCGATCTTCGTCGTACCGGGCGGCTTCTTCCCCCCGGGCATCGGGTACGTCGTCGGGCCGCACACCACCGCGCTCGTCTGGGGAAATGCGACGGTCTTCGGCGCGACGCAGCCGACTCAACTCGAGCGCTTGAACCTCACCTTTGGCGGTCACTACTTCCCGATCATCGACGCCTCGCTCGTCTACCGGGTTCACGGCACGTCGATCGTCGAGCGCGTCCTCGGGATCGAGTTCGTCACATCGATCGGGGTCGTGCCGAATGGATCGTAAGCTCGTTCGCCGAGGCCTCATCGAAGCGGTCTTCGTGGTCCTCTCTGGCGTCTCGATGGGGACGCTCGTCGCGGTCGCGAGTTTCGCAGACTACGGGTTATGGCTTTCCTTGGACGTCGGAGGGACGATCATCTTCGTGGCGCTCGCCGCAGGAATCGCGATTGGATTGAGACTGCAGGACGCGGAGCCGCAATTCCTCGTACTGGCTGGCTTCGTCGCATCATCCATGGCGATTGTCATCATCGCGCTCTCGGTCTATGCCCCGGTCTTCGCGGGGGTCATCCCAGGTCTCGAAGCGCTCGGTCCTTCGGACTCCGCCCGGGCGGTCATCATCTTCGCCTCGCTGTTCCTGATTCCGATCCACCTCGTCGGCTGTGTCGCCGGCTACGCCCTTGCGGACTTCCTGGCCCCCGAGGGCTTACGGCGCGGCCGGGACCTCGAGCGCCTGTAGTCCTCCATCGACTTGGCCGGAGATGACTCGCTGCGGTTAGGACACCATTCGAATCATAGCTTCCATATAATAGTCATCGGATAATAATCTCCCCGGGAGGAAGTCGCACCGGATCGAGAGCGCAATCAACTCCAGGCCGGCGACGCACTCGAAGAAAGTTACGACCTTCTGGGCAGCCTCCCCAATTTGGGGAATTTATTTATACGGTCGAAGGAATCTCGGCAGGCTTTAGTTGGGGAGAGGGAGTCGAATGTCGAATACCACCGCTCGCAGAGCGCTAAGCTTTCTGATCGTCGGCGCGATGGTTCTGGCAGGCCTCTTCGTTCTCGTGACGGCGGCACCCGTTGCCTCCGCTCGCGCGATCGATTCGCCCGCCGCGCCAACGACAGGTGTCACGTCGTCGCCTTTGAACTCGGCAAACCCGTCCACGCTTTCGAATCCCGCCGCGCAACCCGATTCGTGGCGGATGAAACTGGACTCCTCGTTGAGGGACATCGCCGTTCGAGGCTCGAAAGATCTCCAGAGTGTCGTCATCTACACGGACGACATGAACTCGCTGGCTCCTGTGCTCGGCAAGTACGGAGTGCAGTCGCTACCGGAGGATTTCCGGGGCCAGTCTGTCCGTTCGGACGTGCGTCTCCGCACATCCGCGCAAGGCATCGTCTCGACGGCCGTCAGCGTGCCCGCGTCCGCGCTCGCGACCATTGCGAAGCTCCCCGGCGTCCTTGGCATCGACGCGAACAATCGCCCGGCACCCGCGGACTTCACGAACTTTGATCTCACCGCGACCCGACAGATGCTGAACGCGTACCGGGCCAAACAATCGGCGCTTCCCAGCGACATCTCTCCCGCCGACTGGGGTATCGTCCAGGCTCACCACGCACCCGATGCATGGCCGATCGCCACGGGCGACGGCGTCAATATCGCCGTCCAGGATTGGGGCACCGACTTCGCGCACCCGAACCTCTACGATCCATCGGTCGGCGTCGGGCGATGGGCGGTCGACTCGAACCCCGCCTCCCCGTATTTCGGGTATCCAATCATGCACAGCCAGTTCTCCCTCTGGAACGAGCTCTCGTTGTTCACCGCGTCAAGCGACCTCGACCGGGCTCCGTATCCGGCGTTCTTTTCGTTCGGAGGGGCCACGTGGTTTACCGATACGAGCTACCGTGCCACCGCGAGCGGCACGGGAACTCTGACCTACGCGACGGGCTTCGCGTACGGCTTCCTCCAACTGACGAACCGGGTGGCTCCGACGTGGACGAGCTGCCCCGGCGCCGGCACGCGCATCAGCCGGACGTACACCGTCGGCACGCCCGCCGACTCCTGGGCCATCCCCAGCGCGAGCGGCTGGTACCACCTCGGCGTCAACAAGGACCAGTACCTCGAAGGCATCCATTGCGAACGCCCCGGCATCCTCGTGACGGATGCCACGACCGCGGGCGTCTACGACACCGTTTACGTGGACCTGAACGACGACTACAATTTCACGAACGACAAGCCGGTGACCATCGCCGACCCGATCTCCGGCCTTGACATCAACGCCGACAACTTCTACGACATTTCCGGCGGCCTCCTCTACTTCGTCGCGAAGCAGACGAACGCGATCTCGGGCGAAGTCGTCATCGCGTCCGCGACGGGGACGGAGGCAAGCGCGACCCTCGCACACGGTTGGATCGAGACCGACGTGGACGGGGTGAACCTCGCGACCGGAACCCTAGCACTCAACGGAATGTATTGGCCGAGCGCCACCGAGGGAATCTTCGAGGAGCCGATCGGCTCCGCCCTCGGGAATGAGCAAGGGACGACGTACGATTTGACGGCCGGATTCAACGCGATGACCGGTGCGTCGGTCGACACGGCCGCCCTGCTGACCGCCGGTTACCCGGTGTCGCTCGTGTGGGACTTCTCGGGCAGCACGGTCGGTCCGCTCACCGCCGGGGTCGACTACACCCTCGACATGGCGACCGGCCGCATCACCTGGCTCGTGAACTTCCCGGTGGGCGAGACGGTCGACATCATCTACCAGCTCAACACCTGGACCCTGAACTACGACTCGGGGACCATCACGTTCAACACGCCGCCGACCGCGGGCGCCAGCGTCACCGCCACGTACAACACGGGCCTACCCGTGCCATACGCGAACATCACCGCGCAGCGCCAGGGCTGGGACCTCTTCGTCCCCGGGCCGGGCGACCTCGTCGCCTTCTATGGCTCGTTCGCCCTCGGAGAGGAGCACGGCACCTGGGTGTCGACCGACCTCGCGGGCAACCCGGTCGGCAATGCGGGCGGCCTCCTCGACGTGTACGGGACCGCACCGAACGTGAAGATCGTCGGCGTCGACTTGCCGACGTCTCTCGACGTGGCCGAGCTGTTCTACTTCTCGTCCCACGGATACGACGGCATCCCGAACACGGGCGACGAGGCGAACATCGCGACGAACAGCTGGGGCTACACACGGCCGCAAGAGACCGGCTTCACGAACATCGAGCGGTACCTGTACGATCTCACGACGAATCAGGTGCCGAACTTCTCAATCCTCTTCGCCGCCGGTAACAACGGTCCCGGATACTCGACGTCGACTCCGCCGAACACGGCCCCCGGCGTCATCACGGTCGGCGGCGGCACGAACATGAACTACCGCACGATCTTTGGGTTCGACCTCGGCGAAGCATATTGCGACTTCGGCGTGTTCGGGTCGTGCATCCACGGCGCCGGGCCGTACGGAGAGCCCGCGAGTTTCACGAGCAAAGGTCCGACGGTCCTCGGCACGCCCGAGCCGGACGTCTACGCCACGGCCGAGTTCGCTCTGGGGGGTCGACCGCTGAATTCCGCGTGCCTGGACTTCGGATGCGACGGCCTCGGCGCGTGGGATCTCTGGGCCGGGACCTCGATGTCCACGCCGGTGACGGCGGGCGTTGTGAGCTTGATCTACCAGGCATTCCACGACGCGTCGGGAGGCTGGCCCACTTCCACGCAAGCGAAAGAGATCCTGATGTCCTCCGCGGACGACCATGGCTACGACGTCTTGCAGCAGGGCGCCGGATGGGTCAACGCCTCCGCGGCGGTGAGACTCGCTTCTGGCGCGTCCGGGGTCTACGTGGATCCATCGTTCCTCACTCCCGGCTCCTTCGGAGGAGTGCACCGCCCCGCGTTCGTGAACCAGATGGCTCCGGGCGCTTCCGCGACCTCGAGCTTAACGGTCCACAACCCGACCGCCTCGGACGTCACGGTCACGATCGGCGACGCGATGTACACGAAGATCGCGCCGGACTACACGTGGACCTGGAACTTCCAGGCCGCTCCCGGCGTCCGCGATTGGCGAGTCCTGAAGCCGTCGGGATGGTACGCCGCCGATGGCCTCACGCTGATCGATGCGCACGACATCTCGGCCGGATGGGACGCGGCGGACTTCATCCGCATCAACTTCGTCCGAGATCCGAACGTCCTCACCGGAGCGCCGGACTCGTTCATTGAATCGTTCGACTGGTACGATTATGCCGGACACCCGAGCTCCACGCCCGGCTTCGATCGACCGTACGAACAGAACCGGTTCGGCTTCGGCATCGAGGGCGGATCGGACACGTTCCTGCAACTGCGCGATCCGAAAGACCGGGTCGACAACGGTCTCGCGATTTCCTTCCGCGACTTCGCGGGTGCCCACGGCCTGACCCCGGTCACGGTGGAGTTCTACAGCAAGGCGTCGTGGGCCTGGACGACCCCGCAGGTCTCGTCTCTCCTCGTGCCGGCGGGCAGCTCGGCCTCGTTCAACGTGGACTTCGCGGTCCCCGCAGGAACGGACGCGGGAATGTACCAAGGCGTGATCTGGGTCAACGACGGTTCCAAGTCGAGCCTCGTGCCGGTCCTCATTACGGTGCCGGCCACCGCACTCCCGTTGAAGTTTGGCGGCGGCGTTGCAACGACGGACCTGTACGACAACAACGCCGTCTCGCAGGGACAGCTACCGGGCAACTGGCGGCAGATCGGCGACTCGCGCCTGTTCTGGGCGGACTTCTCCGCGGCGCCGGCCGCGAATCGGCGGATGATCTACGACCTGCTCCTCGATTCGGCGCCGTCGGAAGGAGAGATCACGATCTACTCGCTCCAGCCGGACGCGGTTTGGACGAACGATGCGACGTACGGACCGGGTACCATGGTGGAACTCGCGACGACGAAGGAGATCCTCGGTGCCACCGACACGCTGTACCTGAACAAGGAATTCCTCCAGACGGACGTGCTGAGCGGGCCGATCGCGATTCAGATCAAGGCGCTCAACTCGGTTTCCGGGAGCGAGCCGTTCAGCCTGGACGCCGGCATCATGGAGACGAACCCGATCACCGCGCGGATCTCGACGAACCAACTCGCGGGCTCCGTGCCGATCACGGTCACGTCGCAAGTGCCGCTCCAGGACGGACTGGGCACCGCCGTGACGGAGATCGTGACGACCCATACCAACGACCAACCGGTCCAATCGTACCCATTCCCCGGTGGATCGTTCATCGCCTACTTGTTCAGCGCCCCGAACAAGCTCGAGACCGTGATCCCGTCGGGGACCATCGTGGCGACGTGGTCGGCGTTCTTCCACAGCGGTGCGAATGACGTCGACTTCGGCATCTTCTACGACGCGAACTGCGACGGTGTGTACACGGTCGCGGACAGCGCGGTCGGCACGACGATGGCGACGTCGAACGATCCCGAACAAGCGTCGCTCTCCTTCCCGGCCGCGGGCTGCTACTGGCTCCACGCCGCCGGATTCGACGTGGTGCCGACTGGCGGGCTGTTCGACCTCACGCTGACGGTCAACAAGATCGGCGTGTCGCCGTTCGCCTCGACGAACGCACCGACGACCACGGTCGCAGCCTTCACCCCGACGGGCTTCGACATCAGCTGGGACTTCCCCGGAAGCCATCCGGAAGGCCTCCTGACAAGCTTCTTGTTCGCAAGCCCCGGATTCGCGCCGTTCGCGCTCGCGCAGCAGATCACGATCCGGTACAGCTACGACATCACGCCGCCGTCGTTCAGCAGCCAGCTGCCGGCGCAAGGCAGCGTGGTGAGCGATTCGACGCCAGGCATGTTCGTCCAGATCAACGACAACCAGCCGGGTGCGTTCGAGGCCCGTGGCGAGATCGATCAGACGAAGATCGTCGTCTGGCTCGACGGCGTCGACATCACCTCGATCGCGTCGATCAGCGTGCCGCACCAGACGAACGTCGGCTATCCGACGGGAACGGTCCTCTTCACGCCGACCCAAACGTTGAGCGACGGCTCGCATACGATGATCGTGCAGGCGGGCGACTTCGCGGGGAACCTCGCGACGACCGCATGGTCCTTCACGATCGATACGACCGCGCCGCGGCTCGACATCGCATCGCCGACGCCGGGCCTCGTGACGTCGGCCTCGACCGTGACGGTCACCGGCGCGACAGAGCCGGGAGCCAGCGTCTCGATCGGCGGATCCAGCGTGTTCGTCGACGGCTCCGGCGCCTTCAGCTCCGCGGTCTCCCTGATCGAAGGATCGAACACGATTGACGTGAGCGCGACCGACGCCCTCGGGAATACCGCCTCGACCTCGCTGACGGTCGTCAGCGATTCGACCGCGCCCGCGATCTCCTTGCTGCGGAGCTCGGCCGGACTCCTGACGTCGAAGGACCTGACGGTCGTCTCGGGCGTCGTGAGCGAAGCCGCGTCCCTGACCGTCGCGGGCATCCCGGCGATGGTCCATGCGGACGGCTCGTTCGAGGTGCCCGTGTCGCTCGTGGAAGGCCCGAACTCCATTGCCATCGCGGCGACAGACGCCGCGGGCAACCAGGGGACCGCGAGCCTCACCGTCGCGCGCGACACGACCCCGCCGACCCTGACGATCGACGCCTTGCCGTCGGAGGTCAGCTCGGCCACGGTCACCGTGAGCGGGACGGTCGAGAGCTCGATTGCCTTCGTGACAGTGAACGGCCAGCCCGTCACGGTGTCGTCCGGGCACTACTCGACCAGCGTCGCATTGAGCTTCGGGTCGAACGTGATCTTCGTCGAAGCGACGGACGCCGCGGGTAACACCGCGACGACGTCCGAGGCCGTCTCGTATGTGCCGCAAGGCGTGTCGACCGCGTCGGTCGGGCTGATCTTGTTGCCCGTGCTGACGGTCATCGCCCTCCTCGTGGGCCTCGCGATCGGCCAGGCCCGGAGAGGCCGCGGCGGAGGGGGCGGTGGAGGCGAAGGCGGCATGAAGATGGAGGACATGAAGAAGGAGGGAGCCTCGGCCGAAGAGGAGCTCCCGCCCCCCGAAGGGGGTGAGCTGTGATGCGCAAGCTCGCGGTCACCGCGATCCTCGGGCTCGTCCTCGTGCTCCTCCTTTCGTCGGCGATCCCGGTCCGGGCCACCCATGGGGACGCGTCCGGCCTGTACGGCGGCAATCTTCGCGTGGCCGTCCGCGGCGCGCTCAACCTCAATCCGTTCACGGCCACGGACGCGGACAGCTGGAAAGTCATCCCGCTCGTCTACGACAGCCTCGGACGGATCGACCCGGCGACGCTCACGCCCTCTCGGTGGGCGGCGGCCTCGTGGTCAATCTCCGGCCCGGCCCTGACCGCGACCCTGCGGTCGGACCTGAAGTTCCACGACGGCACGGCCGTGGGAGGAGGGGACGTCGTGTCCTCGTACAACCAGTACAAGACCGCCGGGCGCGTTTCGTCGGATCTCTCGGTGACCAACGTCGGGAACACGGTCACGATGTCGTCCGCGTCGGGAGGCGGCCTGCTCTTCGGACAGTGGATCACCCTCCCGATCGTCAAGACCGGGACCGTCGCGAGCCCTATCGGGAGCGGACCGTGGAAGCTCACGGCGTCGACGTCGACCTCGTGGACGCTCACGGCGAACGCGGCGCACTTCCGGCCGCCATACCTCGAGACCGTGACGTTCAGCGTCTACGCGAGTACGACGGCCGCGGCGACCGCGCTCCTGAGCGGGAACCTGGACTTCATCGGTTGGGGCCTCCTCGTCGACGAGCCATCGCAGATCATCGACGTCGGAGGCGTCAACAAGACGCTCCTGAACGACGCGACGCTCGTGCAGAACCCAGGCCTCCGGCAGCTCTCGTTCGGGTTCAACATGGACTCAAGCCGCGTGACGTCGGATAGCAGCCTGCGATCCGCTCTCGCCGTGACCCTGAACCCGATCCTGTACCGCCAGCTGTATCCGTCGACGATCATCTCGAAGGGCCCGGTCATCCAGGAAGACGTGCCGTGGTTCAACCCGGCCGTGCCGACGTACCAGGTGACGATCACCCTGGTCGGCGGGCGGTCGACGGCCCTGCTCACGCAGAGCCTGCAGATGCTCGACAACGCGGGCTACTTGGACCGCGACGGAGACGGCTTCCGGGAGCGGCCGAACGGCGCGCCGCTCGCCCTGACCGTGATCGGAATCCCGGTCACGGAGGACGCGCGGGCGTTCACGATCCAGGAAGCGACCGTCGACGTGTTCACGCGCCTCGGGATCCGCGCGACCCTCGTCAGCGTCCCGGGTGCGAACATCCTCAGCACCCTCGCGGCGGGGAACTACGATGTGTTCGCCGCGACGCTCGACACGACTCTCGATCCGGGATTCCTATGGGACTACGTCCACAGCTCGGGCGCGCTGAACGTGTTCGGGGTCGTCGACTCGACGTTGGACGCGGAGCTGTCGGCCGCGAATGCGGCGCTGGATCCGGCGGCGCGCACGACGGCCGTCATGGACGCGCAACTCCGGACGATGACGCAGGGATTCTTCGTCCCGGTCTTGCACTTCAACTCGATCGAGGCGACCGTCCGCGGATCGTTCGACGGCTGGGTGAGCATGCCGGGCGGCGTGAACAACTTCTGGACGTACCAGATGCTCCACGTGACCCAGCTCGGTCCCCTCGCGGCCACGTTGACCGTGGTGCCGACGGCCGTCAAGGCCGGGCAGTCGACGACCGCGATCGCGAAGGTGACGGACTCGGAAGGCGCCCCGGTTGCGGGAGCCGACGTCTCCTTCTGGATCGGCGGGAACCAGGTAGCCAGCGGAACGACGAATCTCGCGGGTACGCTGAGCGCGGCGATCACCGCACCGAGCGCTCAAGGCGCGACGGACGTCCAGGTGACGATCCAAGCATCGAAGCTCGGCTACGCCGGCGCGACGACGTCGGCCTGGATGACGGTGACCGCGGACACACGCGCGCTTTCGGTGGCGGTGAGTTCCTCGGCGGTGACGGTGCCGTCCGGCGGCCAGTCGACGATCACGGTCACCGTGCAGTCCGGAGGCTCGCCCGTCGTCGGAGCCGTCGTGAGCCTCCAGGTCGTCGGCCTCGGCGGAAGCGTTGCAGCCGCGTCCGGTACGACCGACGCGCTGGGTCACTTCACGACGACCTTCTCGGCAGACGTGGGTCCGCGGACTCAATTCCGGATCGTCGCATCCGCAACGGCGGCGGGCTACACCGAAGGCACCGGAAGCACGACGGTCGTCGCCGAGCAGCGTGTCGGGACGGTTGAACCGCGGGTGACCGCGGGCTTGGACACCTCGACGATCATCGTGGCGATCCTCGCCCTCGTCGTCATTGCGGCACTGGCGGCCATGATGGGACGGAAGAAGTAACCGGGCGGAGGGCGACCCGATCGCCCTTTGCTCCCCCTTTTCCTTTTCGACGTCAGGCCAACCTCCGCCTGCGCGATTCATGTTGCGACTCTCGCAGAAAAGGGAACAATTCGCTCGAACGCCATAAATAGGGCCGCGGGCCATCGCGGAGGCGGGCGGTTCCCTCCCGGAACTCCGGGTTTCACCTCGATGTCTCGATCCCCGTCGAAGAAGAGGTCCCGCGCACCGCGCAAGGCCGCCGGACCGGTGGGGGGCCCCAAGGCCCGGTTGACCTTGAGGGAGAGCGAAGCACGGCGGGCAGCGATCCTCGATACGGCGCTCGACAGCGTCATCGCGATGGACCACCGGGGCCGCATCGTCGATTTCAATCCCGCCGCCGAACGGACCTTCGGATATCGGCGGGACGAGGTGATCGGCAAGACCCTGGCGGAGACGATCGTCCCTCCGTCGTTGCGGGAGTCGCACCGCCGCGGTCTCGCCCGGTATCTGGAGACCGGCGAGGGACCGGTCTTGGGACGACGCATCGAACTTACCGGACTCCGAAAGGACGGAACGGAATTCCCCGTCGAGCTCGCAATCACACGAATCGCGAGTGAACCTCCGGCGTTCGTCGGATTTGCGAGGGACATCAGCGCGCGGAAACAGCTCGAGGTGGCCCGGGGGGAATCGGAGGTGCGGTTCCAGAAGGCGTTTTACGGGAGCCCGGTCGCGATGAGCCTCTCCGCGCTCCCGGAGAATCGGTTCGTTGACGTCAATGATTCGTTCTTGCGTCTGTTCGAATACGCGCGCGAGGAGGTGATCGGCCACACCTCGCTCGAGCTCGGGCTGTGGCGGGATCCCGCCGCTCGAGAGGCGGTCCTCGAGAAGGTGCGCACCGGAGAGCCGATCCACAACCTGGAACTCTCGCTCCAGTCGAAGACCGGACAAACCCGGCACGTGATCCTCTCGATCGAGACCCTCCCGCTTGGCCCCGAAGGAGCGGTGCTCTCAGCCGCGGTCGACGTCACGGAGAAGAAGGAACTGGAACATCGGCTCCTCGAATCCGAACGACTCGCGGCGATGGGCCGCCTGACCGGGTACGTGGCCCACGAGATCAACACTCCGCTCACGAACATCTCGTTGCTCGCGGCGACCGCCGCGAAGCGCTCGCAAGACCCGGAAGTCGTCAGCCGCCTCGAGAAGATCAACGCCCAGCGACGCCTCATCGGGTCGATCCTCCAGGATCTCGCGGGGCTGACGCGGCCGCCGCCGATCCAACCCGCGGAGACCGACCTGCGCACGATCGTGGACGCTTCGCTCGAGCAGATGGAGCCGTATCTCCACGACGGGGTCGAGCTGCGGAAGGAAGTCGTGAGCCGCGCGGTCATCGCCGACGTGGACCCGCGGCGGATCCAGCAGGTGCTCGTGAACCTGACGAAGAACGCCCTTCAGGCCACGTCATCCGGGGCCGTGACCGTCGGAGTCGAGGACCGCGGGGAGACGGTCGCCGTGATCGTCCAGGACACGGGTCCGGGGATGTCGCCGGACGTCATCGAGAAGCTCTTCCAACCGTTCTTCACGACGAAGCCGAAGGAGCAGGGAACCGGACTGGGCCTGGCGTTCGCGAAGAGCGTCGTCGGCGCCCACGGCGGCACGATCGAGGTCACCTCCCTCCCCGGCCATGGATCGACCTTCACCGTGGTCCTCCCGAAAACCCCGTCTCCTCCGTAGGCCCAGGCCCGCGGGAGAAAGTCCATAATACCTCCGGGCTTTGCGGTCGTCGGTGGCCATGTCGCTGCTGTGCCCCATCGACTTCCGCTATGGCCGGCCGAAGATGAAGGGGATCTTCGAGGAAGAGTCGCGCCTCCAGCGCCTGCTCGACGTCGAGGCGGCGCTCGCCCGCGCAGAGGCGAAGGTCGGGTTGATTCCCGAGCCCGCGGCGTCCGAGATCACGAAGAAGGCCACGACGAAGCGGGTGACCGTCAAGCGCGTCCAGGAGATCGAGGAGGAGACGCGTCACGACCTGATGGCCGTCGTCCTCGCCTTGACCGAAGCGTGCGACGGCGACGCGGGAAAATACGTTCACCTCGGCGCGACGAGCAACGACATCCTCGACACCGCGACGGCGCTCCAGCTGAGGGATGCGATTCGCGTCGTGGGCGAAGACCTCGGCGAACTCACGAACGTGCTGGCGGGCCTGGCGTCGAAACACAAGCGGACCGTGATGCTGGGCCGGACGCACGGGCAAGCCGCGGTCCCGATCACGTTCGGACTCAAGATGGCGGTCTTCGCCTCCGAGGTCGCGCGCCACAGCGACCGGTTGCGCGAGGCGTCCCCGCGGATCGTCGTCGGGAAGATGTCCGGGGCCGTCGGGACGGGCGCGGCGTTCGGGCCATACGCCCTCGACATCCAGCCGGCGGTCATGCGGGACCTCGTCCTCGGGGTGGAAGAAGCGGCGACGCAGGTCGTCGGCCGCGATCGATATGCGGAATTCATCGCCATCCTCGCGAACATCGCGGCGTCCCTGGAGAAGTTCTGCACCGAAGTCCGGAATCTGCAGCGCACGGAGATCGGCGAGGTCGCCGAAGCATTCGAGTCGAAGCGGCAGGTCGGGAGCTCCACGATGGCGCAGAAGGAAAACCCGGTCGCCTCGGAAAACGTCTGCTCGCTCTCTCGGATCGTGCGGTCGCTCGTGACGCCCGCCCTGGAGAACGTCCCCCTCTGGCACGAGCGCGACCTGACGAACAGCGCGGCGGAGCGGATCATCCTGCCCCATGCGTGCGTCCTGATCGACGAGATGCTCGCCCGGACCGCGGAGATCTTCCGAACGTTGCGCGTCTATCCGGACCGAATGAAGGAGAACCTCGAGGCGACGAAGGGCCAGGTCATGGCCGAAGCGGTGATGATCGCCCTGGTGTCGAAGGGAATCGGACGGCAGGAGGCCCACAAGCTCGTGCGCGAGACTGCGCAGAAGGCACGGGCGAACGAGATCCACTTGCGGGACGCGTTGCTCGCCGAGTCGAAGGTCACGAAACTCCTCTCGAAGCGAGAGATCGAGTCGGCGATGGATCCGAACGCGTACCTCGGCGAAAGCTTCGCGATCGTCGACGCGGTCGTGAAGCGCGTGCGCTAGGTGGGGCCTCCGGGCGGCTTCGGACGTCGGAGTTGCGCGGCTCCAGAGGCACTGGTGTCCTGGCCTGTCGGTTCGATCCTCATCTCTAATCCGACGGGCGGGTTCTCCACAGGAACCTGGACTTCGAGTTCTCGGGCTACGGCCGCCTCCGGTCCCACGAACAAGCCTTGCTCGCGGAACCATCCGATCGAGTCGCGGATCGACTCGCGAATCGGGCGATACGTCATCCCGAGCTCGTGGACTGCCTTTCCGTTGTCCATCGACGCGCCGGTCAGGAGGAAGTCGGCGAGCCATGACGGGAGGCGGGGCGGGGACCGGGTGACTCGGGAGAAGAGTTCCCCTGTGCGAGCCGCGAACCGCAGCGCCCGCCCGCCGATGTGCCGCGATGGCATGGGGGTCCCCGAGGCGATGCTCGCCATCCGCAGCAACTCGCCCCACGGAACGTTCTCGCCAGAGATGATGTACCGTTCGCCAACGCGGCCCCGTTGATACGCGAGCACATGCGCGCGGGCGACATCGTCCACATCGACGACGGGCAGGACCGAGTCCTCCGCAAAGGTGCCAGGGAATTCGCCCCTCACATACGACAGCAGGAACTTTCCGGTGTTGCGGGTGTCGCCCGGTCCGATGACGATGCTCGGGATGAGCGTGATCGCGGGCAGCCCACGTTCTCGCACGGATCGGGTCAACAGCCGCTCCGCATCCGCCTTCGACTGTTCATATGGCCCGAACGACTTCCCGACCGGGCTATCCTCGCGCATCACGACGCCGGGCGTCACCCCGATCCCGGACATGCTGCTCGTGAAGAGGAATCGCGGGACGGCAGCCGACAACGCCTCGTCGATCACGTGGCCGGTCCCCTCGACGTTCACGCGAACGTACTCGCGGGGATCCCGAACCCAGGAGTCCACGAGGGCCGCGAGATGGAACACCGAATCGGTCTCGTCCATCTGACCCCGCAGGGTCGAAGGGTTCGTGATGTCCCCCGGGACGGCCTCCAGGTTTGCGTGTTTCGGAAGGCGGCTCCGCTCCGAATCGAGCACGAGAGCTTTCACGTGCCATCCGTCCTCGAGGAGCCGTCGCACGAGGTGGCCCCCGATGAAGCCCGAACCCCCGGTCACGAACGCGCGCAACGCCACGGTCGGACATCGGCGCCCTCGAATAACAACGTGTCGGCGGAGGTTTGCGCGAGTCCCGCGAACCCTTAAGATGCGTCCATGGCTTCCGCCCGGACAATGCAGTTCGGGCGCGTCGTCGACGCGTACGAAAAGATCGAGGCGACAACGAAACGTCTCGAGATGACCGAGCTCCTCGTCGGACTGTTGCGGGTCACCCCGAAAGAAGACCTCGACAAGGTGGTGTACCTGACGCAAGGTCGGATCCACCCCGACTACGAAGGGATCGAGCTGGGCCTTGCGGAGAAGATGGTGATGCGGGTCCTCGCCCATGCGACCGGCCTCGAGGACGCACCCGTCATGCGCCTTTGGAAAGAGAAGGGAGACCTCGGGCTCGTCGCAGAGGAGGCGATCGCCACGCGACGGCAGAAGCCGTTGGAGTCGAGTCCGCTGACGGTCTCGACGGTGTATCAGCATCTCGACGCGATTGCCCGCGAAGCCGGGGAAGGAAGTCAGGAACGGAAGATTCGGTTGTTGTCGGAGTTGCTCGGCAACGCGACCCCGCGGGAGGCGAAGTACGTCGTCCGGATGGTCGTCGGCCAGATGCGCCTTGGGGTCGCGGACATGACGATCGTCGACGCACTCGCGGCCACCTTCGCGACGAAGGCGGACCGAGCGCGGGTCGAGCGCGCGTACAACGTATCGTCCGACCTCGGGGAGGTCGCGCGGGTCCTCGCCTCGAAAGGCATCGACGGCCTCAACGACATCCACCTGAAACTCTTCCGCCCGATCCGCGCGATGCTCGCCGAACGACTCGAGACGCTCGAGGCGATCTTCGAGCGGATGGGGAAGGCCGCCCTCGAATACAAGTACGACGGGCTGCGCGTCCAGGCCCACGTCTCTCCGAAGGGGATCGAGCTATTCTCCCGCCATCTGGAGAACATCACCGTGCAGTTCCCCGAGATCGTCGATGGCCTTCGAAGCGCGGTGCGGGATCGAGCCGTCATCGTGGAGGGCGAAGCGGTCCCCGTCGATCCGAACACGGGGGAGTTCCTTCCCTTCCAGGAGGTGAGCCGACGCCGAGGACGAAAGACGGATCTCGACCGAATGTCGAAGGAATTCCCGGTCACCCTGTTCACGTTCGACTGCCTCTTGCGGGGCGAGGAGGACCTCACGGCGCGGCCGTACACGGACCGACGCAAGGCCCTCGAGGCGGTTGTCAAACCGACGGAAGGGATCCGCCACTCGACCGTCCACGTGACGGACGACGTGAAACAAGCCGAGGCATTCTTCGACGAGGCCCTTCAGGCGGGATGCGAAGGCCTCATGGCGAAGGCTCTGGACTCGACCTACGACGCGGGGGCGCGGGGTTATCAGTGGATCAAGTTCAAGAAGGAATACAGCGCCGCATTGAGCGATACGATCGACCTCGTGATCGTCGGCGCGTTCGCGGGCCGAGGGAAACGCGCGGGCTCTTATGGAGCGCTCCTCATGGCCGGATACGACGAACAGGAAGACCTGTTCCGCACGACGTGCAAGCTCGGCACGGGCTTCGACGATGAGACGTTGCTCGCGTTGCCGGACAAACTCAAGGCCGCGCGTCGAGACCACAAGCCCGCTCGAGTCGACTCGAAGCTTGAGGCCGACACCTGGTTCGAGCCGACGACCGTCCTCGAGGTCCGGGGCGCCGAACTCACGGTGAGCCCGGTTCACACGGCGGCCTGGGGAGCGGTCCGCCCTGGCGCCGGCCTTGCGATCCGATTCCCGCGGTTCACCGGACGCTGGCGCGACGACAAAGGACCGGAGGACGCGACGACAACGAAGGAGCTGCTCGAGATGTACCGACTGCAGCTCAAACAGACGAAGAAAGGGTCGGCCGCACTAGCGTAACGAGAACCGGCCCGACTTTGCGTAGCGTTTGGCAATCCGCCCGATCTCATCGATGTGGGTGAGCCGAAGCGACTCGCTCGGCGGTTTTGCGGGCTCTCCCAGCGAGGGCCGCGGAATCCATGCCGCGCCCATCCCGAGCTTGATCGCCCCCTGGAGATCTAGAGGCGAATCGGACACGAACAAGCTCTCTACCGGCTTCGAGCCGAGCGCCCCCATCGCCGCTCGATACATCCGTGCGTCCGGCTTGTACGATCGCACCTGTTCTGAAATCGTAATGGAGTCGAACAGCCCTTCGAGCTTCGTGCGCGCGAGGACCCCGGCGACCGCCTCGGTATCGCCGTCCGTGACAATTCCGAGAGCTGCGACGTTGGATCGGAGGCTCCGAAGCCAAGCCACCGAGACGTCCTCCTGGAGGACGCACCGTTGGACATAGCCGTCCCAGGCCTCCCGGACGAGGCGAGTTGATTCCTCGATGAGATTTGCCCGGCCGCGTTCGCGAAGGAGTTCGGCGAGGACATCGGTCGCGATCTCCCGTTCCGGGCGGAAGTTTGGGCCGACTGCAGCGGGCAGGCGCTCGGCGGTCTTCGTGGCCCAGAGCAACGCGAGGGGGACGGGTCCGCGTACGTGCGCCCCTTGAAGCGCATTTGCCATCGAAGTCACGATCCCGCGGAGGTCAACGAGGGTCCCGCCAAGATCGAAGAACACGAAAGGCCGGGTCGTCACCGAATCGACCTCAAGGTCCTCTTCCGCCACCCGTCCAAACCAGATATCGAGAGCGGTATTTATTTGACTTCCCTTATACGTGCCGGAACGGAACGCGGTTCCGGACACACCGATGGTCAGTTGGTTCTTCGAAGTCCTCATTGAAGCACCCCTCGTCTCGGCTGCAGCGTGGTTCATCCTGGCTGCGCTGCAAATCTACCGAGATCGGTGGCACACCTGGACAGAAGCGTTCTTCCTATTCTGCTGCTTTTTCGCGGGCCTCTACGCGATTGGCGATTGGCTGCTTTTCCACTCCGTATCGGACGTCTATGCGCGTCTCTCGGCCCTCGTGAGCCTGACGGGCTTGACGCTCGCGGTGAATTTCTTCCTCCTTTTCACGCTCGTTTACGTGGACCGCATGCGCCGGTCGTACTGGGCGCTCATGATCCTTTCGGTCGCGATGCTGCTCCTCGTCTTCCGATATGGGATCACGAGGGTGAATCCGCCCACAAGTGATGCCCCGCTATTCGTGCCGGTCTTCGACTTCCCGATCCTTGGAATCTACCTCGCGTACATCCTCACGTACTCGGTCGTGGGCATTCGGAACCTGTACCGCCTCTACCAGATCGTGCGGAAGAGCAGCGAGACCCTCGCCCGACGGGCCGCCGGCCTCATGGTGACGTTCACCCTGGTCCTCGTCCTCGGCCTGTCGACAAACGGGATCCTTGGCTTGACTGGCAATCAGAGTTTTCCACCGCCTCTTTCGACCCTCCTGATTTTCGTTGCTGCGAGTGCCTACTACACGCTCTACCCGATCGGGCGAGAGCGAATCTCCGAAGCGATCCGGATGTTCCAGGCGCGCCGCTATTCGATCAAGGCGGTGTTCCTCACGTTCCATGACGGGACGTTGATCGGAGCGAAAACCAAGCCGGGCGAGACGACGATCGACCAGGATCTCTTCGGCGCCACCCTCGATGTCATCCAGAATTTCATGCGAACTTCGTTCCCGATCCTCCGCGGCAAATCCCTCAGCTCGATCGTCCACGGGACCTACACACTGGTCATCGAAAAGGCCCGCCTGACGTACCTGACCGTCGTCCTCGAGGGCGAAGAGACCGATCAGCTGCGCCGCCAAATGCGAGACGTCCTCCTCGCGTTCGAGGCGCAAAATCGGCCCGTGCTGCAGAAATGGAAAGGCGTGCCGAGCGAGGCGAGAGGGACGGAACAGCTGCTCACGGGATTTTTCGTCGAGTCCCCGCTCGTCTAGGCGTACACCTGGATGAGACCGACCGGCGAGCCGACGACGAAGAGCTTACGTGGCTTCGACGAGAGGCGGACGATCTTCTGACGAAGCCGAATCTCGCGGTCGCGGTACCGGGCCTTGATCTCGTCGATGGATGCGTACGTCTTCGAGAGCGCCTCGCCCTCATGGAGGATCTTCGCGAGATAGGTGACCGCGACCATCGCGGCGTACTCGTTGAAATTCCAATTGCTGTGCACGGTGCCGTTCTGCGAATACACGTAGGCGGCCTTCCGCATCCGAGTCGGAATCCACCCGCCGGAGATGCCGAGCTTCGTGTGCCGCACGACGACATCGATCGGCGGCAGCACCTCGAGCAGGGCGCGGCCCTCCGGGGACAGGAACCACTCCTCCTCGTAGTCCATGAGGAAATGCGCGTCGAACTTCGGGTGGGACGGCATGGGGAATGCGCGGTTGAACTCCTGTTCGAGCTCGTAGCCCTCCCGGATTCCCTCCAGGTGGATTGCCAATCCATGGCGGCGCGCATACTCGCGGAAGGGATCGATTCCCTTCAGGAGGATCTCGAGGAACCGTCTCGTTTCCTCAGGACCGCGGTCGCGGTTGTACACGGTGTGCGTCATGATGACGTTCGTCCGCGCGCCGAGGCTCGCGAGCGTGTGGACGAGGGCGAGGCAGTACAGGCCCGCATCCGCGTCGACGTCGCCCGTCACGGGGACCGAGAGGGTCGACCGCGTGCCATCGGGGATGTCGTACATGACGAGGTCCCGCACGCCCTGGAACGCCTTGTCCGAGTCGACGCCTAACCCGAGGGAATGGGAGAGGACGTTCCATTGTTCCGCGAACGCTTTGCGGATCGCCTCCGGCGTCGCCAGTTGGAGCGCCCCTCCACTCCGGGCCGGGAGTGGCGTGCGTCCGTCGGTGTAGTCCGCCGATTCCACGA
>WNGG01002299.1_pt1 | contig 21639 bp, 20 predicted proteins | sample 5400661 | NCBI WGS metagenome assembly WNGG01 (sample SAMN13153372, study PRJNA577476) | soil metagenome | isolation source: 100 cm soil or saprolite under Garry oak tree replicate 1 | place: USA:California | collected 2016-06-15
CGCCGGCATCAGAAGGCACGGACGCCGGTGCAATGACGGCCGTGGATCCCTTCTCGCATCCAGCGGCGAGCAGCGAAAGCCCGATCAACGCGACAAAAAAATTTGTTCGATTCATTCCCGAAAGACCTCGGTTTCCCGCCCAAAGCACGCACGAGGACGCGTATTCGTGTAAACATGTGAGGGCGCGATTTTAGAGGAACATGCTGACTGTCGGCTGACACGACGGTCCGAAGAGCGCTGAAAAATCATGCTTGTTCTGGGCATTGAGACCTCCTGCGACGAAACCGGGGTGGCCGTCTACGACAGCGACCGCGGCCTGCTCGCTCACGCCCTGCATTCGCAGGTGGCGCTGCACGACGCATACGGGGGCGTCGTACCGGAGCTCGCGTCTCGGGACCACATTCGGCGGCTGCTCCCTCTGATCCGCGAAGTCCTGCGCGAAGCCGGTGCCAAGGAGTCGGACCTGGACGCGGTCGCGTACACCCAAGGTCCCGGCCTCGCAGGAGCGCTGCTTGTGGGCGCCGCCGTCGCGAACAGCCTCGCGTTCGGCCTCGGGGTCCGAGCAATCGGCGTGCATCATCTCGAGGGGCATCTGCTTTCGCCTCTGCTTGAAAAAAGAGCACCGTCTTTCCCGTTTGTCGCGCTGCTGGTTTCGGGGGGCCATACTCAACTCATGCGCGTGGCGGGTGTCGGCGACTACGAAATGCTGGGCGAAACCCTGGACGACGCCGCGGGGGAAGCTTTCGACAAGATTGCGAAACTGCTCGGCCTCGGCTACCCGGGGGGGCCCGCGCTCGCCAAGCTCGCGCAAGAGGGCAGGCCCGATCGCTTTGCGTTCCCGCGCCCGATGCTCGAGCAGCTGGAGAAAAACGGCGATCTCAATTTCAGCTTCAGCGGGCTCAAGACGGCGGTCGTAACGCTGACTCGCGCGCGCGCGCTCGACGAGCAGACGCGCGCCGATGTGGCGGCCGCGTTCCAGGAGGCAGTGGCCGACGTCCTTGTGGCGAAATCGCTCGCGGCGGTGAAGAGAACGGGCCTGGATCGTCTCGTCGTGGCGGGGGGCGTCGGCGCCAACATTCGCCTGCGCTCCTTGCTCGATGCCGCCGCGTCGAGCGGCAAATTCAGCGTGTTCTACCCGGCGATGGAATTCTGCACCGACAACGGCGCGATGATCGCGCTGGCAGGATGCCTGCGATTGAAAACCGCCAGGACCGCTCGGGCGCTTCCCCTCGGATTCACAGTCAGGCCGCGCTGGGACCTGGCCTCGCTGCGCTAAGCTGCTTCGCCGGTTTTTCTCTCGCCGATTCGGCGTTCCTTCCCCGCGACGAGCTTGAGAATGTTCGCCTTGTGGCGCCAGAGGAGCAGCGCCGACATGATGATCAGCGCGGGCAGGATTTCTCTCGCGCCGAACAGGAAAAAATAGTAGAGCGGCGCAAATACGGCGGAGACGATGGACGCAAGCGACGAATACCGGAAGAAGAGCGCGATGACGATCCAGGTCGCAATCGTCGCGACACCCAGCCAAGGATTGACAGCAAGCAGGACCCCACCCGCGGTGGATACGCCCTTGCCCCCCTTGAAGCGGAAGAACAACGGAAAGATATGACCCAGGAACACCGCGAGCGCGCAGGCCGGGACGCCCATCGCGTCCACGCCGTATTCGGCGGCGTAACGCAATGCGAGGAACACGGCGAGCCAGCCTTTCCCGCCGTCACCGACGAGCGTGAGGAGCGCCGCGAGCTTGTTGCCCGTGCGCAGCACGTTGGTCGCGCCGGGATTGCCCGAGCCGTATGAGCGCGGGTCGGGAAGCGCAAAGGCGCGGCTCACGATGACGGCGAAGGACAGCGAGCCGATCAGGTAGGCGACGAGGACGAAGCCTGCGGTAGCCATGGCCTTACTCTAGAATTGGGGGCAGAGTTTAACGCCATCGCGCCTTGGACACCATTTTCATCCGCCAGCTGCGCCTTCAGGCCTGGATCGGGCTTTACCGCCACGAGAAGGTAGCCCCGCAGACGATCGAGCTCGACCTCGAGATCGCCCTGCCTGCCGGTGACGCTGTGTTCAAGACGCGAAAGGTCGCGGATACCATCGACTATGGGGTCGTAGTGGAACACATCCGCGCGCTTCTTGCGAAGGAGCGCTTTGGCCTCGTCGAGAATCTCGCGGAGCGCATCGCCGGTCTCATCCTTCAGGACTTCAAGTCGCCGCATGTCAAGGTGAGCGTCGCCAAACTCGGCGCCGTGCGCGAGGCGCAGCGCGTGGGCGTGACGATAGAAAGACCGAAATCGCGAGCGTAGTCCCGGTCACCCGCGCGGGTGATGGTCCCTGTGCAGCTTTTTCAGCCGCTCGCGCGCAACGTGCGTATAGATCTGCGTGGTCGAGATATCGGCGTGGCCGAGCAGCATCTGCACGACGCGCAGATCGGCGCCGTGGTTGAGCAGATGCGTGGCGAAGGCGTGGCGCAGCGTGTGGGGCGAGAGCGATTTGCCCGGCAGGGCTGCCCCGGCACGCTTCTTGATCAGGTGCCAGAACGCCTGCCGCGTCATGGGGGCGCCGCGCCCCGTGACGAACACGTAGTCGCTCGCCCGCTTCCTCAAGAGCACGGGTCGGCCTTCCTTCAAATAGCGCGCGAGCCAGGCGAGCGCTTCCTCCCCAAGAGGCACGAGACGCTCCTTCGAGCCCTTGCCGAAAACGCGCACCACGCCCATGTCGAAGCTCGTTTCGGCGAGCTTCAAGCGAACGAGTTCCGAGACGCGCAACCCGCTCGCGTAGAGCACTTCGAGCATCGCACGGTCGCGCAGCCCGAGCGGCGTTCCCGGGTCCGGCTGCGCGAGCAGCGCTTCGACATCGACCTCCGAGAGCGTCTTTGGAAAGCGCGGCGGCTTCTTCGGGGGATCGAGCTTGAGCGTGGGATCGATCTCGATGCGCTGCCCGCGCGCGAGGAACCGGTAGAAGCGCTTCAAGCTCGAGTGCAGGCGCGCCTGGGTACTCGAGCGGATGCCGTGTTTCTTCCCGGGGGAGCGCCGCGAGTAGCGCCACGCGAAATACTCGGCAAGATCGGCTTCGGTCGCACCGGCGAGCGACGCGCGCCCCCGCCGCTCGTGCCAATCGGCGAACAGCCTCAGATCGCGGCGGTAGGATTCGAGTGTGTTTTTCGCAAGGCCGTCCTCGAGCCAGACGGCATCGCAGAATTCGTCCAGGAGCGCGGCGTTGTCCGCGTTCATTGCTATCCGCGGGCGGCGCCCTCGTGCGCGAGCAACCAGCGCTTCACCGAGAGGTGGAACCCGCCTTCGTGGTGAGCGAATCCGCCGAGACCGCCGGCGGCGAGCACGCGATGACAAGGCACCACGAGCGGAACGGGGTTGGCGCCGCAGGCCTGGCCCACGGCGCGCGGCGAGGAGTCCAGCTCGCGCGCGATTTCTCCGTAGCTGCGCGTGTGCCCCGCGTCGATGGCTGAGATTTGCCGCCAGACGCGGCGCTGGAACGGCGTGCCTCGAGATGCCAAGGGGACATCGAAACGGAATTCGGGATCTTCGAAATAGCCTTCGAGCTGCCGGCAGGCCCGCTCGGAAACGCCGTCCCGTGGCGCGAGCGCAGCGCCGCCCGGCTTCAGGAACACGATTTCGGAGAGGCGTCCCCCGGCGGTGCGGATCCCAAGCAAGCCGAAAGGCGCCGGCAGTTTCGCCTGGAAGTTTTCGGACACGTTTGGCATCGTACGAGGATTGTAGCGCGGGAAGTCAGGGGGGCGCTTTGAGTTGCTTCTGGAACCTGACACCTTCGATGCGCGCAAGCACCGGGCCTGCCGGCTACGACAATCGTGCATCTCGAGGCCCTAGGTAGTCAAACGCGCGACCCGCCCGCGCAGCAGTTGCAGGACGACCACCACCGCGAACAGGCCCAAGCCGACGATATCAGCCGTCGTGGTCGGGTACACGAGCGCAAGTCCTGCGACGATCAACATCACCCGTTCGATCCAGGTCGTGCGCTTGAACAGCCAACCTTGCACGCCGCCCGCGAGCGCGGCGATGCCCAGCGCGGCGGTGATCGTGACGAGAGCGATCGAGCCCCAATCGGCTTGCCCTAGCGTTTTGATCGAGCCCGTGAGGAGCAGCCCCACGCCGGAGGGATCGAGCACGAACATGAAGGGCACGAGAAACGCGGGCATGGTGTATTTCCACGATTGCAGCGTCGTCTTGTACGGATCGCCGCCGGTGATCGCCGCGGCGGCGAATGGCGAGAGCGCGGTCGGCGGCGAGACTTCCGAGAGCACCGCGTAATAGAAGATGAACATGTGCGCCGCGAAGTCGGGCACCCCCAGCTTGATCATCGCAGGCGCCGCGATCACCGCGCAGATGATGTAAGACGCGGTCACCGGGACGGCAAGGCCCACGATCCAGACGATGAGCGAAGTGTAGATCGCCGTCAGCAGCAGCGAGCCTCCGGCGTACTCGATGATGATCGAGCTGAATTTGAGGCCCAGGCCCGTGAGCGTCACCACGCCGACGATGATGCCGGCGCCGGCGCAAGTGGTTGCGACGTTGAGGACCCCGGTCGAGCCCGCCTCGAGCGCCTTGAAGAATTTCGACCCGAAGATTCCCTTCACCAGGGGCTCGCGCCCGCGGAACAGGTCGTAGGAGAACAAGGCGCAATCGCGATGCAAGAAGCTCGTTGCAAAAGAGAACACCGTGGCCCAGAACACCGACAGCACGGGCGAATACCCCATGAGCATGAACACGACGATCGACACCAGCGACAGAAAGTGGAACCAGTAGTTTTTTGTCAAGCTCCACAGCGATTCGACCTGCTCGTACTTCACCGTGCTCATGCCGAACTTGCGCGCGTCTATCTCGACCATGAGAAACAATGCGAAGTAGTAAAGGCAGGTCGGGATCGTCGCCATCAAGAGCACGTCTAGATAGGAGATTTTCAGGAACTCGGCGATGAGGAAGGCCGCCGCGCCGAGCACCGGCGGCGAGATGATCGCACCCAGCCCCCCCGCCGCGAGCAGCCCGCCCGCCGCGTTTTTCCCGTAGCCCGCCCTGACGAGCATCGGATAGGCGACCGAGCCCAGCGTCACCGTGGTCGCCACGCCGCTCCCCGACGGACCGCCGAGGAGGAACGAAGCGAGCACCACGGTGCGGCCGGCGCTGGTGGACTTTCCTCCCATGGCGGAGAACGAGAAATCGATGAAGAACTTGCCCGCGCCGGAGAATTGCAGGAACGCTCCGTAGATCGTGAACAGGATGATGAGCGAGGAGGAAACGTCCACGGCGACGCCGAAGATGCCTTCAAGCGTCATATACAGATGTCCCACGAGCCGCCCGACTTCGTAGCTGCGATGCGCCCAGGAACCGGGAAGCTGCTCGCCGAACAAGGCATAGAGCACGAAAGCGATCACTACCGCCGGCATCACCCAGCCCGAGGCGCGGCGCATGCCTTCGAGGATCAGAAGGATCAGCGCGGCGCCGAAGACGATGTCCCAGTTGTCCGGCGAAGTGTTGCGGTCCCAGATCTCATCGCCGCCCTGGAGAATGTACACGATCACCGCGACGGCTCCCAACGCGGCCACCCAGTCCCACCACATGATGCGGTGGCGGTAGCGCTTTGAAGCCGGAAACAGCAGATAGCTGAGGAACAGAACGAAGCCGACGTGCACCGGGCGCAGCACCTGTGTCGGCACGATCGCGTACGCGGTGTAGAGGTGGAACAGCGACATCACTACGGCCGTCGCGGAAGCGAAGATACCGAGCGCGCCGCGCAACTTGTTGCTCGCGCCTTCCTCCGCCTCGATGAACTGCTCGGCTTTTCTCAGCGCCTCGGCGTCGATTGCCGGTTCATCGGCTGCCGGCCTCGCGATCTCGCTCATCCGCCCTCCTCGGCGCGCATGCTAGCACAGCCCGCCGGTGTGACACGCCGCCTGCCCTGCTCATTCGGCCGGCGAGCCAGTCATCAGAGGTTTATTGATTTTCCTTACTCAGCGCGGCGAACCCCAAATCGTCAAACATCAATGACGCCAATATCGAGAGTTGATTCTTCGCTTGAATCGGCTTGCCGGCCCGCCAATAGGCAATGGCCAGATAGCGGTGCACTTCCTGAAATCCTCGGGTCAGGTCCTGCGCACGCTCAAGAGCGTTGACGGCTTTTTGATAATTCCCTTCCTGGAGGTGATGGAGTCCGACGCCGAGCCAGTAATACGGATCCTTCTCTTGTCTTGCCTGCAGAATTTCCTTGTACTTCAAAGCCTCCGCTTCACGACCTTGCGATACGAGTAACTGATGCAGGGAGCGCAACGCGATATCCGCGTCATCGTTGATTGCAATCGCGTACAACAACAATTGTTCCGCGCTCCGAAGGAAGCGTTTGCGCGTATAGAGCTGCGCCAAATTGCTGTAACTCGGTGAATAGCCAGGGTCCGCGAGCACCGCCGCTTTGAAATAGGCATAAGCCAAAGTCAGGTCGCCTTGCCCCAGATATTCCGCCGCAACATTGTTGTAAAAGCGCGCAAGAATGCCGTCGTCCGACAAGGCCATTCCTTCTCTTCCCGAAGCGACCTGAGGTTCGAAATCGATGATCACATCACCCGATCGCATCAATCCATCCTTGACGTACAGCCCTCCATCGCTTTTGCCGCTAATGAGCAGATTCACGTGCCGGCTGAGAAACTCCACGCTGCCGCGTCGGTCGAAGACAACGGGCACGCGAACTTCCTGCATCTGGACCCGCATGTCCAGAGCTTTCGCCAGCGAATAGGACAGCACGGTCAGCGAAAGACAATCACCGCTTTTTCGGCGCCACGTTTCTGCGGCGATCGTCGAGTGGCTTCTCGAATAGGAAAAATCTCTGGTCTCCGGCTCAAACAGGAGCGAGACCAACTGATTCAGACGATACTGCGCGCTGGAATTTTGAATTCTTGGATCGTCCAGTTTCGATAGAAGCCCGGCGTCGAGCTGAAAAAGATCCCTTTTGCTGACCGAAACCAAAGCCGCATCGTAGTCAAAGGCTTGGTCCTGCCACAGAAGATGCGCAGGCAGGGGCGCACGAGGCGCTGCGGCACATCCCGCGAGAACGATGAGACTCCCTCCGACCCACAGCGCTTTGAGCAACATGACAGCTCGCCCCTCGCGAACATTCTGCGCTTCGAGCCCGTGATCCCGCAAGCGGCCGAGATCGCTCGCGCCGCACAGGTGTTAGACTCACCGCAATCCGGGCGCGGTGTTGCACCCGCGCGGGGCGGGCCGCGTCCGGCTTTAACGAATTCTTACGCCGCGCTCTGTGAAATACTTGACCGCGCCGGGATGGAAAGGAATCGGCGAAGCCGCGGCCTTCTGGTTCTCCAGCCTGAAATTCTCCGCCTCCTTGTGCACGGCGATCATGTCGTCGCGCTTGTCGAAGATGGTCTTGACGATGTTATAGGCGGTCTGGTTGCTCAGGTTCTCATGCGAAACGAGGATGTTCCACACCGTCGCCTGGCTATTGTCCGTATCCATGCCGCGGTAGGTGGACTTGGGGATCACGTCCTGGATGTAGAGCGGTCCGTACTTCTTGTTCATCGCGGCGACGGTTTCGGCGTGGTCGATCATCTTGATCTTGATGCCGGGCGTGTTGGCGAGGTCGGTCACTGCCGCGGTCGGCAGCCCGCCCACCCAGAAGAAGGCGTCGACCTTTCTGTCCTTGAGCGCGTTCACCGACTCGGCGACACCGAGCCGCTCGCGCTTCATGTCGCGGTCCTTGTCGAGACCCGCAGCCTCGATGACCCGGAACCCCATCACTTCGGTCGCACTGCCCGGGGACCCGGTCGAGACGCGCTTGCCCTTCAGGTCCGCCATCTTCGTGATGCCGATGCCATCGATCGTGACCACGTGCATGCGATTGGGATACAAAACCATGAGGGTGCGCAGAGGCACCCTGGTGCCCTTGAACTTGTCCTCGCCGCGGTAAGCGTCCTGGCCTGCGTCCGCCATGGAAAACGCGATGTAGGGCTTGCCGGTCGCTATGAGCTTGAGGTTGTCCACCGAGCCGCCGGTCACCTCGGCCGTCGCTTGCAGGCCCGGCACGTACTTGGACAGGATGTTCGCCATCCCGCCGCCTAGCGGGTAGTACACGCCGCCGGTGCCACCGGTGGCGATCGACAAGTTGTACTTTTCCTGCGCCTGGGCAGGGCCCGTCACTGCAAGCGCAGCTCCGAGAGTGACTGATGCAAAGACTTTCATCGCTTTCTCTCCTGTGAAGTTTCGTCCTTAAACGCTTGCGACAGCTGTTGCGGCTTGAGTTCTTCGGAATATACGCGGACGCCCCTTCCGCGCCAAGTCGGCAGCTGCTCCTCCGAGAGCAGTCGGCCGATGTCCTTGGAACGCCCTGAATTCGCCGGTTCAGGCCGGCCCGACATTCCTGAACAGCGCGCCGTCACGAACGAGATCGCCGGAAGCGCGCACCTTGAGCTTGCTGCCCTCGGCGAAGGCGAGCATGCGATCGATCGGACGGTACGCGCGGCGACCGATTTCCGGATCGATGTGGATCTCGTTCGCGCCGGTCTCGAGCACTTCGGCGAGGTTTGCGAGGCCGTTCATCGCCATCCAGGGACAATGCGCGCAGCTTTTGCAGGCGGCGCTAGCGCCCGCCGTAGGTGCCTCGATGAAGCGCTTCTCCGGCATCAGCATTCGCAGCTTGTGCATCATGCCGTTGTCGGTCGCGACGATGAATTCGTCGGCATCCAGCGCCTGCGCTGCCTTGATGATCTGCGTGGTCGAGCCAACCGCGTCGGCGAGCTCGATCACCTCGGCGGGGGATTCCGGGTGGACGAGCACCTTCGCCCGGGGATGCTCTTTCTTCAAGATCTCCAGCTCCAGCGCCTTGAATTCTTCGTGCACGACGCATGCGCCATGCCAAAGCAGCATGTCGGCGCCGGTCCGGCTTTCCACGTAGGCCCCAAGGTGGCGGTCAGGCGCCCACAGTATCTTTTCTCCGCGTGCGTGCAGGTGGCGCACGACCTCGAGCGCGATTGCCGAGGTGACCACCCAGCCAGCACGCGCCTTGACCGCGGCGCTCGTATTGGCATAGACCACCACGGTGCGCTCGGGGTGCTGGTCGCAGAAGGCGGAAAATTCATCGGCCGGACAACCCAGATCGAGCGAGCATGTTGCATCGAGGTCCGGCATGAGCACGCGTTTCTCGGGATTGAGGATCTTCGCGGTTTCGCCCATGAAGCGCACGCCCGCGACCACCAGCGTCGGGGCGGCCTGCGCCCGGCCGAAGCGCGCCATCTCGAGCGAGTCCGCCACGCAGCCGCCGGTTTCATCGGCGAGGTCCTGGATGTCGGGCTCGACGTAGTAGTGCGCGAGCAGCACCGCGCTCCGTTCTTTGAGCAAGCGTTTGATGCGCGCCTTCAGCTCGCGGCGCTGCTCCACGCTTGGCGCCGCGGGGACCTTTGCCCACGCCCGCGCAGTGCAGGCAACGCCGGCAAGCTGGCGCTCGAATTCGACGACCCGGGTCGTGTGCATGCGTATTGGACAGCTTTCAGCTTGCTGCGTTGCAACCGTACCGCAAGAAGGGCCTGCTCATCAATCTCGGGGCGGGGAGAGGCCGGAAAGATAGTCTGCGAGTATTTCGATGTCATTTTCCGAGAGCAGCTCTGCTGCCGAGGTCATGTTCCCGTCGAAATCGGCTCGGGTCCTCGCCTTGAAACCGCGCAACTGCGTTCTCAGATAGGCGAACTGCTGCCCCGCCAGCCGCGGGATGTGCTGCAGACCGAGGAGCGCGGGACCATGGCACTGTACGCAATGGTGCTGCTCGGCAAGGCGTCGTCCGGCGGCGGCGTTTCCCGACGCGGTCTCGTGTGAAGCGACCGCCGGTTTTTGCCTGGAAAAATAGGCCGCCAATTCGTTCATGTCGGCGTTGGAGAGGCTGGAGGCCATCGGCGACATCTGCGGATCCTTGCGGTTGCCTTCGCGGAACATGAAGAGCTGCATCGAGATGAATTGCGCAGGCTGTCCGGCCAGGGAGGGCATGGTCGGGTCGGTCGAATTTCCCCCGAGGCCGTGACAGGCGACGCAGGCCTGCGCCTTGCGCGGGACCTCATCGGCGGCGGCATAGGGGAGGAGAAAACAAAGCGCGGCGGCAAACATCGCCGCCGCGCCGCCCTTGTCGCGACTGCGACCGCTCACTTCTTCCTGGCGTAGCTCACGCGGTAGATGATCCCGTTTTGGTCATCCGAGACGAGCAGCGAGCCGTCGCGCATCACCATCACGTCGTTCGGACGGCCCCACATGGGCGGATCGGCCTTCTCGTCCTGGAGGAAGCCTGTGAGGAACGGCTTCATCCTTGGCTTGCCGTTCGCATCGAAGCTCACGCGTGTGACGTTGTAGCCCTGCTTGAGGGTGCGGTTCCACGAGCCTCGAAAGGCGATGAAGATGTTGTTCCGGTACTCGGCCGGGAACATCTTGCCGGTGTAGAAACGCATGCCTATGGGCGCGATGTGCGCGCCGAGCTTCAGTGCCGGAGGCGTGAACTCGGAGCAGGAGCGGTTCTTGCCGAACTCAGGGTCGAGCGTGTCGCCCTGGTGGCAGAAAGGATAGCCGAAATGGGCTCCCCTCTTCGCGACCCGGTGAAGCGTGTCGTTCGGTGAATCGTCGCCCAGCCAGTCCCGGGCGTGGTTGGTGAACCACAGCTCCTTGGTCTTGGGATGCCAGTCGAAACCGACCGAGTTGCGCACGCCAAGCGCCACATTCTCGAGCACGCCCTTGTTAGGGTCGACCCGCATGATCGATGCTTGCATGTAGCTCGGCATGACGATGTTGCCCGGCGCCCCGATGTTGAAATAGAGCTTGCCGTCGGGTCCCAGTGCGAGGAACTTCCAGAAGTGGCCCGGCTGGTTCGTGGGGTCAAGGCCGTCGATGACGACCTTGCCTTGGGGTGGATTGTCGAGGTTGTTCTCGATGCCGTCGTAGCGCGTGATGCGGTGGCGCTCGGCGACGTAGAGCGTGCCTTTGCTGAACACGATCCCGTTCGGCGAGTCGAGACCCTTCAAAAGGGTCTTCACCTCGCGCTTGCCGCCCCGGTCGACGACCGCATAGACGTCCTTCAGCTGCCGGGTTCCCACGAATATCGTTCCCTTGTTGCCCTGCGCCATCGAGCGCGCACCTGGGAGGCCCTCGGCCCAGACTTCGACCTTGAAGCCTGCCGGGACCTTGAGCTTGTCGACCGGGAGCAGCTTCGCGGACTTGCCGGTGATTTCGATCGCGAAGGGGTGCAGGGGCGATTTCTCCTGCTCGGCGCTGCGACCTTGCTGCCAGGAGGGCGGGGCGGCGGGCGCCTGCGCCTGCGCCGTCGTGGCAGAGAGCACGCAGACGAGCGCGGAAATGATGGAGATGAGCGATCGGAACAGTGCGGGCAACATGGAATATCCTCCTTTTCCCGGGTGTTGTGGTCTTCGAGGGGGCGCCACGGTGCAATCGTCGGGGCGTAATGGCATCATAGCCACGCTCGATCCCGGGCGCAACCGGACAAAAAGGAAGCCGCGCTCCCGCCCCCAGCGCGACTCACAACAACTATGGCGCACCGAATAGCGGCCTCATGCCCCGCCGCCCTGCTCGCTCTCGGCGCGGGCGCTTTTGCCCTCCCGGCCAGCGCCCAGACCGGATCGGGCCAGGGCGAATCCTCGGGCACGCCTTCGATCGTGGTTACCGCGACGCGCTCCGAGCGCGACAGCTTCGAACTGCCGGTCTCGATCGACCGGATCGACGCCGATGCGATCCGCGAGGGCAAACCGATGATCAATCTGTCGGAGAGCCTCTCGCGGGTCGCCGGCGTGCTCGTCCAGAACCGCCAGAACTATTCCCAGGACCTGCAGATCTCCTCGCGCGGGTTCGGCTCGCGCGCGCAGTTTGGCGTTCGCGGCGTGCGCCTCTACGCAGATGGCATTCCGGCCACCTCGCCCGACGGCCAGGGGCAGACCTCCAACTTCGATCTCGGTTCGGCCGAAAGGATCGAGGTGATGCGGGGCCCCTTCTCGACTCTCTACGGGAACGCCTCGGGCGGAGTCATCCAGATATTCACCGAAGACGGTCCGCCCGAGCCCACGCTCACGCAGAGCGGCGCAGCCGGGAGCTATGGAACCAGCCGCTCCGCTCTCAAGTTCGGCGGCCAGTCGGGCGTGGTCAACTATATCGGCGGCGCCTCCCACTTCGAAACCTCCGGCTACCGCGACCACAGCGCGGCCGAGAAAGACCTCGGCAACGCCAAGCTCAAGTTCGCGTTGAGCGACGATACGCGCCTCGCCTTCATCCTGAACGCGGTGAGGCAGCCGGCACAGGACCCGGCGGGGCTGAGACAGGACCAAGTGGAGCAAAACCCGCGGCAAGTCGTTCCCAACGTGCTGCTGTTCAATACCCGCAAGGACGTCGTGCAGAACCAGCTCGGCACGACCATGGAGCACCGGCTCTCGGCTTCGGACAGTCTGCGTTTTGCCGCCTATGGGGGAAACCGGCAGGTCGAGCAGTTCCTCGCGATAATTGCTTCTGCTCAGGCACCGGTGACCTCCTCGGGCGGGGTCGTCAATCTCGACCGCTTCTATTACGGGCTGGACCTGCGCTGGTCGCGCGCGACCCAGCTTGCCGGTCAGCCTCTCTCGTTCACCGTGGGAAGCGATTACGACAATCAGAAAGAGCGGCGCAGGGGCTACCTCAACAATAACGGCGTCGCAGGGGCACTGAAACGGGACGAGAACGACACGGTCAGGAGTGCCGCGCTCTACGCGCAGGGCGATTGGAAGTTTGCGCCGCGCTGGAGCGCGAGCGCCGGCCTGAGGTACACGGAAGTCTCCTTCTATTCGGCCGACTATTTCATAGTTCCTGGCACCAACAATGGGGACGAAAGCGGCCAGATCCGCTTCAAGAACACGAGCCCGGTGGCCGGACTTGTCTACGAGGCGAGCCCCTCGCTCAATTTCTATGGAAATGTTGGCAAAGGCTTCGAGACACCGACTTTCGCGGAGCTCGCCTATCAGAACAACAACGTGCCCGGGCTCAATTTTGCGCTGCAACCGAGTACCAGTGTCAACACCGAGCTCGGCGCGAAGACCCTCCTCCCGGGCAGCCAGCGACTCACTTTCGCGGTGTTCCATATCGATACGAAGAACGAGATCGTGGTCGATACCGCGACGGGCGGGCGCAACACCTTCAAGAATGCAAGCCGCACTACGCGCAACGGCGCAGAACTGTCCTGGGGTGCAAGAATGTTCGAGACGCTCGATCTTCTCGCTGCACTGAGCTACGTGGATGCGCGCTACCGGGATGATTTCACAACGGTCCCCGCTCCAGGCCAGCCGGCGATCACGGTGCCCGCCGGCAACTACATGCCCGGCGTTCCGCGCCGCACCTTCTACAGCGAAGCACGCTGGGCGCCTGCGGGACAAAGCTTCAGCACGGCGTTCGAGCTGCGCTACAGCGACCGCATCTACGCGAGCGACGCCAACGCCGACGTCGGTCGGGCGGCTCCTTACTCGGTGGTGAACTGGCGGATCGTGTTCGAGCAGCGCGCGAGCGACTGGCGCATCAGCGAGTTCCTGCGAATCGAGAACCTCTTCGACAAACAATACGTCGGTTCGGTGATCGTCGGTGACACTAACCGGCAGTTCTTCGAACCTGCGCCGCGACTCAACTTCATCGTCGGGATCAACGCAGTCTCCAGGTTCTGAGGGTGCGCCGCGGGCGATCAGCTCGCCGGCACGCGATGCCGGTCGATCCAATAAGCCCAGGGACCGAAAATCGCCAAGGCGACGATTCCCATGATCGCCACCGCGTTTTCGCTCGGCGGCGGCGGGGACCAGGGTCCCGGAATGTAAAGGACGACGAGCAAGGCGATGAACGCCCACCATGCGACGGTTCCGATGCGGTCCCTGGCTTTAGTGGACCGCAGGTAGAGCGCGATCCCGGTCGCGAACATCAAGCCTTCCACTGCGAAGGTCGCGGGTAGAGACTGCCACAAACCCAGACCCAGCCGCGCCTCCCCGCCGGGATAGAGCGGCAGGTCGGGCCGGTGAGAGACGCAATCCAGCACCCAGTGGCTGGCGACGGCGATTCCGACCCACATCGCTCCGGCGCGATCGCCCGTTGCCGTCTGATAGACGATCGCGAAGAGCACGGCCCAGACCGCGGTCATCAGCAGGCTGTGCGACCAAGGGTAATACACGAAATCGAACGGGTTGATCGCGGTGAATCCCGGCACGATGCGAAAGCGCTCGACGCCGAGCAGAATCAGCACCGGCCATACCACGTCGAGAAATGCCGCGGCGATGACCAGGGTGCCGAGCGACGCTCTGGGCGCGACTTTTTTCGTCGCGAAGGCTACGGCGAAGTGGCCGATGAACACTTTACCCCGTGGCCGAGATCAGGCGCTCTCGTACAGGCGCGTGAGCACGAACTCGCGATGTCCGAGCGCTTCTGCGGCGGTGAGCCGGCCGTTCGCCGTACGGAACATCATCTCGAGGAGCTTGTCGCCCGCCTGGTCCATGTTGATCTCCTTGCGCGTGATGCCGGACACGTCGACGTCGATGTGTTCGGGCATGAGGCGCACCGTGCGCGGATTGGCGCAGAGCTTGATCACGGGCAAGATCGGATTGCCGATCACATTGCCCTGTCCCGTCGGGAAGAAGTGCACCGAGTAACCGCTTGCCGCGCACAAGGTCACCATCTCGGCCGCGGCCGAGGAGGAATCCATGAACCACAGGCCCGGGCTGCTCGGGACTTCGGCCTTGTCGAGCACGCCGTCTACCATGCACTTTTTACCGATCTTCTGGATGTTGCCGAGCGCTTTCTCCTCGATGGTGGTAAGGCCGCCGGCGATGTTCCCCTTGGTCGGCTGCGAATCCATGAGATCGCTCGTTTTGTGGCGGTTGACCACTTCCTGGTAGCGGTTGAACATGAACATGAACTTGTCGCGCACCGCGGGCGTCCTGCAACGGGAGGCCACGAGCTGTTCGCCGCCGGTGAGCTCGGTCGTTTCGCCGAAAACGAGCGTCACGCCGTGCTCGTAGAGCTTGTCGAAGGCGTTTCCCACGCAGGGATTCGCGCCTATCCCGGATGTGGTGTCCGATTCTCCGCACTTGGTCGATACCCACAGATCCTGGAGCGGCTGCTCCTCGCGGCGCAATTCCGAAGCCCATTGCATGTAATCCTTCGCCGCCTTGGAGGCGCGGCGGATGGTTTCCATGTCGCCGTGGCCTTCGATGCCGAAGAAGGAAACCGGCTTCCCCGTCGTGGCGATGCCCTCGGCGACGCGCTTCGCCCAGCCGTCCTCGATGCCGATCACTACCGCCGCGGCGACGTTGGGATTGGACCCGGTGCCGATCAGCGTCTTGAAATGCAGCTCGAGGTCCGCGCCGAACTGCAGCCGACCGTAGGGATGCGGAATCGCGAGCGTTCCCTTGATGTTGTTCGCCACCGCTTCGCACGCGGCGTTGGAGAGATCGTCGACGGGCAGGATGAGGACGTGGTTTCGCACGCCGACGCGACCGTTGCCGCGTTTGTATCCCTGGAATGTGGTCTTACTCAGATCCATGCTTTGCGACCGTTGGAATTGCTCTCACCAGCGCTTGGTCTTGATATTGTGCACGTGAGCGTGCTCGCCCACTTTGATGGGCGCAATGGTGCGACCGATGTCCACGCCGTATTTGATCACTGTGTCGCCGCTCTTGAGTTCGCGGATCGCGAGTTTGTGGCCTATGGGAACGTCGCTCTGCGCGCGGACTTTGATCTCCTTGTCCTGGTCCATGATCCATCCGGTCAGTTCCTGCCCTGCCTTCATACCCTCGACGACGACGACTCCGACGGAGTCGTTTTCGTCGTGCACCACGAAATGAATCATGGGATCGGTTAGCGGCAGAGCAGGTTGCCCGCATTCGGATCAACCGGCCGGGTGCAATCCTGGATGTTGATCTTTCGCGTCGGATCGGGTTCGGGCGCCCGGACCGACGTCTTGCCGTCCGGGCCAAGCCGGTAATAGTGCACGCCGTCGGCAAGCATCACCCCGACGATGATCGCGTTGCCGAGCGGCGAGCCGCTAGCCACGCTCGCTTGGGAGCTCGTGGTGCTGCCCGGACCGGAGGCGCGTTCGCGGGCCGAATACCGGACCGTGCAGCCCGCCAGAGTAACCGCGACGATGATACAACCCGCCAAAATCCCGCGCATAGGTTGAAAATTAGCACGCGCAGAAGCGTTTCGCCATACTCGCAGGGCTCGCTGCTAGAATTGTTCCTGAAGCGGAGGCAGCGCTATGAACAAACCCGTTGAATCGTTGCCGGCGCAGAAGCTCGAATACCTCAAGCGCCGCACCGACAAGTACTTCAGCAAATCGCGGCAGATCGTCGAGAAGTTCGGCGACCGGACGGTCACCTACGGCGTGTTCCTGCGCCGCGGTGTGATCTGCGCGGTCAACCCTGCGATCGACGTGCTGCGCGGCTACTACTCCGCGAAGACCGAGCCGCTCAGGATCACGCGCCTGTACGAGGAAGGCGCGTTCGTGCCCGACCAGAAAGCGATCTTCACGTACACAGGTTCGTTCGCCGCCCTGGTCGAGCTCGAGACGCTCATACTGCAGCGCGTCGGCGTTGCCTGCGTTTCGGCGTACAACGCCCACAGGATGGCGATGAACCTGAAGAAAGTCGCGTTCATCGACATGCACGCGCGGCACTCGCCGGGCGACGATCTGTCGCTCCTCGCGGCCTACGGCGCGTCCGTCGGCAGCCGAATGGCGAAGCTCGGCGGCGCAATCGGCTTCATCGGCTCCTCGCAGGACCTTACCGCGCACTTCTATGGCCAGGACAAGGGTATCGGTACCATGCCTCACGGCATCATCGGCTACGCCGGCTCGACCCTGCGCGCCGCGCAAATGTATGTCGAGACTCATCCTCAGGACAACCTCACGGTGCTGATCGATTACTACGGCCGCGAGTGTTCCGACGCTCTTGACGTCTGTCGCTGGTGGTACAACGAATACCTGCCGCGGGACGAAACGGGCGCGCGGGCGCTCGCTCTGCGCATCGACACCCACGGCGAGCGCTACGCCGAAGGCCTCGACTACGAAAAATCGACCGATATCGTGGTCAACTGGCTGCACATGCCGAACGAGTACGAGGCGGTGCGCTACGTGATGGGCGAGGAGGCGTTCGACGCCGACAGCCTGAACATCGTCAAGGACCGCGTGCGCAAAGTGCTGTTCGGCACCGGCGTTTCCGTGGCCGCGGTCATCCAGCTGCGGCAGACGCTCGACGCGAACGGTTTCAACGCCTGCAAGATCGTGGGCTCATCGGGATTTACCCTTTTCAAGTGCAAGATGTTCGCCAACAGCAGGGCACCCCTCGACGTGATCGGCACCGGTTCCTTCATCCCGGAGAACTTCAACGACACTTTCGCCACTGCCGACATTTTCCTGTACGACGGCAAGCCCGGGATCAAGCTAGGCCGCGAGAAGTTGTTCCAGGGGCTGAAACCCTGAACATGTTGTTTCCCACCACGCTCGTCGGCAGCTACCCGCAGCCGGAGTGGCTGATCGACCGCAAGAAGCTCGTCGGGCGTTTTCCGCCGCGCGTGCGCGCGAAGGAACTGTGGCGTATCCCCGAAGCGCTTCTCACCGAAGCGCAGGAAGACGCGACGCTGCTCGCCATCCGCGCCCAGGAGGAGGCGGGCCTGGACATCATCACCGACGGCGAGATCCGGCGCGAGAGCTATTCCAACCGTTTCGCCACCGCGCTCGAAGGCGTGGACATCGACAATCCCGGCACGGCTCTCGACCGCTCGGGGCACCCCAACCCGGTGCCGCGCATCGTCGGAAAGATTCGCAGGAAGCACCCGGTCGAGATCGATGATCTGAAATTCCTGCGCGCCCACACGAAGAAGCCGGTCAAGATGACCGTGCCTGGCCCCTTCACGATGAGCCAGCAGGCACAGAACGAGTACTACCAGTCCGAGGAAGAGGCGGCGATGGATTACGCGGTCGCTGTGAACGAAGAAATTCGCGATCTGTTCGCCGCCGGTGCCGACATCGTGCAGATCGACGAGCCCTACATGCAGGCGCGGCCGGAGAAGGCGCGCCGGTACGGCCTCGCGGCGCTCAACCGCGCCTTCGACGGCATTGCCGGGACCACGGCGGTGCACATCTGCTTCGGCTACGCCGCCGTCATCCACGTGCGGCCCTCCGGCTACTCGTTCCTCGCCGAGCTTGCGGGCTGTAACTGCCGCCAGGTTTCCATCGAGACCGCGCAGTCCAATCTGGACTGTTCAGTGCTGAAGACCCTGCCCGGCAAAACGATCATCCTCGGCGTGATCGACCTCAACGACATGACGGTGGAGACGTCGGAGAAAGTAGGGGCGCGCATTCGCCGCGGCCTGCCTTTCGTCGCGCCGGAAAACATCGTCGTCGCACCCGACTGCGGGATGAAGTACCTGCCGCGCGAAGTGGCGTTCGAGAAACTGAAAGCGATGGTCGAGGGCGCGAAGCTCATGCGCGCCGAGCTCGGCCAGACCCGATAGCGAAGGACGACAACATGCTCGCCGTGATATTCGAGGTCACTCCGGCCCCGGGCCGGAAACAGGAATATCTGGAGCTCGCCGCTCAGCTGCGGCCCGAGCTCGAGAAAATCGAAGGGTTCATCTCGGTGGAGCGTTTCGCGAGCCTGACGAAGAGAAGCTCTTGTCGCTCTCGTTCTGGCGCGACGAGGAAGCCGTGCGGCGCTGGCGCAACCTTGCGCGCCACCGCGAGGCGCAGGCGCGCGGGCGCTCAGGTGTGTTTGCCGATTACCGCCTCCGGATAGCGAGCGTTGTGCGCGATTACGGCATGACCGACCGGGACGAAGCCCCGCAGGACAGCCGCTCGGCCCACCCGGTCTGAGCGGCCACTAGAACCGAGCGCGCTGCGCGAATCCCTGGGTAGTTTGGCCTTCCGACAGGCCTCAGGCACGAGTCCTGCGTGCCTGTACCGCGAAGGGGTTACGGCGACCTCGCGCGTCACAGGACAAGGGAATTTCCATTTTCTTTATTTAATAACCAAAGACATACAACTGCTAGTAAATTCACAAATTTAATATTATCATCTATCATATTGGTACCAAGACGTAATTATCGGGTTCACCCTAAAGCGGGTGCTTACCCCGAGACAATTTAGCTCATTATGTGACCGGCTTGGGCAGGAGGAGTCATGAAAGGCCACGGGAAATCGGTTATTGCCACCCTCTTATTCGCGGGCACGCTCGCGATCGCCGGCTGTAGTTCGGATAGTTCAGATAGCACCGGTTCGAATTCAAGTGTGCTTGGTTCAGGCACGGGTGGTGGCACCACCGGCGGCACCACCACCGGGGGCACCACCACCGGGGGCACCACTACCGGGGGCACCACTACCGGGGGCACCACTACCGGGGGCACCACCACGGGGGGCACCCCTCCGCCCGGCGCTGCGGGAGGAATCCAATTCATATCTGCGACACCGGGCGCGATCGGGGTGCAAGGATCCGGTCAGATCACAACCTCGACCGTCGTTTTCAGAGTCACCGATGCCGCGACCGCGCCGATGGCAGGTCAGCTAGTGAACTTCACCATGACGGGCCCCCAAGGCGGCACCTACATAGGCACGCCGAACGACGGTACGCCCACCACGGCCTCGGGGACGACGGATGGGAGCGGCAACGTCGCGGTGATCTTGAACAGCGGAAACGTCGCCGGTCCGGTCACCATAAGAGCCACCGTCGCAGCCGGCATCGCGACGTTCTCGGCCTCCTCTTCGATCATCTCGATCGGCGGCGCGGTTGCCTCCGCGGGCCATTTGAGCATCTCGGCATCCATCCTGAATCTCCCGGGGTTCGTGCTCGACAATTTCAAGAGCGACGTACTCGTGCTGGCCGCCGACCGGTTCACCAACTCAACCATTCTTGCCGGGACCACGGTGTCCTTTTACACCGAGGCGGGAGCGGTTGGTGCGAGCACCACCCTGGATGCAACCGGTGCCGGGACGGTAGCGCTCCGGACCCAGCTTCCGAGGCCGATCGACATGCCCCCGACGGTCGGCACCGGGGACCCCGCGGACGGATTGTCCCGGATCATCGCGGTCATGCGCGGAGAGGAAGCGTTCATCGACGTAAACGGCAACGGCGTCTATGACGTGGGGATCGATACGTTCAATCCGGCCACCATGGACTTCGGTGAGCCCTTCATCGACGCCAACGACAACGGCGTCTTCGATCCGGGAGAGTTCTACGTCGACACCAACGGAAACGGCGTATACGACGGACCGAACGGCGTCTGGGACGGCCCGGGCTGCGTCCAGGCCGGCTGCAGCCAGAGTCCGACGATCTGGATCTCGATGAATGTGCTGTTTACGGGGAACATCGTCAACTGCTCTCTCACACCCGGCAGTGCTAGTCTTTGGAGCATTGCAAAAGGCGCTACCTTGACATTCGTTTTTTCAGTCGGCGACATAAACCAGAATTCGCCGGTACCCGGTACGACGATATCGTTCAGTACGACCGGCGGGACTATCGCGGGACCTGCGAGCTACACCGTGCCGGACACCAACGTTGCGGGGCCGGTCGTGCTCCCGGTCACGTTGAGCAACAGCTCTGCGGCGGCTGACCCATCGAAGGGGGCGACACTGTCAGCGACGATCACGCCGCCGGCGGGACAAGGCGTCGTCGTTTCCGGCTCGTGCTTCAATCCCACGACGTCGGGTCAGATCCAATAGGGAAGGACGCGCGAGCGTCGCGCTTCGCGCGACTGACCGAGGGCGGTTTCAACCGGCTCGCAGCCGCTTGAACCCCGCCTCGAGATCCGCGATCAGGTCTTCCTCGTTTTCCAGGCCCGCGTGGATGCGGAAGCACGGCCCTTTGTGCGGCCACTGCGTCGCCGTGCGCGTCTCGCGTGGATCGAAGGGCACGATCAGGCTCTCGAACCCGCCCCAGGACGAGCCGATTCCGTAGAGCTCCAGGCCGTCGATCATCGCGCAGAGCGCGCGTTCGGTGATGCCCTCCTTGAGCACCACGCCAAAGAGCCCGCAGGCGCCCGTAAAGTCGCGCTTCCAGAGCGCGTGTCCCGGATCTCCGGGGAGCGCCGGATGGAGCACGCGTTCGACCTCGGGCTGGCGGGCGATCCACTCGGCGAGCGCGACACCTGCCTTCCAATGCTGTTTCAGGCGCACCGCGAGCGTGCGCAAACCTCGTTGACCGAGATAAACGTCGTCCGGACCCGCCGTCTGACCGAGCTCGTGGGTCGAGCGCCTCAGCCTCGGCCAGGCTTCCTTCGTACAGGTGATCGCGCCGAGCATGGCGTCGGAGTGGCCGACGATGTATTTGGTGGCCGCCTGCACCGAGACGTCCACGCCGTGCGCAAACGGCTTGAAGTACAGCGGCGTCCCCCAGGTGTTGTCGGCAATGACGGTGATCCCGCGGCGGCGGGCGGCTTCCGCAATCGCCGGTACGTCCTGCACCTCGAAAGTGAGCGATCCGGGCGATTCGAGATAGATCACCCGGGTTTCGGGCCGGATGAGCGACTCGATGGAGCGCCCCGCGAGCGGATCGAAAAACGTCGTGCTCACGCCGAAGCGTTTGAGAAATCCGTTCGCGAAGCTGCGCGTCGGGCCGTAGACGGTGTCGCTCATGAGCAG
>WNGG01002302.1_pt1 | contig 21630 bp, 17 predicted proteins | sample 5400661 | NCBI WGS metagenome assembly WNGG01 (sample SAMN13153372, study PRJNA577476) | soil metagenome | isolation source: 100 cm soil or saprolite under Garry oak tree replicate 1 | place: USA:California | collected 2016-06-15
CGACTGAATCAACGGTCCGATGCCCTGGATACGCACCGGCGGATCCTCGCGAACGACCGGAGGAATGTCGACTCGCTCCGCGCGATCGCCCGGCTACAGATGGCGGACCGGCGCTGGCGGGAATGCCTCGAGGCCGTCGAGGACCTCCTCCGCGTCCGACCGAACGAGGCCGCGGCCCTGGAGATGAAAGGCGACGCCCTCTCGAACCTCGGCCGGCGGCCGGAGGCCTTGGCCGCGTACGAGGCCGCCGAGGCGGTCGACCCATCCGACGAGAACCTGCGGCAGAAGATCGAGGAGGTCCGCGTGGACCTGCCCGGCCTCCTGAGCCGCGCCCTGATCGCGAGCGCGAGCGGGAACTACGCGCAAGCGTTGAGCCTCTTCGACGAGATCCTCGAGGTCGAGCCGAGCAACGTGAATGCGCTGATCGGCAAGGCCGTGGCCTATCGGCGGAGAGGCAAGCCGCAGGAGGCCCTGAACTGCCTCGATCTCGTCCTCGGCGTGCAACCGGGAAATGCGTCCGCACTCCTGAACCGCGGGAACATCCTCCTCGAGCAAGGCGAGGCGGAGGCCGCCCTCGAGTCGTTCGAACGGCTCACGGAGCTCTATCCCAACGACGAGGAAGCGTGGACCGCCCAGGGGGACGTCCTCCTGAGGATCGGGCGCGACGAGGACGCACATCGCGCGTTCTCGGAGGCGCTCCGGCTGAGCCCGGGAGACGAAGGGATTCAGCGACGGCTCATCGAGCTCGAGGCGGCGAAAGTCGACGGCTCGGGGATCCTCGAGGAGCTCACCTCCGTCAAAGGGATCGGCCGAGCGCGAGCAAAGGCGTTAATCGACGCGGGCTTCAAAGATCCGGAGGACTTTGCGAAGGCGACCCCGAAGTCGCTCATGGCGGTGAAAGGCGTCACGCGCAAGGTCGCCGAAGAACTGTTGGAACATTTCCGTCAGACGATGGCGCACGTCCGGTGAAGTCCGGCCGTAGGCGCACATCATACGAGAAGATTTATCCTCACGCCGGCGAATCATGTCGTCGTGGGGGGATTCGGAGCCTGAGGCGCCGCCACGGCCTTCGGTTCGGCTTGCTCCTTGCCCTCCTCGTTTGCGGTACGCTCACGATCCCTTTCCTGGCCGTGCAGCCCGCCGCAGCGGACACTTGGACGGAGACGACGGCGGCGGACTTTGGGCATGGAACGCTCACGAATTTGGTCGTCGAGCCCTCCGGAGGCCTCCGCCTCGGCCCCTCGGCCGGAGTCCAGAAGCAGGGTGTGGTCCTAGACATCGGCCCCCCCGGGTCTCCCGATTCCGTATATGCGCGGTTTCCATTCGTAATCCGGGAATCAGACGGCTCGTACAAAATGTGGTACAGTGGCTTCGATGGAGGCCGGAATCGGATCATGTTCGCCGATTCGTCGGACGGCGTGAGATGGACGAAGCATGGGGTCATCATGGACGTCGTTCAGCCGCCCTACTACTTCGACAGCTTGGCCGGCCAGTGTGTCCTGAGGCTGGGAACAACGTACCACATGTGGTTCACAGGCGGTTACTGGAACGGTGGTCCGTATGGCCTCTGGGGTCAAGTCTACCATGCCACATCGTCGGACGGAGTCGCTTTCTCGGTTGATGGCGTGGCCCTCGGCCTCGGCGCTCCCGGAGCTTGGGACGCCGGCCTGACGGGCTTTCCCTCCGTGATCCCCGCGGCGGGCGGCGGGTTTCGGATGTACTACACCGGTTGGGCCGGAGTGACCAATCGCATCGGCTTGGCGTTCTCCGATTCATACCTCAACTTCACCCGTTATTCGTCGAACCCGATTATCGATGTGGGACCACCGGGATCGTGGGACCCCGGAGGCGTCTTTGCGAGCTCGGTCACATCGCCGAGCGCGGGACACATGTACTACAGTGGCTGGGACGGCGGCAGCACCAATCGCATCGGGTTGGCCGAATCCGCGGACGGGGACACTTGGACCAACTCGCCCGGCAACCCCGTCATGACGAGCGATGCGGCCCCGGCTTTCGATTCTCGAGCAGTGGACGGTGCTTCCTACTTCGACGATCCATTGTTCGGACCGTCTTTGTACTACGCCGGGTACGACGGCAACAGCATCCGCATCGGCCTCGCTCGCCTCACGCCGCCGAACGAAATCGTAGGCAGCTACGTCTCACGGATTTTCGACTCGGGGGCCAGCGGAACCACGTGGCGCAGCGTTTCATGGATCGCGACGACTCCGGCCAACACCTCCATCCTCATTTCTTTGCGGTCGGGTGACTCACCCACGCCGGACACGAATTGGACGAACTGGAGTTCGGTCACCGGCGCTCCCTCCGGGTCGCCTCCCGCTCAGCCCCGGACGAGGTACATCCAATACCGCGCGGAACTCGCCACGACGAACGCGTCCGTCACGCCGCTGCTCGATGACGTCACCGTGACGTACAGTCCGAATGGCCCGCCGACGATTTCCGTCCTCGGGCCCATGGACGGGACGTGGGTCGTGGGAACGAGGCCGACCCTTTCCTGGACCCTGACCGACCCGGACGGCGATTCGCAGAGCGCGTTCGAAGCGGAATTGAGTCAGGATCCGGCGTTCGCGAGCGGCATCATCTCGAGCGGCGCGGTCCCGGGGACGGCGACGACCTGGGAGCCACCCGCGCTGACGGAAGGCAACTGGCATTGGCGGGTCCGTTCGCAGGACACCTTTGGCGCATGGGGCGAATGGGTGGGGAGCGACTTCCGAGTCGATACCACTTCGCCGACGCTGGCCCTTGCCTCCCCCGCGCCGAACGTGTATGTCGGGCCTCAGGTCAAAGTCCAATGGACGGCCAGCGACCCGGGATCGGGATTGGCGGGGTTCCTGGTGGGCCTGGACACGGGTCCGCCGGTCCTCACGGGGCCTTCGACGTTCGACCACACCTTCGCCGATGTCTCCGACGGCACGCACACCGCAACCATCGCGGCCATCGACCGGGCGGGGAACGTCCAACTGGCTTTCGTCTCATTCAAGGTCGATGCGACCCGACCGCAGCTCGCCGTCATCTCGCCGCAACCCGGGAGTGTCGCGACGACCGGCTCGATCGTGGCATCGTGGATCGCCCTCGATGGGGCGTCCGGCCTGGACCGAATTGAAGTCCGCTTAGACGGCGGAGCGAGTGTCATGTTGTCCACCGACAAGTCCTCCTATCGACTCGATGGTGTTCCCGATGGCACGCACACCCTTACCATTACGGCGTTCGACAAGGTCGGGAACGCGCAATCCGTCAGCGTCGACTTCCGGGTCGACACAAACTATCTGAGTCCCTCCGGTCCGCTCGGCATGGTCGGCCCCGGAAGCGTGATCATCGCGATCGGGGCCGCGATCGCGGGCTTATTTGTGCTACGGTCGCGGCGACGGGCGCGGCTTACGCCGCCTCCGCCGGGGGAGAGCGGCCAAGTCTTTAAGTAGCGAGCTTTCTTGCCAACTGAGTTCATGAAGGCGTTTCGAATCTCGGGCCGATTCCGCATGGGCCGCCGGTGGCAGTCGTTCTCGAAGGAACTAGCGGCATCCGACGAGACCGCGGCCCGCGAGAAGCTCCTCTCGGTCCTCGGGAGCCAGCACGGCGTCCCCCGGAAGTACGTCGCCATCGCCCAAGTCGCCGAGGTGCCTCTCGACCAAGTCGAAGATCACGCCGTCCGATACGCGGTGGAGGCCCGCGCGTGAGCGCCGGCGAGACGGAACTCCGGCGGGGAATCGCGGTCCTCGATCAGTACCGGGCGCAGATCGAGACGCTGGCGCAACAGCAAGAGATCGTCCGCATCTCCCTCGAGGAGCACATGCGGGGCCGCGAGACCCTCGTGCGGTATCGGGAAGCCGGGAAGGCCGCGGAGGTCCTCGTGCCGATCGGTGCGAACTCGTTCCTGGTCGCGCAGTCGAAGGACATCGACAAGGCGTTCGTCTCGATCGGCTCCGACCTGCTGGTGTACGATGACATCGACCGACAAGTCGAACGGCTCGACGGCCGGATCAAGTCAATCACCGAGGCGGCGAACGCGATCTCACAGCGCCTCGGGGACCTGCAGCGTCGGGCGGAGGCCCACGGCGCCGCCGTCCAGGACCTGTACGACCGGCTGCAAGGATCGGGCACACCGGACGAGCGGAGCTAGATGTTCAAGTCTCTCCGAGAGCGGCTCTCCGGCTGGAAAGAGAAGGCCGAAGCCGAGGTCACGTCCGAGTCGATCGGCGACTCCGGCCGCAAGATCAAGGAAGACAAGCTCGAGGAGATCCTGTACGACCTCGAGATCGCCCTCCTCGAGTCGGACGTGGCGTTCCCGGTCGCCAAGGAGATCGTGGACCGCCTCGCGGAGGACCTCCGGGGGAAGCGGATCTCGCGGGAGGTGAGCCTCGAACACGGCGTCGAGGTGGCGCTGCGGGACGCAATCACGAAGGCGCTGTCGGTGCCGCCCCTCGACTTCTTCGGCCTGATCGAGAAGAGCCCACGTCCCTTCGTCGTGATGTTCGTCGGCGTGAACGGGACCGGCAAGACGACGACGATCGCGAAGCTCGCGTACCACATCATGAAGAAAGGCTACACGTGTGTCGTCGCCGCGGCGGATACGTTCCGGGCGGGGGCGATCGAGCAGCTCGAGAAGCACGCCGAGGCGGTCGGCTTCAAGCTGATCAAACACAACGCAGGCTCCGATCCCGCGGCGGTCGCCTTCGACGCGGTCGAGCACGCGCGGGCGCGCGGGCGGGACGTCGTCCTGATCGACACCGCGGGCCGCATGCAGACGAACCAGAACCTGATGGACCAGATGAAGAAGATCAAGCGCGTCGCGAAACCGAACCTGATCCTGTACATCGGCGACGCCCTCGCCGGCAACGACGCGATCGAGCAGGCGAAGCAATTTCACGAGGCCGTCGGCCTCGATGGGATCGTCCTGACGAAGATCGACGCGGACGCGAAGGGCGGCGCGGCGCTCTCGATGGCGAAGACGATCGGGAAGCCGGTCGTGTTCGTGAACCTCGGACAGACGTACAAGGACATCCGCCGCTTCGACGCGAAGTGGATGGTCGACCGGCTCCTCGCGGAGGCGTAGCGTGAGTTTTCGCGAACTCCTCGAGAAGGGGCAGATCGCGGAGTTCCCGGCGCTGCAGCTCGCCCTCGGCGCGATCAAGGGCCGCGTCGACCGGTTGACGGTGGCGTCCATCGGCACGGGCGGATCGAAGGAGGAATATCCGCTCGTCGAGATCGGAGGCACGGCGACGTCGTACCAGGTCAAGGTCCTGGAGGATTCGCCGGAATACCTGGACTGGCTGAACTCCGCCCTGCTCTGCGCGGGCTTCGTCGAGCCGATCGGACTCACGGCGATCGCGCGGCGCCTCGCCGAATACGAGGACATCATCCTTGGGGTCGACACGAACATCCTGTACGCCTCGATCTTGGGGGAGCACCTCCTCGACGAATTCCATCGGATCCACGTGCGGCCGTACAAGGAGAGCGTGAACTGGATCCTCCTGGTCATCCCCGGCGTCGTGATGAAGGAGCTCGAGAACGCCGCGAACATGAAGAAGGGCAACCGGCTCTCGCACGCCGGGCGCCGCGGCTATCGGGCCCTCCAGGAGATCACGACCCTGAAGGGCACGGAAGGCTACCAGGGCCTCAGCGTCCTCGTCGTGGGCCCGACGAACCCGGAGCAGCTCCACCTGTCCCCGGACGGCCTGACGATCGTCAACGCGGACTCGATGATCCGCGACCAGTTCAAGGCGTTCCTTCGAGGGATCGATTTCCGCAAGGGCGTGTTCTTCCTGACGATGGACAAGACGAACGCGTCGCTCGCCGCCGCGGAGGGTCTCACGGCATTGCGCATCCAATACCCGCGGCGGCTGCGGAAGGGTGAAGAACTCGCGATGCCGAAGGAGGAGTCGGTCCTCCTGGCGCGCCTCGTCTACGAGCTCGCGATCGAGTTCGGTACTGTGCGGGTGACGTGGGACGATCACGGGCCGCATCACCTCGACCTCGAAGGCGCCTGGACCTGGAAGTCGATGGAACACTGGGAGGCGTGGCAACTCATGGTCTCGGACCTCGATCCGGGCATCCACAAGGCCTTGAACCGGTACGTGGACGGCAGCTTCGATCCGCGGCGCTTCGTGCGGGAGTGGCAGAAACTCGCGGAGATCCTCGCGGAGTGATCAGCCCAACCGAGGCACCCAGCCGACCCGCTTCCGCGCGAGCCAGATCAGATTCCCCGTCGCGTCGCTCACGCTGCGGATCTTTTTGTCCCCAACCCGAATGCGATATTCAACCGGGATCTCGAGGAACCGGAATCCGGCGCGGATCGCCTCCAGCTTGAGTTCCTCGGAGAAGGCCATGCCGTCGTGGACGAGAGGCAGTCGGGGCAAGATCGACCGCCGGAACGACCACATGCCGGACTGGGAGTCGCGGACCCCCGAGTCGAACAGGCTCCGAAACGCGATGTTGAGGATCTCGTTGCCCACGCGGTGCATGCCCGTCATCGAACCGTCTGAGAGGCCGGAGAGGCGATCTCCGGAGACGAAGTCTGCACGGTCTTCCGCGAGGGGCGCCAGGAAGTCGGGGAATCGGTCCGCGGGGTACGTCAGATCGGCGTCGAGGGTCGCGATGAACGTGCCAGTCGCCGCCGCGAAGCCGGTCTTGTAGGCGCGACCGTAGCCCCGTCGCGGCTCGGGCACGACCCGGGCCGCTTTCCCGATCGCGACGTCCCTCGTCCGGTCTCGCGAGTCCGTGTCGACGATCAGGATTTCGAGGTCCCAGCCATTGAGTGCAGTCTCGACTTCGTCAATCACGGCGCCGATGGAGGCCTCCTCGTTCATCGTCGGGATGACGACGGAAACCTCGGGCATTGTCGCGCGCCATGCTGGCTAAGTCGCATAAGGGTTTCGCGCGGAGCCGGGCAACGCCTCCCCGAAGAATTTGTATCCGACGTATCCAAGGAGGGCAACGCTGAGCCGCAGGAGGGACCAGAACGTCGTCTTCTGTCGCAGCATCCGTCCTGGACGGTAGCGGCTCCACAGCACGCCGTGCTTCAGCGTGAGTTGCTTGCGGCCTGCGCCGTTCCAGAGGGCCTGCCGCAGGAAGTCGAACACCGAATCGCGGGTCCGGTGGTACACGATCGCGTCCGCTCGGAAGCCGATCCGGTGGCCCGCCCGGACCGCTCGGATGTTCAGGTCGATGTCCTCGGCGGTGACGAACCACTCGTCGAAGCCGCCGATTTCATCGAGGATGGCCTTGCGGTAGGCGAGGTTCGACGACGGATACGTGACGTCGGTCCCTTCGACGATCAGTTCGACCCGCTCGAGCTCCTCGAACGGCCGATAGCCGATTTGGATCGTCCTCCCGGCGACGATGTCGTCGTGCCGCAGGCCCGCGCGGAGCTCGCGGATCCAGAAGGGGTTTGCAATCGCGTCCCCGTCGATGAAGGCAATCGCCTCTCCTTTCGCCTTCCCGATCCCGAAGTTCCTCCCGGTCCCGCGCGTTCCGCCGAACACGTACAGGTGGACGAAGTCGTACCGCTTCTCGTAGTTCCGGACGATGTCCCGGGTCGCGTCCTCGCTGTGGGAATCGACGACGATCACCTCGATCGGAGGTTCCTGGACCACGAGGCTGTCCAGCAGGGCTGCGAGGTTCCTCGCTTCGTTGCGGACCGTGGTGACGACGCTGACGAGCAACGCGGCTCGTATTGGACCAGCAGTAATGATGGTTTCGACTTTCATTCGGGCGGAACTATCTTTATTATCGACCTTCGTTTACTTCCGCGTCCTTCCCATGGGTCGCATCGTCACGGTCATCGGCACCCGGCCCGAGATCATCAAGATGGCGCCGGTGGTCAAGGCGCTCGATGCGTTGGATGATGAACACATCCTCGTCCACTCGGGACAACATTATGACGTGATGATGGACCGGATCTTCTTCCGGGACATGGAGTTGCGGGAGCCGGACCATCGGTTCGAGCTGAAGGAGCAACCGCCGTACCTGCAGGTCGCGACGACGATGCGCCAAGTGGCGACGGTCGCGAAGGAGGCGGACCTCGTGATCATCCACGGCGATACGAACACGACCGTCGCGGGCGCGCTCCTCGCGCGCAAACTCGATCGTCCGCTCGCCCACGTCGAAGCGGGGATCCGGTCGTTCGACAAGACGATGCCCGAGGAGGTCAACCGGATCATCGCGGACCAGCTGTCGGACCTGCTCTTCGCTCCGACCGCCACCTCGCGAGAGAATCTGCAGCGGGAGAACGTAACCGAGGGGGTTCACATCGTCGGCAACAGCGTCATCGATGCGCTCCTCCAGAACCTCGCGATTGCGGAGAAGCGATCCGACGTGTTGTCGCGCCTCAGCCTGACGCCGGGCGGCTACCTGCTCCTGACGTTCCATCGATCGGAGAACGTCGACTCGGAGGAGCGCCTGGCGCGGGCGCTCGCGGCGTTCGAGCGCGCGGCCCATGAGGCCGGACTGCCCGTCCTCTTCCCGATTCACCCGCGAACCGCGCGGCGACTGCGGGAATTCGGCCTCGAGCCGCGGGTGGCGGCCCAGCCGACCTTGCGACGCATCGAGCCGACCGGGTATCTCGACATGCTCGTCCTCGAGAAGAACGCGGCTCTCGTCATGACGGACTCCGGAGGCCTCCAGGAGGAGAGCTGTTTCTTCCGCGTCCCGTGCGTCACGCTGCGAGACAACACGGAGCGGCCGGAGACCCTCGAGATCGGATCGAACGTGCTCGCGGGGACGGATCCGGAGCGGGTCCGCGATGCCGTCCGCCGGCAGCTCGACGCGGATCGAAACTGGCCGAATCCGTACGGCGATGGCACGACGGGCTTGCAGATCGCGGAGCGCGTGGCGGTCTACCTGGGATGACATGGCAACTCGGGTCGTCTTCGTCCGCTCGAAGAGCCACGCGGGCATGGAGCCACGCCTCGCGAAAGAGGCCGGGACCCTCGTTCGGGCGGGCTACGAGGTCCATGCGGTCCTCTGGGACCGCGAACGCGCATTCGCCGCGGAGGAGACCCGCGACGGAGTCCACATCCATCGGTACCAGCTCCGCGCCCCCGAAGGACAGCCAGACCTGGTCACGCTCCTTCCTCGCTGGTGGGCGCACGCGTTCCGGCGCATTGCCGCCCTGCGGCCACACATCGTGCACGCAGTCGATTTCGATACGATCTTCTCCGGTTATGCGGCCGCCCGCCTCGCCCGCGCGAAGCTCGTGTACGACATCTTCGACTTCTATGCCGAGATGGTGACGGCGGATCTGTCGCCGCGGTTCCGAGAGCTCATCGCGAGGCAGGAGCGGACGATGATCGACCAGGCGGACCTCGTCATCCTTCCCGACCTGCGGCGGAAGGTCCAATTGGGAAACGCTCGCCCGAAACGTCTGCTCGAAATCATGAACGTCCCAGAAGTCCACCGGGTCGCGGTGGACGCCGGAAATTCGAGCCACTTCGTGCTGTTCTACGGCGGCATGATCGCGAAGGATCGAGGTCTGATCGACCTCGTCGTGGCCTGTGAGGCGACCGGTGCACGGCTCATCGTCGCGGGACATGGGCCGGACGAAGCGGCCCTCTTGAACACGATCGAGAGCTCGCCCGCGAGCACGTACCTGGGAACGATTCCATACGACGAGGTGCTCGAGCGAACTGCCACGTGCGATGTCGTCGCGGCCCTCTACGATCCATCCGTGCCGAACAACCGGCTCGCGGCGCCGAACAAACTCTTCGAAGCGATGATGTTCTCAAAGCCGGTCCTGGTCTCGGAGGGCACCGCGGCCGCGGCTATCGTGCGGGAAGTCGGATGCGGCCTGGTGGTGCGGTATGGAGACCGCGAAGCGTTGAAGCGCGCTCTCGAGTCACTGATGCTGTCGCCGGCCGAGTCCGACGCAATGGGAGCCCGCGGGCGAACGGCGTTCGAGGCGAAGTACAACTGGAACGCAATGGAGCCACGCCTCCTCGAAGCGTACCGGAACCTACTCACCTCGGCGCCGTCTCTGGATCGGGGGCGGCGATGAAAATCCATCATGTCGTGCCGCACTTCGCTCCCGAAAGAGGCGGAGTGGAGACCCATGTGCTCGGCCTCGCCCGGTATCTGGTCGGGAAAGGACACGAGGTCGTCGTGCACACGTCGCAGCGGACGATCGCGGGCGACGAGCTTCCCGCGGAATCCACCCTGGACGGAATCCAGATCCGGCGATACCGTCCCCGCGTCCAGCTCGGATACTACGCCACCCTCTTTCATCCGCGCGTCGAAGGAGCCGATGTGGTCCATCTCCACGGCTACGGATTCATCACGAACGACCGGGTGGCCCGAAAGATCCGCGGATCGACCCCAATGATCTACTCACTCCACCATGGCGTGGCCCAGCCGGCGCCGACAGCCGGCGCGCGTGTGAAGCGCGCACTCTACGATCGAATGTCCGGACGGAAGACCCTCCGGCGGGTCCAGGCTATCGTCCCGGCCTCCGACTCGGATCGGCGTTGGCTCGAAGCCCGTGGCTTCCCATCGGACCGCATCCACGTCCTGCCCACCGGCCTGGATCCGGAGGCGTTCCAACCCGGGTCGCCGGAACGCGCCCGGCAACGCTTCCATCTCGATCGGTACGTGGTGTTCTTGGGACGGCTCCACCGGGAGAAGTCTCCGGAGCACGTACTCCGAGCCGTGGCGGCCCTGGGCGACGACTGGACAGGCTCCGTGGTTTTCGTCGGGCCGGACGCCGGGGAGCGGCTACCTCTGGAACGGCTCGCGGGGGATTTGCACTTGCGGAATCGCGTCGTCTTCGCGGGTGAAGTGGATGAGCCGACGAAGCGAGACCTCTTGGCCGGAGCCGAATGTCTCGTCCTGCCGAGCTTCTACGAGGCCCAAGGAATCGCGATCGCCGAAGCCTGGGCGCAGGGGCGCCCGGTCGTCGCCTCGGAGGTCGGCGGCGTTTTGGACCTCGTGAACAGCAGCCAGGACGGGCTCCTGTACCCCTACGGCGACATTCCCGCCCTCACCACGGCCCTTCGGGAGATGGTGATGGACCGGCCGTACGCATCCCGGATGGGCACCGCGGGGCTGCGCAAAGCGCACTTGTCGTTCACGTGGGACCGCATCGCGCAACGATTCGAAGAACTCTACACGTCCGTGGTGCGGAAGTGATTTCTCGGATGGCTGGCGGGCCTGGACCTCAGGCGGTTCAGAGTCCCTCGGGTCTCTCGGCGACATGATTGACCTCGTCTAGCCGATTCACGACGAAACCCAGGGTGCGCAGCATACGGATGCTGGAGGCGGTCTGGGGATCGCCCGACTCTTCGAAGAAGACGGTGACGCGGCGATTCGCTTGAAGCGTCGAACTGGCACCTAACAGCACCTCGGACTCCGCGCGCTGGACATCCAGCTTCATCGCATCGACCTGCGTCGCGCCGGCTTCGGCGAGCAAGCTGTCGAGGGTTCGGACCGGAACCGAGATCGCCCCGCCTTCGGTGGAGTCGACGAACGAATGGCCGCCGAGGTTCCCGAGCTGACGGTGCAGGACCTTTTCCCCATCGGAGCTCCAACAACCGACGTTGAACGCCCGGACGTTGTCGAGACGGTTCAACGCCACGTTGGTCGTCAACGCGGCGAAGTTGGACGGGTCCGGCTCGATCGCGACGACCCGACCGCCGCTTCCCAGGAGCCGGGCGGCGAGGATCGTGTACTTTCCGATATGGGCCCCCACATCGACGAACACGGCGTCTCCGTTCGGCGCGCGAGCCAAGCGACGCTCGATTCGCCGGACCAATTCGGCTTCGTGATTCGGATTGACGATGTCGAAGTCGGTCGTCCTTGCGCGACACGCGAATCGACCGATGGGCGTCTCGATCGCGACGTCACCGAGCCAGAACTCGGGGAACATGCCGACGCCGATGCCTTGTCTCCCGCGAAACACCTTGGAACTCGTGAGGAGACCGTAGTACGCCGCGATCAACGCTCGATCGTGCGGCCGCCGTCCCCATCGCATCGTCTCGATGGCCCGGCGAATCCCGCCGAGGCTCACTCGGTTACGGGGGACCTCGGCTGCGGGCGAACCGATTGTCTGCGCATCGGGCTCCATGTAGGGTCTGGTCCCCGTGAGGCCGACGGTCTGCACTCGAAATCGGATTGGAGACCACCGGCTGTCCTGACCCCGTTCAATGGGACATCTTCCTAAAGAGTTTCGGGGGCGGACACGGGCTCCGCGACAAACGTTAAGGAGACCACGTCGGTTTCCGCCCGATGCGCGTGGCCATCGTCCTCCACACCGACTTGTTGCACCCGTGGCCCGTGCTGCGACCGATGCGTGAAATCGAGGTCCTCCGCGCCGCCGGGCGAGAGGTCCACGTCGTGTCATGGATCAAGGATCCATCCGCACCATGGCCGGACCGCGAGGCGGAGGGCGGAGTTGAAATCCATCGTGTCAAGCTACCGCCACCCCGGGGGCGGTGGAAGAGAGGCTCCGGATACCGCGCCGTGATGGAGCGTTTCGCTCGCGAAATCATCTCGGTCCGGCCCGATGCGATCCTTTGCCACGACCTCGAGATGCTCTGGGCCGCGGTCATCGCAAAACGGACCCTCCGCGTCCCCCTCCTGTACCACGCCCACGAAAACTGGCCGGCCATGGTCTCGGAACGAAGTGCTCTCGAAGGGTTTGCGTTCGCCCTTCTCGAGCGACGTCTCGTGCGTCACGTAGATCACGTATACACGGTCGGAGAGGAGCTCGCGTCCCGGTATCGGGCCCGGGGCAAGCCCGTGACGATCCAGTATGGATCGAAGGCGCTCGCGGAGATGCCGCGCATGACGCGGGAAACGATCCGATCGGAGCGAGCGAGGCGCGGCTTCGCACCGGGCGATTCCATCGTCGGCATTGCGGGCTCCCTGGGGCGGGATGAAGCGCTCCCGGTCATCCTCGAGGCGCTGCGAGGCCTGTCTGCTTCCATCAAGCTCCAAGTGGTCGGCGGCCTCCCGGAGCGGATCGCATCGGCGCGCGAAACGGCCTCGCGGTTCAGGCTCCAAGACCGTGTGTCGTTCACCGGACCGTTGCAGACGCCGGCGTATCTGGAAGAGACGGCTCTCCTCGATGTGGGATTGGCGATCTTCTATCCGACCTCCAAGAATCAGCGGTTCGTCGTGCCCCTGAAGTTGTTCGACTACATGGGGCTCGGGATCCCCGCCGTCGTGAGCGACTTTCCGGAGATGCGCCGGATCGCCGTGGAGACATGTCGCTTCGGCGTCGCGGTTCCCCCGAAGAATTCCCACGCAATCGGACAGGCCATCTCCAATCTCGCTTCAGACCCAACCCGACGCGAATCGATGCGGAATGCCGCGATGGCGTGTTTCGAGCATACGTTCTCCTGGGAGCGCCAGCGGGAAGTCCTCGAGGCGTCGCATCCGATCTTTCGAGCGGATGGACGGCAATGAAGCACGCGTCGGCCCGAGCGGAGGCGACGGCCTCATGAAGCAAGTCCGCGTCGCCTTCGTCGCAAGCGCGGACTCGACGTTTGTCCAGCGAGACCGGAGCATGTTGCAAGACGCGTTCCGTGTCCGAAATGTCGAGTGGAACGGGAAACGGAGCATCCCCCATCTCGCTTGGGCGATCCTGCGATCCGATGTGACCTTCGCCTGGTTCGCCCTGGACCATGCATACGGCGCGTGTCGACTTGCGGCGCTCTTCGGCCGCAAGACCATCGTCGTCGTCGGCGGGGTCGACGTCGCGCGGGTCCCCGAGCTCGGGTATGGAGCCCATTTGGATCCACGGATGGGGTACCGGAGCCGGTACGCGCTCGCACACTCGGACCGCGTCCTGGTCGTTCACGATTCCCTCCGAGAAGAGATCGCCCAAAACACGGGCATCCGGCGGAGCGAAATCGTGACCGTACCGCTGGGATTCGACACGGAGTTCTTCGCCGGCGACGGACGCCCGAGAGACACGGTCCTCACGGTGGGCTTCGTGACGGACGGGAACATCCGGCGAAAGGGGTTGGACACCTTCGTGGAAGCGGCGAGGCGCTTGCCCAATCTTCCCTTCGTCCTCGTCGGCGCGAAGCCTTCCGCCGCGACGGACCGGTTGGAGGCGGCTGCCCCTCCGAACGTCGAGTTCCTCCCACCTCTGGAGCCGCAGGCGCTCCGGGAGCAGTACCGCCGGGCCCGCATCTATGTCCAGGCATCCCTGTACGAGGGCCTTCCGAGCGCGCTCGGGGAGGCAATGGCATGCGGCTGCGTTCCCGTCGGAACCCGGATCGCGGGAATCCCCGACCTGATCGGCGACACCGGAGTCTATGTGCCCCCGCGCGATCCGGACGCGACCGCCGCGGGAATTCGCAAAGCGTACGAGTCGGATCTCGGGGGCGCCGCCCGACGTCGTATCGAGGAACAATTCTCGCGCGACCGCCGAAAACGAGCGCTCATCGAAATCGTCCAAACGCTCGTGAATCAGAAGTCGGGCAAGGATTGAATCCAGGCCCATGTCCGTCGGAGGCCATCGACCAGATCAACCTTCGATCGCCAAGAATATGCCTCCCGAATCCTCCGGGTGTCCAGGACGCATGCTGGCTCGTCGCCAGCGAGCGCGGGCGCCCGTTTCGGCTCGATCGGCCGTCCGACGACCGCGGCCATTGCGTCGATGAGCTCGCGGACCGTCGTACCGCGTCCTGATGCGACGTTGAAGACCTTGTGCTCCGATGGCGGGAGGACCGCAACGGCCGCCGAAGCCGCGTCGTCCACGTAGAAGAAGTCCTTCACCGTGTCCCCATTCCCGAACAGGGTCGGCCTCTCGCCTCGGCGTAGAAGGCCCAAGAATATCGAGACGATGCCCATGTTCCCCGAGGGGCTCTGGCGCGGGCCGTACGGGTTCCCGTAGCGGAGGACGGTGTAGTCCAGCCCGTGGACCCGATGGGCCGCGGCCAAGTGCTGTTCGATCGCAATCTTCGTCGCGGCGTACGGGCTGCCGGGCCGGAGCGGGGCGTCCTCGGAAATGGGCAGCCGATCAGGCTTCCCGTACACGGTACCGCCGGAGGACGGGAAGACGATCTTCGCGACCTTTGACCCCACGCAGGCCCGGATGAGTCGGAGGGTCGCGATGAGGTTCTGGTTATCGAGCTCCGGGTCCGCAATCGAGGTCTTCGGGATTGTCGTCGTCGCGTATTGAAACGCATAGTCGCAACCTTTGGTGACCTCCGCGAGCAATCCCGCATCGAGCATGTCGCCCCGCCGGTAGGCGACCTCACCCCAAGAGGGCACAAGCTCCAGGGGAACCGGCCGAATGTCGATGACTCGGACCTCGTGGCCTTCCGCGAGCAACGCGTCCACGACGTGGCTCCCGAGGAAGCCACAACCGCCTACGACGAGGGTGCGCGCCATGAACTCGGAACTGAAACCGTCCGATGCGACGACCGTAGATAGCCTTTGCCACAGCGTTCTTGTATCGGGGAGGCATCCGCGCGCTCGATCGTCCGTGGTTCGGGACGGAGATCATGCCCCAGCCCTTGGTCACCATCGTGATCCCGGTTTACAACCAGTATGGATACACCCGACGCTGCCTCGAGTCCGTCCGAGGGCTCGATTACGAGGAGGTCGAAACCCTCGTCGTCGACAACGGATCGAGCGACGGCACATCGACTCGGCTCGCCGAAGAGTTCCCGTGGGTCCGCGTCATCCGAAGCGAGACGAACCTCGGCTACGCGGCCGGCTGTAACCGGGGCATGCGCGAGGCGCGCGGGGAGTACATCCTGCTCCTGAACAATGACACGTGGATCGTGGATCGAGACCTCCTCAGGGTTCTCGCCCGAACGCTCGCCGATGACCCGAGGATCGCCGCCGCAGGCCCCCGAATCGTGGACTACGACGATCCCTCTCGGATCCTGTTCGACGGACAGCGCGACGCCGTGGGATTCCTCGAGATCGCCGGAGTCGTGCTCCTCTTGAGACGAGCCGCCTTACTCGAAGTGGGCCTATTCGATGAATCCTTCTTCGCCTATTACGAGGACCGCGACCTCTTCGCCCGCGTTCGCAAAGCGGGCTGGTCCCTGCGGCACGTTCCGACAGTACGAGTCGCGCACAAGGGCTCGGCTACCGCGGTTTCCGGAAGTGCATTCTACTATCGATGGCACAACCGGAACCTGGTCGTCTTCCTTCGCCGCTATGCGACGCTGCGGAATCTCTTGTTCCGGGTCTTGCCGACCTGGACGCCCGCGACGGTGTGGAGCTTGAAGAGCCTGCTCGGACGACACGATCGAGAGGGTCTTCAATCATGGTTCCGCGGCTATTGGGAAGGAATCCGATCCGCCCTGGCGGACCAGCCGACCTCCTGGCCTTCCCTCCCGTCACGGCCCCCGTGACTCGCAAGCCGCGAAGGCGATTTGATCGGGCACCCGAATGAACCGCGGACAAACGGACGGCATTTTGGCAGGCCGAATTTGTCAACGCGATGGATCGGGCCCCGCTATTCTTTTATATCCATCATCGTCTTCCGCGTGAGTGTCTGACCCTCGTCGGACGCCAGAGAGATGTAGATGGGATGGGTAGTAGCAGGTTCCCCCAGGGCTGACCTTCCCCCACACAGGTGAGCACCGTGTTTCTGAAAGAGATCCAGATGGAGAACTTCAAGTCGTTCGGGCGAAAGATCACGGTCCCCTTCCTCCAGGGGTACACGGCGATCACGGGTCCGAACGGCTCGGGCAAGAGCAACATCGCGGACGCGATCCTGTTCGTCCTCGGGCCGAAGAGCTCGAAGGCGATCCGCGCCGGAAAGCTGACCGACCTCATCTGGAACGGCGGGAAGGACAAGAAAGGAGCCGACTCCTGTCAGGTCAGCCTGCTCTTCGACAACTCGGACCGCCAGATCCCGGTCGAGGCGGACGAGGTGAAGCTCACCCGGTACGTCGGCCTCAGCCCATCCGTGGAGGGCGGCTACAACTCGTACTTCTACATCAACGACCGAAAGTCCTCGCTGTCGGAGTTCGACTCCCTCCTCGCCCACGCCCGGATCTCGGCGGAGGGCTACAACCTCGTGCAACAGGGGGACGTTCAGAAGATCGTCTCGATGTCGTCCATCGAACGTCGGCGAATCCTGGACAACATCGCGGGGATCACGAAGTTCGACGACGACATCACCCAGGCGGAAGGGAAGCGCCGAGAGACGGAGGAGAATCTCGAGCGGATCCGCATCATCCTGGATGAGATCGACAAGCAGATCAAACAGCTCGAGGCGGACCGCGACGGCGCCCTGAAGTACAAGGAATTGAGCGGGCGGATGTCGACCGCGAAGGCTCAACTCGCGTACAAGAACCGCGAACTGATCGAGCGGCAAATCGTCGGTACGAAGGAGCAGATCGCGAAACACGAGGCCGACAAGGCGAAGCTAGAGGCTCAGAAGGCCGAACTCCGAACGCTCTTCGACGCGGCCGTCGCGCGCCTGAACGAGCTCGAGCAGGAGATGGCCGAGCGAGGCGGGGAGGAGGCGAAGCAGCTCAAGGAGAAGTTGGACGGCCTCCGGATCGAACGCGCGCGGGCGACGGACGGAACCGAGACCTCGAAAGAGGTCCTGAAGCAACTCCGCGTTGAAGCCGGCGAAGCGAACCGGGAGCAAGCGAAGATCCAGAAGGAAACGGACGCACTCGCCCGAGAACGCGAAAGAGTCGACGCCCGCGTGGGCGAGCTCGACGAACAGATCAAAGCGGCCGACAAAGACCTTCACGAAGTCGACGAGCTCGCCTCGAAGAGCGACGCGAAGGTCCTCGGCATCCAGAAGCAGATCATCGCCCTCAACAACGAGATCGACCAGGTCGAGGAGCGGGTCAAGGGAATCGTCCTCGAGGGAGACCGCACGAAGGAGGCGATGTCCCGCCTCGAGTCCGAGATCACGCAGATCGAGGAGTCCCGGAAGGCGTACCAGGTCGAGTACGACGACGCGGACTGGCAGCTCAAGGAGCTTCGGACCTCCACGAAGGAATCGGGCAAGAGCCTTCAGAAGCTCCAAGAGGAATTTCACGAGAAGCGTGCGGAAGAAGCGAAGCTTGCGAAAGAGCAAGCCGAACTTCAGACGGCAATCCTGAGCCTCACCCGGCAGTACGCGGGGCTCAAAGCCGAGGCGGACGTCGCGGAGAACATGAAGCGAGGATACACGTCCGCGGTCTCCGCGATCCTCGAGTGCCGCGAAACCGGCTCCATCAAAGGCATCCACGGCACGGTCGCGCAGCTCGCCCATGTCGAGGCCCAGTACGAGACGGCGATCGTCACCGCCGCGGGTGCGCGGATGCAGGGGATCATCGTCGACGACGATTCGGTCGCGGCGCAGTGCATCGATTACCTGAAGAAGCGGAAAATCGGACGCGCGACGTTCCTACCACTCACGAAGATGCTCGTCGGGAAGCCGCGAGGCAAGGCAATTCTCGTCGCCAAGGAATGCCTCGGCTTCGCGATCGACCTATGCCATTTCGACGAAAAGTACCGCGACGCGTTCTTCTACGTGTTCGGCGACACGCTCGTCGTCCAGACGCTCGACGAGGCCCGGAAGTGGATGGGCGGCGTGCGGCTCGTGACGATCGAAGGCGAGCTCATCGAAGCCTCCGGCGCGATGATCGGCGGCGACATGGAACGATCGACCGTCAAGTTCGGGCCGAGCGTCGCAAGCGAGATGGAGAAGATCGCGGAAAAATTGCGCGAGGCGCAAGCCCACGGCGAGACCGTCGCGAACCGGCTCGATGAGCTGCGGAAGGCGCTCCTCGACCTCGAAGGCGAGATCAAGGACTCCGGAGGCCGGAGCGGGGCCGTCGAGGTGAAGACGAGCACCCTCGAGGCGAAACGGAAGGAGTTCGCCGCGAAGCTCGCGACCGCGGACAAGGACCTCCGGGACCGGAAGGACCGGTTCGGGGAGGCGCAGACGACGGCGGTTCGAATCGAAGAGGACCTCACGAAGTTCACGAAGGCGCTCGAAGCCTTGAAGGGCAAGCGGGACGAGCGGAAGAAAGCCGTAATCGCGGCGACGCCGCAGCAGATTTCTTCGCGGATGAAGGAGCTCATGAACCGGCGGGCGACGCTCGCCGAGGAGTTGAGCGGCCTGCGGTCCAAGCTCGAAGCGATGGCGACCCAGACGACGTTCCTCGAGGAGCGTCGAACGGAGGTCGGCTCGCGCCTCACCGCGCTGGACGGTCAGCGGAAGGATCACGAGAAGCGGATCGATTCGTTCCAGGAATCCCTGGGCCGCCTCGAGACGGAGATCCGAGGCCTCGAGAAGACGGAGGCCCAGATGGGCAAGAAGGTGAAGGACCTCCAGGACGCGCGGGACACGGCATACAAGGAGAAGACGGACCGCGAGGCGGACCTCGACAAGGTCACCCACAAGATCGACACGAAAGAGGATTTCCTCCTGAAGTTGCAGACGGAGCTCAAGGTCCAAGAAGAGCAACTCGCCGAGGCCGAACGCGTAATGAAGGAGATGGCGGTCGAGTTGCAGGAGGGACACCTCCCGAGCCTCGAGGAACTGAAGACGACGATCGCGGATTGCGAGGGGGCGATCAACGCCCTCGGACCGATCAACTTGCGGGCCCTCGAGGACTATGATGCGCAGCAGGCTCGTGCGGTCGAGTTGAAGGACGAGTTCAAGCGGCTCGAGGGACAGCGCGAGGAGCTGATCCATCTGGTCGACGAGCTCACGGACAAGAAGAGAGAGGGGCTCGCCAAGATCTTCACCTCGATCAACGAGAACTTCGGTCGCGTCTACGCGGAGCTGACGGAGGGCGGCGAGGCGGAACTCGCCCTGGAGAATCCGGAGAAGCCGTTCGAGGCCGGACTCATCCTGAAGGTCAAGCCGGCCCACAAGAAGCCCCTCCGGCTCGAGGCCCTCTCCGGCGGCGAGCGATCCCTCGCCTCGATGGCCCTCATCTTCGCGATCCAGGAGTACGACCCCTCGCCGTTCTACCTGCTCGATGAGATCGACCAGAACCTCGACGCGGTCAACGCGGAGAAGGTCGCCCGGATGATCCGCCGCAACAGCTCGACGGCCCAGTTCGTCCAGATCTCCCTGCGAAAGGTCAGCTTGAAGGAGGCGGACCACCTGGTCGGCGTCACGATGACGCCCGACTCGTTGTCGGAAGTGATCATGCGCGTGAACCTGGCCGACATCGAGGACGAGAAGCCCACGGAGGTGATCCCGGCATGAGCGAGAACTACCAGGCGATCCTCAACCACCTGCTTTTCCACAAGGCGTTGATCAGCGAGACGGAGGGCGGGCAGCGGATCAACCGCTACCTCGCGATGCTGAACGAGATTGATCAGGGGATGCACGTGGCGGTCCGGGACCCGTTCGAGAAGTCCGTCGTCGCGGCGTTCGAACTCGCACTGGAGCGGCGCCTCGACCCGTGGGAGATCAACCTCGTGCCGTTCACAAAGCTCTTCCTGGACAAGGTCAAGAAAGACGGCGCCGTGAACTTCGTGACGGCCGGCAAGCTCGTCTTCCTGGCGTGGTCCATCCTGAAGATGCAGAGCGACAAGGTCCTGCTCGACGCATTGCCGCCGGAGCCCGAGGCCGACGTCGGCGGCTGGGACCTCGACATGTTCCGGGATCCCGCGGACCTCGACTACAATCAGGTCGTCCTAGCGGGCACGGCGACGCCGCTCACGGAAGCGATCCGCCGCGAAGGTCGTCGGGCCGTCACGCTGATGGAACTGATGGACGCCTTCGACGAGGCCCGCCGGGAATCGGAGATCCAGCTCCAGCTGAATGCCTTGCGCGAACAGGCCATCCGAAAGTTCGCCCCGAACTTCCACCGGAAGGTGCACGGGGAGGACCTCACGGAGGACATCGCGCTCACGTGGCACCGCCTCACGCAGTTCAACGGGGAGCCGATTCCGCTGCGCCAGCTGACGGCGGGAGGCGTGTGGGACGAGGTGACCGTGTTCATGTCCCTCCTCTTCCTGGCCCATCTGGAGAAGGTGAAGCTGTGGCAGAAAGACTTCCCGTATGGCGAGATCTACGTCAAGCGACTCGCGATGACGGCGGAACTGCCGATGGAGGAGCTCCTCGCTATTCCGGCCCTGGGTCCGAAATCCGAGGTCCCCCCGGAGGCGATCCATTGAAGGAGCGAGCCCTCGTCGAAGCGGCGTTGTACAGCGCGGGGCGCGCGCTGACAATCGACGAGCTGGCACGGACCACGCGCCTCGACCCCGTGGCGATCAAGGGCCACCTCCGGGCCCTCACCGGCGACTACACGAAACGGGAAAGCGCGCTCGAGATCGCGCAGATCGGCACAAAGTGGACGATGCAGATCCGAGAGGCGTACTCGGAGCGGGCCCGGGCGTTCGCGCCCCCGGAGATCGATCGGGACATCCTGAAGACGGTCGCCCTGATCGCGTACCACCAGCCGATCCTCCAGAGCGATCTGTTCGACATGATCGGGTCGAAGGTGTACGAGCACACGAAAGGCCTGGAGGAACTCGGCTTGATTTCCCGCAAACCCTCGGGACGTTCGTTCGCCCTCGCGACCACGCGGTACTTCGCGGAATTCTTCGGACTCAAGTCGACGGACCGCGAAGGCATTCGAAGGCTCATGGCCCAGAAGGCGGGCGTGCCCTACACGGAACGGAGCGAAGAGACGCCGGCCGACGATCTCGCGCCCGAGGCATCGCTCCCGGCACCGCCCCCCG
>WNGG01002384.1_pt1 | contig 21605 bp, 14 predicted proteins | sample 5400661 | NCBI WGS metagenome assembly WNGG01 (sample SAMN13153372, study PRJNA577476) | soil metagenome | isolation source: 100 cm soil or saprolite under Garry oak tree replicate 1 | place: USA:California | collected 2016-06-15
ATGGACTTCGAGTATTTCATCTGCAGTCACGGGATGTTGGGTAAGAAGACCGACGTGACGGCGAATATCCGCTATCGTGAAGAGCTCAAGGACGCCGTTGCCAGCGCAATTGCTGCCGGTCAGACGATCGAGCAGGCGCAAAAGAGTGTCATGATGGAAGCGTACAAGGACTGGGAGTTCTACGATCAGCAGCGGCCGCAGAACGTGACCGGGATGTACCGGGCACTGAGCGGTAGCCGTTAGACGAAGCTACGTTTGAAGGCGGGGACGGGGTGGTCAGGAAATGGGCAGCGCGTGGCTATCTAGGTCCTTCTTGGCGGCGAGAATGTTCACAAAATGGTCAAATTTCGCGAAGCCCAAGCAAACGCGGGCTAAAGCCCGCGACTACGAGCTCGGTAAGACGTTTCGGCACACTCGTAGTCGCGGGCTTTAGCCCGCGCCCCTTTAGCCCGCGCCCCGTTCGTGGTATGAGGCACGCTCGCTACTCTTAGTCTCCGAAACTTGGTGTCGGTTCAGGCGCGGGCTTCCCGCGCTGGAGCCAAATCTGCAGTTGTTCCAGATAAAGGTAAAGAACCGGAGTGATGTAGAGCGTCAAGAACTGCGACACGACCAGGCCGCCGACAACAGCCAGACCAAGCGGTTGACGCGCGTCGGCGCCTTCCCCATAGCCGAGGGCGATGGGAAGTGTGCCAAGAAGTGCGGCCATGGTTGTCATCATGATGGGGCGGAAACGCAGGATACAGCCGCGGTAGATCGCCTCCGCAGCGCTGAGGTCCTCCACGCGCCGAGCTTGAATGGCAAAGTCGATCATCATGATCGCGTTTTTCTTCACCACACCGAAAAGCATGATCAATCCAACGAAGGCAAAGAGGTCGAGTTGCTTTCCGAATAATGCGAGCGTGAGGAGTGCCCCAAAAACAGCAGAAGGCAGTCCCGAAAGAATCGTGATCGGATGGATGAAGCTTTCGTACAGCACTCCGAGAACGATGTAGATCACGAGAATGGCGACGACGAGAAGGATTGTCAGATTCTGGAACGACTCCTGGAACTCTTTTACCGTTCCCTGAAAACTTGTGGTCACGCTGGCCGGAATGCGCAACTCCCGGACCGCGTCATTCACGCGTTTCGCTGCCTCGCCCAGTGAAAAACCCGGCTGGAGGTTGAAAGAGACGGTCGCCGCGGGAAGTTGTCCGAAGTGATTGACGCTAAGCGGCCCGACGGTGCGAGCGACTTGTGCGACGCCATCGAGAGGCACAAGCTTCTGGTTCGATGAGCGGATGTATAGCTTCTCCAACGCGTCCGGCGAACGTTTGTATTCCGGCTGTACTTCCAGAATCACCGAGTATTGGTTTGCGGGCGCGTAGATGTTCGAGACTTGCCGGTCGCCATACGCGGTATACAGCGCGTTCTGAATCTGTTCCGGCGTCACGCCGACAGAGAGCGCGCGATCACGATCGATGTTGACCTTCACTTGCGGACTGGAGATCAGCAGGTCGCTGTTCACATCGGTAAACCCGGGCAGCGTTCGGATCTTATCCGTTAGCTTCGGCGTCCATTCATAGATCTCATTCAGATTCACACTCTGCACGGTAATCTGGTAGACGCTCGTCGTGAACTGTCCATTGATCGTTATCGGGGGCGGGTTTTGAAGGAACGCCAAGATCCCCGGCACCCGGCCGAGTTTGGGCCGCAGTTCTTCGATGGTCTGGTCCACTGAAAGTTTCCGCTCGGCGCGCGGCTTCATCATTGAAAATAAGTACGCCACGTTGCTATCCGACGAAAAGGCTACGGCATTCGCCACATTCGGATCGGCCTGCAGGATATCGGCAACGGCTTTCTGGCGCTGCGCCATCGATTCGAACGAAATATCCTGGCCTGCCATCGTCACACCGAAAACGAAGCCGCTATCCTGGCTCGGAATGAAACCCGTCGGCATGGTCATGAAGATGTAGACCGTTCCTGCAAGCGTCGCCGCCGCGACGGCCATTGTCGCGAACTTGTGGTGTAATACCTTTTGCAGAGTGTAGTCATACGCACTGGCCAGAGTCTGGAATCCGCGTTCGAGCGCTACCTGTAACGGCCCATGTTTTCGATTATGGGGCGGCAGATAACGGCTGCCGAGCATGGGAGTGAACGTCAGCGAAACGAAGCCCGAGATCAAAATGGCAACGATGATCGTTACGGAGAATTCGTGCAAGAGACGTCCGACCATGCCACCCAGAAACAGCACCGGAATGAACACCGCAATGAGGGAAAGCGTCATCGATACGATGGTGAAACCGATTTCTCTCGAAGCGAGTATCGCAGCCTCGTACCGGCCCCTCCCCATTTCCATATAGCGAACGATGTTCTCGAGCATGACGACGGCATCATCGACCACGAATCCCACCGACAAGGTCAGCGCCATGAGCGAGAGCGTGTTCAGGCTATAGCCGAGCAGATATATTGCAGCAAACGTTCCGACGATCGAGAGCACGACCGCCGATCCGGGAATCAGTGTGGCGGAGAGATTCCGCAGGAAGAGGAAGATGACCATGACGACGAGCGCAACGGTCAGCATCAACGTGAACTCGACATCATGAATCGAGGCCCGTACTGTTTCGGAAGCATCGAAAAGCAAGAGCAGTTCGACCGACGGCGGAAGCCCCGCCTGGAGCTCGGGAAGCAGCTTTCGAATCTGATCGACGATCTGGACCGTATTCGTGCCCGGTTGGCGCGATATGGCCAGGATAATGCCGCGGGTGCCGTTGTTCCACGCAATCGTCTTGTTGTCTTCGACACTGTCGATGACGTTTGCGAGTTCCTCGAGACGCAACGGGACTCCTTTGCGCCATTGGACGATGAGTGGCCTGTACGCCGACGCTTGCATCAACTGGCCGCTCGATTGCACCGTGAATGCCTGCTTGGGTCCGTACAGCCGGCCGGTGGGCAGGTTCACATTGCTCTGTTGCACCGCGCGTTGCACTTCGTCGATTCCGACCTGATGCGCTCGAAGCTTGTCCGGATCGGCCTGAATGCGCACGGCGTATTTCTGGGCGCCATAAATCTGCACGCGGGAGACGCCGCTGACTGTGGACAGGCGCTGGGCCAGGACCGTTTCCGCGTACTCGTTGACCGTATATAACGGCAGCGTGCTCGAATTCAGCGCAAAGTAAAGAATCGGCTGTTCGGACGGATTCTGCTTTGCGTACGACGGTGGCCGCGGCATGGGAGGCAGGACGGCTTTAGCGATGGCAGACTGGACGTCCTGAGCGGCGGCGTCGACATCGCGATCCAGCGCGAACTGGATGGTGATCGTCGTGGTGCTCTGGGAGTTGGACGAACTGATCGATCGCACGCCCGCGATCGTCGAAAATTCACGTTCCAGGGGCGTCGCGATCGCCGATGCCATCGTTTCCGGATTCGCGCCGGGCTGCACCGCCGTCACCTGAATCGTGGGATAGTCCACGCTGGGCAGCGCCGCGACCGGCAACGCGCGAAAGCCGACGACTCCGAAAAGCAGAATCGCGAACGTCACGAGCGTCGTCATAATCGGGCGTTCGATGAAGATACGTGAAAGATGCATGACTACTTCGAGTTCGAATTCTCGGGCGCTGCGGCCGTTACGATTTTCGCTCCGGGAAAGAGACGGGACTGGCCGTCGGTGACGATCCTTTCACCGGAGGCGATGCCACGCTGCACGATCACTTTGGCCCCTATCGTTTCCCCAACCGCAAGAGGACGCGGCTCAACAGTCTCGTCGGACTTGACAACATAAACAAAGGACCCCTGCTGTCCGGCCTGAACGGCCTCTGCCGGAATCGTCGTGGCGGTCTGCGTGTCGATGGTGAGCACAACATTCACAAATTGGCCTGGCCACAAACGGCCGTCGCGATTATCGAAACCTGCCTTCAGGCGGATCGTCCCCGTATTCGAATCCACGGCGTTATCGATGACCGCGAGTGTCCCACGAACCATCTCCGCCGATTCCTTGTCTGGAGATACTTCGGCCATCAACCTGTGCCGCGAATTTTGCTGCGCGATCGGGCCGAGGTAGCGCTCGGGAACGCCGAATGATACGAAGATCGGCACGATCTGATTGATGACGACCAGCGGATTGTCGCCATTCGCCTTCACGAGATTTCCGGGATGCAGCAGAAGATTGCCGGCCCTGCCGGAAATCGGCGAACGAATTTCGCAATAGCTGAGGTCGAGCCTGGCCTGCGCCACAGCGGCCTGATCGCTTTCAAGCGCCGCGCGGATGCTTTCAATCGAAGCTTCGCCGGCCCGTACGGATTGCGCAGCCACTTCAGCGGCAGTGCGAATCTGCTCTTCCTGCATCCGCGTGGAGAGGCCTTCTTTCGAAAGTTGCTCGAACCGCGCTGCGTCCGCTTGCGCGTTCTTCAATTGGGCGCGGTCACGGGCAAGATTGGCTTCGGCCACGCGAAGCTGCGCTTCGTCTTTTTTCAATGCCGCCTCCGCCTGGCGCAGTGCTTCGCGAGACGGACGAGGATCAATCTCGAAAAGAAGATCGCCTTTGCTCACATTCGCCCCTTCTGCGAATTTCACACTGAGCAATTGTCCGCCGACTTGCGCCTTCACCTCGACGCTCGAGGACGGCTCGACATTCCCGACGGCCCGCACCTGGATCGGCACAGATTCCTGTGTCGCGGTTCCGATGCTGACCGGAACCGGCGGAAACGCGATCCCACTGGACTGCGCCTGGGGAGAGGAACTGCAGGCAGTCAGAATTAACGCAATGATTGCAGCCGTCGCAACTCTGGTTATCGTCATGATTCGCCGTTCACTCCACGAAATTGCAGTTTAACCGAAACGTAGGGCCACTAGCCAATACGCCTGACCGCGGATCCGCAATATGACGAGAATTTCGTACTCGCTGCGACACGTATTCCCCTCCTTTCAAAGGAGGGGTGGACGCGCCATCAAGAAAATGCTGCGAAGCTACCTTTTGAGGCGCGGACGGGGTGGTCAGCAAAGCAGAAGCTTGCGAAATAGATTTTGACCACCCCGTCTGCGCCGTCCACAGTGGCTTCGCGGCATTTTTTTATGGGCGCAGCCACCCCTCCTTTCAAACCTTTCAAAGAGGGGAATACGTTTAGGCCCTTCCGTGACCTACTTTCGACCCGAAGACGTGGCGCGGTTCCATCGCGCCTGCCACTTGGCCCTCAGCCGAGCGCGGTCGACTTCCTGTCCCCGGAGGTAGACCTTGTTGATCTTGCGAGTGTTGGCGATGTCCTCGAGAGGATTCGCGTCGAGGACGATGAAATCGGCGCTCTTGCCCGCCGCCACCATCCCGGTATTGACGTGCGCCGCTTCGGCCGAATCGCGCGTCGCCGCGACAATGGCCTCAGCCGGTGTCAAACCCATCCGAACCCAATTTTCGAACTCCAGTTGTCCCATCCAACCGATAAAAAACCGGCTCTGACCGGTGTCGCTACCCAGAACGATCTTCATTCCCGCCGCTCTGAGCTTCAACGCGTTATTGGCGCCCATTTCCTTGAGATTCCGGCGGGCGCGCTCGACGGAGTCGGGCGTCATTCTCACCAATTCGCTGCCCCATTGCTCCTGGATCTGTTGGGGAGAAATGGTCTCCCGCAGCAGTGGGTCGTCCCACACTTCCCTGCCCGAGGCGGCGGAACCGGCGCCAGGATTGAACCACATGTTCGGACGATCTTTTTTGGCTATGCGCTCCTTGATCATCGCGATAATTTCGGCGTCAGGCGCCTCACCGCCGCGAACCGGAAGATGAAGCCATCCCTCAACACCTGCTCGCATCAGAAGCTTGGCATCGGCCAATGTGACGTTGTGGGCTGCGACGGGCACATTGTACTTGTGCGCCTCCTCGATAATCGCGAGGTATAGAGGCGGCGTCAGCTTCTGCACGCGCCCACCTCTGTCGTCCACCCAGATCTTGATGAATTCGGGTTTCATGCGGACGTAGTCCTGAACGGCCTTTCGAGCCTCGTCTACAGTCGTGACTGGATACGGCACGTCTATTCTGGAAGGGTGGCCGTTGGCTCCGGATCCCGGCCAGGCTATCCCCGGGCCTGTCGTCCGAAAGAGCGCCGCCATGGGGATGATCTCTTGCCGCACCCGCAATGGCACGTCACCCCAATGAGTCCTGCCTCCGTGCAGGTCTGAACGATCGACGAGGTCGCCAACGCTGATGACCGCGCTGAACCCGTAGTACGCGAGACGCTGCAGATGGTCGATGAGGTTCTCGCGCGTGAAGTACTCCTTCGCCATCGTCCCGTCAAAGTCGTGCTGGTACCCGATGTGCCCATGGAGATCGACCTTCGCCGGCATGACGCTTTTGCCCGTCAGATTGACGCGCGCCGCCCCAGCCGGGACCTTCACTTCACCCTGCCGGCCAACTTGCGTGAACCGGTTGTTCTCGACGATGAATGCGGAGTTCTCAATAGGCGCACTGCCATCGCCCGTGATGAGCCGCGCTCCTTCGAACACGGTCACGCCCGTCGTTCTCGCCTGGCCGCCGTTCACCTGCGAAGAACACGCCGCCACCAGGAACAAACACGCCACAAAGAGCAGACCCGGCAAGGTACTCTTCACTCCGCGCATAAAGACCTCCTGCGAAATAATCCTGTTGGGTAGGTACCGGGCGACCCTAAACCAGAGCTAACGAGCCTGTCAAGTCACTCTTCATCCGGGATGTCGCGAAGACTGTGATTGTTCTCCTGTGCGCTGCTCTCGAATCGCCGGGAACCACATCTTGAATCTTGCGCCGTGGCCGGGTTCCGATTCGATCTCGAGCCGGCCCCCATGCCTTTGGATGAAGGCATAGACAATGGAAACGCCGAGCCCCGTGCCGGAGTTTCCTTTTGTGGTGAAAAACGGCTCAAGAATCCTGCTCTTGATCTCTGGAGGAATTCCGGGACCATTGTCCGCAACCTCAACCCAGGCTCCTTCATCGGATCCGCCCGTGAGCACGTTGATTGTGCCCTTTCCCCCAACCGCATCTACTGCATTGAATAGCAGATTCACGATAGCCGTTACGCAATCAGCGGGGCGAATTAGAGCCATCGGCGGAGACCCCAATTGCAGTATGAGCTCGATCTGACCTAACCTCGGCTTGCTGATCTCGATGGCCTCATGGACGATGGAGTTGAGGTCTGTGGGAACTGCTTCAGTCTCTTCGGGTGATTGGCGGCTGAAGTCTCTCAAACGTTCCACGGTTTCCAGACCACGAGTCAAAATTCGGTCCACTCGCTGCGATATTTCGAGAACCTCATCACGGTTTCCTGCCGCGTCACGAATGAGATCGGTATACAACAGCAGCGGATTCAAAAGATTCTTCAAGTCATGGGCAATACCTGCCGACATCTGGCCGAGTGCGCGAAATTTCTCTGTCCGGATGAGAGCATCCTGAGAAAGCCGGAGATCATCAAAGGCTTTTTGAAGCTTTCGATGCTGGTACGTCTTGTTCAGGCTGATGGCAGTAAGTTCTGTTAGCCCTTCGATGAGGATCCATTGTCTGCCGGTCAGAGAATGGGGTTCAGAGTACAGGACGACAAGGGCGCCGAAGAGCCCGGCCTCGCTAATCAGAGGGAAGGCACGGAAACCGTAGCCGCGATCGCCGCACGCTTTGATCACGGCAGTCCTGAGTTCGGCCACCGAACATACACCATCCAGATCGAGGCTGCTCGGTTCAATATCACAGCCGCCGAAAGATGACAGCACAGTGAAATCGCCGTTGTCGTTTGTGCCAAAGACCAGGGCGTGAAAAGCCCCGCATTTCTCCACGACTGTCTGTCCTAGCAGCGAGAAAATGCCTTCTGAAGTTGGCGAATCAGAGACGAGCTTGCTGAACTGAACAAGCGTTGAAAACTCCACTTTCCTAACCTGAATCGTTGATTACTGCAGGCCGGCGCAACCCCCTGGAACCGAAGACAACGTCGATGGGCTTACGCGCGCGTCTGGCAATGTTATACTCCCGTTGCCTGAAGCCTTGAGGCAGCCGACAAGCGGACCAGGATCTTACTATGACTAAGGAGTTCGATGCGAGCGGGGGAAGCAGTGGAGCGTGCACAGCAACCGGATTACATGCATATCTTGAACCTCGATGAGGAGGAGCGCCAGAGGCGGCTCGCTTTTTTTGAGCTGACTGAAGAGGATTTCAAGCGACTCACGACGTTGAAGCCCTTTGCCGATCGTTGGACCCACGAGATTACCGAAGGCCTCTATGAATTGATCATGGGGCAGCCGGAGAGTCGAGCTTTCTTTCCCGATGAGGCAACGCTGATTCACGTCAAGAAAATGCAGAACAGCTACTTCTTAAGGCTGTTCTCCGGAAATTACGACCTCAACTATGTTCGTGACCGCTTGCGTGTCGGCGCCGCCCACGAGCGTATCGGCATGCCTCCGAAACTGTATCTTGGCGCCTACCGCCGCTATCTCGCGCTTATCCATGCGCGGCTGCTGGATCATTTCAAAGGAAATGAGGTGGAAGCCGCCAAGGCGCTTTCAAGCATCCGCAAGATCATCTTCTTTGATATGGCGCTGGCCATCGATACGTACATCGCCGCTTATCTCGAGACGATGACTCGCCATCAGGCAGCGATCCGTGAGCTTTCCACGCCAGTAATCAAGGTTCACGACCGCATCCTTCTCCTTCCGATCGTGGGAACTGTCGACACACAGCGCGCGCACGAGATCATGGAGACCGTACTGGTCCAGGTGGTCGAAGAACAGGCCAGGGTAATGATTCTTGACATCGCGGGAGTCCCTGTCGTCGATACGAAAGTAGCGGATCATCTTCTGAAGACCACAGCAGCCGTGCAGTTGCTGGGAGGGCAGACGATCCTCACAGGCATTTCCGCTTCCGTAGCTCGTACCGTGGTGCAACTGGGAGTCGAGATTACCCGAATGCACACGCGCTCGAAGCTCTCGGAGGGAATCGAACTCGCGCTGAGCATCGTCGGCAAGAAGATCACTTCCAAGAAGGATCGCGGCGAGAGCGAGGAGGCCTGATCATGCCGGCCGGACCGATCCCGATCCTCAAGATCGGCTCAACGCTTTTGGCGACGATCCAGATCGAACTCCAGGATACGGTTGTCGATGCATTTCAAAACGACGTGCTGGAGGAGATCGAAAAAACCGGAGCGCGTGGGCTCATTGTGGATATCTCCGCCCTGGAGACGGTCGATAGTTACGTCGCAAGGATGCTGGCCAACACCGGCAAGATGGCAAAGCTCATGGGCGCTGAGACGGTGATCGTCGGAATGCGGCCCGCTGTCGCAGCAACTTTGGTTCGCATGGGCTATTTCATGGACGGAATTAATACCGCTCTCTCATTAGAAGAAGGTCTCGAGCTTCAGCGCAACCGGTCCAGAGTACCGGACGCGCAGTAGGTGATTCGTGGAGGCGCCATCCTCGGCCGGCACTCACTATCACGTTGCCGCTACATGGGAAATCCGGATCGACAAAGAAGCAGACATTGTGGAGGTGCGCCAGCGCACACGAGAACTCGCAAAGGAGCATCGGTTCGATCAGTTTGCCGTGGCAGCTCTGACGACGGCGGCCTCTGAGCTGAGCCGGAACGTCTGGGTCCACGCCCAAAAAGGCATTGCGCGTATCACAGTCTTACGCAATGGAAACCGAGTTGGTCTGGGACTTGAGTTCGTGGATCATGGACCTGGAATTGCCGATCTGAATCGCGCGCTGGCTGGAGGTTTCAGCACTGCCAAGTCGCTAGGACTGGGCCTGTCGGGAACCAAACGACTGGTGGATGAATTCACTATCGACACTGAACCGGGGCGTGGCACAAAGGTCGTGATTCGCAAATGGAAAAAAGAGTTCTAATCGCGCGCTGGCTCGGATCGGACACACAACCCATCCCAATCTACGATGAAGCTTCGGTTTCGTCCGCCCGCCAACGCGTACGTGAGGCCGGCCATCGCTTGAATCTCGGTAAAGAATTCGTGGAAAGCGTCACTCTGATTGCGAGCGAACTGACCCACAATCAGCTTTTCCATGCCAGGCAGGGATACTTTGCCGTCAAGCCGGTCGAACGCCAGGGCGTGAAGGGGCTCGAAGTAATTGCCGCCGATATCGGGCCAGGCATTGAAAGGCCAAGTGTCGCAATCAAAAGTGAGGTACGAACCGACGGTAGTCTGGGCGCTGGCTTGGGAGCCGTTTGCAGGATTGCGGACGAGGTCGAATTCGATAGCCGGATGGCGGAAGGCGCCTGCGTGGTCGCCAGGAAGTTCGAGACGCGGACTGTACCTCTGTGCTGTGAGATCGCGATTATGGGCAGGCCTTACCCACAAGAGGCGATCAGCGGTGACGACGGCGTTTTCTTTCAGTCCGAATCAGAATGTCTGGCCGCTGTTTCTGATGGTTTGGGGCATGGACCTGAGGCAAGGCAGGCCTCGAATCGCGCAATTGAAGCGCTAACCCGAAATCGTCAAATGGATCTGGATCAGATCGTAATCGCCCTCAATGGCGAATTGGCGGACACACGCGGGTGCGCGATGAGCATCATGCGTTTCAACAAAAATAATAGAACACTGGAGTGCGCGTCGGTAGGAGACGTCCATTCACATCTCTACAACCTCAGGGATGCGCACTTTTTCACGTCCACGCCGCTTATTCTCGGTGACGGCGAATTCCGGAAACAAAGAGTGCGGGTTGAGAAGGTAACGGCTGAGCCGGGCTCTATTCTGGTGATGTTCACGGATGGTCTGAAGTCGAGAACAACTCTGAAGGGGCAACTTGAGGTCTTACGCCAGCCTGCGATCGCAATTGCTCAGCACCTGCTTGAAAACGATTCCAGACCCGATGACGACGTGCTGGTCCTCGTCGCACGATTTGCAAGGTAAGTCAGACTGAAGAACTCCCTGTATTGAAAACCTTGACTAAGAATCCCAACTTATGATGTATCGCCCGCTAAGGGGGGCTTATGGATACCGTGATAGTGAGAACGAGGGGATTCGAGCGCGCCGGCGTAACGGCGATCATTCTTAGTACGACAGTGAGTGTTGTTCTGTTTTGCGTCCCGCTGTTCGCCCAAACCGATACCGGGCGTATTCTGGGGACCGTTTTGGATCAAACCGGCGCGATCTTGCCGGGTGCGAACGTCACTATCACCGATGTCGATAGAGGCACAACGCGAGGGTTGACTACGAATGAAGCCGGACAGTACCTCGCTCCCAATTTACTTCCGGGTACTTATCTGGTCCGTGCCTCACTCCCGGGCTTCAAGAACGCAGAGCGCGCAAATATCGGGTTGGAGGTCGCCAAGGACGTCCGCATCGACTTCGCCCTGCAGCCTGGCGACACGCAACAAACGGTGACCGTCATCGCAGACGCCGCTCTGGTGGATTCGACCAGCGCGGTCCTGGGCGGGACGCTCAGCAACCAGGTCATTAATGAACTGCCCTTGAATGGGCGCAATTTCATGGGCCTGCTCCAGTTGCGCCCGGGCGTGACGATCATGCCCGGCGGCGGAAAATGGAGCCAGAGCACCAACGGTCTGCGTGTGGATCACAACGTATACATTGTTGACGGGATCGACAGCATCGAGGGCTTTTCCGCCCTAAGCGTGGTCAATGGGAACAGCTTCTCGGGCGACACTTCGTCGTCCCTGCCGATTGATGCGATCCAGGAGTTCAATACCCAGCAGAATCCCAAGGCGGAATATGGCTGGAAGCCCGGCGCCATTGTCAATATCGGGCTCAAGTCTGGTACCAACAGCCTTCATGGCACGGCCTACTCCTTTGGCCGCAATAGCGCTCTGGACGCCGCAAATCCTTTCATCCCGGCGGGCCAGCCGAAGCAGGTAACGAGACTGGGGCAGTTCGGGGCTACCGCGGGTGGACCGATCAAGAAAGACAAGCTTTTCTTTTTTGGCGCTTACGAGGGTCAGCGGGAGCTGATCGGGGCGCCGCAAACCTACGTGCTCCCGACCACGGCTTCCATGGGCGGCGACGTAACCAACAGCCTAACGGATGCCTGCAATTCGGTAGCGGCGGCGAGACGGAGTCCGCTCAGCCTGGCCATGGCGGGCATGGACGGAAACTGTCAGGTCGTCTCTCCTAAGCAGAATCTGTTCCAGTCCGGGTCTTCGATCACCACTGTCCCGATTATCCCCCTGGACACCCAGCAGGACAACGTGCTGGCGAAGACGGATTATCGCATCAATGAGCGGCACAGCTTGAGCGGGGAGTATTTTTACAGTACCTACCGGGGACTGGGAACGCAGAACCAGGTTCACGATTACTGGCGGGCATCCAATGAGATTACTTCCCAAATCGCCGGGGCCCATTGGACCTGGATTCCGAATCCCAGCCTGGTGAACGAAGCCAGGTTTGGAATGAACCGCGTGTACCAGTTCCTCGGTTCAGGCGAATGCGCGGCGGGGGTTGGCCCGGACACCGGTTATCTCCACACGGGCGCGCAATCATGCGGATTTCCTCAGATCGCGATTCAAGGGTTTACATCCCTGGGTGGCAACTCCAACTTCCCCAAGCTCCAGGGCCCGGACTATACCTTCCAGTTTCTGGATGACGTTTCCTATACGAGCGGCAAGCACGCTTTCAAGTTCGGCGCCGAATTCCGCAGGATGAAGTACCACGGAGGAACGTTCCGCTACGGCAAGGGCAATATCGCCTTCCGCTCCAGCCCTGGTACGACCGCTCTCCAATCCTTCATCTCGGGCGCACCGTTCCGAGGAAGTCTTTTTGTGGGAGACCCGGTGGTCAACGTCACCGATTTTGGGTATTCAGGTTTCCTGCAAGACGACTGGCGCGTCGCGCCGAGGTTGACGCTGAACCTGGGACTGCGGTATGAGTTCGTCACACCGATCAAAGAGGCCAACAACCAGCTTGCCAATTTCGATCCAAACCTGGGAATGGTGCAGGTGGGAAAGCAGATTGACACCGCTTATCAAAACGATACGAATAATTTCGGGCCGCGCCTGGGCTTCGCCTGGGACCTCACGGGAAATGGAAGAACCATACTGCGCGGCGGCGGCGCCATCATGTACGCGCTACAAGGGTTTAACGTCCTCACCTCGCAGCAGGGATCGACGGCGGTCACCACCGGCCTGAACACCTCGCCCACCGGAGCTCTTCTGAATGGCGTTCAGGGTCCCGGCAACATCACAGCCGGAGCGGTTACCCTCATCGGTTCGCAACTGAACTGGAACCTCACGGGGCCCATTTTCCCGGCCGGGCAGATCACTTGCAGCACTGCCGTGCCCTGCCCGATTCTGGCGGTGGACCCGCATCTCCGCACCCCTTACGTCACCTCCTGGAATCTGGGGATACAGCACGCTTTGACGCATAGCCTGGGCCTGGACGTGTCTTACGTCGGCAACCACGGCTCGAAGATGACCAGCATGGTCGACATTAACGAGGCGACGCTCGGCTCAGGCTGGATCGGGAATCCAGCGGCGCCGAATACGACCACTGAGAATTCGAGCCGCCCGTACTTTGGTAAGTTCCCGTACCTGTCGAACATCAATCAGATCACGAACGTGGACATGAGCAACTACAACGCCCTCCAGGCCACTTTGACCGAACGGCCTGCCGGTGGCTTGAACTTCACAGTGGGCTACACCTACTCGCACGCACTCGACATGTTGGGCCGGGACTGGAACGCCAACGTTCCGATGTACAGCCCGAATCCGGCGCGGGACTATGCCAGCAGCCAGTTCGACATCCGCCATCGTCTTACTGCATCGGTGAGCTATGCGTTGCCGGAGAAGAAGTCGTGGGCGCAGATGCTTGAAGGCTGGCAGGTCAACTCCATCGTGAATCTCGCGAGCGGGGCCCCTTGGGCAATAACAGACAGCACCACCGACGTCAGTGGAACCGGCGAGTTTACGGATCGCTGGAATTTCTATGGGAATCCCAACGACTTCAGTTACCGCGGTTCCTCCCCCATTCCCTGGTTCTCCGGCACGACTAACGCGGCGTGCTTGTCGCGGGCCACGAGTCTGGGAACAAACGCCGTGAGTTCGCTCTCGAAATGGGGCTGCTTTGTGTCGGGCAACTCCATGATGCTCCCACCGGCCCTGGGAACTCTGGGTACGATGGGCCGGAATATCTTCCGGAACAATGGCATGAACCTCTGGGATCTGTCCATGACCAAGAAGTGGAAGCTCACGGAGCGGATCAGCACGCAGTTTCGTGCCGAGTTCTTCAATATCCTGAACCTTACCCTGTACGCCAATCCGTCCTACCCCGGCCAAACGACAGGGTCAGGTCAGCACGGCAACCCCACGACCACCGGAGGGCTCGGTACCTGGCTCGCCACGCCTGACGTCGTGAATGCCAACCCTCAGGTTGGTAGTGGCGCCGCGCGCTCGACGCAGTTGGGCTTGAAATTTATCTTTTGAACCGTATTGCGGTCTTGCCCCAAGCAGATTTCGGAGACGACCATGTCGAAACATGACAGGACGGCCTGTCCTGCATTGATCGGCCGATTTTAACGCACGTAGATGGGGTTCGAGATGATCCAGGGATACCCATCGAGGGGCTCTTCAAGACGATCGAGGTAAATCTCGATACGATACACTCCATTTCGGCGGACCATGAACTCTTGTGGTCCGGCATTGACTCGCGTTTGCTCCACCTGGCCGTTACGCAGTAGGACGATGCGCCCGCGTTGCGGTGACTGGACGACGAAGCGTACGCCGCCGCGGAGGGCGATTTTCTGGCCCATGGTTCTCTTTTCTGTTTCGTTCTCGGCTGTAAACCGGAAGCCACTGGCATCGGCGAGCAGGTCGAAGCCCACGTATGTTTGGCCGCCCGCCAAGGCCTCAAGTAACGGTTGGGCGTTGATGGTTCATTGTTGATGGTCTGGTGAAACGAGAGGATCGCCGGCACAGCGCCGACGATTTTCTCTGCGACGGACACGCGTGTCGGGATCGCAAAGAAACTGGTGTCCGTGACAAAGAGGACTCCCTGAGCCACGAAGAGATTTGTCTCCGTCGCCGAGACGATGGTGTCCGCGACGGAAAGAATTCGAACGGTGAAGAAGAGGATCTTCTTGGACCCTATGAGAATTGGGTCCGATGTTCAGACAACGCTCATCGCTTTGGAGAGCATTGTCTGGATCGCGAGGAGAATCCTCGACGACGTCATGGGAATGCTCTCCATCGCAAGGAGCATGCTCGTTCTCACAATGAGCATGCGCAAAATCAAAACGACAATGCTCAAAGCGACGATGAGCATGCTCAAAATGGACCGGGTCTGCAACCATTGAAATGACTGGACCTGCATGGCGTTGCCGACAATGCTCAACATGACAACGACAATGCTCAGCGTGACGAAGCCGGTTGTCGATGTAACGAAGACCCGGGTCGAAGGGACAAAGAGCGTTGTCAACGTCCCGAATCGAACGGTCTCCCCGGCACTGAGCGATCCCCGAGCGACGAAGACAATGCGCTTTGAGCCGGAGACGATGCTCGACGTACCATCGAGCATCGTCTCGGCCTCATTGAGGATGGTCGTCGTCACGTCGAGGATGCTCTCCGCCGTCTCGAGCACGGTCTTCGTCACGACGAGAATACTCTCTGTCCCGTCGACCGTGCTCACGATCGCGTCGAGAATGCTCTTGGTCTCGGAGACACTCGTCTGGTTGATGGAGCCGATGCTCAGCGTGACAAAGACCGTGTTGTCTGAACTCCCCTCTCAAGGAGGGTGACGGGTGGTTGGTTCACTTGGATAACACCAGGCTGGAGAAATCCTCCTCGTTCGGTTAAGGTACAGTTCGATGAATCCGAACAAGGAATCCAGCGGCAATCGGACCGTCGAAGAACTCACCAACGAAGTTCAAAGTTTGCGCGAGCAACTGAAGAAAGCCCACGCCGAGAACGAGCGATTGCGTAAGGCACTTGAAGAGGCGCTACGTTCCTTGAAACGACAAGCGGCGCCGTTCTCGAAGGGCAAACCCAAGTCCGACCCGAAGCGGCCGGGACGGAAGAGCGGCGGCGATTACGGGGCGCGCGCGTTCCGTGCGATTCCGGATCGCGTCGATGAACAGATTGCGGTTCCGCTGCCAAAGGCGTGCCCCGACTGCGGCGGGCGGATCGTTCATGACGACACGCAGCCGCAGTTTCAAGAAGACATCGTGCGGCAAACGATGGTGCGGCGCTTCCGATGTCCAGACCGGTCACTGCACCGACTGCGATAGACGCGTTCAGGGGCGGCACCCCTTGCAAACTTCCGACGCTCTGGGAGCGGCGCAGGTGCAAGTGGGGCCTCAGGCACTGACGCTGGCCGCGCATTTGATCAAACAGATGGGGATCTGTCACGAACGTGTCGCCCAGGTTTTGGAATGGGGTTATGGTCTCGAGATCAGCCGCAGCGCCCTTTGCCGCGCCATGACGCGATTGGGAAGGAAGGCGGAACCGACCTATCCAGAACTTCAGGCCGTCGTCCGTCATAGTCTGGTCAACCCGCTCGATGAGACCGGCTGGAGAGTGGCCGCACATCTGGAATGGCTCTGGGTTTGTGTCAGCGCCGAGGTCACCGTCTATGCGATTCTTCCCGGACGTGGATTCGCACAAGCCGCTTCCATACTGGGTGAAGATTACAGCGGATTCCTAAACCATGACGGCTGGCAGCCCTACTATCGTTTTCCCGATGCGTTTCATCAGACCTGTTTGAGTCATCTGATCCGGCGCTGTAGAGACATGATCGAAATGGCATCCGCCGTGGCCGCACGGTTTCCGGAGGCCATCCTGCAGGCATTGCTCCAAGGACTCGATCTTCGCGATCGCTATCAACGCCGAGAGATCTCCTGGCATGGTCTGAGTGTCGCCACCGGCCGGCTCGAAGCCAACATCGAGCGGCGGTTGGCGAAAACGCTTCGCGATCCCGCCAACCTATGGTGTTTCCCGTCCGTTTCTAGGTCGGTTACTCGAAGAGGATCACATTCCCTTCCACATGGTGGGATCGCATCGACGAATCTACTTACCGGATTTGCTCGCCTAGAAGCATCGCAGAGATAGTGGCCGACATGAGGCCCTTAACCGCCTGCCAAAGGAGGACCGAACCACAGTGCTTCCTTCTGCGTTGAGAATACGAACGCCTGCTCAGGAAGCCTGCGGATGAAAGTCGGCAAGGACGAAACAAACGCGACCATTTTGTCGCTATCGAAACGGACTTTTCCACGGGCGCTCCTTGGAGCGCGTAGTATCCAGAAATTCGATTTGCACGTCACTGGATCGTTTTGCATTTCGTCAGGCGGCGTCTCGGTAGTAATAACTCAGCATTCCGCCCAGACGTTCGCGTCTTTGAACGGACCCCATCTTTTCACCGATAGCTCCAATTGGAACGATGAGCCGGTTGCCAAGCCCCTGGTGATTTCGCTCGAGGTGATAATGAAGAACGAAATGGTAAATCGCCAGACGTAGCGAATCTTCGCCAAAGAAAATCATCTGGTCCAAACAGCTTTCCTTTATGGTCCTTACGAAGCGCTCGGCGTGGGCGTTCAAATTTGGGGATCGTGGTGGCAATTTGACGGACTGTATCCCAGAGTCGGCGAGCATGCTCAGGAACTCTTTCGTATACAGTGGATCTCGATCATGCATCAGATAGCGTTTACCTTTGAAGAATCCGTCCACCTCATCGGTGAGATTGCGGGCAATCTGGGTCATCCACAATCCATTCGCCTTGCTTGCGATTCCTCCGACTTGCACCCGTCGAGTGGACAGATCCAGGAAGAAGAGCACGACAAACCGCTGCAAACCCGTGCAGGTCCACACCTCGACCGTGAAGAAATCGGTGGCAACAATCTGGTCCCAATGTCGGGTCAAAAATTCTTTCCAGGTTGTCTTGCGACTCCGCTCAGGAGCCGGCTCGATACCGCACCTCTTCAAAATGTCTGCGATCGTGGTGCGTGCTACCACGTGGCCCACATTCGCCAAGGCGCCCTGGATCCGCAGATATCCCCAGCTTCGGTTTTCGTTGGCGAAACGAAGAACAAGCGCAGTAATCTCCGTCGCCGTCCGTGGGCGGCCCGGTGCACGGCACGCGCTACCGTCGTACTTCTCGGCAATCAACTTTCGATGCCAAGCCAACAAGGTTGCCGGCGTGACGATGGTCGCGACCTGTTCCAGGATTTTCCGGCTGAGCTTCTTCGCTCTTGCCGCCAGACGGCAACGCTGGTTGTCCGTGAATCGCATCCGTCGGTTCCCCATCTGTTCTCGAAGGACGCGATTTTCCTCGGTGAGATATTCAACGACATGCTGTTGGTGCTGGTTCATCCAGCCAGCGACGGAAACGACCAGAAAAGAGAATGGATTCAAACACGCGCGCATTTTCGCAGCCTAGCACGTTCAATGTGGAAGCTTTTTGAACGAATCGATCCGTCAGAATCGAGTTTCTGGATATCACGGGTTTCGAAGAGGTCAGAAGTGGCGAACCGGCAGTGAAGGTCGAATCAGTGTTTTTGAAACGTAGGCATGGATCGGAGAGGTATGTCCGCACCGCGGCCAGAATGGCATGGCACGATGGGTTGGATTGGGCGTATGAACACAAGAGGCAAAAAAAGTAAGGTGCCTTTTAGCCCCTTGTGTTCGTTGGCTGCTAACTTTGTGTCCCTCCGAGTCACTCCGTAACTATTGCGAGCCAGATCTGTGATTGCGGTTGGCCTGCGAATCTGACGCTCAACGTGTTCGAGTCGGAAACCGTGATGGGTAGTCGGAAGACTTGTACCTGTTGGTTAAACTGGCTGGTGCCGGCTACCTCGTTCCCATTTAATGTGATTTGCACGCTGCTAGCTCGATCCGCACCAGCGTCATCGCCATTCCTGATGAGCATGACGTAGGACATCGTTGGGTCGACGAGATCAAACGTGATCGTTTCGGTTTGCGGCGTTCCTGTCCTGCGAATGAAGCTTCTCGACTCGTAAATCTTAGTCGAGATTTGCGTGTATGCGCCGCCAACAAGTTGATAGACCGTGGTGGTCAGGTCGCTTGCTTTGTGTTCTGGCGGGTTCAGGATCTCGGGAATGCCGTCGCCCGTCACATCGCGAAAGCCCACGTCGTGGAGCACGGTCGTGACATCTCCGTCATCCATTTCTGTTGGGCCGAAGACGGTCAAAGCCGTCCCAGTCCACTTAAAAATCCACGCCGAATAGCCTCCGGTTGCCGCGCTGTAATGCACGACGATCTCTGGACGGCTATCACCATCCAGATCAACCAGCGACACCTCGGGAATGATTCCGCCCATGAGAGGCAGTGCAGGCTCCGCGACAAGCGTGGCTGAGGTCCCTTGTCTCCTGAGGACGCGGACAACGGCGGAGGAGCCATTGGTATATGCTGCTACGAGAAAGTCCGCTTGCCCCGTTCCATTGAGATCGCCGGCAACGAAGCTCGTATGTCGTACCGGCGGCAAACCGCCGTTATTAAAATCCGTGTCTGATTCAGAGATCAGTGATTCAGGAAAGAACTGATCGACAATTGCCGCATCGTTGGATTGGCTATACGCCGACTTCACAACTCCTACGATTGCAATAAGTAGGAACGCGGTGCGGAATAGTGTTCTACAATCCGTCGGCATAGGTACTCCTTTTAGAAAATCGGAGTCGTTGTTCGCGGCAAGAACGATGAAATGCGTGCCACGGTCTCCGTACCATATGTTCCTTTAGTGCCATTGTGGTTGTACCAATTAAATGCTTTGAAGAACAAATTTTGTACGCTATCGGCTGAATTAGGATTTTCCAGACTCCACGAAGGTACTCGCTTGTTGGCACGAGTAAAACAGATTCGCAAATAGGTCGCGCCCAACCGCAAACTTCCCCCTCCTGTCCCCAGATTTGCTGGAGTATCAGACAGATTGCTCGGATTTTTAGCACCGTTCGCTCCCGTCCACTTCAAGTCCTCAACCGCAAGCCGATATAGGACTTGCATCAAACCGTAACTGGAGGCGAGTGTAGTCTGCGCCGTAAAGTCTAGGGCGTTGGGATTCTTGTCTAACTCATCCAAACGCGTTTGTCTGAGGAACTTCCTCCAGTGCACCCAACTCTCGTTGTACGTGTAGATTTCTTTTGCCGATACAAGCTGATCCGTGTCTACGATATTGCGAGGAATAGTGCCACCGCGGAGGATCTTGAACACGTTGCGCGGGGACTTGTCCGCAGACCGCAGCTGCTGGCCGTCCGCCAAGCCATCGCTTGTCGCCAGGCGGAACAGCGAGTAGGGTTCTTTCGTACGTAATTGCTCTCCCCCCGAAACCTCTTGCCAGTCTTTCGAGAGCAACTCATATCGAAACGTGCTCGGATCAAAATCTGACTCTTGCTGAACTTGTGCCTTCAAAAACTGGGGTGGAATGCCGAAGCGGTGAGCGAGATCGATGATTTGTGGATCATACGTGTTCAAGGTCGTCCCCAAAGTTTGCGGCACGATGACAGAAAGGGCGACTCGGACCGGATCACTGCCATCCGCCGGATAAATGAGAATTTCCATGGTGCCAAGGTGCATGGTCTGGAAGTACTTCACCGTGGTCGGTGCAGCAGGGCCAAAAACGACCGCAACGATATTTCGAAAGAGCGTGTCTTCTGTAAGCGCTGGCGCGATTGTAGCCGAATTTATGGTGAACGTGCTGTCGATCGGCGTTCGGACGCCGTTTGCGTTCTTGCGAACCAGTTCGACAAAGAATACACGGCCCAACGGGATGCGGGCGGTGATCGTCCCTGACACGGCTTTCGAAGCTGTTGTGGGATCCGATGGACCAGACCCCGTACCAATTAGAAGCTCTCGATCGTCCATTAGAACAGTGCTCGTGATCTGCAGGTAGCCGGTTGGAGTCGCGATGCGTGCAGTAAGCGTAACGCTCTCAACGCCTGACTGCGGAGTAACGGGAAGGTCGAACGCTGCGTTCCCACCGATAGTGAGGGTTCGTGAAGTGTTTGGGATTACAGTCGGCACTGAAGATACGAGCTCGAATGGAACGTCGTACTGGTTCGCCGGGGTCAATGATATCTGGACGTGTACGGTCCCACCCGAAGTGCTTGCCGGAGCACTCAGCAGTAACTGCGGCGGGTTGATCTGCACCTGGTAGCTGCCCAGCGTCAGCTGTTGTTGCGGCGACTCCGGCCACGAGTAGTAGGGGGAACAGGTAATGGTCGACGACTGCGAATATACATGGGCGATAAGACTGTACGTCTGTGTTCGTAAACCGGCAGGAAACAACGCTGGATTTGTATTCGGTCGGGCGTAAAGGAAGTCGCCATTGGAGCAAGGGCTACCAACATTCACGGCCATTCCGCTCTGAGCGGCAGAGGAGAGCGTCACACCGACACTCAAAGCCGTTCCGCCGGCGACTGGCTGCGGTTGTACCGAGAAATCGGCAGTGTACGACGTGTGTTGTGGCATTAGTGTGATGAGAACACTGGCCGTTATATAGCCCCTTGAGAACGGCGGCGCCAGAGTTGAGACTGTTAGCCTCACACTTCCGGGAAAGAGGATCGTACTCGGCGCTTGGTAGGTGTATGTGCCTGTTCCGCCAGGCGGGACTACCACATCCGCGGGCTGCCCCCCAAACACGTCCTGCGCCCTCAAAGTCTGGGGGGAGCGCATCGCGTCACTGAAGGATATGATGAGCGTTACAGAGCCGCCGGACCCAACGGTCGTC
>WNGG01006104.1_pt1 | contig 21605 bp, 23 predicted proteins | sample 5400661 | NCBI WGS metagenome assembly WNGG01 (sample SAMN13153372, study PRJNA577476) | soil metagenome | isolation source: 100 cm soil or saprolite under Garry oak tree replicate 1 | place: USA:California | collected 2016-06-15
GTTATCTGGTGAAGTTGAGGGCAGCCCTGGACACCCAATTTTTCTTTTGTCTGGCAGGCTGATGCCCCGTGCAGACCGAACGGCCCATACAGCGGATCATCGTTGGCGCGGCAATTGTCGAGAATGGCCGGGTTCTTGCCTGCGCGCGTGCCGATCCGCCCGAGGTCGCGGGCCGGTGGGAGTTTCCCGGCGGGAAGGTCGAGGCGGGGGAGACCGAGGCCGAAGCGCTGGTCCGGGAGTGTGCGGAGGAGCTCGGGGTACGGGTCGAGGTCGGCACCCGGGTCGGCGCCGACGTACCGCTCGCGCACGGTCGGGCAATCCTCAAGGTGTTCCTCGCCCGCCTGCTGGACGGCGACTCGCCGCAGCGCCTGGAACACGCCGAGCTGCGCTGGCTGGCCGCGGACGAGCTGTACACAGTGGACTGGCTCCCCGCCGACGCCCCGATCGTGGCCGCCCTCCAGGGCCTGCTCCCCTGAGCTGTCCGGGCCGCGCTTGCCGCCGCCGGATGGCGGCCAAGCACTGAAGCGCCCAAAATCCGGGAAGCTAGCGGCGGAAGATCTTGCGGCCGAGCCAGACCACCGGGTCGTACCGCTGATCAACCACGCGTTCCTTCATCGGGATGATCGCGTTGTCTGTGATCTTGATGTGCTCCGGGCACACCTCGGTGCAGCACTTGGTGATGTTGCAGTACCCGAGCCCCTGGTCCTCGACCGAGTGCTCCTTGCGATCCTCCCGCGCGTCCAGCGGATGCATGTCCAGCTCCGCCGCCCGGATGAAGAAGCGCGGCCCGGCGAACGCCGGCTTGTTCTCGTCGTGGTCGCGGATCACGTGGCAGGTGTTCTGGCAGAGGAAGCACTCGATGCACTTGCGGAACTCCTGCGAGCGCTCCACGTCGACCTGCCGCATGCGGTACTCGCCGGGCTTGAGGTCGGCGGGCGGCGCGAACGCCGGCATCTCCCGCGCCTTGGTGTAGTTGAAGGACACGTCGGTGACCAGGTCGCGGATCACCGGGAAGGCACGCAGCGGGGTGACCGTGACGGTCCCGCCCTCCGCGAACACCGACATGCGCGTCATGCAGCCCAGCCGTGGCTTGCCGTTGATCTCCATGGAGCACGAGCCGCACTTGCCGGCCTTGCAGTTCCACCGCACCGCGAGGTCCGGCGCCTGGGTGGCCTGGAGCCGGTGGATGACGTCGAGGACGACCTCCCCCTCGTTCACCTCCACCTGGAAGTCCTCCAGCCGGCCGCCGGCGGCGTCGCCGCGCCAGACCCGGAAGTTGCGCACCGAGCCCATCATTCACCGTCCTTAGCGGGCTGGTACGTCGCCAGCTCCTCGTCCGTCATGTACTTCTTCAGCTCGGTCAGCTCGAACAGCGAAAGCAGCTCAGGCCGCAACGCGGGTACCGGTTTGCGGACCAGCTCGACCTCGCCGGTCGGGCCGAGCGAGCAGACCAGGTTGACCTGGCGCCACTTCGGGTCCATCTGCGGGAAGTCTTCGCGGGTGTGGCCGCCGCGCGACTCCTCGCGCTCCAGCGCCGCGCGCGCGGTGCACTCCGAGACCAGCACCATGTTGCGCAGGTCCAGCGCCAGGTGCCAGCCCGGGTTGAACCGCCGGCCGCCGGGCGCGGACACCTTCGCGATCCGCTCCTTCAGGTCGCCGAGCAGCTTGAGCGACTCCTCCAGCTCCGACTTGCGCCGGATGATCCCGACCAGGTCCTGCATGATGTTCTGCAGGTCACTCCAGACCTCGTACGGGTTCTCGCCGGCCTCCCGGTCCAGCGGCGCCAGCGCGGCCTCCACGGCGGCGTCGACGGCCTCGACCGAGACCGACGGCCGCGCGGTGAGCCGGTCGGCGTACAGGGCCGCGTACTCGCCCGCACGCTTGCCGAACACCAGCAGGTCGGACAGGGAGTTGCCGCCCAGGCGGTTGGAGCCGTGCATGCCGCCGGACACCTCACCGGCGGCGAAAAGACCTTCGACGGTACCGCCAACAGCCGCCGTGTCGGGGTCGACCTCGACCCCGCCCATCACGTAGTGGCAGGTGGGCCCGATCTCCATCGGCTGTTTGGTGATGTCGACGTCGGCCAGCTCCTTGAACTGGTGGTACATCGACGGCAGCCGCTTGAGGATGTACTCGGCCGGCCGCCGCGAGGCGATGTCCAGGTATACGCCGCCGGCCGGGGTACCGCGGCCCGCCTTGACCTCGGCGTTGATCGCGCGGGCGACCTCGTCGCGGGGCAGCAGTTCGGGTGGGCGGCGGTTGTTGTCCGGGTCGGTGTACCAGCGGTCCGCCTCTTCCTCGGTCTCCGCGTACTGACGACGGAACACGTCCGGCACGTAGTCGAACATGAACCGTGCGCCTTGCGAGTTCTTCAGGACGCCGCCGTCACCGCGGACCGACTCGGTGACCAGGATGCCCTTGACCGACGGCGGCCAGACCATGCCGGTCGGGTGGAACTGGAGGAACTCCATGTTGATCAGCGTCGCCCCGGACCGCAGCGCCAATGCGTGCCCGTCGCCGGTGTACTCCCAGGAGTTCGACGTCACCTTGTACGACTTGCCCACGCCGCCAGTGGCCAGCACGATCGCCGGCGCCTCGAAGAGCACGAATTCGCCGTCTTCCCGGTAGTACGCGAGCGCGCCGGCCACCTTCGAACCGGACAGCAGAATCTCGGTCACCGTCACTTCAGCGAAGACCCGGATGCCGCTCTCGTAATCACCGGTCGCCACGAAGTCGTCCTGCTGCAACGAGACGATCTTCTGCTGGAGGGTGCGGATCAGCTCCAGGCCGGTACGGTCGCCGACGTGCGCCAGGCGCGGGTACTCGTGGCCGCCGAAGTTGCGCTGGGAGATGCGGCCGTCCGGGGTGCGGTCGAACAGCGCGCCGTACGTCTCCAGTTCCCAGATCCGGTCCGGCGCCTCCTTGGCGTGCAGTTCGGCCATCCGGAAGTTGTTGAGGAACTTCCCGCCGCGCATGGTGTCCCGGAAGTGCACCATCCAGTTGTCGTTGCTGTTGACGTTGCCCATCGCGGCTGCCGCGCCGCCTTCGGCCATCACCGTGTGCGCCTTGCCGAACAGCGATTTGGAGATGATGGCCGTCTTCTTGCCGGCCAGTCGGGCCTCGATCGCCGCGCGTAGCCCGGCGCCGCCGGCCCCGATCACCACGACGTCGTACTGGTGTCGCTCAAGCTCGTGGGCCGGCACTTGGGCCGGACCAGTAAGGCTGCGATTGTCGTGGGCCGGCACTTGGGCCGGACCAGTAAGGCTGCGATTGTCGTGGGCCGGCACTTGGGCCGGACCAGTAAGGCTGCGATTGTCAGTCATGTCGAATCACCTCAGCCGATGAACCGCGGGTCGGGGAACCAGCCGGCGGACACGGCCATCACGTAGAAGTCGGTCAGCATCAACGTGCCCAGGGTGATCCAGGCCAGCAGCATGTGCTTGGCGTTGAGCTTGGAGACGAACAGCCAGAACCGGTACCGCACAGGGTGCTTGGAAAAGTGCTTGAGCCGCCCGCCGGTGATGTGCCGGCAGGAGTGGCAGGACAGCGTGTACGCCCACAGCAGCACCACATTGCCGACGAGGACGACGTTGCCCAGGCCGATCCCGAAGCCGTGGGTACCGGTGAACGACCGGATCGCGTCCCAGCTGTTGATCAGCGAGATGACGACCGCGGCGTAGAACGCGTACCGGTGGGCGTTCTGGAAGACCAACGGGAACCGGGTCTCGCCGGTGTACCGCTTGTGCCCGTCGGGTACCGCGCAGGCCGGCGGGGAGAGCCAGAAGCTGCGGTAGTAGGCCCGCCGGTAGTAGTAGCAGGTAAACCGGAACAGGCCGAGGAACGGCAGGCTCAGCGCCGCGAACGGAAGCGGGATGATCAACCGGGACGGCAGGAACCGGCCGAACTCGGCCGCGTCTGGGTTGCAGGCGACCGACGTGCAGGGCGAGTAGAACGGAGTCAGGTACCGGTAGCCGTCGCCCACCGCGAAGTACCACTTCTGCAGGAACACCCGGACCACCGCGTAGGCCACCCATATGGTGAGGCCCGCGACCGTGAGCACCGGGGCAAGCCACCACCGGTCGGTCCGCAACGTCCTCGCCGGGATCTCGGCGCGCGGTTGCGCCCCGCCCGGCATCGTCGCCGTCGTCGTCATCGTTGTCTTCGCTCCCTGCAAGCGGGCGTGTGCGGTGCACACGTTACGCTGGACCAACCGCTGGCCTTGCGATAGGGAGTCTGGCCTGTAACGCCCGCGCTACGAAAGCCGTGACGTCACACTTCGGCCCGACTGTGCAGAACCTCACTAAGAGGGTCCTCAGCCGGAGGCACCGCCGGTGAAGTTCCAGGCGGCCAGGCGTAGGGCCGGCGCTGCGAAGCAGGCCAGGTCCCAGGTGGTCACCACCGGCGCGGCGTGCGAGCCGACGCCGAGCAGCGCGCCGCGGGCCAGCGCCCGCGGGTACGACTGGGTGAAGCGCAGGTTGCGGACCGGCCGGGTGATCTCCCCGTGCTCGATGAGCCAGACCCCGTTGCGGGTCAGGCCGGTCGTCACCAGCGTGCGTGGGTCGAGGACCCGGGTGTACCAGTGGTCCGTCACCAGCAGCCCGTACCCGACCCCGGCGACGAGTTCCAGTACGGACGAGTCGGCGGCCGGCCCGGGTACCTCGGTGGGGGCGGGACCGGAACCGGGCAGCAGGGTGAGGTTCGTCGGCACCGCACCCCAGGTGCTCCCGCCGAGGGTCGCGCGCCCGTTGGATGCGGTACCGGCGACGGCCGCCGTCCGCCGGTCGTGCGCCACCGCCTCGGTGACCCCGGCCCGGACCAGGGTGAGCGGGCCGCGCGGTGTGCCCTCGGTGTCGAAGTGCAGCCCGACCTGTCCCGGCCCGGTCGGGTCGTCGACCAGCGTGACGCCCAGGTCGAACTGCTGCTGCCCGGGCAGCACGAACGACCGGCGCTCGTTGACCGCCTTGCCGTTGAACCCGTACAGCGCCAGGCTCTGCAGCACATCGCCGACGGCCAGCGGCTCCAGGACCACCTCGTACCGCCCCGGCCGCAGCTCGATCGGCTCGGTACCGGCCAGCGCCTTGGCCGCCGCCCGGGCGCCGAGCACCGCGCCGTCCACATCGGACAGCCGGGGAGCGGCCAGTTTCGCGGCGCCGTCACCGGTCGCGGTACGGGCGATGCCGTCCATGCTCGCCTCGGTCGTCGCACCGCTGGCGACCTGGCCGGCCGAGTTGGCGAAGGCAGCCATGGTGTACGAGGTGCGGCAGAACCCGGCCGTGGGCAGGCCGGCGGAGGCGTCGACGAACGCCCGTACCCGGGCCGCCCGGTCGGCCGGCGTCGCCGCCACGATCTCCTCGTCCACCGCGACAGGCTCGTCAACCGGGCTCGGTGGGGCCAGGCCGGGCCAGCCGACGTCCGGCGGGCAGAGCCGCGACGCGGCGACGGTGCGCTCGACGAGATCGCGCAGCGCGTCGGCGACGGTGAGCGTGGTGGAGCCGGTCGCCGTCCGGCCCTCGCGGTGCAGCCGGAGCCGGACCGTGGTGGTGGTATCGGCGACGTTCTGGTGGATGTAGGAGTTGGCGAACCTGGTCAGCGCCAGGGTGCGCCGCTCCACCAGCACCTCGGCCTGGGTACCGGGGCCGGCGAGCACCCGCACCAGTTCCAGCACCCGGGCGGCGAGGTCAAGGTCCATCACCCGTGTACTCCCACTCTGACCTCGGTGAACCGGGCCGGTGCCGACGGGTGCCCGGTGTGGCCGATCTGCCCCGGCTGGCCCTTGCCGCAGTTCGGGGTACCCCAGGCCACCATCTCCGCGGACAGCATGTCCATCGAGCGCCAGAACTGCGGCCCGATGCCGGTGTACGTCGGGTTGCGCAGCATCCGGCCGAGCCGCCCGCCCTTCACCTCCCAGCCGATCTCGCAGCCGAACTGGAAGTTGAGCCGCTTGTCGTCGATCGACCAGGAGCGGTTGTTCTCCATGAACACGCCGTCGCCGGTGGCCGCGATGATCTCGTCCAGCGTGTGCGGGCCGGGCTCCAGACCGACGTTGGTCATCCGTACCATCGGCAGCCGTGCCCAGCCGTCGGCCCGTACGCTGCCGCCGTAGTCGAGGCCGGCCACGGCCGCCGAGTCCCGCCCGGCCAGCACGCCCACCCACTGTCCATTGTGGACAGCGTAGCGGCGGGCGGCCGGGGTGCCCTCGTCGTCGTACCCGAACGAGCCCAGCGCTCCCGGGATGGTCGGGTCGATGACGATGTTCATCAGCTCCGAGCCGTAGGTCAGCCGGCCCAGCCGGTTCAGATCCAGCCAGGAGGTACCGGCGAAGCCGGCCTCCCAGCCGAGGATGCGGTCCAGCTCGATGGCATGACCGACCGACTCGTGGATCTGCAGGGCGAGCTGTTCGCTACCGAGGATCAGCGTCGTCTCCCCGGCCGGGCACTCCGGCGCGGTCAGCAGCGCCTGCGCCTCCTCGGCGATCCGGGTCGCGTGGGCGCCCAGGTCCAGCTCGGTGACCAGCTCCCAGCCGCGGGTGCCGTACTGGCCGCGGTAGGACGGGTACGAGCGGCGCTGGGTCTCCGCTTCGCCGATCGCGGTCGCCGAGATGCCCGCGCCGCACTCCCGGATGTGCTGCTCGATCCGGTGCCCTTCGGAGGAGACGAACCACTTGCGGGTGTCCCAGATCTGGTACAGGCCCTCGGCGAGGTCGGCACCGGACCGGTGCGCCTCGGCGGTCGCGCCGACCAGGAGGTCGCCCTTGTCCGACAGGGGTACCTCCAGCGGGTCGACCCGGCACTCGCTGGCCCACGAGGCCGAGCCGGCCCGTACCGGTACCAGATCGGCGGCGGGACCCGCGACGGACGCGGAGGCGGCGGCGATGGCCGCGGCGCGTTCACCGGCGGCGCGCGCCGACCCGCCGGCCAACTCGGGTACCGCGAAGAAGCCCCACCCCGAACCGACCAGCGCGCGTACGCCGAGCCCGGCGTCCTCGTCCTGGACCAGCTCCTCGACCTCGCCGTTCAGCGCGGTCATCGACTCGTGCCGGCGGTGCATCACCCGGGCGTCCGCGTACCGCGCCCCGGCCGCCAGCGCCGCCTCGACCGCAGCCGTAGCGGAGTCGAAATGCGTCATATCGACGCCGCGAGCTGGTTGATCTGGCGGGCGAGGCTCAGGTCCAGCTCGGTAACCCCGCCGGCGGAGTGGGTGGCCAGGCGGAAGGTGACGGTGCGCCACCGGATGTCGATGTCCGGATGGTGGTCGGCCGCCTCGGCGAGTTCGGCGACGGCGTCGACCAGCCGGATGCCGGCGAGGAACGAACGGGCCTTCACGGCACGCTCGATTCCCTTCACATCACCGGACCACTCGGGCAGCTCACCGAGGGCCTCGGTCAGCTCGTCGGCGGACAGGACCGTGGGCATCTCAACCTCCCAGCGCTTGATGGATGAAGTCCAGCTCCAGGCGGAGCAGGCGCTCGCCGATCCCGCCGGCCGTCATGTGCGTCGCGCCGGTCAGCGGGATCACCGCGTGCGGCCGGCCGGACGCCAGGAGAGCGGCGGACAGGCGCAGGGTGTGCGCGGCAACCACATTGTCGTCGACGAGACCGTGGATGAGCAGCATCGGCCGGGCGTCGGCCGGCCGGGTCGGTACCTCGCCGGCGAGCTCGACCAGGCTGTGGTGCCCGTAGACGTCCGGGCTCTCGGCGGGCAGGCCCAGGTACCGCTCGGTGTACGCGGTGTCGTAGAGCGTCCAGTCGGCGACCGGCGCGCCGACGATCCCCACGTGGTACACGTCGGGGCGGCGCAGCACGGCGAGCGCGGACAGCCAGCCGCCGAACGACCAGCCGCGCACGGCGACCCGGGACAGGTCCAGGTCGGCGTGCTTCTCGGCGACCGCTTGCAGGGCGTCGACCTGGTCGCCGAGCACCACGTCGGCCATCCGCCGGTGGATCACCTTCTCGAAGCTGGGCGACACGCCGGGGGTACCCCGGTTGTCGATCACTACCACGGCGAACCCTGCGTCGGCCCACCACTGCCGCTCCTGCCAGCGTGACCGGGCGGCGACCACCATCTGCCGGCCGGGACCCCCGTAGATGTCAACGAGGACCGGGAGCTTGCGGCCAGCGACGTGCTGCCGGGGGTACAGGACGCCGGCGGGCAGCCGCCGGTCGGTGACCCGGGCCAGGGCCGGACGGGGAGCGTACGGCAGGGTGGCCGCCAGGTTGGCCAGCTCGCCGACCGGCTCGCCGGACCGGTACACCGTCCAGCGCGCCCCGGCGTGGTCCAGCGACACCGCGCCGACCACGATCGTGTCGCCGCCGCCGGTGCCGAAGTGGATCCCGGCCCCGGAGGTGATCCGCTCGGCGTCGACCACGGGGGCGCCGGCACGCGCGCCGATCCGGTACAGCTGCTGCTCGCTGGGCTCGCCGTCGCTCGCCTCGACGAGCAGGGAACCGTCGCGCAGCCGGGCGCAGACCCGGTGCACGTACAGCGACGGCGGGGTGAGCAGGCTCCCGTCGGCGAACAGGCACCGGGCGTCGTACCCGTCGTGGGCCAGCTCGCCGCCGACGAGCACCCGGCCGTCGCCGAGGTAGGCCGGGGTACCCGGTACCGGCGACACCCAGCGCGGGTCGGCCAGTTCGGCGTGCACCTGGGTCTCGCCGGTACGCGGATCGATCGCGAGCACCAGCCCGTGCTGCTGCAACCGCCGCAGTACCGTGACCAGCGGGCCGCCCAGCTCGGTCCACGAGACGGACACCAGGTACGGGTAGGTCTCCCGGTCCCAGTGCACGTCGACCCAGCCGCCGTCGAGGTCGAGCAGGTGCAGGGTGACCTCGGCGTTCGGGGCGCCGGCGTGCGGGTAGGCCACGCTGCGGGGCGCCGCGGCCGGGTAGGCCGGGTCGTGCAGCGTCCAGCGGGGTACCCGGGCCTCGTCGACCCGCGCGGCGAGCAGCGAGCGCCCGTCCGGCGCCCACCAGTACCCGCGGAAGCGGTCGAACTCCTCGGCCGCGATGAACTCCGCCAGCCCCCAGCTGATGCCCTCCTCGCCGGCGATGAGGCTGTCCGGATCCGTGACCCGGAGTGCACCCCCCGTGACGTAGCCGATCCGGGTACCGGTCGGGTCCGGCCGGGGGTCGACGACCGGCCCGGGCGTGGGTACCTCGACGACCCGGTCCTCGACAAGATCGGCCCGGAACAGCCGGCCGGCCAGCGTGAAGGCGGCCACGGTCGCGGCCGGGTCGGTCGCGTACGAGCCGATCCCCGCCGCCGACAGCCGCTGCCGCTCGCGCAGCGCGCGCTCCTCGGGCGGCAGATCCCCGGCGTCGGCGAGCAGCGTGGCCGGGTCGGCGACCAGCCGCTCGGTACCGCCGGCCACGTCGAAGACATACAGCCGGTCGGCCGGGTCCTCGGGGCCGCCGGAGCGCAGGAACACCACGCGGGAGCCGTCGGTGGCCACGCTGAGGGCGCGGGGTGCCCCGCACGTGAACCGACGGGTACGCGCAGCGAGTTCCGGATACTCCATCCGCTCATGATGCCGCCCCGCTGCGACGCGCGCGGGCGAAGGGGGGAGCCCGCGTAGAGTATCGGCGTGACCCTCCCGGCCCGGCGGATCCTCTTCGTCCACGCGCACCCCGATGACGAGTCGATCGGCACCGGCGCGACGATGGCCCGGTACGCCGCCGACGGCGCACACATCACGCTGGTCACCTGCACGCTCGGCGAGGAGGGCGAGATCCACGTCCGCGAGCTGGCCCAGCTCGAGGCGGCCCGGGCCGACCAGCTCGGCGGGTACCGGATCACGGAGCTGGCCGCGGCCTGCGCGGCGCTGGGCGTCACCGACCACCGGTTCCTCGGCGGCGCCGGGCACTACCGCGACTCCGGCATGATGGGCCTGCCGACCAACGACCATCCCCGGGCGTTCTGGCGCGCCGACCTGGACACCGCCGCCGGCCTGCTGGTCGAGGTGATCCGGGAGGTCCGCCCGCAGGTGCTGGTCACCTACGACCCGAACGGCTTCTACGGGCACCCCGACCACATCCAGGCCCACCGGGTCGCCATGCGCGCCGCCGAGCTGGCCGGCGCCGACGGGCCCGCCAAGGTGTACTGGACCGGCGTACCGCGCAGCGTCCTGGAGGGCGGCCTCGAGGCATTCGCCGGGTCGGCCAGCAACCCGTTCGCCGGCGTCACCGACGTCGACCAGCTGCCGTTCGGCACGCCGGACGAGAAGATCGCCGCCGCCATCCACGCGCCCGAGCAGGCCGACCGCAAGACCGCCGCGCTGCGGGCGCACGCGACCCAGATCCCGCCGGACTCCTGGCTGTACACGCTCGCGAACAGCTTCGGCGCCGAGTTCATGGGCGTGGAGCACTTCATCCTGGCGCGCGGGGTGAAGGGGCCGGGTTCCGGGCGCTACGGCTGGGAGGACGACCTGTTCGCGGGCATCGAGGCGCCCGCGGCGCTGGTCTGATGAAACTGCTGCTGCGGATCGGCGGTACCGCCGTGGGCCTGCTCGGCGGCTTCCTCACCGGGCTGTGGGAGATCTTCCTCAGCCCGCCGCACACCTTCGGCATCGTGCTGCCGGTCGCTCCCGTGCTGGCGATCGTCAGCAACGCCGCGCTGGTCTGGTTCACGAAGCTGGTCACCGGCCGCGGCGGGCTGGCCGTACTGCCCGGCGTGGTCTGGTTCCTCACGATGTTCGCCGGTACGGTGCGCACCACCGAGGGCGACGTCCTGGTGCCCGGCAACGACTGGACGGGGTTGCTCGCCCTGCTGCTCGGCGCGCTGGCCTGGGGCGCCACCGCCTACCGGCTGATCCCCGCCCGGCCCCGGCCCGCGGTCCCGCGGGTGCGCAGGTAGCGCGGCCGGGCCGAGAGACGCTATACCTATGGCCGTCCGCGCAGCGTGAAGGGGAGAACGATCATGAGGGACCGGTGGCAGCCGGTCGGCATTCTGGCCGGCGTGCTCTTCGCGATCAACGCCGTCGTCCGGCTCGTCGTCTGGCAGTTCGGGCTGAAGAGCGACAGCAAGCAGATCGCCGTCGGCTTCGTCGGGCTCGGGCTGGTCGCGCTGGTCATGGCCGGCGCGGGGTGGCGCTGGGGGCGCCGGTACCCGATGTCACGGGTCACGCCGGACCTGTCCGTCGCGGTCGCCGTGGCCTGTCTGCTGACCGTACTGGTCGGGCCGTTACTCGGGGGTACCCGGCCGTTCAAGGAGGGCGCCGGCCTGTTCTTCGCGGAGATCTGGCACTACCTGGCGTTCGCCGGCGGCGGGGCGATCCTCGGGCTGCTCGTGCTCATGGCGCTGGGCAGGGACTACCGGGCCGAGGCGCTCAAGCGGTACAGCCGGACGCGGGCGGCTAAGCCCCGCCGGGTGGTTCGGCGCTAGTCCGCGTCACGTATGTGTGATGCGTGGTGAAGCCCATCCCGGCGTAGAGCGCGCGGGCGGCGAGGTTCCCCGATTCGACCTGGAGGAACCCGGTACCCGCGCCTTCGGAGCGCCCCCATTCGGCCAGCGCGCGCGTCACGTGCCGGGCCAGCCCGCGGTGCCGCGCGGCGTCCGCCACCTCCAGCAGGCTCAGGTGCAGGAACCCGTCGACCACCGCGCCCCGGGCAACGGCCAGACCGCGATCGACCGAGGCGAACCGGACCGCCGGTGGGGCGGTCAGCACGTGCCGCGCGGCGGCCGGGAGGCCCTTCTTACGGGCTGTGACGACCGCGAGCCAGGCGTCGTCGGGCACCCGGTCGAGCCGGACCGGTGGCAGGTCATCGCGGGCCGGTGCCGCCGCCAGTACCGCCGCCAGCGGCGCGGTCAGCACGAGGACCTCCGGCGACCGGGCCCAGCCCCGCGCGGTCAGCGCGGCGTCGAGGGCCGCGCGCAGCGGCAGGGGCACGTTGATCCGCGGCGGCAGCCCTTTCGCGGTGTACCAGCGGATCACCGTCTCGATCGCGGCATCCCGGCTCATGCCCGGGCTGCCCAGCGGGAGGGCCGAGTTGGCCCGGCCGGTCCAGCCGTCGGCCGCGCGCAGCGTCCACCCGCCGAGCCGCTCCTGCGTGGGTGCCGGCCAGGCCTCGTTCCCGACCCGTTCCAGGTTCTGGATCTCGCGCGGTGACGTGGGTATCCGCTTACCGGCGTGGATCTCGTCGTGCCGGATGTGCTGCGGCCCGTTTTTCGCACTGACCGTCAGACCGGTGGCGTCGAAGGCGACCAGTTCGCCCAGAACGTCCGTGTACTGCGGACGATTGCCGCGTATCGCCACAATGCGGCGTACCACCACGCGGTGTCCCACATCATGTGGCCCGAGCACGATCGACCCCTCCAGCGGGAGATACTAGGCTGTGAGTGCCGCGGGGGAACGCGGCCGCCGTGCTGGTGTGAAAGAGGACGACCGTGACCTACATCATCGCCGAGCCATGCGTCGATCTGCTCGACAGGGCGTGCATCGAGGAGTGCCCGGTCGACTGCATCTACGAGGGCAACCGGATGCTGTACATCCATCCCGACGAGTGCGTCGACTGCGGTGCGTGTGAGCCGGTGTGTCCGGTCGAGGCGATCTTCTACGAGGATGACGTCCCGGCCCAGTGGAAGGACTACACCGCGGCCAACTACGAGTTCTTCGAGGATCTCGGCTCGCCGGGTGGCGCGTCCAAGGTCGGAAAGCTCGACAAGGACGCGGCATTCGTAGCCGCCCAGCCGCCACGGGAGGCGGAGCACTGACCCTGTCCGCGGGGCTTCCCGACTTTCCCTGGGACCTGCTCGAACCAGCGAAGGCCCGGGCGGTGGAGCACCCGGACGGGCTGGTCGACCTGTCCATGGGTACCCCGGTCGACCCGGTTCCGCCGCTGATCCGGTCGGCCCTGTCGGCGGCCGCCAACGCGCCCGGGTATCCGCTGACTGCGGGCACGTCCACTCTGCGGGCCGCCATCGCCGACTGGGTCGCCGCGCACTGCGGCGCGGCGCCCGGGTTCGGCGTGCTTCCGACGATCGGCTCGAAGGAGCTGGTGGCCTGGCTGCCGACGCTGCTCGGGGTCGGGCCGGGGGACACCATGGTGATCCCGTCGGTGTGCTACCCGACGTACGAGGTGGGCGCCCGGCTCGCCGGGGCGACCGTCGTGCGGGCGGACTCGCTGACCGCGCTGGGACCGGCCCGGGTCAAGCTGGTCTGGCTCAACTCCCCGGGCAACCCGACCGGCCGGATACTGCCCGAGGCGCACCTGCGCAAGGTGGTCTCCTGGGCCCGTTCGCGCGGCACGGTCGTGGTGAACGACGAGTGCTACCTGTCGCTGGGCTGGGAAGCCACTCCGGTCTCCATCCTCTCGGTGTGCGACGGTTCCTACGACGGCGTCCTCGCGGTGCACTCGCTGTCCAAGCGCTCGAACCTCGCCGGGTACCGGGCCGGGTTCGTTCGTCAAGGAGTTGCTCGCCGTGCGCAAGCACGCCGGGATGATCGTGCCGGCGCCGGTACAGGCGGCGATGGTGGCGGCTCTCGGTGACGAGTCACATGTGGACGATCAGCGGGCCCGGTACCGTTCCCGGCGGGCGCTGCTGCGGCCGGCGCTGGAGAAGGCCGGCTTCACCGTCGAGCACTCCGAGGCCGGGCTGTACCTGTGGGCGACAAGGGACGAGGACTGCTGGTCCACAGTGGACTGGTTCGCGGGGCTCGGCATCCTGGTCGCGCCGGGTACCTTCTACGGGCCGGCCGGCGGGCGGCACATCCGGGTCGCGCTGACCGCCACCGACGAGCGGGTGGAGTCGGCGGCCCACCGCCTGGCCGGCTAGGGGGCGGCTAGGGGGTAGAGCCGGGTCAGGTCAACCGTCAGCGGCCAGGGCACCGGAACCGTGAGGGTGCCCCGGTAGATTCCGGTGGCCACATAGCCACGCGTTGTCTCGTCCAACTCGTAGGTGTGCACGACGGGCAGGTCCGCCTGGCGCTCGACCCGCCAGAAATGCACGACGCCGGCCTCCGCGTACAAGGGCGGCTTGTCCCTCCGGTCCCGCCGCTCCGACCCCGGCGACACGATCTCGACGGCCAGGACGACGTCGCGGCCGGTGTATGTGCTCGCATCCGGGTCGGTTGCATCAGCACGAAGCGCCAGGACCTCCGGCTCGGGCCGGGTGCCGTCGTCCACCTTGACGCCCTGCTCGCACAGCACCCGATACTCCGGCGGCGCCTGGTCGGCCACGGTCCGCCAGAGGTTCAGCATCACGGTGGTGTGCCAGGTGCTTGGTCGGGCATTCACGACCAGTCCTCCAGAGATCAGCTCGACGTGATGCCCCAGGTCGTCCATCTCATCGAGGTCGGCGATCGTGAAGCCGCCCGGAGGTGGCTCCGGGATCGGGATCGTGCGATCCGGTGCGATGGTCATATTCCCAGCCTACGCTCGGAGCGTGGCGCGGCGGGTAGCCGCTGCCCGGGTAGCGTCGGCGGCATGACCGAACCCGTTGTGGCCGTCCGCGGCGAATCGATCAGCGAGGTGGATCCGGAGATCGCCACGTTCACCGTCACGGTGTCCGCACGCGACCGCAACCGGCAGGAGACGCTCGGCTGGCCGACCAGGACCAGACCGGCGTGTCCGGGCCGTGGTGGGCGCTGCGGCCGGGCAGCCCGGCACACCGGGAGGCGCGGCGGGCGGCGATCGCCGACGCGATCGTTCGCGGCCGGGAGTACGCCGAAGCCATCGGTGCCCGGGTCACCGGCCTCGTCGAGGTGACCGACCCGGGAGTGTCCGCGGTCGGTGCCCCGCGTGCCGTACCCCTGGCGGCGCGGGGCTCGGTCGAGTCCGGCCTGCCGGCGATGGACCTCGATCCGTGGCGGCAGACGGTCACCGCGACCGTCGTGGCCCGGTTCCGGATCAGCGAACCGACGGTGCTGGCCGGGTGAGGCCCGCCGCGCTTCGCGCGGTCCCGGCGGGGCTCAGTCGTTCGCGTGCAGGGCGGCGTTGAGCGCGATGCCGTGCCGGCCGGCGCGCGGTACCGCCTCCAGCGCTCCAGTGACCGAGTTGCGCCGGAACAGGATCCCGTCCGAGCCGGACAGCGCGGCCGCCTTGACCACGTCGCCGTTGGGCAGCGTCGCCTTGGCGCCGGCGGTGACGTAGCAGCCGGCCTCGACCACGCAGTCGTCGCCGAGGGAGATGCCGATACCCGCGTTGGCCCCGAGCAGGCAGCGCTGCCCGATGCGGACGACCTCCTTGCCGCCGCCGGAGAGGGTACCCATGATCGAGGACCCGCCGCCGATGTCCGAGCCGTCCCCGACGACCACGCCCGACGAGACCCGGCCCTCGACCATCGAGGTGCCGAGAGTACCGGCGTTGAAGTTCACGAACCCCTCGTGCATCACGGTCGTCCCGCTGGCCAGGTGCGCGCCCAGCCGGACCCGGTCGCCGTCCGCGATCCGTACCCCGGCCGGCAGCACGTAGTCCACCATGCGCGGGAACTTGTCCACGCCGTACACGGTGAGCTGGCCGCCGGCCGCGCGCACCAGCAGCCGCAGCTCGTCGACCCGGTCCGGCGGGCAGGGTCCGGCCGAGGTCCAGGCGACGTTGGCGAGCAGCCCGAAGATGCCCTCCAGGTTGGCCTCGTGCGGCCGGATCAGCCGGTGGGACAGCAGGTGCAGGCGCAGGTACGCGTCGGCGGCGTCGAGCGGCGGGTCGGCGAGCGAGTCGGCGGCGGCGCGCACCTCGACCGCCCGCAGGCCGGGCAGCGGACGGTCGCCGGTCAGCGTCGGGTCGAACCCCGGGTCGTCGGCCGGAGCCGGACCCAGCCCGAGCCGGCCCGTCGGGTACCAGACGTCGAGCACCTGCCCGCCGGTGGTGACGGTGGCCAGGCCGGTACCCCACGCGGGGGAGGTGGTGAAGTCGGACACGATCAAACCCTACTAATGTCGGACGCGTGGCCATCCTCGACCCTGCCGTTCTCGCCGACCCGGTCGCGCTGACCCGGGCGCTCGTCGACATCGAGTCCGTCTCCGGCAACGAGCGGGAGATCGCCGACGCGGTCGAGTCCGCCCTGTCGGCGACGGAGCTGTCAGTGCGCCGCATCGGCAACACCGTCGCCGCCCGTACCGATCTCGACCGGCCCCAGCGGGTGGTGCTCGCCGGGCACCTGGACACGGTACCCCTGGCGGACAACTTTCCGTCCACACTGGACGGCGGGCTCATGTTCGGCTGCGGTACCTCGGACATGAAGTCCGGTACCGCCCTCGCCCTGCACCTGGCGGCAACCCTGGCCGAGCCGCGCTATGACGTGACCTACCTGTTCTACGAGTGCGAGGAGGTCGAGGCGGCCCGCAACGGGCTGGGCGTGGTGGCCCGGGAGCGTCCCGACTGGCTGGCCGCCGACCTCGCGGTCCTGCTCGAACCCACCTACGGCGCGGTCGAGGCGGGCTGCCAGGGCACCATGCGGGCGATCATCCGCACGGCCGGGCGGCGCGCCCACTCCGCCCGCTCCTGGCTCGGCGTCAACGCGATCCACACGGCGGGCGACGTGCTGCGCCGGCTCGACGGGTACGAGCCGCGGCGGGTGACGATCGACGGGTGCGAGTACCGCGAGGGGCTCAACGCGGTCCGGATCAGCGGCGGGGTCGCCGGCAACGTCATCCCGGACGCCTGCGAGATCGAGATCAACTATCGCTTCGCCCCGGACCGCTCGGAGACCGAGGCTGCCGCGCACCTCGCCGAGGTCTTCCCGGGGTACCCGATCGACATCACCGACTCGGCGCCCGGCGCGCTGCCCGGCCTGTCCGCCGAGCCGGCGCGCGAGTTCCTGGCCACGGTGGGCCAGCCGCCGTCGGCCAAGTTCGGCTGGACGGACGTGGCGCGGTTCGCGGCGCTGGGCATCCCGGCGCTCAACTACGGCCCGGGCGACCCCAACCTCGCGCACACCCGGGAGGAACGGGTCGAGCTCGCCAAGATCGAGTCCGGGGCGGCGCTGCTGCACGCCTGGCTCGCCGGATGACGCCCGCGCGGGGTGACGCCCCGCCGGTGACGTCGCGGGGATCCGGGGCGCGCCCTCGACGCCCGCACTACCGTGTGATCCATGCACAAGGGAAACGAGGCGCCCGCCGGATTCGGGCCGGGGCCCCGCGAGCGGCACCAGGGCTCGGTGACCCTGCGCCGCGACGCCGTCCGGAGCACCACCGCCGACCAGCGCCTGCTCGACTCGCGGCTGCGCAGCGAGTGGAAGACCAAGGACGCCTGGCGGGCGCTGCGGATCCTGTCGGAGTTCGTGGAGGGCTTCGACACGCTCGCCGACCTGCCGCGCGCGGTGAGCGTGTTCGGCTCGGCGCGCGTCAAGCCGGGCAGCGTCGAGTGCGAGATGGCCGAGCGGCTGGGCTCGTCGCTGGCGAAGGCCGGGTACGCGGTGATCACCGGGGGCGGGCCGGGGGTCATGGAAGCGGCGAACAAGGGCTGCGCGGAGGCCGGCGGGCTGTCCGTGGGCCTGGGCATCGAGCTGCCCTTCGAGCAGGGCATCAACCAGTGGGTCGACCTCGGCATCGACTTCCGGTACTTCTTCGCGCGCAAGACGATGTTCGTCAAGTACGCGCAGGCGTTCGTGGTGCTGCCCGGCGGGTTCGGCACGATGGACGAGCTGTTCGAGGCGCTCACGCTGGTACAGACCCGGAAGGTCACCCGGTTCCCGGTGGTGCTCATGGGCACCGACTACTGGGGCGGGCTGCTCGACTGGATGCGCGACAGGATGGCGGCCGAGAGCAAGATCAGCCCGGTCGACCTCGATCTCGTGTGCCTCACCGACGACGTCGAGGTGGCGGTCCGCTACATCGTGGAGGCGGACCGGGCCCTCGCCGGCGAACGGGAGGCGGTCGAGGAGGCCGCCGAGGCGCAACTGGCGGCCGAGGCCGGCGACCGGGAGTAGGGGTGGCCGCGGTCTGCGTGTTCTGCGCCTCGTCCACCGCGCTCGACGAACGCTGGCTGGAGCTGGCCAGACAGGTCGGGTCGGCGCTCGCCGCCGCGGGCCACCGCCTGGTCTCCGGCGGAGGCCGGGTCGGCATGATGGGTACCGTCGCCGCCGGCGCCCGCTCGGCCGGCGGGTACACGGTCGGCGTGATGCCGGAGTCGATGATCCCGCGGGAGGTCGCCGACACCGACTCCGACGAGTTGGTGGTCACCGACGGCATGGCGGCTCGGAAGACCCTCATGATCGCCCGGTCGGACGCGTTCCTCGTCCTGCCCGGCGGGCTGGGTACCCTCGACGAGCTGTTCGAGGTGTGGACCACCGGGATGCTCGGGCTGCACGCCAAGCCGGTGGTACTGCTGGATGTCGACGGCTTCTACGCCGGCCTGCTGGACTGGCTGCACGGCCTGGTACCCACCGGTTTTGTCCGGGCCGAGGCGCTGGACCAGCTGCGGGTCGTGCGGACGGTTGCGGAAGCGGTCGAAGCCTGTCGTACCCCCATGGTCTGATAGTGCCGTGACCTACCGGCTACTGCGCGCGCCCGCGCCGACCACCGCCCCGGTCGCGCTCGATGCCGCCCAGCAGGCGGTGACCGCGCACCGCGACGGCGCCCTGCTCGTGCTCGGCGGCCCCGGCACCGGCAAGACCACCACGCTGGTGGAGTCAGTCGCGGCGCGGATCGCCGAGGGGACGCCGGCCGACCAGATCCTGGTCCTGACGTTCGGCCGGCGGGGTGCGGCCCGGCTGCGCGACCGGGTCGAGGCCCGGGTGGCGCAGCACGTCTCGGCCGAGCCGCTGGTGCGCACGTTCCACTCCTACGCTTTCGGCATCCTGCGACGGGCTGCAGCCGAGTTCGGCGACCCGACGCCGCGGCTGCTGACCGGCCCCGAGCAGGACCTGGTGATCCGCGAGCTGCTGGCCGCCGATCCGGAGCCGTGGCCCGAGTCGCTGCGCCCGGCGCTGGGCACCCGCGCGTTCGCCACCCAGCTGCGTGACCTGCTGATGCGCTGCGCCGAGCGGGGCATCCCGGCGGAGGAGCTGGCCGCGCTCGGGGAGGCCCACCGGCGCCCCGACTGGGTCGTCGCGGCCCGGTTCCTGCGCGAGTACCTCCAGGTCCTGACGCTGCGCGACACGACCGGCCGGTCCGGGGTCGCCTACGATCCGGCCGAGCTGCTGCGCGCGGCGGCCGGGCTCCTGCTTGCCGAACCCGAGCTGCTCGACCTGGAGCGGCGCCGGCTGTCCGCGGTCTACGTCGACGAGCTGGCCGACACCGACCCCGCGCAGCTCGACCTGCTGCGCCTGGTGGCCGGGGGCGGGGCGCACCTGGTCGCGTTCGCCGACCCGGACTCCTCGATCTACGCCTTCCGCGGCGCCGACCCGGGCGGGGTGACCGACTTCCCCGACCGGTTCCAGGCCGGGACGGTCTACCTGACCCGCACCTACCGGCAGGGCGCCGATTTGCTGCGGGCGACCCAACGGGTGGCCGCCCGGCTGCGCGGGCCGGTCCGGCACCGGCTCCTGCACCCGGATCCGGATCTGCCGCCCGGCGGCGCGGAGGCGCACACGTTCCGGTCGGCGACGAGCGAGGCCGCCTACGTGGCGCACCGGCTGCGCCAGGCCCACCTGATCGACGGGGTGCCCTGGTCGCGGATGGCGGTCGTGGTCCGGTCGACCCATCTGTTCCTCCCGTCGCTGCAGCGCGCCCTGCACCAGGCCGGCGTACCCACCGCCACGCATGCCGAGGACCTGCCGTTGTCGATGCACCCGGCGGTCACCCCGCTGCTGCTCGCGATGCGCTGCGCGCTGGAGCCGCAGCGGCTGGACGAGGACGCCGCGGTGGCTCTCATGCACTCCCCCCTCGGCGGGGCGGATCCCCTTGCCGAGCGCCGGCTGCGCCAGGGGCTGCGCGGGATCGCGCTGGCCGCGGGGGACCGCCGCCCGTCGGGGGTACTGCTGGTCGACGCGCTGCGCGATCCGCGGGAGCTGCTCGCGGTGGAGCGGCGGTGGGCCGAACCAGCGCGCCGGGTGGCCCGGCTTCTCGGCGTGGCACGGGAGGCGGCCGGCCGGCCGGGCGCCACCGCCGAGGACACGATCTGGGCACTGTGGCAGGCGAGCGGGCTGGCGGAGCGCTGGGCGGCGGCCAGCGCCCGCGGCGGCCACCGGGGCGCGACGGCCGACCGCGACCTCGACGCGGTGATGGTGCTGTTCGACACCGCGGCGCGGTTCACCGACCGGCTCCCCGGCGCCGGCACCGAGGTGTTCCTCGACCACCTGCAAGGTCAGGAGCTGCCGGGCGACACCCTCGCGGCCACGGCCGACCGCGGCGAGGCGGTGCGCATCCTCACCGCACACGCGGCCAAGGGGCTGGAGTGGGACGTGGTACTCGTCCCCGGCGCGCAGGAAGGGGTCTGGCCGGACCTGCGGCTGCGCGGCAGCGTCCTCGGTTCGGAGCAGCTCGTCGACATCCTCGCCGGCCGCGAGCTGGGCGCGGTCGGGCAGGTCGCCGCGCTGCTGGAGGAGGAGCGGCGGCTGTTCTACGTCGCGGTGACCCGGGCCCGGCAGCGGGTGGTCGTCACCGCGGTCGCCTCCGGAGACGGCGAGGAACAGCCCTCCCGGTTCCTGGCCGAGCTGTCGGGTGCCGAGCCGGAGGAGAGCCCGGCGTCGACCCGGCTGCCGCGCGCACTGACCCTCGCGGCGCTCGTCGCCGAGCTACGGGCGGCGGTCGCGGATCCGGGCGCTCCGCCGGCCCGGCGCCGGGCCGCGGCGACGCACCTGGCGAAGCTGGCCGCGGCCGGGGTTGGTGGCGCCGATCCCGAGGACTGGTGGGGTCTTCGCGCGCTGTCGGACGAGCGGCCGCTGCGCGACGAGGGCGAGCCGGTGACGGTCACACCGTCCACAGTGGAGAGTGTGCAGCGGTGCAGCCTGCGCTGGCTGCTGGAGCGGCACGGCGGAGCGACCCGGCCGACGCCCGAGCAGGGGGTGGGCAACCTGGTGCATGCCGCCGCGATGCTGGCCACCGATGCGCAGGTCGACCGGGCGACGCTGGTCGAGTACGTGGCCGGTCGGTTCGACGAGATCGAGCTGACCGCGCGGTGGCTGGCCGGCCGGGAGCGCGAGCGCGCCGAACAGATGATCGACAAGCTGGTCGGCTGGGTGGCGGCCAACCCGCGCAAGCTCGCGGCGATCGAGGCGGAGTTCCTCGTCCAGCTCGACGAGGTGACCCGGATCGGGGGGCGGGTCGACCGGCTGGAGATCGACGAGCAGGGCCGGCTCGTCGTCATCGACCTGAAGACCGGCCGGACGACCTCGGTCACCGAGGCCGACGTTCCGGTTCATCCGCAGCTGGCGGCCTACCAGGCAGCGGTGGAGGCGGGCGCGTTCGAGGAGTTCGGCACGGAGAGCGGCGGGGCGGCCCTGGTCCAGCTCGGCACCACCAACGTCAACGTCCGGGAGCAGGAGCAGCCTCCGCTGTCCGAGTCCGCGGATCCGCAGTGGGCGGCGGCGATGGTCAGGCGGACGGCGGCGACCATGGCGGCCGCCACCGTCCAGGCGGTGGTCAACAGCAAATGCCGGGCGTGTCCGGTACGGACGAGCTGCCCGGTCGGCGGGAAGGGGCGCCAGGTCACCGATGAGGCCGGCCGGCCGCGACCGGCGCCGTTGAGCAGCGCGGAGCCCCCGCCGACGACCGGTGACCCGACGCTGCCGGAG
>WNGG01002309.1_pt1 | contig 21597 bp, 15 predicted proteins | sample 5400661 | NCBI WGS metagenome assembly WNGG01 (sample SAMN13153372, study PRJNA577476) | soil metagenome | isolation source: 100 cm soil or saprolite under Garry oak tree replicate 1 | place: USA:California | collected 2016-06-15
CGGCACTGATGGAGGTCGCTCTGGAAGGATTGAGCGCCAGATCAGAGGACCATGACACAAGCCCTCCACGACGGGTCTGGTGATACACGATAAGGTCGGCCCGTGTCGCTTGCCAGATGGTGGTGTTCCGACGCTCCTGGAGAAAGCGACACCAGGTCAGCAGATCGAGGGCATAGCTTTTCCAGGAATGCCAGGATCGCACGCCGTTCTGTGGTAATTCCCGCAAGAAGCGATTGAGTTGCAGATCATACGAACCATCCGAAGCAAGGAGGAATGGCAAACGATCGGGCACCCCTGCTGAGCGAAGGGTTTCGACGAAGCCATGTCCATCTGGAGAAAGATCAGCGAGTTGATGATAATCCGTGAAGAAGATTTCCACTCACCTATCCACCTTTTCTATCCCGCTGGGAGAAGTGATAAGTGGATAATACAAGAGAGAAGCCAAATTGTCTACCGAATGAGGAATCTCTCCTATTGCAGCAACTGGAAGCAGAACCTTGCGGCACAGCGCTTTTCTCTGTGTGGCAATGGGAAAGCCAATGGACGGATGAGACAAAGGTGAGACAGGTTGCCTCTCCAGATAAGGTCTGGGAAGGGTCCTTCATTCTCGACATCTTTGAGCAGGATGACAAGGAACCAAGACCGGATACGCTGCATGGCGACACCCAGGCACAGAGCTCGACGATCTTTGGGATGGCCTATCTGCTGGGCATTGCACTCATGCCCCGGATCAGGAACTGGAAAGATCTCACCCTCTCCCGACCCAGCCAGGATGCGCACTACACCCATATTGAGACGTTGTTCTCTGATACGGTCAATTGGGGTTTGATCGAAACGCATCTGCCTGATATGTTGCGAGTTGTGCTCTCAGTGAAAGCAGGCACGATCAGACCCTCCACCATTCTGCGCAAGCTGGGGACCTATAGCCGCCGGAACAAGCTCTACCAGGCGTTCCGTGAACTGGGGAACGTGGTTCGCACGGAGTTTCTCTTGCACCTCCTTGGAGATCCAGACCTCCGCTCGACGCTGCAAAGTGCGATGAACAAAAGTGAAGCGTTTAACGGATTTGCGAAGTGGGCACTGTTTGGTGGAGAGGGAGTGATCGCTGAGAACCGCCGGGAGGAACAGCGCAAGATTATCAAGTTCAATCACCTGGTAGCCAACTGTGTGATCCTCTACAATGTGTTTGTGGTGAGCAAGGAGCTGCAGAAGCTCGCTCAAGAGGGCCGCGAATTCGATGAGCAGGCTGTAGCAGCGCTTTCCCCCTACATCCGGCACCACATCAACCGTTTTGGACATTACCAGCTCGACCTGGCGCAGCAGTCACCACCGCTTGACTACGATATCCCTATCCCGACGAAAAAACGACAGGTGCAGCCAACGAGACAAGGAGTTTCAGAGAAGCGGAAGAAGAAACCAAAGAAGGCGGCGATGCGTCAAATGAAGCTTTTCTCGGAGGAATAGACATTACGAGAAGCAATAGATGTATTTAGTGCGCAAATGGCCCAAAAATTGACGAATCGTTGTCATATCCCATCACCTGACGGTGGGCAATCCGGCCACGCAGCAGGCGGTGGCCCTGGGTCCGATCATCGATGCACGCCAGCGCGACAAGATCCATGGCTTCGTCACCACGACCGTGGATGCTGGGGCCCACGTGGCGGCCGGTGGTCGCTTCGACGCTCTGTTCTACCGCCCCACCGTCCTCTCCGACGTCACACCGGACATGCCAGCCTATGCTAACGAAGTCTTCGGTCCGGTGGCACCAGTGGTGCGCTTCTCGACACTTGACGAGGTGGTCAACCTGGCAGGTGGCACGGAGTATGGGCTCTCGCTGGGCATCCTCACACGTGACGTGATGAAGGGCCTGGAGCTGGCCGAGCGCATCCCCAGTGGCCTCGTTCATATCAATGATCAGACGGTCAACGACGAGGCGGTGGCTCCGTTCGGTGGAGTGGCCTCCTCGGGCACCGGCTCGCGCTTCGGTGGGGCGGAATGGAACATCGAGGCCTTCACCGAAACGCAGTGGGTCACCGTCCGCGGCCAGATCGCTCCCCGTCGCTTGTGACCAGCAGACGGGACCATTCAAAATTGGGTGCTGGTAGAAACCATGGATGGTGACAGATGTCCGGCTGGGGCATCCTGATCAACTGGAAAGCGAACCAATGGCCAGTCAGCATCCGATTTTGAATGGTCTCCCTAAAGAGGAACAAATTATTCCCCTCGTCTAAGTGTGCCTTGTTTGTATATATTGCACATTTTTACGGATGGGTAAAAGCCCAAATTTCTCATTGGATCCCCGCAAATGTACCTTTTGCATCTATATCGCAGATCGAATTGTGCTAATTGCATAAAAAACTTGTTCAGGTAAAATATAGAGTCATTTCTGGTAAAGAGGAATGATATATTCCTCATACTTGCAAGATAGATTTGTGCATACTATACTATTATCAAGTCGATGAGAATCATAGCCATAGCAGGGCTGCTGTAGTGTATGGTTCTCACTATCGATCGAGAACTTGAAGTGTCAACGATGCAGTGAAAGCAAACGGATATTCCGCACGGCGAAGACGCCTTTGAGGGTAATACCTATAAAGGTTAATTATGTTGTCAGGTAAACTGGGAGGAAGCCGTGCTGGAAGTTACTGCATTAGAACAAACGCGAGCCTCTGCTGCTCGTGCGAGCGTTGCTACACACTGCCCATATTGTGCGTTTCAATGTGGGATGTATGTGCAGGGGTCTCGTGAAAACGCCACGGTAGCTGGAAACGCATCGTTTCCGGTGAACAAGGGAGGGCTCTGTGTCAAGGGGTGGACGGCTCCCGCCACACTGTCCCATCCTGATCGTCTGCTTTCTCCTCTGGCTCGTGATACGGACGGGACATTAGTACCAGTGACGTGGGACGAGGCATTGACACAGGTGGTGGAAGCTTTTCAGCGCGTGCAAGCTCGTTACGGACGCGATGCTGTCGGTGTCTTTGGTGGTGGCTCACTCACTAATGAAAAAGCGTATCTTCTCGGCAAGTTCGCTCGCGTAGCTCTGGGAACCTCGAACATTGACTACAATGGACGCTTTTGTATGTCGTCCGCTGCAGCCGCCTCTCAGAAAGCCTTTGGCCTTGATCGTGGCTTACCTTTTCCTCTAGCCGATATCTCACATGCGCAAGTAGTGCTTTTGCTTGGCAGCAACATTGCCGAGACTATGCCTCCCATGATGCAGTATATCGAGGCACAGCGCAGTAATGACGGCAAACTGATCGTCGTAGATCCGCGCTTCTCTGCGACCGCACGGGTAGCCGCCCTGCATCTCGGTCTTACACCCGGCTCGGATGCGGCTCTGGCGAATGGCCTCCTGCATATCCTGATCCGCGATGGCCTAATTGATCGCGACTACATCCGTGAACGAACCGAGGACTTCGACAAAGTGAGAGCCGTTGCCGCTACCTACTGGCCGGAACGTGTGGAACGCCTGACCGGCGTGCCAGAAGCACAATTGGTGCAGGCTGCACACATGCTGGGTACAGCTACATCGGCGATGATCCTCACGGCACGTGGTGTCGAGCAGCAGAGCCAAGGAGTAAATAATACGCTCGCATACATCAATATCGCCCTGGCCCTTGGTCTGGTGGGTCGTCCCTACAGCGGTTACGGCTGTCTGACCGGGCAGGGTAATGGTCAGGGTGGGCGCGAGCATGGCCAGAAGGCCGATCAACTTCCTGGCTATCGTAAAATTGACGATCCGGCTGCGCGTCGTCACATTGCAGGCGTGTGGGGGATTGAAGAAAGCGAACTGCCTGGGTCGGGGAAGTCGGCTTATGAAATGCTCGATCAGCTTGGCAAGGAAGATGGAGTACGCGCCCTGTTTGTTATGGGATCGAACATCGCCGTATCCGCTCCCCATGCAACACATATCCGGGAACGTCTCAAGTCACTGGATATGCTGGTGGTGGCCGACTTCTTCCTCTCAGAGACAGCACAGCTTGCTGATGTTGTGCTACCAGCGACTCAATGGGCCGAAGAGGAAGGCACGATGACAAACCTGGAGGGCCGCGTCATTCTGCGCAAGCGTGCCTTTGAACCGCCACCAGGAGTGCGCAGCGATGCAGATTTACTTTGTGACCTGGCCGCTCGCCTGGGGAAGGGCCGGTACTTTGGCTATAGCCGGGCAGAGCAGATTTTTGCGGAACTGTGTCGGGCCAGTGCTGGAGGCATCGCCGACTACTCAGGCATTACGTATGAAAAAATTCAGGCTAACCATGGGGTGTTCTGGCCCTGTCCTTCCGAAGATCATCCTGGCACCACACGCCTCTTCCAGGAACACTTTCCCACTCCGACAGGCAAGGCCCGCTTTCATGCTATTCGTCATCTGCCGCCTGGCGAGACGATAGATAGCGAGTACCCTCTGTACTTGACCACCGGGCGCGTGCTCGCTCAATATCAGTCGGGAACACAGACCCGGCGCGTCGAGCAGTTGCGTTCAATCATGCCTGAACCATTGGCAGAAATACATCCGGTAGTGGCGCGACGTTATAAGCTCGCCCACGGTGACAGCGTAACGCTGGCGACACGGCGGGGCACAGCCACTTTCACTGTCAAAGTCACAACCGATATTCGCGAGGATACCATCTTCGTACCCTTCCACTGGAGTGGAAACCAATCTAGCAATCGTTTAACTAATCCGGCACTAGACCCCACGAGTCGTATGCCGGAGTTCAAAGTATGCGCGGTGCGCATCGAACCACTAGTAGCAAGATGAGAGGATGAGCTATGACCCGGAAACAACGTCTCGTAATCATCGGAAATGGTATGGCTGGTGCCCGCCTGGTCGAGGAAGTGTTAGCACGCCAGGCTAGTGAGCTGTTTGAGATAATCATGTTTGGCGATGAGCCATATGGCAATTACAACCGTATTCTCCTCTCCGGCGTACTAGCTGGCACTCACGACCCGCAGGACATTTTTATTAACCCCCTTACCTGGTATGAGGAGAACAAGATTACCCTGCACGCAGGTAAGCGTGTGAGTGCGATTGACCCTGTAGCGAGGGTGGTACGAGCTGGAGATGATCTAGTAGAACCTTACGATAAGCTGGTAATCGCCACCGGGAGTTCTCCTTTTGTGCCAGCCTTAGAGAATCTCATTGATGCAAAGGGTAAATTCAAAGATGGTGTTTTCGTCTTTCGCACCATGAATGATTGTCAGGGGATGATTGAATACGCGAACAACGCTCGCAAAGCGGTAGTGGTTGGCGGCGGGCTGTTGGGACTCGAGGCAGCGCGTGGCCTGCTCAATCGCGGTCTTGAAGTGCATGTGGCTCATGTGACGAACCATCCAATGAATGTACAACTCGATCCTCCCGCTGGGAAGATATTGAAGAGATCTTTAGAAAATATGGGTGTAAATCTCCACCTGAAGAAACGTGCCACCTCTGCTCTTGGCAATGGACATATCACCGGCCTGACCTTTCAGGATGGCTCCTCGCTCGACTGTGATGTGCTCATCATTTCAACAGGTATTCGTCCCAATGTAGAGCTTGCACGGCAGGCTGGTCTTGTCGTCGAGCAGGGGATCGTTGTCAACGACGATCTCTCGTGTAAAGATAGCCCGGACATCTACGCCCTCGGCGAATGTGTGCAACATCGCGGTCAGACATATGGTTTGGTCGCACCCATATGGGAGCAAGCCCAGGTTTTGGCTGAGCATCTGACAAGTGAGAGTACTCAGGTGTTTTACCACGGCTCCCAGGTCTCGACGAAATTGAAAGTCATGGGCGTGGAACTGGCAGTGATGGGTGAGAAAGATCCCTGTTGCGAGGACGACGAGGTGGTGACCTATACGGAACCAAGTCACGGCATATATAAAAAATTGATCATTCATAATAATCATCTCGTAGGTGCGATCTTAATGGGTGATGGTCAAATGGCTCCCAAGCTCTTGCAACTCTTTGATCGCAAAGGGGCCTTACCTGAGAATCGTGCGGAATTGTTATTCCCTATAGCGAGTGAGAGTAAGGCGACCAGTGTGGCCGATCTCCCTGATAGTGCCCAGATTTGTAATTGCAATGGCGTTTCTAAAGGCAAGATTATTGCTGCGGTCAAGGCGGGGAAACGCAGCTTGAAAGTACTCTGCGATGCTACGCGGGCTGGTACGGGGTGTGGCACCTGCAAGGCCCAGGTGCAGGAAATTCTAGAACTGGCCGCTGGCGATCAATTGGTCGAAGATCCATCTATCCACTACTACGTGCCGGGTGTGCCACTGACCAAGCCCGCATTGATAAAAGCTATTCAGGAGCGCGGTCTGCGTAGTGTCTCCAGCGTTTTTGCAGCTCTCGCTGATGGCAAAGAAGATCCCGGCAGTAAGCTCGGTCTCGCCTCGTTGCTCAAGACCATCTGGGGCAAAGACTATGAGGACGAGCGTGACGCCCGTTTCATCAACGACCGAGTTCACGCCAACATTCAGCGTGATGGAACGTTTAGTGTTGTGCCGCGCATTTACGGTGGTGTTATCTCGGCAAAGGACCTGCGTCGTATCGCTGATGTGGCTGAAAAGCATAATGTCCCCATGGTAAAGGTTACCGGTGGACAACGTATCGATCTGCTCGGTATCCCGCGGGAAAAATTACCGGAGGTCTGGCAGGACCTGGGAATGCCCTCTGGTCATGCCTACACCAAGGCGTTTCGCACCTGTAAGACATGCGTAGGTACCGAGTTTTGTCGCTACGGTGTGGGTGATAGTACGAACCTGGGTATTAAGATCGAGCGACGCTTCCAGGGTATTGAGTCGCCGCACAAGATGAAGCTTGCAGTCTCTGGATGTCCGCGCAACTGTGCCGAGGCAACCGTCAAAGACCTCGGCGCGGTGGCAATCGAAGGAGGGAAGTGGGAAATCTATATTGGTGGCGCGGCGGGAGCTTCTGTGCGCAAAGGTGATGTGCTGTGTGTGGTAGATTCGCACGAAAAGGTTTTGCAATACATGGGACGCTTCATGCAGTACTACCGAGAAAACGCTAAATACCTGGAACGAACATACGGCTTTGTTGAGCGTGTGGGCATTGAGCACCTGCGACATCTGCTGGTGGACGACGCGGAAGGTTTCTGCCAGCGCTTGGACGAGGATATTCAGGCGGCTATAGAGGCCTATAAGGACCCCTGGCAGGAAGCCGTCACACCTACTTCTCCTGTTCAGTTCACAAGAATTGTAGATACGGTTAATACCGTGGAGAAAGTAGAGGTGCTTCAGGTATGAGCGTGCTTGGGGAGGAGATCAAGTCTCTAGAAACTGGAACTACTATTCTTCGTATGACATATAACCTTGGCTCGATCCAACGTATTCCTCTGGGAGAAGGACGAACGTTTTGTGTCAAGGATATGACTATGGCTGTCTTTCGCACGCGTGATGGCCATGTCTTCGCGACGCAGGCGTATTGTCCACACCGGGGAGGACCACTCGCCGATGGCCTGATCGGCTCTGGCAAAGTAATTTGTCCACTGCATAGCTTCGCGTTCAATCTAGCAACCGGTCAACCCATCGAAAATCCGTGCGAACAACTACGCGTCTATCCTGTTTCCTTGAACGAGGCAGGTGACATCTTACTTACCCTGGATAGCGAATGAAGAGAGACAAGAAGCCTATGAACAGTTTCAAAGCGGCACATGTGGCCCTTCTGGAGGCACGTATGAGCCGCGAAATTGCAGATATGATCCGTCGCTACGGTGGTGAGCCATATTGTGCTCCGGCAGTGCGTGAGGCCTCATTGGAATGTGAAGAAGAGGTGTCATTATTTATTGATCATCTTAGTTCCTCATCGCTACAGATTGTGGTCTTTTTCACGGGCGTAGGTGTCAATGCACTCTTTCGAGTAGCGGAGAAACTTGGTCGGGACGGCGAACTGTTCTCTGCATTGCACAATGTCACGGTGGTCTGCCGGGGACCAAAACCTAGTGCCGTACTCAAACGCTTGAACGTGCCAATAGCAGCGAGCGCAGGCGAACCCTATACTACCCATGAACTGTTAGAGGCAATGCAGCCTCTGGTGTTGGAAGACACCCAGGTGGCGGTTGTGCATTATGGAGAGCGTAATGAATTCCTCGTGCAAAAGCTACAAGGGCGAGGTGCTCATATCGAAGAACTCACTCTTTATGAGTGGCTTTTGCCTGAAGATACAATGCCTCTGCGTACCCTCGTCAGAGACATTATCGAGAAGCGTGTAGACGCGGTTGTCTTCACCAGCCAGATTCAAGCCCGACACCTCTTCCTCATCGCGGCGGAAATGGTTTCTGCGGATGAACTGGTCCGGGCCTTGAATACACAAACAGTGGTGGCCTCTGTAGGACCGACCTGCACAGCAGTCTTACGTGATCTGGGGGTGACACCTCATGTAGAGCCAGAACATCCCAAAGTCGGGCATCTTATTAAAGCACTCGCCGAATACATGGGGTAGCGGGCAAGTGCGAAACAAAGGTGCAAACGTTGTGTCTTTTCTCTCTGATTGTCCCATAGTGCTTTTAAGAATATACCTGTAGAGGGAGTAATTACATGCAAACATCCACACCTGCTCACAAAGGGTCAGCCTCAACTGTTTTCGCATCTTTTCTACACTTTGATATGTGCTTCACGCTCTGGGTCTTGCTAGGGTCGCTAGGCATTTACATCACCAAAGATCTGGGACTCAATAGTGCTCAACAAGGTTTGATGGTGGCCATTCCCACGCTAAGCGGATCTTTGATGCGCATCCTCATCGGCGTGCTGAGTGATCGTTTCGGGAGTAAGCGCGTTGGCATCATTATGCTGCTCTTCCTCTTTCTTCCCTTGCTTCTCGGATGGCTCTTGCCAGTGAACTTTTCTGGTATTATTGCTATCGGACTTATGCTGGGGGTAGCCGGATCATCATTTGCAGTGGCTCTGCCGCTAGCCAGCCATTGGTATCCTCCCTCTCGCCAGGGCTTGATCATGGGTCTCACCGCCGCCGGTAATATCGGTACTGTTGTCGCGAACCTGTTTGCTCCACCCTTGGCTAAAGCCTATGGTTGGCACGTTGTCATGGGAGTGTCGATGCTTCCGCTAGTTGCCGTGCTTCTGATATTCTTCTTCATGGCGAAAGAAAGCCCTGAGCGTCCTCAAGGTTTGCCACTAAGCCAGTACCTATCAGCACTACGCAGAGGAGATATATGGTGGTTCTGCCTGTTCTACAGTGTCACCTTCGGTGGCTTTGTCGGACTGAGTACGTTCCTCCCGCTCTTCCTCAAGAACCAGTACGCCTTCAATCCGGTAACAGCGGGTCTGTTCACAGCTCTAGCGGCCTTTCTGGGAAGCACCTTCCGACCCCTTGGCGGTTTTCTTGCCGATAAACTCAGTGGCGTTCGCATGCTGACCGTGTTGCTGCTGGGCATTGGAGCCATCTATCTCCTGGTCTCACTCTTGCCTACTATCAGTGTGATGACATCGTTGCTACTCCTGATAATGATCTGCCTGGGTATGGGCAATGGCGCGGTCTTTCAACTTGTGCCACAGCGCTTCCGTCGCGAAATAGGCGTTGCTAGCGGACTGGTAGGAGCCTTTGGGGGAATCGGTGGCTTCTTGCTACCAACACTGCTAGGAAGCGTGAAGCAGTTGAGTGGCTCTTATGGATCCGGATTGGGGGTTCTGGCGGTGATCGCCTTCGTGGCACTGATTGCTTTACGTTTACTGGTAGTTCGGCAACAGGAGTGGCGTGTCACTCCTGCGGTGGTAGCTGAAAGCAAAGTGGCGTAAATAAGCTGTATGTCCCGAGGATCTCAAACGCGCTCGCCAACGCGTCGTTTGTCGATGCTTTATATCACTGCTCTCAGTACTGTTGCTTTGCTGGCTGTACTCGGCCAGGTCGTGATCCAGTCGGCACTGCAACAGCAATCGAGTGATGCGCTGGTAATCAACATTGCTGGACGCCAGCGTATGCTGAGCCAGCGTTTAAGTAAAGCGGCTCTCGCGCTGGAAGTGTTTCCCGATATGCAGGAGCGTCAACAAAATGCCGATGAGCTGCGAGGAGTCATAGTGCTTTGGCAGCGTAGCCAGGAAGGTTTGCAGCATGGAAATGCTGCTCTAGGACTGTCTGGTAAGAATAGCGAAACCGTGAAACGACTCTTCGCTAAAATTGAACCTGAGTATGAGTCCATGTTGCGAGCATCTAATGCGTTACTTGTTATTGCTGAGCCTGATAGGTCGCATCCTGATGCGGCTCCTGCCTCGGCTTTCTTACCCTATATTCGGGTGATCCTCGCCGCTCAATCGGGTTTCCTGGTGGGCATGGATGCTATTGTGACGCAGTACCAACGAGAGGCCGAAGAACATGTAACCCGGCTGAGGCTTATCGAGTTCACACTGCTTGGTCTCACCCTGCTGGTGTTGCTACTGGAAGGTCTCTTCGTCTTTCGTCCTGCTGTTCAGCACCTGCGTCAAACCCTGGCCGATTTGATACAGGCCAATGAGCGTGTGACGAGAGCGGAGGTCACGCGTAAGAGAGCGGAGCGTATTCTTGCCCTGAATGAAGCCCTCGCGGCAAGACAGGAGGATAAACCTCACGCACTGATCGTGGCTCTGGGTCATTACCGCATCCGTGACAAAGATGGAAACTATCAAAACGTCTATCACCAGGAAATCGATGATCAGCAGGTATTCGTGTGCGAATGCTCACAGTACCAGCAACAAAAGATCTGCTCTCATTCTCTCACTGCCTCAGCTTTGCACATCGTTTAATCTATCGTGCCACGCACGATAGATCGAGTTTTACAGACCAGGGTGTAAGTGAATCTGCAAAAGTTCTTCCGCGATCTGATCGTAGACGTGTTGTTGTGCCTCAAGATAGCTGATCGAGCGGTTGACACTAAATGCTGTTTTCAACGTCGCCAAAATACGCTGTTGAAGGGTAGATAAGTAAGGCTGTTGTACCTGGAAGGGTGGCATAATCTGGAGCACGATCCGTTCACGCTCATAAAAATTTTCGGGAGAGAATGCTAGTACCAGCAAGGCTGTATAATTCTGGATGAGATTCTGCCGCCAGGGGGAAGAGAAATAACCAGCCTGGGTGCTTGCTGCGAGGAGACAACCGGTGATGCGGTTACTATGTGTGATCGGGAATGCCGCCGCGCTGACCGCGTATTCCGGCACGTATGTTGCCGCTCTCTGTCCCTGGTTGATATCTTCGACAATCTGTGCTTGTCCAGAGGAGACTGCTGCCCCAGCGAGTGACTCAGTACCCAGGAAGCTCGTGCGCATCTCCATCTGGTCAAGCCAGGGAGAAGTGCCCAGACGTGCATATTCACGTAAGCAGTGAACGTTCCCTTCTCGCGATAAAGGCATACATTGCACAACGCTAAGCGAGATGCCAAGTTTATCAGGATCGAGCTGTTTCACTGCTTCGGATAACAGCGCAGTGCAGATAGACCAGAAACGCGACTCATGAGGTGCGCTAGCATAAAGTTCAAGCACGCGGGCAGAGAAGGCGATGGGAACAGCATGGGGAGGCCCATCATCCAACTCTGTGTCAAATCCATCGAATTCTTCAGCGATCAAAGTACGCAGGAGCATTTGGTGGTGCGGAATGGCCTGTAACAGACTGCGCAATTGCCCCGTATTGGGTGTCGCAGTGTTCCTAGCCCAAGATGTCAATGTTGCTGTGTCGATACCTGTGATCTTAGCGATCCGTTCTCGTTTTCGTGGCTCCTCGATGATATGGGAGAGTAGATCGCGCCACGTCTGATACTCTTGCATGCTCTGCTTCCTGTTGTCACCCTTGTTCTCTTGCCTCTGCTGTTCTGTACTCCACTATATCAGTGTGCAGTATGCCATGTCAAGGTAGGTGATGTTACAGTTTCAACGTCATTCTTGGCTTACCGCAGTTCGAGCAGAATCGCGCTCCAGGACGATAAGGGTAACCACAAGCACATACCTCAGCTCGCTTCTCCTCGGCCTGTTCTACTTTCTCATGAGCCGTCAGCGAAGCATTCTGTCCGAGCATGACAGGAGTCATAAGAAGACGCACTTGAGAACTGTATTCACGAATGAACGCTGCATCTTTGGATGTAATTTCGAACCCAAATACCTGAGAGACAATCCGTCCGTAGGTGTCTAGCCCCTCAAGCTTCTTTGTAACAGAAAACAAACGCGAGGCAGGGCGACGACACCACCAATCTCTTATCCACTCATATGGCTTCTTTAACAACTCACTTTTATACCTTGCTGGATCAAGTGGGTTGCTTAGCAGATTTAGGACATCCGGTGCGTAGCCAAGAGCCGTTTCAATAATACTTTGATCCGGCTCTTTATACTTTGACGAAACGGCATTGAGCAAGCTTGTAGCCCTAGAACGAGCATCGCGCAATTCCCTGATGGATCTCGCAGCTCGACGCTGTTGCTCTAAGTCGCGGAATGCTTGACGGAAAGGCGCAAATTCCTCTCGTAAAGTGAAAAGCTCTTCAATTATCTGCTTATGGCTTGTGCATCTACTCAAAAGAAGTGTACCAAGCGGGGGAATTACTGCTTCATAAGGCAAGTCCTCTGCAAGCAGTTCGTTGACAGTTGTGTCAAATACTGTGGCTACTACTTCATATACCTGATCCACAAGTGAGTATTTCAAACGCTGATTCCAGGCCATCATCACAGGGACACGCAAGACATCGGGATACCAGGGCAAGTGTAGCCTGTCTGATACCTGCCAATATATTACGCTACGCAGAGCTGTATGTGTGCCTTCGTATGTTCCACTATGCAAGATAACGTGTTGCATGTTCGGATCAGTTCCTGCTATCGACTCAACTAACTGTCCCCCAATGTCATTGAGTACACTCCGCTCACCGAACAGATCATCATCCTGCAATCTCCTCACCAACTGGCGCATTAAGTCGAGTTCACTATTCTCTCCTTGAGGAACGAAAGCTACGCTGAGGAGATTTTCCACAGATTCATCGCCCCAAGTATCTCCAAGCCTGGATGCAATTAAATTGGATTGGTGCAAATCTAACTCATTGCGATCTATGGCCTTGGTCAGAGCAGTCGTGATCAGTGGAATATGCTCATGGCGAAGCCCTCTTACCTTTCCAGAGTTATTTGCTATCCATCTGGTCAACGTTGAAATTACATCTTTCAAGAACAGTGAAGGATATTCCTTTAAGACTCCCGCATTCAAGAGATGCTGGCGCAGTTCCAGGTCTCCCACATCACTTGACAGTTCAGCAGGTAGGGCGAACAATGTGTCATGCAGCACGACAGCTTCTATGAGAGCACAGAGTTCTAGTAGCTGAAGAATACCCCAAGAATGTGCGTGACTCTGAGCACGGTTACTGTGTGTGGTTCCGGAGACGAGGCGTGAAGCTTCGCAAATGGTTGTGTTTCCAATAAGCACATCATTGAAACCCAACATTTGTCCTGTATTCATTGTCTCTCCCTGTAAGTAGCTACATTAGACTTTCTAGCCGGAAAAGCTACATATTCTACTATGATATAGCCAAACAATACAGTATACCAGTTCAAGGGTTGTGTTGCCAAAAATTTTAACTCATCAGATTAGAATTCTCAACCGCAAAAAATTCCCTCGTCCAGCGTCTATTAGTTGATATCGACTCAAAGGGGTCTTTTGCTTCTTTTCAAGAGAACTGCTATACTTTCATATGAACAATGCAAGACTCCACTTTGGATCGTCTTGGGTTATCTTGAGGAGAGTGAGGATGGGTAATCGCACTGGACAACAACTGGGAAACTATCGCCTCGTTCGCTTCCTTGGACAAGGGGGCTTCGCAGATGTCTATCTGGGTGAGCATGTGTATCTTAAAAGCTATGCCGCTCTCAAGGTGCTACACAGAACCCTCAAAGAGGAGGATGTGGAACGCTTCCTCTCTGAGGCACAGACTCTGGTTCAACTGAGGCATGCAAACATTGTGCGGGTACTCGAATTTATCTTCGAGCAGGGTACGCCGGTGCTTGTCATGGACTATGCCCCAGGCGGGACAGCACGGCAGCGTTACCCAAGTGGATCGTGTCTGCCACTGGCAACGACAGTAGCCTACGTCAGGCAGGTGGCCGCCGCTTTGCAATACGCCCATAATCACAGCATCATCCACTGTGATGTCAAGCCAGACAATATCTTGTTTGACTCCGATCGGCAAATCCTGCTCGGCGATTTTGGCCTGGCCTTGTTTGCTCCTTCACCTGAGCAGCTCAGCACACAGGAGTGGGTTGGCACCATCCCCTATATGGCTCCTGAGCAATTGCAAGGCAAACCCACCTTTGCCAGTGATCAGTATGCCCTGGGCATTCTCACCTACGAATGGCTCTGTGGCGTGCGCCCTTTCGAAGGCGATCGCTGGATACTTATCCATCAGCACCTCTACGTTGCGCCTCCACCCTTGCAGGAAAAGTGCCCTGGGATACCTGCCTCGGTAGAAAGGGTGGTGTTGAGAGCGTTGGCAAAAGACCCACAAGAGCGCTTCACCAGCATCCAAGCTTTTGCACTCGCGTTAGAACGGGCCTGCCGAGAGAATGTCCTTGACGTGGATAGTGACGCGGAGACCACGGCGAGACTGACACCAATCACGCCCCTGGTCGCGGCCGCGACTCACACCGTTTACGGCCCACCAGCCCAACGCCGGGTCTTCCTCATGGCCGCCCCTGCTGATGAAGCCTTCGCCATCCGCCTGCAAGTGGACTTGCAGGCACAAGGGATCGTCGTCTCCCGTGCTTCAGAAGTCAGGACGCCCAATCAGCCAGACGCGCTGCGGCACGTGATCTCTGATGCCCAGATGATGTTGGTCGTCGTTTCTCCTGATACACGCGCCTCACGCACCATCAAAGAGCAGCTGCGCATTGTGAGCATGTACCAGCAACGCTTAGTCTTTGTCCGAGCCAGGGGCGATGATCTTGCCGCTGTCCTCCCGGAAGCATGGGGCAGAACCGCCCTCATTGATCTGGTTGATGCACGCGGAATGCGCTACATGGCCGCACTCACTGAGATCATCGCCTTGCTCCAGGAAGCTACACCGCTTGCCTCTCCCGAGGAATCAACGCTTCCCATTCGCATGCCGTTAGAGGAACCACGCAATCCCTATAAAGGTCTACGGGCCTTCACCAGGGATGATGCCCTTGATTTCTTTGGACGCGATGGGCTCATTGAGGACCTGGCAGAAACCATTGAGGGCTTCCTCACGGCCGAAAAACCCAGCGTACCCGCCTCACGACTCCTCACCGTGATTGGACCCAGTGGTTCCGGCAAGTCGAGTGTAGTGATGGCCGGCTTGCTGCCGGGACTGCGGAGAGGAGCGCTACCTGGCAGCCAGGAATGGGTCTACCTCGACCCCATTGTACCAGGGAAGCGGCCTCTTGAAGCCCTCACCCTGGCGTTGGCGCCCCACTTGCCCGAAAGGAGTTTGCAGAGCATTCGTCACGACCTGGAAGACGACTCGGCCCGTGGCCTCCATCTGCTTGCCACCCAACTGCTCAAACGAGCAGGCTGCAAAGTCGTGCTTATGATCGACCAGTTTGAAGAATTGTTCACCCAGGCCTTGTCCCAGCAAGAACGCCAGCGTTTCATTGACCTGCTCGTGACTGCGGTGACCGAGCCTGGTGGCCCGCTCATCGCCCTGTTGACGCTGCGCGCCGACTTCTACGATCGGCCGATGCATTACGCTCAACTGAGTCAACTGATCGAGGTACATCAAAAATCAGTGCTCCCTATGAACCCACACGAACTGCGTGCCGTCATCGAGCAGCCTGCTGCCCTGCCTGATGTGCAACTGCTCTTCGAGGGCAACCTGGTTGGCGACCTGCTCTTCGAGGCAGAGGGACAGGCTGGCACCTTGCCGCTCTTAGAGTTCACGCTGGATCAGTTATTCCAGTTGCGCGATGGGCACTGGCTCACCCGCCAGGCCTACCAGCAGATCGGCGGAGTGAAGGGAGCTTTGGCAAAGCATGCCGAGTCCACGTATGAGTCGTTGCCTTCCGAAGAACATCGCCGCCTGGCACGCGCGTTATTCCTACGCCTGATCGACCCTGGGATGACCGAGCAAGACACCACGCGTCGTCGCGCTTCCCTGGCGGAACTCTCTCTCCCCGGTTCTGAGCAAACGAAGATCATGCGCGAGGTCGCCGATACCTTCGTTGCCGCGCGCCTGCTTATGACCAATGAAATTGCAGGAATCACCACCATTGAGGTGAGCCATGAAGCCCTCATCCGCGAATGGACACGCCTTGCAGAGTGGCTGCGCGAGGCCCGCGAGGACATTCATCTGCAACGAACCATGAGCAAGGCTGTCACAGAGTGGCAGCAGCGCGGCAAGCCCAAAGACCGACTCTATCACGGCTCCCAACTCAAAGAAGTGAGAACGTGGGCCAGGCGCAACATCCCAAACAAGGATGAAGTCGAATTTATCCGTGCTAGCGGCCTCCGACAAATGCAGTTTGTCGTGAGTATAATAGTGATTTTTCTCCTGCTTGCCTCAACAGCAGGGGCAGCAATTCGGTTCTTCCTTCTTCTCCCCCCTGATCCTACACTCGTGACAAATCTCAAAGACGAAGGGCAAGGATCACTGCGCTGGGATATTAACAATGCACCTTCAGACAAGACCATCACGTTCGATCCTGGTCTCAGAGGGCCCATCGTCCTGACCAGCGATCTGCCAATTGCCAAGAAGAGGCTGAGTATTCATGGTCTAGGTGCCCGTCTCCTCACCATCAGCACCGGGACGCATCAAGTCGATGTGCGCTCCGGTGCCTCCATAGACATTTCCGATCTGACCTTCACAGGCAGCAAGTCCAATTCCAACCCCTTGTTGAGCAATGAAGGCACGCTCACCCTGACCAACAGCACCGTCTTGGGCAACGTCGGCGGCGGCATCTACAATAACGGGGGCACGCTCACTGTGATCACCAGCACCATCTCGGGCAATTCGGCTGCTAGAGGCGGCGGCATCTACAATGGTCTCTACGGCACGCTCACTGTGATCAACAGCACCGTCTCGGGCAATTCGGCTGCTAGAGGCGGCGATAGCGACGGTAAGGGCGGCGGCATCTACAGTGTCGACACACTCACCCTGACCAATAGCACCGTCTCGGGCAATTCGGCATCTTTCTACGGTGGCGGCATCTACAATCTCGGCGGCCAGGCTGACATCACCTTTTGTACCATTTACGGTAATAAAACGACCAGCAAAGGAGGAGGTCTCTCTAGTGAGGACTATAAGGATAGCAAGGGAACCGTACTTAGCAAGGCGAGTATGAGTATACGTAATAGCATCATTGCTGGGAACGGTGCTCACACTGGCCCAGACATTGTAGGAGAGCTCACCTCGGGTGGCCACAACCTGTTCCAGGACAACTCTGGTGCCACCTTCAATCCAGCCACAAAAACGCAGCATGGTACTGATAGGACCTTGTTAGTGGACGACCTGAGCAAGTTGTTTGCTGCTCCTGTGGGGCTGCGAGACAACGGTGGCCCGACCAGGACCTATGAGCTGGGACCTGACAGTCCCGCTATCGATGCAATTCCGCTGCAATACTGCCAGGTCCAGGGCATCTTTAACAGCCGATCTCGGATGTACACCGACCAGCGTGGCAAGAAGCGACCAGATGGAAACGAGTCTACCTGTGACATCGGGGCGTACGAACATGTAGACTCGCCTTAGGGTCAAGAAATCGTCTTATCTGACTTGCTCTGCTTCCGCTGCCGACTGCGCTACAAGGTTCGGCTTGTAGGAGAGATAGTCCCTGGTGAAGATGATGATAAGCAATGCACACACGCGGAAGTCCCTCCCGCCGAAGAGTGCTGCTTGCCAGCCACTGAGGTGTATTCCGGTGGTAATGATCTGGTAGAACACCAGGCTAATAGCTGCATCGGTTGCAGCATGCAAGAGTATTGCGATGAGGATGCTTCCTTTTGTGTTGTTGAAAATCCAGGTCCAGATGATCCTCAGAGGCAGTGCATAGATCAGCAGGAGACCCAGGGTAGGAAGGACAAGGCGTCGGTGCAATGGTAGCGTCCCCTAACATGTGGTAAGCTTTTTAGGAGAGACCGATGTCGTTCCTGAAGAGAGGGGGTTCCATGCGCAAACCAAAACAACCTCGAGAGTATCCCACGCCTCCAATGAGACGCTTTTTCCGCACGGAGTTGACGATATGTCCGAGGTGCCAGACCCGCTTGCGACGCTATGCGACCCTTTCGCAGCACACGGTGATTACCTTGAATGGCCCGGTACGCCTGACCCATCGGGGCTATCGTTGTCCCAATGCCGCTTGTGAGACGCGCATACGCAGCTATCGCAGCGCGGCCGCCGATGCCCTCGCCTTACCCGGGTTCACGTTCGGATTGGACATCGTGATCCTGGTGGGTCAACTACGGCTGGCACAGCATCACACCCTGGATGAGGTGCATCAAAGGCTGTCGCAACGGCTCGCCTCATTCGGGGTCACTATCTCTCGGCGAGAAGTGCTCTATTTGTTTGATGCCTATGCCGTCCTCTTGCGGGCAGGCACAGCGGTGATGGAGGATGCGCAGTTTCGTGAGCAAGTGGAAGCCAATGGGGGCTGATCATCTCGATTGATGGCATCCGGCCCGACATCGGCAATGAAACGATTTACCTGGTCCGTGATGTGCTCACTGCACCGGTGCTGGTGGCAGAAAATGTCACCAGCAGCGAAACGGCCGTGATCAAGTCGCTGCTTGCACCAGTGGCCGCACTCGGCCTGCCAGTGATTGGCGCGATCAGCGATGCGCAAGAGTCACTGGTCAACGCCATTGCCGAGCTGTGGCCCAACGTCCCGCACCAGACCTGCCAGTTTCACTACCTGCGCGACGCAGCCGACCCCATCTAGGCCTAAAATGCGCGAGCAGGGTGTCAGGCATTGAGCCGCTGCTGCTGATGTAGAATGGGACGAGCCATCTCCTGCACCGAGAACAGAAGTAGACGACCATCAGGCAAATGGAGTTGCTTCTCATTGACTGTAAATCCAAAAATTTAGTGAGGTAATTTCTGTACAATTATCTGAGGTAGCGGGTATACTTGAGAGGGATGTGCTGTTGGCCCTTTCGATGCAAGGATGTCGCACTCATCATGGCAGAACAATCGATACAACTCACAACCCTCTCTGAGGCACAACGGAGGCAAGCCCTCGAACGCTTTGCCGTGTTGCGTCCTGCCCTTGAAGAAGGGGTCGCACAGACGCAGATTGCCCGTGACCATCAGATGGCATTGAGCACAGTACAGCGCTGGATCAAATCGTATCGAGAAAAGGGGTTAGCCGGACTGGCCCCTGCAACGCGCTCAGACAAAGGCAAGTCTCGCAGCCTGCCAGAGCAAGCGATTACCCTGGTCGAAGGACTGGCTTTGCAGACGCCTCCCCGTTCAGCGGCTGCGATTCATCGCCAGGTCGTTGAGATTGCCAAAGCACAAGGATGGAAACCACCCAGCTATGAGCGGGTGCGCCTGATTATCAAGAGCCTCGATCCTGCCCTCGTCACGCTTGCCCACGAGGGAGCTGCTGCTTATCGTGAGGAGTTCGATTTACTCTTCCGACGAGAATCCACCCATGCCAATGCCATGTGGCAGGCGGATCATACCCCGCTGGACGTGTGGCTGTTGGATGAAGCAGGCAACCCGGCCAAACCGTACCTGACAGCTATCGAAGATGATTATAGCCGGATGATCGTTGGGTATCGACTCGGTTTCCAGCCCGCGACCGCGCTCACCACTGCGTTAACCCTTCGTCAGGCCATCTGGCGCAAAGAAGACCCCCGCTGGTCAGCCTGCGGCATCCCCAGCGTCTTCTACACCGATCATGGAAGTGACTTCACCAGTAAGCATATGGAGCAAGTGGCGGCAGATATAGACATGGAGTTAGTCTTCTCCGAAAAAGGCGTGCCTCGTGGACGTGGCAAGGTGGAACGCTTCTTCCGCAGCGTTGATCAGTTGTTTCTGCAAGACGTGCCTGGGTATGCTCCCAAGGGCCACGGGGAGGCCGAGGCAACGTTGACATTGCCGGACTTTGAGCAGCGCTTTCGGAAGTGGTTGCTGGAAGACTATCATCACCGGGCCCATAGCGAAACGGAGTGCCAGCCCAAGGATCGATAGGAAAAGGGCGGCTTTGTCCCTCGGATACCCGCTTCGATGGCCCAACTCGACCTTTTGCTCTTAACGGTAGCCAAGACGCGCCGAGTCCAGCAAGATGGCATTCATTTTCAGAGCCATCGCTACATGGACATCAACTTGGCAGCCTTCGTCAAGGAAGAGGTTCTTATTAGATACGACCCTGCCGATATGGGAGAAATCCATGTCTTTTACCAGGATCGCTTCCTCTGCCGGGCGATCTGTGCTGAACTCAGCGACCGAAAAGTGAGCTTGAAAGAGATCGAAAAGGCGAGATCCGAGCGTCGCAAGCAGGTTCGAGTGGGACTCAGTACGCGAACGGCCATGGTCGATCGATATGTAGAGATGCACAACGCCCCGTCGCCTGCTCCAAAAACGGTGGTGACGGAACCCGCGCCCGTCGAAGCGCGGCCACGACTCAAGAGGTACATTAATGACTGATCAGAACGGGGGAAAGCCTCCCAGTTTCGTGGAGACGAAAAGCTATCGTCGCTTTGGCGAGATGTGCGATGCTTGTCGGCGCGCTCATGTGGTCGGTCTGGGCTATGGTCCCCCAGGTACGGGAAAAACCGAGTCGGCGAAACAGTACGCACAATGGAGCCTGTTCAAACCCTTCTTGCCCGAATCCCTGATCACTTTCACCGGGCGTAGTGCGATGGATGGTCTGTACCCCTACAGACCGTTTACCTTCGCCTCCGCCTCAATGGAAGTTCCTCTCCAGGAGTGTCGAACGGTGTTTTATACACCTCCGGTTTCTGCCACGGTCGCACGCATCGAAAAAGAGGTGCTGACCTTGTTTGCGGCGTTTTCTTATCTCGTTGAGGCCGCCAATCAGCGCCACCAGGGCACAGAAGAGTTTCTGGTGACACGTCGCTTTTCACATCTCATCGAGCTGTTGATCGTCGATGAAGCCAACCGCCTCAAGGACGCTGGGCTTGAGCAGATCCGCGACCTCGCAGATCGTGGGGAGTTTGGCCTGGTGCTGCTTGGAATGCCTGGCCTGGAAAAACGCCTGATGCGCGCCCCGCAACTCTACTCACGAATCGGTTTTGCTCATGAGATGGAGCCATTATCCGACGAAGAGACGCGCGATTTTCTGGAGAAGCGCTGGAGTCATCGGGTCAAGGCATATTCGGATGATTTCACGGACAAAGAAGCTGTCGCCGCGATTCTGCGTATTACTAGGGGAAACCTGCGTTTGATCGATCGTCTCATGATGCAGGTGGAGCATGTGTTAGTTGCAAACCAGCTCCAGGTCGTCACCAAAGAAGTGGTGGAGACCGCACGCGAGAATCTTATCATTGGGCCGGGTTGAGCCACGCCCCTCTCCTGTGTCGATCAGGCACAGATGAGCTGTCTCAAAACCGTTGGAAAAGTGAGACCCAAGAGGGTGCAACGAGCTGGAGGGTCACTGAGGCGGTGCACCAGCTCGTTGCTTTCCCGCGCGTGTCACGGCTCGTTTTGGCAGCAGTGTGGGGCAGTGGCGGTAGCCCCGGTG
>WNGG01005982.1_pt1 | contig 21596 bp, 20 predicted proteins | sample 5400661 | NCBI WGS metagenome assembly WNGG01 (sample SAMN13153372, study PRJNA577476) | soil metagenome | isolation source: 100 cm soil or saprolite under Garry oak tree replicate 1 | place: USA:California | collected 2016-06-15
CCAAGGATCACGGTCAGTTAGGTGTCCAGGACGCGGATGGCAAAAAGGATGAGGAGCAGCGCCGTCAGGTGTGGGTCGCGAACGGTCAGAAGCTGACGCCGGTGCCCGTGCAAGTGGGGATCAGTGACGAGACGGACGCTGAACTCCTGCAAGGCCCACTGGCAGAAGGAGACACGGTGGTCATCGGTATACGCGCTAGGAATGATGGCGTTTCGCAAACCACGTTACCGGGCTTTGGCATGCGCTGGCGACGGTAAGAAGAGGAAACGGTGAAACGGAGAAACGGCGCGGGGGCAGGTCCCCGATTCCCCCATTCTCCGATTCCCCGTTTCGTTCTCTCAGAGAAGGGCGATGCCTGATCAGCACGACTTTATTGTTGTTGACCACCTGACGAAGGTCTATCGTTTAGGTGAGGTCGAAGTGCACGCCTTGCGCGGGATCTCGCTCGCCATCGCGCGTGGGGAATTCGTGGCCATTCTCGGTGCATCCGGCTCCGGCAAGTCCACCTTGATGCATATTCTGGGTTGCCTCGACCGTCCGACGGCGGGTCGGTATGTGCTCGACGGCGTGGACGTGTCCACTCTGAGCGCGGAGGAGCGGGCCGAGATCCGCAGGGCGAAGCTGGGATTTGTCTTTCAGAACTTTAACCTCTTGCCGCGCACCACCGCCCTGGAGAATGTCGAGCTGCCGTTAGTCTACAGTGCGGTCTCACTCGAAGAGCAGCGGACGCGCGCCCTGGCGGCTTTGCAAGCGGTTGGCCTGGAAGGGCGCGAACACCACCTGCCGAGCCAGTTGTCCGGCGGTCAGCAGCAACGGGTGGCCATCGCGCGCGCCCTCATCAACAACCCCGCGCTCATTCTGGCGGACGAACCCACCGGCCAGCTCGATAGCACCACCGGCGTGGAGGTCCTGGAGCTCTTTACTGCCCTCAACCGTCAGGGCATCACCGTGATTCTGGTCACCCACGAGCCCGACATCGCCGCCTTTGCCCAGCGTCGGATTATGTTCCGCGACGGTCACATTGTCTCGGATGAGAGAGAGACCCTGCGCCGCACTGTGCCCGCGTCTTCGTCTGGCCACCTTGGGTAGATGACCTCAGGGGTTGCGAGGGAAGACCAACTCAAAGTGATTGCTGCCCCTCACGCAGAGCCATCGTGTCCCACGCGCGCCGCTTACGTCAGTCCTGCCTGGCGCAGGCCGTCGAGCATACGCTCTAGTTCCGCTGGATCTTGATAGGGCATCCGCTGCCTCACGACCGCGAGGGAGTAATTGGGGCTGACCCGCAGGACCTCTGCTGCCTCGGCACGGGCCTCCTCCTCGCGGCCTAACCCACTGTAGAGGGCAGCTAGGAGAACGTGGGCGATCAGGTGATCGGGGTTGCGCGTGAGCACTCTCTTCAGGGCGGCAATCGCCTCTTCGTACCGCCCCGCCAGGCGATAAGCATGGCCCAAGGACCATAAGTAAGAGGCCGGATAGCGGGGGTTCAGGCGCATCGCCGTCTCGACCAACCTGATGGCCTCCTCTGGCCTGCCCGCAAAGCTGAGGATATCCCCCAGCGTTATATAGGCGTCAGCAAAGTTGGGATCGAGGGAGAGGGCCCGTTCTGCCTCAGCGATGGCTTGGGCATGCTGCTTTTTCCCGAGATAGGCATACGCGAGCGTCTCGTGGGCGGTGGGTTGGGAATCATCCAAAGCGACGGCCTTTTGTCCCAGAGAAAAAACCTGCTCCGCAGTCTGGGGCTTTTCCTCCCATTGAAAGACCAGCTCCATCAGGTAGGTCCGTCCCAGAAACGCATACGCCACAGCAAACTGTGGGTCCAGGGCAATGGCGCGCTCAAACATTTGCCGCGCTCTGGCATTCGCCTCCTGAGTACGCTGAGCGTGATACTCCAGTCCCCGTAAGAAGCAGTCATAGGCTTCGAGGTTGTTCGTAGGCGTGCGTCCCCAGCGCCCTTGCTCCCCCCCTGTGAGCTGCACTTTCAGCGCGGCCACGATCTGCTGGGTGACCTCATCTTGCACGGCAAAGATGTCTTTGAGATCCCGGTCATAGCGGTCGGCCCACAGGTGGTAGCCCGTGGTGGCATCGATCAACTGGGCAGTGATTCGTACCCGGCTCCCCGCTTTACGGACACTGCCCTCCAAGACATACCGCACCCCTAGCTCCTGGCTCACCTGCTCGGGTTTGACTGCTTTGCCCTTGTAGAGGAAGACGGAGTTGCGGGAAATGACGAACAACCCCGAGAGCTTCGAGAGGTCGGTGATGAGGTCCTCGGTGATACCGTCGCTGAAATACTCTTGCTCGGGGTCGCCGCTCATGTTGACAAAGGGCAGCACGGCGATGGAGGGCTTGTCGGGCGCTGTGGGAGTGGAGGCTCCGACCTCCATCTGTACCCGATACACCTGCACTGGCTTGGCAATATTCTTGACCGTTTGCTCCCCCAGGTACTCGTACCCCAGGGCTAGCTTGGTCTCGACTTGGTCATAAACAATCCCCGAGATGCAGATGCCACCTGCCGCGGCTAGGCCTTCCAAGCGGGCCGCGATGTTGACCCCGTCCCCATAGATCCGCTCCCCTTCCACGATTACATCCCCCACGTTGATGCCGATGCGAAACTCCATCCTTTGGGGAGCTGGCAAGTCTGCATTTTTTGTCTTCAGCTCCCGCTGGATCTCCACCGCACACTGCACTGCATCGACCACGCTGGCGAACTCGGCTAGCAGGTTATCACCGGAGGCGTCCACGACGCGGCCGCGATGCTGCTGGATGAGGGTGGTCATTGCCTCCTGGTAGGCGGTGAGGGTGCGGATGGTGGCGACTTCATCTTCGCCCATGAGGCGGCTGTAGCCTTTAACATCAGCGCTGAGGATCGCCGCGAGCTTGCGTTCGATCCGCGCTGGGGGTGTACTTGCCGCATGCGCTTCAGTATTCATGATGGCCTACAGATAGGAGAAGAAAAGGCGAAAGTCAAGTAGGTACGAGGGCCCCCTACCATACGATTGGCCCCCCCTTTCCCCTACAGCTACCAGTCTATCCGTCCTCTGCAGCGACCGGCGGCCGCCGGTCGTGCCATGAGGTATGCGCTTCGTACGCATGGCCTATCTGCAGCACCGTTGCCTCGTCAAAGGGCTTGCCGATGATCTGCAGAGCGAGAGGGAGCCCGGAAGCGGTGAATCCACAGGGAACGGTCAAGGCCGGCTGGCCGGTCAGGTTAAACGGACAGGTGGCAGAGATCAGGGCTGGCAGGAGTCTGGTCTCCCGGCCAGCAATCACCACAGACCGCGCCTCGTGCGGTGGTGGCGGGATCAACTCACCTGGTGTGAGTAGGGCATCGAGGCGCGCACAGACCGCCAGCATCGCCTGGCGGAGCCGGGCCTTGGCCTGCTGCGCTTTGACGTAGTCCGTCGCTAGAGTGGGCGTGCCGCGCTCTAAGAATTTCCGCACTTCCGGAGCATAGTCCTCAGCCTGTGTCTGCAGGTACGGCGCGTGCCAGACGTTTGCCTCTCCGTTAATAAGCACCTGGGCAATGGCCCAGGCATCCTCAAGGGCAGGCAGCGTGACTTCTTCAACGTGCGCCCCCAGTCCTGCGAGCACGCTGACCGTCTCCTCAAAAGCCCGCTTGACCTCGGGGTCAGTATACTCAGGGAAAAAGCGCGCCGGCACGCCGAGCCGTAGCCCGGTAAGCTCTCCGGTGAGCTTGGCGGTGTAGTCGGCAACCGGGGTCTCGCTCGACACGAAGTCACGTGCGTCGTACCCGGCCAGCGCCTGTAGCATGAGGGCGGCGTCTGTGACGGTTCTCGTCAGGGGACCAACGTGATCGAGCGACCAGGCGAGAGGGGTCACGCCAAAGAGACTCACCCGGCCATGCGTGGCTTTCAGCCCCACGCTGCCACAAAAGGCGGCCGGGATGCGGATAGAGCCGCCCGTATCCGTGCCTAATGAACCAGCGCAGAGACCGGCTACCACCGCCGCCCCTGAGCCGCTGCTGGACCCACCAGGGTTGTGCCCCACGTGCCAGGGGTTGTTGACTCTGCCAAAATACGGGCTCGGCACGATGGTGGCGAACTCGTTCATGTTGAGTTTGCCTAGAAGCACGGCCCCGGCAGCACGTAAGCGCTCGATCACCGTCGCGTCGTAGTCCGGGACGTAGTCTTTGAGCACCTTTGAAGCGCAGGTGGTTTTAATCCCTTTGGTGGCAATGATGTCTTTGTGGGCGAGTGGGATGCCATGGAGTGGACCGAGATACGTGTGCGCGCGGATCTGAGTCTCGGCTGCCTTGGCTTCTTGCAGCGCCCGCTCTGCTGTTACGGTGATGTAGCTGTTGAGCTTGGCATCAACGGTCTGGATGCGGTCGAGATACGCCTGCGTGACCTCAACCGGAGACACGACCTGCTTTTTAATCTGTTCGGCGAGTTGGGAGATAGACAGGAAGCAGAGCTCGTAAGCCGTCATGCGTGTGCCCTCCTTTTTTGTGGCGGACTGTACCACACTCCCCGGTAAAAAGGGAAATCGCTATAGGCTCGGGAATTGTTGCCCGGTGATTTCCTCCCACCCCTGCCCGATTTTTCCTCCTCGTCCGGACCTGTTCGCCACCCCAGCCCACAAATACGCTGATTTTTCAAGAAGATAGCCTCATCCGTTCGTTGCTTTCCTCTTTGGCATCTCCCTTGCTCTTGGTGGTGCTATGGAGAGAAAGGGGAAGTTTGCTTTGCCAGCCAAAGGAGACGAAGCTATGAACATTCTGGCCCTCATTGCCGAGTTGGTGCGTCGAGGGTTTCAACTGAGCCCACGGGGAGACAAGCTAGCAGTGGCGCCGGCTAACAAGCTGACCCCCGAGCTCACGGAGATCCTGAAAACTTACAAGCCCGAGATCTTGCGGCTCCTACGATCCGGACTCGTGTCGACGAAGGAGCCAACGGTACTCTACCACCAAGATCCCGACCCCTGCTCCCGCTGCGGCCGGTCGTTCTGGTGGATAAACAGCTACTACGTGCGTGTCTGTCAAACCTGCCACCCAGCCCCTTCGTCAGAGGTGGTGCTTGAGTGGTTGGAACCCCGGGAGATGTAGGCAGGACCCCTACAAGGTAAAGGTAAAGTCCTGCACCAGTGCCCCGGGAATCCGGCCACTGCTGGTCGAGCGCACATGGTAAGTGCTCGGGTCGAGGAGCAGCTCGCGCTCGGCGGTCAGGCTCAGCAGATTCTCTCCCAACATCCGATACAGAGTCTCATCGAAACGCATGACGGTGAGTGGCGCTTGAATGACGCCCTGCTCGACCCAGAAGGTAGCGAAGCGGGTCAGGCCGGTGATGCGGCAGGCGGCGCGGTCGGAATAGTTGAGATACCAGACGTTGTTGATGTACACGCCGGCGTCAAGCCCGCGCAGCACTTCGGCAACTGGCAGATCGCCCCCGGCTACTTCTAACGACTCAGGCATTTCCCCACTGGCAGCCCCGTTAGTCGGCACCCCGTACTCCTTGGCGGAGCGTGGCGATATCAGGCAGTCGCGTACGGCGCCCTTTTCAATGAGTGTGACCTGATCAGGCTTGATGAACCCCGCCTCCTGGAAGTTCGGCGCGACGCCGTCGCGGGTGTTTTCCCGGATGGTCACCAGAGGATGGAGGCGGGCCCCCTCTTCGATCATCTTGAGCAGAGGGGTCTGCTTGGTGCGATGGTCCTTGAGGCCGAAGCCGCCCCAGCTCAGCAGGCCGATAATCTCATAGAGCGCCGCGGGCGCCAGGTAGACGCGGTAGCGCCCAGGCGCGATGGTGCGGGGAGGCCGAGCGAGCACGATGAGTTGCTCTGCGGCCGAGTCCACTTTGCGGGCAAATTCGGCGGGGTCCCACACAAAGCCGGCGTAGCTGCTCTTTACCGCTTTGTCGCCCTGGTAATAAAAGCTCCAGTCAAAGTTGAAGCTGTAGCTGGAGAACCAATTGCGTTGGCCGAGGGAGTTGGCGAACCCGTTGTAAATACCGCCGGCGGCATACAGACCAACTAGGTCCCGGCTGCGCCCCGCCTCTAGAATAGCGGCGACGACAGCGCCGCTGTCTTCGGGCAGGCGGTTCGTGCCCTGGTGCTCACTGGAGCGTACCTCGGTGGCATAAAGCAGGTGGGGATCAGCGGGCAGATGGGGGAGTTGTTCCCGCAGCCGTGCCAACAGCGCGGCGACCCAGGGACGGTCAACCTCAAGCGCGCCCGAGAGTGACACGGTCCCCGACGTCTGACGCATCCCCTTGATGAGGTTGACAGAGAGGAAGCGCTGCATCACTGTCCCAGCTTGGCGTACCGCACTGCGGTTGAAGCGGACGAAATCCGAATCCTCCGCAGCGAAGGTGCAGGTGTAGATTTCGTCGCCCTCAAGGAGAGAGGCCAGGTGGTCGGCAAGCTGATAAAAATAGTCTTGCATCGCCTTACTCCCCCCCGAAGACGTCAACGTCCGTGAATAGGCAGGCAGGAGCAGCGTGTCCCACGCGGATGACCTGGTTGGGCTCGCCCTTGCCACAGTACGGGGATCCCAGGACCTCCAGGGTATCGAGGTTGCCGACCAGCTTGAGGTTACGCCAGAAAGTGGCGGACACGCCGCGATAGTTGGGGTTTTTGACCACCGTGGTCAACCTGCCGTTCTCTATCAACTGGCCCCGCTCGCACCCGAATTGGAACTTGTTACGGGAGTCGTCGATGGACCAGGACCGGTTGGTTTGCATATAGACCCCGTGCTCCACTGCCGCTACCAGCTCCTCCAGGCTCGCGTTCCCCGGTTCTAGGTTGAGGTTGGCCATGCGGTCGATGGGCGGTCGGTTCCAACTGGTGGCGCGGGCGGTGGCAACCCCCGGTAGACCCGAGCGGACTTGGGAGGTGACGCCGCCCAGGCCGCGCAGCAGGATGCCGTTGCGGATGAGGTACTCACGGCGGGCGGGCTGGCCGTCGTCGTCGAACCCATAGCTGGCGAACTCCTCGGGCCGCGTGGGGTCAAAGGTGATGTTGAGGAGGTCAGAGCCATAGCGGTAGCTGCCGAACATGGCAGGGGTGACGAAGCTGGTGCCGGCGTAGTTGCGCTCGTCGCCGAGGATGCGGTCGAGTTCCAGCGGATGCCCGATGGACTCGTGGATCTGCAGGATCATCTGATCGGGTGCGAGCAGGACCGCCAGCCTGCCCGAGGGGCAGTTCGGCGCCAGCAGCACCTGCAGCGTTTCCGACGCGATGCGGGGCGCGGCATCGTGGAAGCGCGTCTGGTCGAGGACCTCCAGCCCGCCCTGACGGCAGTAGCCACGTCCGGCGAAAGTACGCGTTTGGGTATCGGCGCCGGCGTTGGCGGTGGCACTGAGCATCGGCACGAGGTAGTGAAAGCGCTGGTGCGCGCGCCCGCCGTCGGCGGTCACATAGAGAGTGTCACTCTCTATGTACCAAAGTGAGGCTTCCCAATCGACGATGCGGGGGTCGGTCTTGAGCCGCTCACTCGCGGCGCGCAAGAGGTCGATCTTCTCCGGCAGCGGCACCGCGCCCCAAGGGATCTGCACCGGCGTCTCGTATTCTCCATCCGGCCGTGGGAAGGCGATCCGTGAGAAATCCACCACGCTGCGACCGGCGCTGCGTTGCGCCCAAGCCAGGGCGTGCTCGGCAGCGCGGCGGAGGCCGGTCTCTGTCAGATCACTGGTGCCAGCGTAGCCCATCCCGCTCCCGGCGATGACGGTAATCATCGCGCCGGCATCCTCCGCAGTCGCAACCGGCTGCAGGATGTTCTGCCGCACCGAGAGGAACTCAGAGCGCTGCTGGACGAACCGCAGCGAACAAAACTCGACGGCGGGAGCAATGGCGCGGAAGCGCTCAGCAATGCGTTCGTGCATGGACTACCTCCTGTCTGCTCCCTCTCCCGCATCGCGGGAGAGGGAATTTGCACGTGAGGTGTAAACCGAACGGCTTTAGTTGGGACTCATGCTCACCGGGTCGCCCTTACTTTTCTGTACTCAGAACGATTTCATGGATCTCGAGCACGTTCGGACCAGCGAACATCTCCGCTGGCGGACGGTTGCTGTGGGCAATGCGGAACGACTCGCTGTTGGTCCAGTCCCAGAATGCCTGTTCACTCTCCCAGTAGGTTTGTACCAGGTAGTAGCCTTGCTCCGCCGTCGCTTCCCATTGGCCCGTTTGGTGGTTAAAACGGCGCTGCACGGGACGTAACACGTGGTTCTTGATGAATCCCGGCGCGCGGTCGATGAGATGGGCGCGATGGCGAAAGCGGTCTTCGAATGCGGCTTCATGGCCTGCGGCAACGGGGATACGGTTGGTGACGACGAACACGATGAATCCTCCTCTCTCTTCTCTATAAAAGATTCTTTTTATCATACCTGGTATGCTAGAAAGAATATGTGACCATGTGAGTTGGCCGGAGGACCCATGACCTATTCGATTGTTGCGCGTGATCCCGGAACCGGAGAGATGGGCGTGGCTGTGCAGTCATGCTACTTCTCTGTGGGCTCCGTCGTGCCGTGGGCCGAAGCCGGTGTCGGTGTAGTTGCCACCCAGTCGTTCGTTGATCCTTCCTATGGTCCGCTGGGCCTTGACCTGATGCGGCGTGGCAAGAGTGCCTCGGAGGCCTTGCGGGCGCTTGTGACCCTTGACCCTGGGGAAGCGCGCCGTCAGGTGGCGATGCTCGACAGCGCCGGACAGGTGGCTGTCCACACTGGCCGCTTGTGCGTTGCCGCGGCTGGCCATCGCCTGGGAGAGCAGGTATCGGCACAGGCCAACATGATGCGCCAGGACACGGTCTGGGACGCGATGGTGCAGGCGTTTAAGGCGGCGACCGGTGACCTCGCGGCCCGCCTCCTAGCTGCGCTCGATGCTGCCGAGGAGCAGGGAGGTGACCTACGCGGCCGGCAGTCAGCGGCTCTACTGGTGGTGGGTGCCCAGGCAACCGGCAAGCCGTGGCTGGATCGCGTGATAGATCTCCGGGTCGAAGACCACCCTGATCCGGTCAAGGAGTTGCGGCGGTTGCTGCAGCTCAAGCGCGCTCATGACCGCCTGAACCGGGTTTTTGCACAAGCCTCGTCTGGCCAACTCGGCGCGGCCTTGGAGGAGCCTGCCGTGCTCCAGCAAGCCGTCCCGGACGACCAGCAACTGCTATTCTGGCACGGCGTTCTCCTGGCTCTTGCGGGACGGCTCGATGACGCTCGTGCGATTCTCGACCAGGTCTACCGCGCCAATCCTGACTGGGCCGAGTTCCTGCGCCGATTACAGGCTGTGAGCCGGCTGCCTGGCGATCCGGCCTTGCTTGAACGCTTGCTGCCAGATTCCCTTAGACAGAAATAGCCCTTCAAAGTAGGGAGGCAGTGCCCACCCTACGAGTTCCAGACCCTAGACCCTAGACTCTAGACCCTAGACCCTATTCTCTCCCCTGCGTCTCGGCAAACACGTACTTACCCTCGCGCAGTTCGATCCACTGGCCGCGGCCGGTGGTCTGGCCTTCGACGTCGAGGCTGGAGCGGATCACCGTCAATTCCTCCTCGGTCGGCGGGTCCAGAGTCGCGATCTTGGGCGCCATTTTGGGCGTGAAGGACATCTCGGCCAGGACCATATCGACGGTGACAAAGGGTGAGACCGCCATCAGCATGAGCTCGCAGGACTGCTCCTCGTAGCCGAACAGCGCCCAGGGCGTTACGACCCGCCACGGCCTGGTTCCCGCCGGCAGTCCGGCCTGCTCACGTGCCCCCGGTCCCTCAAGAAAACCTGGGGACGAGATGAAGTCCACGCGCTCGACGAACTTGCGTTTTTGCTGGTCGGTCATCAGGATCGTGCGCCAACACTGGGCGGCGATCGTGTCCGCGCCGCCTGGCCCGCCAAAGCGGCGGCCACGCCCGCCCTCGTACGGACCCAAGACCGTGGAGTTGACGTTGCCGAAGCGATCGACTTGCAGCGTATTCAGGATGCCGACATCCACGTACCCGAGTTGCGCGAAGTTGCCAGCGGTGTTCATCGTGCCCCACTGCAGCGCCCGGTACCCGGCCCCTGAGGCGACCATGGTCATCAACGGGTCAAAGGGCAGCAGGGCCTTGGGTGACACCACCCCGTCCTCAGTGAGGTACTGGACCCCCGGCGTGTAGAGCCGCTGCGCCAGCAGGATAGTGTAGAGCGGTTCGCCCCCACCGCCCACCCAATAACTCTTGTCCTCCTCGATCATGCGAGCGACCGTGCAGATCAGGTGTTCGCGTTCCGCGAAATGTGTAGCTGGAGTCATACGGTATAGCCCTCCCTGATGGTTTCGCGGCGTTGCAGCTCTTGCAGCTTCTTCCAACCCACCCGCTTTTCCAGGGTCTCCTCATGCGAGCTGACACTATAGACCCATTTTTCCAAATACGGCTGCAAGTTCCCCTGCATCATGGCACCGAAGCACTCGACCACGTGTGCCACGTCTGAAGTGTAGCGTCCCTGTACCGCGCCCGGGTAGGCGCCGAACGGCGCATGCACTACCGCATCGACCACGAAGTGCGGGATCGAGGTGCGGCCAGGGTCGCGTCTGAACTCGTCGGTTTCGATGATCTCCTCAGCCGAGAGAATAACCTTCTTTGACGCCAGGGCGCACTCCACATGGGCGATGCCGGTGCCAAAGACCCGCGCGTTGCCGTAGATGTCGGCCTGGTGCACGTGAATGATGGAAACATCAGGATTCAGCGCGGGCAGCAGGACCACCGGCTTGCCGGAGAAGGGGTCTTTCACCAGCTTAGCGCCGGAGTGGGGAAATCCATCGGTCCCGCCGAACGAGCGGACAGCAATGAACGGTAATCCCTGCGCGCCTGCCTGGAGGCGGTAGGTCATCACTACGTTCGAGTATTCATAGGTCTGGACCCGACCTGCGGCCACCGCCTTTGACAGCCAGGGGCCAAAGCCGACAAAGCCGATGTCCACCTTACTGGCGCAGCCGGCCTCGACCAGGAGCGCCACCGCCACATAGGTGAACTTACCGCAGACCCACAGGTCTTTCTTCCCCTGGCGGATGACCTCGCGGATCAGCGCACTCGGGCCGCGCTGGAAGTAGTTGCAGTCGTAAGCGAAGTAGTCTCCGTCGGACACGAAACGCTGGACCGCTTCGCGCTCACTCATAAGTTTGTTAATCAGCGTGCGAGGCTTATGGTCCCGTACCCAGGCGCGGAACCCGTCCGGGTCGGGCTTGAGGTAGTCCCCTCTCCCTTCTGCAATGATTTCCATAGTGCGCGCGCCTCCTGGAAAAGTCTCGTGCTTAGATAACATAGCGCTGGCAGGAGTGCTATTGTAGGTTTGCAGGGTTGCAATGGCCTGTTCTTTCCTTTATCCATTGCTGCTGCAACGGTTGTATTGACTACCACGAGGGGTGTGGGAATGACAATGAGAATGTTAGTGCTCCTGACGTTGCTCAGCCTTGCTCCCGTTGTACACGCGGGCGATCAGGCCGCCGTGACCGATCGTGCGCTTCCCCTAGAGACCTTTGAAGAGTGCCCACCGCTCACGTTTCCCGAGCAGTGGAAAGTGCGCGGAGATGAGAACGAAGCGCGGGTGATCTATCAGGTTACTGAAGACAAGGGTAACCATTTCTTGCACGCCCGCGCTGACAAACAGGGGATCCAGATCGGTCTGTCGCACGTGTTCCAGCCCAAAGAGTTCCCGCTGCTGCGCTGGCGCTGGCGGGTGGAGCAGTTACCACCCGGTGCGGACGAACGTACTGAGAAGACCAACGACTCTGCCGCTGCAGTCTACGCGATCTTCGATAGCCGCGTCATGCCACGAGTGATCAAATACGTCTGGAGTTCGACGTTGCCGGTCGGCACGCATATAGATAGCCCGGTGTACTGGCGCGCCAAGGTTGTGGTCCTGCAGAGCGGCCCGTCTGGCGCGGGCGAGTGGCGGCAAGAGACCGTGAACCTCTATCAGGACTACAAGGAGCTCTTCGGGTTTGAGCCAGGCGAAGCCCAAGGCATCGCGCTGCTCACTGACTCTGACATGACTAACAGCGTGGCCGAAGCCGATTATGATGACTTTGTCCTCCTGCCTGGAGGCTCCTCTCCGGCTGAGGAGCAGAACGGGGCCACCGGGGACCTCTTCCCTGCTGCGGTCGGGAGGCAATAGCAGGAGATCGTTCTATGGCACTGTCACAGACTGAGATCCAGGGTAAGCTACGTGGCTTGCCCGGCTGGGAACTGATCAAGAACAAGACCATCCACAAGAAGTTTACCTTTGGCAACTTCAAAGAGGCCCTGGCCTTCGTGCATCAAGTGGGTGAGCTGGCGGAACAGTCCGATCACCATCCAGATATTACTATCAACTATAACAAGGTGAGTCTGAGCCTTTCGACGCACAGCGCCGGGGGCCTGACCGTCAAGGACTTTGAGCTGGCCGAGCATATCGACAAAATCGGCAAGGCGGAATGACGCGGGGCGAGAGAGCCACGAACCTGTTCCCGGTCATTTGTAGGGCAGATGAGGGTTCAGCCTATGCCTGATCGCTACGATCTCATCACCCGCCACTTCGTGGGCCGCCGACACGAGACCCGGTTGATCCTGGCCGCGCTGCTCAGCGGTCGGCACGTGATCCTCGAAGGCCCCCCTGGCACCTCCAAGTCCACAGTCCTCCAGAGCATCGTCAAGGAGATGCGGGTGCCGTTCATCCAGGTCACCGGGAACCAGGACCTGACGGCGGCCAAGCTGATCGGTCACTTCGACCTGGCGCAGGCTCCTGCCAAAAGGTACAAGCCCGAGCACTTCCAGTACGGCCCGCTGACCTGGGCGATGCGTGAAGGCGCGATCCTCTATGTCGAAGAGTTTAACCGCCTGCCTGACGATACTGCCAGCATTTTTGTTCCCGCCACTGCGGAGCATACCCTGGCAGTACCGCGCCTGGGCGTGGTGGTGGCCAAGCCGGAGTTCCGTGTGGTGGCGGCCATGAACCCACTCGACGACACCGGGACATTACGGGTGGGCCGCACCCTGCGCGACCGTTTCTGCTCGATCTATCTGGACTACCAGGGCCGTGATGAAGAGATTGAAATCGTCAAGCGCCGCAGCGGTGGACTGCCTTTCGGCCTGGTGCAGACAGCCGTGGAACTGACGCGGCGCACCCGTACCTATCCGGATGTGCGTCAGGGCGCTTCGGTCCGGGGCGCTATCGACCTGGTGATGATTGCGCGCCAGCTCCTCGACACGCCGAGCGGCAGTGAGGACGAACGCGCAGCCCTGGTCTTTTCCGCCGCGCTCATGGCCCTGCGCGGCAAGATCTGGCTCGCCGAGGCCGCCAGCCGCACGCCCGAAGAAGTGATCGGGGAGATCTGGCAGGCTCTGGCCGCAGAGTGGCAGGACACCCTTGGGTTGTAGCAACGACGTAGCCTAGGTGAAGCGAAGCGGAATCTCTGTCTTACTACCTCTGGAAGTTGTATCTGTGCACACGTTTTGCTATGAGGTGCAAAAGTTGATACTCCTTTATGAGGGTACAAGATGGCAGATAAAGGGCGGCTTAACACGCGGCTGTCCAGCCAATTAGTTGCGTTGCGCCAACAGGTGGCTCCCCAAGCGCAAACGGGCACAGGACGCAGTACGGGAGAGTGAGGAGCGTTATCGCTTTCTCTTTGAGAATGCCAATGACGCGATCGCGACCTTCACCCTGGACGGGATGATCACCAGTATGAATCGGGGAGCGGAGCTGATGCTGGGCTGGTCCCGGGAGGAGCTTATCGGGCAGCATGTCCGTAAGGTCGCCACCCCAGCCTCCGTTGCCCTGGCGGACGAGCGCGCCCGTCGCTTTCTGGCCGGCGAGAAACCGCCCTCCTCGACGTTTGAGGCAGAGCTGGTGTGCAAAGATGGCCGCGTGGTGCCCATCGAGGCCCGCACCCGTGCTATCCGCGACAAAGAGGGGAAACCGATAGGCTTCCAGGGGGTTTATCGTGACATTTCTGCCCGTAAAGCCCTGGAGCGGCAGCGGGCTGAGTTTCTCTCCATACTGACCCACGACGTTAAAAGCCCCCTAGCAGTGATCCTAGGGTACACCGAGGTGTTGCTGGAGAAAGTAAGGGAGCGCGGCTCGGCATTGGCAGAGGAAGAAGACGTCCTTGAGAAGCTCAGAAGCAGCGTCCTGACGATTGACTCCTTGATCACCAACTACCTAGACCTCTCCCGCATTGAGGCCGGGCAGTTGCCCCTGGCCATGATGCCCCTGACAATCAATCACATTCTGCGCCGGGTGGGGCTGCGGTACAAAGCTGAGGCCCGGTATCGACGTATTAGCCTAGAGGTCCATCTGCAGCAGGAGTTGCCCGTGATTGCAGGAGATCCTCTGGCGTTAGAGCGGACCTTTGCCAACCTGATGGACAACGCGCTGAGGTTCACTCCAGAGCTGGGGCGGGTCAAGGTCAGCTCCGCATGGCGCAACAGTGAGGTGGTGGTGGCGGTAGCAGACACCGGGCCAGGAATCGCGCCCGAGGAGATCCTGGGTCTTTTTGAGAAATATCAGCGAGCCGCTGCCGGCCAGCACCGCAAAGGAAGCGGGTTGGGACTGTTTATTGTTAAAGCCCTGGTGGAGGCCCACCGGGGCCGGGTGGAGGTAGAGAGCACGCCGAATAGTGGGAGCTGTTTTTCGGTGTTCCTCCCTATTGTTCCTGTTAGCCAGACCGGAGAGAGAAGGACAGATTGAACCTGCCTTGATCTCTATCAGGTTCCTCTTTATCGCACCGCCGTGCCCTCCCGCCCGCGCAGGAGTGATAATCCGAACGCTACCAGACACACCGTTGCTGACACGAGGAAGACATCCTGAAACGCAGGAATGAAGCTCTGCGGGTCACGCCCCTCTGGAAGTTGCAAACGGCCGGCGTATACAGCTCTGCGGCTGCTGAACAGCATGCTGGCGCCGGTCACGCCCAGAACCACTCCCAGGGTCCGCATCATCTGGCTCATACCGCCGGCCACGCCCTGCTGGGCGCGCGGGATTGCGCCCATAACAAAGCTCAGGTTCGGCACTTGAAAGACCCCGAGCCCCAGACCGACAAGGCCAAGGGCGAGGGCCACGGATACGTAGCCTGATCCAGCGTCCAGCCGGCTGATGGACCACAACCCCAGCGCCTCCAGTCCTAGACCCAGGGTGCTGAGGAGGCTGGTACCGAGGCGGTCAGATAGCCTGCCAGCTAGGGGAGCGGCCAGTGCCGTCGCCAGCGGGCAGGGTAACAGTAACAGCCCGCCGGCGGCGGTCGGGTAGCCCAGGGTATTCACAATATAGTATGGCACCAGTAGCCAGATGGCGAACATGGCACAGTTGGCCAGCAGGTTGAGTAGGTTGGCAAGGGTAAAGGCCGGACGGCGGAAGAGGCCGAGATCCACTACCGGTGCGCTGACTCGGGCTTCAGTAACGAGGAACCCAGCGAAGCACCCGCTCGCTGCCAGCACCAGCGAGATCACCACAGGGGAAGTCCACCCCAGGTCGCGGCCGCGACTGACCGCTAGCAGGAAACCGGCCACACTGCCGGCCAGGGTGAGGGCGCCCAGGAGGTCAAAACGTTGGTCGGGGTGGTGTTCGTGGACGAGGCGCGGCTGACCGGCCGCCAGTAGCGTCAGCAGTAGAGCCGGCAGCACGCGGAACAGGTAAACGGCGCGCCAGCCGAACCCATCGACCAGCACACCGCCGAGCGGCGGTCCCAGGGCGAAGCCGACGGCGGCACTCATCTGAAAAATCCCCAGCGCCCGGCCGCGCGCTTCTGAGGGGACGGCCAGAGTCACCAGGGCCGGTGCAGCGGCAAACACCAGGGCGGCGGCAACTCCCTGGAGCGCCCGGGCCGCGAGTAACCAGGCAAAAGTTGGTGCCAGGCCGCACAGGAGAAAAGCGAGGGCGCTGCCGGCCAGACCCCAGGTTAACACCCGGCCGTGACCCCACACGTCGGCCAGCCGCCCGCACCCCAGCAACAGGCTCGCGTACGTCAACACGTAGCTCACCACCACCCATTGGATCAGGGTAACATCAAGGGCAAAAGCTGCGGTAATGGCGGGAAAGGCAATGTTGACGGCTGAATCCAGCGACCCCAGGAGCGCGCTCAGGCCGGCCAACACCACGGCCAACCGAGAAGACAGGAGGCGAGGAGGCGTTGTGTGGGGCGGCTCCACCTTGACAATCTATGTACGCGTGTCAGAAATGATGCATCTAACCAGGAACTCTCTCCACCTGTCAATCTGACTCGCCCACCAAGGAGCATTCAATTCTATGGCCCAAGCACAGTCGCTACGCGTACTCTTGGCACAAGACCGTCTCTTCATGGCTGCGGGCGCCTATGATGTGATCTCCGCCCGGCTGGTCGAGGAGGCCGGCTTTCCGCTCGTCTATTACTCCGGTGGAGTCTCGGCCGGCGCGCTCGGCTATCCAGACTTTGGCCTGCGTACGCTGACCGAGATGGTCATGCAGCTCGAAGGCGTGTGTCGTGCCGTCAACATGCCGGTCATTGCCGACGCCGAGGCTGGCTTTGGCTCCGTGCTGAACGTGGCGCGCCTCGTGCAAGAGTACGAGCGCATAGGCGTGGCCAGCCTGCACATCGAAGACCAGGACCTGCCACGACGCTGCGGTCATCTGGGCGGCAAGTTGCTGATCCCAGCCAGGGACCATGCTGCCAAGATCCACGCCGCGGTCGAGAACCGCACCAACCCCGACACGGTGATTATTGCCCGTACCGATGCCATCGCTGTGAATGGGATCGATGACGCCATTGCCCGGGCCGAGGTGTACCTCGAGGCTGGAGCTGATATGCTGTTTTTTGAAGCGTTCGAATCGGTGAAGCAGATGGAGAAAGTCTGTGGCCGCTTTGCCAAGGTGCCGCTGCTGATCAACCTGGTCGAAGGGGGCAAGACTCCCTTCCTGCCGGCCCGTGATCTACAGGAGTTGGGGTTTCGCGTCGTCATCTATCCGGTGACCGGGGTCCTGGCTGCGGCCTACCAGATGAAGAAAGCGCTGAAAACTCTCCGTGATACTGGGACCACACAGGGGGTGTGGCACGAGATGCTGCCGTTCAATGAAGTGTTTAATGGCCTCCTGGGTTGGGATCAGGCCCTGTCATTCATTGACCACTACAGCGCGAAAAAATAAAGAAACACTTGGTAAGCAGGATGGATATCACAAAAGAGATCTTTGTCTCCTTACCCGTGCCTGAGCAGGGTGCGCGGCTGGCGCGCGTTGACGCCAAAACCCGCCGGGAGCTGATCCTCTCGGCGCGTAACAGCGTGGAGCTGACCCGGGCGCTGTCTGTGGAAATGCTCTTCTATACCCTCAAGGAGATCGGTCTTGCCGATACGGTGGATCTGCTGGCGCTGGCTGCCCCCCAGCAGGTGCGCGACATGATCGACCTGGACTGCTGGCGCCAGGACCATCTTGATGCTCGGCGGGTGCTGACCTGGCTGATGCTCTTGGACGAGGCCGGCAGTGGGAAACTCGCTGAGTGGCTGTTGCACGCAGACCTGGAACTCCTGGTCTTGTTGGTGAAGCGCCACCTGGAGGTCGTACGTAAAGCCGAGGTGGAGGACGACCCGGACTTCGACGCGGCCCGCTATTTCACCCTGGACGATCAGTATCTGCTCCGCTTCTCCAGAGAGGAGCAGCCTATCCTCCATCTGCTCTTGGAGCAACTGCGCGTGCTCGACTACGACTGCTACAAGACTGTCCTGGAGCAGAGTCTCCTTGACCTGGACAGCACGCTCGAAGAAGACGCGTTACGCTGGCGCAATGCCCGCCTAGCTGACCGTGGGTACCCGAGCTACGAGGAAGCCTGGGAGGTATTCCGCTTTGTCGCGCCGGAGTCGTTACCCCTGGATCGGTACCGTCGCCCTGAGCTGCGGCCGTTGCGGTTTCCCGGGGACGAAGCCCCGAGTCCCCCGGATCATGCCCTGACGCTGCTCGACGTGCCGGATTCTGTTCTCTTGCGGGCGCTGGCGGCCCTACCGCGCGAGGATCTCGAACAGATCGGACAGGAGTTGGCCTACCTGACCAATCAAATAGTGGTCGCTGAGGCGTGCGATCCTGGTGAGCTGGCTGAGGTGCGGCGCTGTGTGGAGCTGGCGCACGACTACCTAAATATCGGGCTGGCCTACCTGGCCCAGGGCAAGGAGTCGGAAGCTGCCCGACTGCTGCATGAGAGCATGCTGCGTCCCTTCTTCCAGGTTGGGGCGAGCCTGACCCTACGTCTACAACAGCGGGCGAAACAGCTCGATGCCGCCTTGCAGGTGGACGGGATACCAGGGTGGGAGTCTTACCTTGACTCTCCCTTCCGCGAAACCTGTGCCGGTGTGCAGCGTCCGCTGCCGCTCTTCTTTCGCGGTCTCGAGACGCCCGGGGAGATTCTCTATCGGCGCTTTCGGGATCTCGTTGATGTCAGGCAGGTGGAAGCTGTCCTGGCGCAGGTCCCCCTCTGGTTTGCGGTGATACGGCGCTGGGAATTGCTGCCTGAGGGGCGCGCGCCTGAAGGGATGACTCTGGGGGTGCTGTGGAACACCGCCTTTGCCCGCTGGGTGATTGAAGGGAAGGTTGAGGTGCAAGCGCTGAGCCGAGCCGAACTGAGAGTTCTGCAAGAGCAGTTACGAGGAGCCCGGCTGGAGCAAGAAAACAGGGCGTTTCTGGCACTGGCTTCGGCCCATCTCCGATTGACGGCGGCAGAGGTTGAAGCGCTGCGGGTGCTGGCTACGCATGCCCAAGAGCGGCTCCAAGAAGCACTCAGTGTTGAGGCCGCAAGCGCTGATCTCAGGTTCGTTGGAGGGCTGTTGGTAACAGCGTAGGGGCGAGGTGGTGTCCAGTGGTCACAACTTATAGCAATTTTCACTCTGTGCTATGCTTAAGGTTCCCTCTCCCGCTTGCGGGAGAGGGTCAGGGTGAGGGTTGTCCAATCGTGGCACTGCCGAGCGCTCCCTCACCCTAGCCCCCTCCCAGAGGGAGAGGGAATCTCTGCGCGTAACTTTTCGAGCGCTCCCGTTGCTGCTTTACTGAGCCCCACATCGTCCGACAGCGCTGCTCTCGTTAACACTTCAAGCACCGTAGGCGCGGCATCGCCAAGCTGACCGAGCGTGACCGCGGTAGAGCGGCGCACGCCCGGGTCAGGGTCAGCCTCCAACAGCCGGAGTAGGGCCTTGCGCGCTTCTGGACTAGTCAGCTTGAGCTTGCCCAGACACGAAAGCCCGGCCAACCGGACACCGGGGTCAGGATCGCTGAGGCTGGTCAGATACACTGCTTGTGCGTCCGGGCTGGTCTGAGCGAGGTCGCGCAGGCAGTAGAGGGCCATGCGTCGCTGCACGGCGTTGCCCGCGCCAGCCAGACGCCGCAGCTCCTCGATGACAGGCGGGTGATGCGCCGCTAGGCGCAGGACGGCGGTCGCTGCGGCCCAGCGCAAGTCACTCTCGTCATGCCCCAGGTTCTCGATCAACACCGGCAAAGGGGAGGGTTCGGGCAGGTCGAGCTGTGCGAGGGTGAACGCGGCAGTCCAGCGCACGCGCGGATCTGGATCGGCGAGCTTCTTGGTCAGGGCCATGACGAGCTCGGGATGCGTCCGAGAAAAGCGCACCAACTGTGTGGCTGCCCCGCGCTGCACGGCTTTGCGGCTGTGTCCCAGACAGAGCAGCAGCCCGCGGCAGACCTCTGGCGGGAGGGAGAGGTAGTCGCTCTGCGCCTCCAGCGCGGCCAGCCCAGCCAGACGGGTAGGGGCGTCATCCGAGAAGAGCTGAGTGGCAATGTGGGTCAAGTCCATAAATCACATTTTCTCCCTCTCCCGCTCTGCGGGAGAGGGTCGGGGTGAGGGCCTGCCTGGCTGTGATGTTCCGGTACGCCCTTCACCCTGTCCCTCTCTAGTGGCGCAGCCAGATGCCCTCCGGTCCGTGCCTTTCTGCTTTCAAGAGTGTCTCGACCACCGTTTGCAACGGGCCGATGCCCAGCAAATAGTGCTGGGGCTGCAGGAACGTCTGATCCACGACCCGCCACAGCGCGTCTCGCTCCAGCGGGCAGCCGCGTAATCCTTGCTCCAGGGCGCGAATCGCCGCAGGGTTGGCGATCAGGTCTCCGCTGAACTGTACTTCTGCAAACGTCTTTTCAGAGGTGAGAGCGAAACGAACTTGCAACACGCCGAGCTGCGTCATGGTTGTAGCGGCAAAGGGCAGGTCAAGCCGGAGCTGCTGACTCTGTAGCCATTCACCGGATGGGTGGCGCTCTGCAAGGCCAGAGATCGTTTCCTGTTCCGCACTACTCAAGTCCTGATCAGCAAGCTCGAGCGCAGGCTGCTGGGCGAACCCATGCCGCAGCATCCCAGCTACTTGAGCCAGAGTGAATGTCTTCCCTGTCACGCGCTCGAGGCTGGTCACCTGCTCGGGGGTGAAGAACTGGCAGGGAATAATGCCCTGCGGGTCAGCCCGGTCGAGCAGCGAGGGAAGGAGACTGAAGTCGCGGCTCACTGCCAGACCGCCCTCGCACAGCAAGGCACCGTTGTCCTCGCTGGTAAAAGAGATCCAGCCCAGAGGTTGCTGCCGGACGGTGAGCAGGTCCCGCCCGGGATAGAACACGTCGAGGCCCCCAGCCTTAAGGCCCTGCAGGACTCCGCGCACGTAGCGGTTGAGCACCTGAAACGGCGCCAAATTGTAGGGGTCGTCAGAGAAGAAGGCTGAACGGTGAGGCAAAACCAGCGAGAATTGCATGAACCCCTGGCCGGCGGGCACGACCCGCCCACCACTCAGGCGGCGCGTCACGGTTCCCTGGTCGGCCTCAGGCAGCCTGCCCCCCTCGTGGTAGCGACCGAGCAGGATCACATCGCCTAGGAAGGAATAGACCCGCAGCACTGATGTACCGATTGCCTGAACGGTCTGGAGAAAAAACCGATCGGTCGCCAAGCTGAGGGCTGGGGTCAGGCCCTCCTGATAGAGAAAGCGGACGTGCATTGCTTAAAGATACGGCAGCAGGAGTAGTGCGGCAATGGTCGCGCGGATGTTGATGAGCTCCTGGGGCGAGCCCCAGGTTGCTGTCGGGTCAAGCAGATGATACTGACTGGGTCAGCGAATTGACCAAAATAGTCAAAATAGGTTGGCTGGAAGGGACTTCCATGAAGATGGTAACAGTATCAAAGCTCAAAGCCTCTCTTAGTGAATACTTGAGACAGGTCAAGGCAGGGGAAGAAGTGTTAGTGACCGAGCGTGGGCGACCCGTTGCCAAGCTCACCCCTGCTGTTGGTGCTGACACCTTGCCTGAGCACCTGGTTGAAATGGAAAAACAGGGACTGATTAAGCGTGGATCCGGGAAGTTGCCAAAAGGCTTCTGGGAGCTGCCTCGCCCCAAGGACCCAAAGGGGTTAGTGGTCAAAGCTGTTTTGCAGGAAAGGAAGGCAGGGTGGTGAAGTTCTGGGATACCTCGTCGCTCGTTCCCTTGTGCGTGCACGAGCCGGGTTCTGCAACCGTCAAGACAATTCTTGTTAAAGATCCGTCTATCGTAGTCTGGTGGGCAACGCGGACCGAATGCATCTCGGCCCTCATGCGGCAGGTCCGTGAAGGGGGTTTGAGCGTGGGAGGTGAACGGCAAGCCCGCGAGGTGCTAGGCACACTCGCCCACGCCTGGATCGAGGTCCAGCCAAGTGCAACGTTACGTGGAACGGCGGA
>WNGG01010241.1_pt1 | contig 21567 bp, 18 predicted proteins | sample 5400661 | NCBI WGS metagenome assembly WNGG01 (sample SAMN13153372, study PRJNA577476) | soil metagenome | isolation source: 100 cm soil or saprolite under Garry oak tree replicate 1 | place: USA:California | collected 2016-06-15
GGCACATGCCGGGCCAGTCTTTGTCGCTCAAGATGCCCAAGACCAAGGTAAATCCAACTTCAGGAAAATATTGTTTGAGGGCGGCGGCGAGGCTCTCCGCGCCGGCAACGTTGTGAGCGCCGTCGAGCAGGACCCTCTGGCCCGATGGTCTGGTGACCAGTTGCAGGCGCCCCGGCCATTGGCAGCGGCAAAGACCGGTGCGGATCGCCTCATCGTCCACAGCGATCTGCGACGCCAGCGCGCGCACCGTGGCAACCGCCACCGCCGCGTTCCATCTTTGGTGCTGGCCCAGCAGCGGTAGTTGGATGCCGTCCAGAAGCCGGAGGTCAGAGGTCGGAGGCCGGAGATCTGACCTGTGCCCCCCGACCTCTGACCTCCGACCTCTGCCCTCTGAGCTGGTCACGATTCCGAGCGGCGCATTTTTTTCGCGCGCGGTCTCCTCAATCACCTTGAGCGCTTCCGGCGCCTCTGCGGCCGTGACGACGGGAACTTCTGGTTTGATGATGCCAGCTTTCTCCGAAGCGATGGTTTCCAAAGTCTCGCCCAGCCATTTCTGGTGATCATATTGAACGTTGGTGATGACACTGGCCAGCGGCGTGACGATGTTCGTCGCATCCAGCCGTCCGCCCAGCCCGGTCTCCCAGATCACCAGGTCGCATTTTTGCGTGGCGAAATGACGCAACGCCATCACGGTCACGACTTCAAAAAAAGTCGGATGCTGCTCCGCCGGAAATTCTTTGAGCAGCGGCTGCATTTCAACCACCAACCGAACGACTTCCGTCTCGCTGATGGTCTGGCGGTTGACTTGAATCCGCTCGCCGAATGCTACCAGATGGGGCGAGGTGAACAGGCCCACGCGCAGGCCGGCCGCCCGATAAATGCTCTCGATCATCGCGCAGGTCGAGCCTTTGCCATTGGTTCCGGCGACGTGAATGAAGCGGAGGCGGCGGTGCGGATTGCCCGACAGGGCCGCCAGCTTGAACGTGTTGTCCAGCCCAAACTTCGTGCCGAACCAGCGCAAGTCGTAGAGGAATTGGATGGCATCGGGATACGTCATTAGTTCGACAATCTCACGATAGCCTATTGTCGAATGCCGAAGGTTTGAGAGTAAACAAAAATGTGCAAATGGATCCCTGCTAGTGGACCTTGCTTTGCGTGAGCAAATGGAGCTTCAGGGCGCAGGATGGAAGATGGAAGATGGAAGATGCAAATCCTATATCCCATATCCCATATCCCAAGCTCGGTCATGGTGCGTCACAAGGGCCTCTGGTGCAGGCGCTGGTGGGCCGCCGCGATGAAGCCTTTGAACAACGGGTGCGGCTGGTGCGGTTTGCTGTGAAATTCCGGGTGAAACTGGCTGGCGATGAAGAATGGATGCTTGGGTAGCTCGATGATCTCCACCAGCTTGCCGTCCGGAGTGAACCCGCTGAAAGCGTAATCGGCTTTCTCAAACTGGTCGCGATAGGCGTTGTTGAATTCGTAGCGATGACGGTGGCGCTCATTGACCACGAACGCGCCGTAAAGCCGGGCCGTCTTCGTACCCATGACCAGTTGGCACGGCTGCGCCCCGAGCCGCATGGTGCCGCCTTTCTTGGCCACCTTCGTTTGCTCGTCCAGCATCGCAATGACCGGGTGCGGCGTGTTCGGGTCGAACTCGGTCGAGTGGGCCCCGGCCAGCTTCAGGACGTTCCGCGCGAATTCGATCGTGGCGATTTGCATCCCCAGGCACAGGCCCAGGTAAGGCACGTTGTTTTCCCGGGCGTAGCGCGCCGCCTGAATTTTGCCTTCGATGCCGCGTTCGCCGAAGCCGCCCGGCACCAGAATGCCGCCCAGGCCGCCCAACAGTTTGTCCGCGCCTTCCCGCTCGATTTCTTCGGCGTCCACCTTTTGGATATCCACGCCACAATCGTTGGCGACGCCGCCGTGCATGATGGCCTCGTAAACCGATTTGTAGGCGTCCTGCAATTCGATGTATTTGCCGACCACGCCGATGCGCACGCGGTGCTGTGGGGCGATGAGTTTGCGGATGATTTCCTGCCAATGCGACATGTCGGGCAGCGGCGTATCCAGGCACAGCAACCGACAGATCAAGTCATCCATGCGCTCGCGCTGGAGCATCAGCGGCACCTCGTAGATGCTGTGGTCCACGTCCTTTTCTTCAATCACCGCCTCGTATGGCACGTTGCAAAAGAGAGAAATTTTCTGGCGGAGCTCTTTGTCCAGCGGCTTTTCACAGCGGCACACCAGGATATGCGGCGCGATGCCGATTTCCCGCAGCTTCGCCACGGATTGCTGCGTTGGCTTTGTCTTGAGTTCGCCCGCCGCTTTGATGAATGGGACGTAGGTGACGTGGACAAAAATCGCATCGTTGCGGCCGACCTCCAGCGCGAATTCGCGGATGGCCTCCAGGAACGGCAGGCCCTCGATGTCGCCGGTGGTGCCGCCGATCTCGGTGAGGATCACGTCGGCCTTGCTCCGCTCGGCCAGCAGGTGAATGCGCAGTTTGATCTCGTCGGTGACGTGCGGTATGACTTGCACGGTCTTGCCGAGGTATTTGCCTTCGCGCTCATTATTGAGCACCGTCTGATAGACTTGGCCGCTGGTCAAATTGTTGAGCCGAGTCAGCTTACAGTTGGTGAAGCGCTCGTAGTGGCCGAGGTCAAGATCGGTTTCTGCGCCGTCGTCGAGCACATACACCTCGCCATGTTGGTAAGGGTTCATGGTGCCGGGATCCACGTTCAGGTAGGGGTCGAATTTCTGCAACGCCACCTTAAGGCCGCGGTTTTCCAAGAGGGTTCCCAGCGAAGCTGCGGTCAGGCCCTTGCCCAGCGAACTGACTACGCCGCCGGTCACAAAGATATACTTCATAGAATGGTTGATAGTTGTTTGAGTTGCTGGTTGATAGTGAAACGCGCCACTTCTACGGTTGTTACGGCAAACCAACAACCCATCTCGCTATCAACTTTCTCCGAGCAACCGTTCGACCCGCTCCACGTCAGCCGGCACGTCCACGCCCACACTGTCGTAACCCACTTTCACGACGGCAATTTGAATGCCATTCTCCAGCGCGCGCAATTGTTCGAGCTTCTCGGCGGATTCCAGCGGCGAAACTGGAAACTTTACCAGGCGCAACAACGTTTCCCGCCGATAACCGTAAATGCCCAGGTGCTTCAAAAACGGAAACGCCGCCAACTGTTCGCTCACCGAACCACTGGCGGCGTCGCGCAGATACGGTATCGCGCGCCGGGAAAAGTATAGCGCCCGGCCCGCCGAGTTGACAATCACTTTCACGACGTTTGGATCGTCCAGTTCAACCGGGTCCTTAATTGGCGAGGCGGCGGTGCACATCTCCTCAGTGGCCAGCGCCCCTGCGACGAAGTCGATTACATTCGGATCCATCAGAGGCTCGTCGCCTTGAATATTCACGACTGCATCACACTCGCAGCGGGCCGTCACCTCGGCAATGCGGTCGGTGCCGCTTGGATGTTGCGCCATGGTCATCTCAACCCGGCAGAGTTTCCGCGCCGCCTGACCAATGCGTTCGTCGTCAGTGGCGACAACGACTTCGGCGAGTGACTTGGCTCGCTGGCAGCGTTGGATCACGTGCTGGATGAGCGGTTTGCCAGCGATGAGCGCCAGGGGTTTGCCCGGGAAACGGTTAGAGGCGTAACGGGCGGGAATGATGCCGAGCACACGGCGAACCGGCCCAGACAAGACCGGGCGCGGCGCTGATGGGCTGCCGGCGTGTGCCAACCCCGCAAGGATGATCTGCTCGGGGTTCACTCGGGCGGAGGCGGTTTCGTGATACAATGAGAGTATTCCGGCTCATCGTCGCTATATGCGCGGGCGAGCGACTGCCGGCTTGGTTCAAACCACTCCGCCTTTTGTTCGTCCGGGGTTTTGTCCCACCTGGGAACAACGATCACTGCCAACTTTGCGTCCGGTTCAAGCTGGTAAGGCTCATCGAAACAGATCTGCTCGCCGTCGTAATGGGTTTTGAGGGTGATGGGTTTCATGGCTTTCATTCCATACCTTAGTTCCCGCCAAGGAGCAAGCCGGCGGGCCCAGCAATTCTCATCATGGCCGCTTCGATCCGCGCCGGGCAGTCTGGGGACTTACGGCTTCCTTACGCCTCCTTACGGGTTACCTTACGGGTTGGAACTCAAAAACAACCCACGTTTATGCACCTCCTTCTCCTTACGGGTTTACGCCTCCAACACCCCCCAAGAGGCTGCCGCATAAATGCGGCGTTCCCAAACTTGCCGGAACGCCGCATTTATGCGGCAGCGCCCCCAAAATGAGAATTGCTGCGGCGGGCCAGCCGGCAAATTGGCCCATCAAACTGGAGGTAACAACCCTCAATCTGGAGGTCTTCGGAAGACCGCGCTCAAAAACCAAGCCAAGACCGATTCTTGCGAACTGTCAGCGCCTTGTTCATTATCAGTTTATGCAACCACAATCGCTCTGTTTTCGCAGCAGGTTCGCCCCAATGTTCAGCGGCGTCCTGGTCTGTTTGCTGGTGTGGGCCCCTTCCGCAACCGCCGCCCAGAAGCACTCGGCCTCGGAACGCAAACTCCTCTATGTTGCCGCCCCTGGCATTCGCGATTACTTGGAGTACGGCGGCCACGCAATCCTCGTCTTCGACATCAATCAAGGCCATAAATTGGTCAAGCGTCTTGCGTCGGCCGGCGTGGATGAGCAGGGCCATCCGCTCAACGTCAAGGGCATCTGCGCCAATGCCAAAACCCAGCGGCTCTACTTGACCACGACCCGCAGCCTGATGTGTTTCGATCTGGTCTCCGGGAAGTTGCTCTGGGAAAAATCATACGAAGGCGGATGCGACCGTCTGGCCCTCTCCCCCGATGGCCAGGTCATTTACTTGCCGTCGCTTGAAAAAGAACACTGGCACGTGGTGGACGCGCGCACCGGGGAGGTGATTAAGAAGATCCTTACCTACTCCGGCGCGCACAATACCATCATAGGTCCGGACGGGAGGTTTGCCTACCTTGCCGGACTCAAATCGCCGATGCTGCGTGTTACCGATACCCGAACGCACGAAGTGGTTCGAGAGATCGGGCCGTTCGGCAATGTGATCCGGCCATTTACGGTGAATGGCAGCCAGACCCTCTGTTATGTAAATGTCAACGAGTTGCTGGGCTTTGAGATCGGCGATTTGAAAACCGGCAAGGTCCTGCATCGCGTCGAAGTCCGTGGCTTCGAGAAAGGCGAAACCAAACGTCACGGCTGTCCCAGCCACGGCATCGGCCTGACGCCTGACGAGAAGGAGCTCTGGCTCACCGACGCGGCCAACAGCCGCCTGCACATCTTCGACAACACCCTGATGCCCCCCAGGCAGGTCGCCAGCGTCGCGCTGCGCGACCAACCGGGCTGGATCACCTTCAGCCTTGATGGCCTTTACGCCTACCCGTCCTCCGGCGACGTCATTGAAGTCAAATCGCGAAAGATCGTCGCCGAGTTGACCGACGAAAAGGGCAGCCCGGTCCAGAGCGAGAAATTGCTGGAGATTGATTTCGCCGATGAGGTTCCGGTGCGCGCCGGCAACCAGTTTGGATTGGGCGGGGTGACGGAGCGATGAAGGGCAATCAGGCTGCAGGCGCCAGAATTTATTCGCGCCTGCGAGATCCTTCTCGCATATTCTGCGCCGATGAAGTCAATGACCGGTTATGGGCGCGGGGACTGCTCCCAGGACGGCTTTAAGATTACCGTTGAACTCAACTCGGTCAACCGCAAGCAGATCGAGATCTCCGTGAACCTGCCGCGGGAGATGGAGATGCTTGAGGCCCAGATTCGCGACTTAATTAATCGCGGTGTCGCCCGCGGACGACTCACGGTGCGGGTGGCCTTGCACGCGGGCCAGAGCAGGCTCTCGGCGCGGATGCATCTGAACGTCCCGCTGGCCAAAGCTTACGCCCTCGAGCTCAATCGCCTCTCCCGGCAGCTCAGGCTGCCTGGGCCGGTCACCCTGGATCACCTCTCGCGCGCGCCGGGTGTGTTCCAGACCGACGAACAAATTGCCGAGGAAGAGGATTTCTGGCCGGCCGTCAAAAAGGCCCTGAAAAAGGCCCTGTCCGGCATGGTGAAGATGCGGGAGCGGGAAGGAGCGCACCTGGGGCAGGATTTGGCCAAGCGGATTAGGGCCATGCGCAAATCGGTCAGCCAAATTCAGAAGCACGCGCCGAAAGTGGCGCAACACTATCGCCAGCAACTGGTTGAACGCATCAAAAGCGCCAACCTGGAAGCGCCGGGCATGGAGGATGATCGTCTGCGCAAAGAGGTCGTCTATTTCGCCGACCGCTCGGACATCTCCGAAGAATTGACGCGGCTGCAAAGCCATTTCCAGCAATTCGACGATTGCCGCAAATCCAATGAGCCGGTCGGCCGGATGTTGGACTTTCTGGCGCAGGAGATGAATCGCGAGGTCAACACCATCGGCTCAAAGGCCAATAACAGCCTGATCTCGCGCGAGGTGGTCACGCTCAAAGCCGAGTTGGAAAAATTCCGCGAACAAGCGCAGAATGTCGAATGATGAACTCTCAGGACCAAGAGCGAACGATGAGTGTCGAGCGCCGTGAGTCGAGAGGCGAGAGCCAAGCCAAAATGTTGCCCAACCTCAGCCCGTTATTGGTGCTCATTTCTGCCCCGTCCGGCGGAGGCAAAACCACGCTATGCCAGCAATTGCTGGCGGCGCGGCCGCAGATGACGCGCGCGGTGACCTGCACCACCCGCGCGCCGCGCGAGGGCGAACGCGACGGCACCGACTACTACTTTCTGGACGCCGCGTCATTCCTCAAACGGGTGCAGGCGGGAAACTTCCTCGAACACGCCACCGTCTATGGGAACAGCTACGGCACCTTGAAAGCTGAGGTGTTGGGCAAGCTGCGGCAAGGCACAGACCTGTTGCTCACCGTTGATGTCCAGGGCGCAGCAACTATCCGCGAGCGGGCGCAGGAGGACGCTGAATTGAAACGCGCGTTGGTCTCGGTTTTTCTGACCCCGGTATCCCTCGGCGTCTTGGAAGAACGCCTCAACAAGCGTGGCGCCGATTCCCCGGCTGCCATCCAAAAACGTTTGAGCGTCGCGCGCCAGGAAATCGCACAGTGGAAAAATTTTGATTACCTGTTGCTGAGCACAAGCATCAAAGAAGATTTGCGCCGGATGCTTGCGATTATCGAAGCGGAAAAGATGCGGACCCTGCGAGTCCAAGCGCCTGAATCTTGATGTGGGTTACACAGTTACAAGAGTCTCATGGTTACCTGGGTTGTAAGGCGACCAGGCCTGAACCAGCCCTTTGCGACTATGTAACATTGCAACTGACGTAACTTGGTTGCTGAGCCAGCGGCAGAGCATGAGCATGAACATTGTGTTGGGTGTAACGGGCTCGATCGCGGCCTACAAAGCCGCAGACCTCACCAGCCAACTCGCCAAGCAGGGTTGTGACGTGCAAGTCGTCCTGACCACCGATGCCCTCCGGTTCATCACCGCGCTGCCCTTCAAAACTCTATCGCGCCATCCGGTCGTCACTGATTTGTACGATGAAGAGGAAGGCTGGAAACCCACGCACATCAAGCTGGCGGACGAAGCAGAACTACTACTTATTGCGCCGGCCACAGCCAATATCATTGCCAAGCTGGCGCACGGCATCGCTGACGATGCGTTGACCTGCATTGCGCTTGCTCTGAACCCCAAGGCCAAGCTTCTCCTGGCGCCGGCTATGAACGGCAAAATGTGGCTGCACGCGGCCACGCGCCAGAACGTCGAGACACTCAAGGCGCGTGGGGCGGAATTTATCGGCCCTGAGGAAGGCATGCTCTCGTGTGGTTACGAAGGCCTGGGCCGGTTATGGCCGGTAGAGAAAGTTGCCCAACGCGCATTGGAGTTGCTGGCTTAGGGCCCTTCTGGACAGTTAGTTATGCTTCCCCTCCTGGCCGTCGTAATCGCTCTTTTGCTCGTTTTCGATTACCCTTACTAGGGCGACGAGAACGAAGCAATAGGGCCATCTTTTCAGTTTATGAACTTTGGGGCATGGCAAGGGTTTAAGAAATACCGCTTCGGCGGGTTGCCAGGGACCTTCGCGCATTTCCTTGACCGTGTGATCGCGGCGCTCAAAATCCCAGCCCCCGACACTCCGGAACTGGTCCACCGCATCCAAATCATGGAGCGGCGCATCATCCTGCCTGTCAAAGCAGCCGGCATTGCGATGCTCCTCTACTCGTTTTATTTCACCCCGTGGATTGGCCAAGTCTCCAGCGCGCTGGATGTGGAGGTGGAAGCCACGCAATACTTTTTTGGGGTTTACATCGGCGTCAATGTCGTTGTGGCCGCCTTTTTGCTGGCTATGCGCCGGCTGCCTGAGACGCTCGTCCAATGGATCGTTTTTGTTATCTGCCTGGTGGACGGCATTTTCGTATCGGCGCTCATGCTGGTGACTGGCGGCTATGACAGCATTCTGACCTGGCTCTTTCTGGGATTGATTGTGCGGAGCGCGGTCAGTGTTCCACGGGCCACGTCGCAAATCATGCTCAACCTGACCCTCTGCGCCTGTTACGTGCTGGCGGGCGTCATGGACATAGCGGTGGCGGAGAACCTGGATGAACCGTCGCGGCTGACCTTGAAGCTTCCCGGCCCGACTGACAATCCGGCGGAACCGCTGTTGCTGCGCCTGACATTGTTATTGCTGATGACGCTCTGCTGCTACGGTGTGCAAGTGTTGCTTGAACGGCAGCGCCGGGCCGAGGAGGAGGCCCGCGAGTTCGCCGTGCGCGAAGGCCAGTTGCGCGCCGCCGGACGACTGGCGGCCGAGTTTGCCCATCAGATTAAGAATCCGCTGGCCATTATCAACAACGCGGCGTTTTCGCTGCAACGCGCCTTGAAAGAAGGCAGAGCCGACGCGCCGGAGCAAATCCACATCATCCAGGAGGAAGTTGAGCGGTCGGATCGGATCATCACGCGCATCATGGGTTACGCGCAGTTGAGCGAGGGCCGCGTGGAAAAGCTCAGCGTGACCGACGAACTGGACCGGGCCATCGCGCAGGTCTTTCCACCGGCGGCCCATTACGGCGTGAAAATCCACAGGAATTACGGCGCCAGCCTGCCGCCGCTGCTCATGCAGCGCCGCCATGTGTCCGAAACGTTCCTCAACCTGCTGCAAAACGCTCGTGAAGCTCTCGATGGCCACGGCGGCAACGTCTTCGTTACCGCTCAGTGCCGCAGTGATTACTCCATCGAGGTTTCAATTCGTGACGACGGTCCCGGCATTCCCTCGGACAAACAGGAAAGAGTTTTCGAAGCCTACTACACGACCAAAGAGAAAGGCACCGGTCTGGGCCTGGCCACGGTCAAACATAACGTCGAGCTCTACGGCGGCGCCGTGCGGGTTGAATCTGAGCTTGGAAAAGGCGCCCGATTCATCCTATTATTCCCCGCCAAAACGCTGATTAAATTGGCAAACAGAATTGACCATGGCTGACGGAAAAAATGGAGTGTTCGAGTGTCGGAGTGATGGAGGGTTGCTATTGCCCTGCACTCCATCACTCCACCACTCCAGGTCCTCATGAGAGTCACGCTCCCACCTGTGCTCGTCGTGGACGACGAGAAGAACATGCGCCTGTCGCTCAAGACGATCCTGGCGGACGAGCAATATGCCGTGCGCGTGGTGGACTCGGCCGAAGAAGCCCTGCGTCTGCTGGCAAACGAAGAGTTCTTCATGGTCATCACCGACGCCCGCCTCGGCGGGATGAGCGGCTACGAGTTCCTGGCCAAAGCCCGTGCGCAATGGCCGGAGTTGCCCATCCTGATGATCACCGCCTATGCCACGCCCGAACTGGCCGTCCAGGCGATCAAGGCCGGCGCCATTGATTATCTGAGCAAGCCTTTTGCGCCTGAGGAACTGCTGCACGCGGTTGGCCGTTGCGCCGAGCGCTACCGTCTCTTGTGGGAAAACGCCAGCCTGCGCGCCCGGGCCGGCGAGACTTACTCCGTCGAGCAGATTGTGGGCGAATGCCCCAAAATGCGCGAACTGCGGCAACTCATTCGAACCGTCGCACCCACCGACGCCCGCGTGCTGATTCTGGGCGAAAGCGGCACCGGCAAGGAACTGGTAGCCGGCGCTCTCCACAACTTGAGCCAGCGCTCGCGGGCCGGTTACGTGCGCCTCAATTGCGCCGCCATCCCGGAAACCCTTCTGGAAAGCGAGTTGTTCGGACACGAGAAAGGCGCCTTTACCGGCGCGTTGAAGCAAAAGCCCGGACGCGTCGAAGAAGCCGATGGCGGCACCATCTTCCTGGATGAAATCGCCGACATGAGCCGGCCGCTGCAGGCCAAGTTGCTCCGCTTTTTGGAGGACGGCACCTTCACCCGCGTCGGCGGCACGCAGGAACTGCGGGTCAATGTCCGGCTCATCGCCGCAACCAATCGGGACATCATTCAAGCCATGGCTGCCGACCAGTTCCGGGAGGATTTATTTCATCGCCTCAACGTGGTGCAGTTGCAGTTGCCCCCGCTGCGCGAGCGGGGCCAGGACGTGCTGTTGCTCGCCGAACATTTCCTCAAGTCCTTCGGCCCCGCGATGAACCAGAGCACCAAAGCTATCTCCGGCGAAGCTCGACAAAAACTCACCGCCCACCATTGGCCCGGCAACGTGCGCGAACTGCGCAACGTCATCGAGCGCGCGCTGATCCTGGAAAACACCGACGAGATCCAATCCAACAGCCTGCCCGACTTCCAGATTGAAGGGCGCCTGCACAAAACTGCCACGCCCAGGCTGGCCGCAGCCGAGTCGCTCGGCGAGAGGATGGACAATTTTGAGCGGGAACTGATTTCCGGCATCCTCGAGCAAAACCACTACAACGTCGCCAAAGCCGCCGAGCAATTGAAAATCACCCGCCATGCGTTACGCTATCGGATGCGGCGATTGAACATTTCGGCCGGAACGGATGCGGAAGAAGAACCGGCGGCGCCAATTGGGAAGGAAAGTGCAGCGTGAGCACAATGGCGGCCGCATCTGGGAATCTTCCAGTCAATGACGCAATTGTCAGTTGGCAAAGCATGAGCGGCGCTACCCGCGATGTCCTCATTATCCTGGGCGCCGTGTTGGGCGTTACGCTGCTGGCCTTGGTTTGGGCGATTTTTCTGCGCCGGCAGACCCGTCGCCGGCACTCCCATCACCGGGCCCGGCATCATTCACCTGAGTCGGTGCAATCTCCTGCGTCTCCGACTGATGATGCCGCAACGCTGTCTCCCCTAAAGCGTCGCAAGCGACGCCGCCGCAGCCGCGACCGCCCCCTTAACCCGACGTTGGCCGAGACTGGCGGACTGCCGCCGGTTCGGACTCAAGGACCGCCTGAACCTTCCCCTTGAGCCATGGAACAAAGTCGAGCGATCACCCGAAACAGTGCTTCCAATCTGGCGCCGGCTTTCGTCCTGTTGCCCAAAGCCAAACGCGACGCGATGTCCGTCCTCTACGCGTTTTGCCGCGAAATCGACGACGTCGCCGACAACGAATCGGTGCCGGCCGAGCGCCGCCGGGAGCAGCTTGCTGCCTGGCGCGCCGACCTGCTCCGCGCCTGCGCGACGGAAACGCCGCATTTGGCCGTCCACCGCGAGTTGCAGCCAATCATCCGCCAATACCACCTGCCCTTCCAACATTTTGATGAACTGTTGCAGGGCGTAGAAATGGACCTGGACATCAAGCGCTATCAGAACTATGAGCAACTGGAACTTTATTGCTATCGCGTCGCCTCGGCTGTCGGCCTGCTCAGCATCGAAATTTTTGGCTACAACAATCCGGCTTGTCGCGATTACGCCATTTGCCTCGGCAAGGCCCTGCAACTAACCAATATCTTGCGCGACGTGCGCGCTGACGCCGAACGCGGCCGCATTTATTTGCCTCTGTCTGAATTGGCCCGCTTCAGGGTGGCGCCCGAAGAAATTTTGCGCTTGGAGTATTCCCCGCGTTTCTTTGAGTTGGCCGGCAGCGTCGCCCAGCGCGCCCGTCATTTTTATCGGCTGGCGCGCGAAACCCTGCCGGCAGCGGACCGTCGCTCCATGGTGGCGGCCGAATTGATGGGCTCGGTCTATTGGCGCCTCTTGCGCAAATTGGAGCGACGCCGATTCAACGTCCTCGGCGCCAAGCCGACGCGCTTAAACAAAGGCCAAAAAATTCTTCTCATTCTGCGCACCTGGTGCCGCTTCGCCGCCGGCGCAATGTCGCCAAACTATGGGACGTAGGCGGAATTGCGTGATGGTGTGGTGACCTGGTGGCGTGAGGGTGTGGTGAAGTCAATCTGCGCAACTCTTCAGGTAGCCGCCGGCGTCAGTCGGCGCATCTGTGCCTTAGGAGTCAGATCAGCGCCGACTGACGTCGGCGGCTACGGCATGGCGGGTCACTCCGTGCGGCTACTTGAACAGTTACCAATTTTCAATTTCCAATTTCTAATTTCCAATTCCCGCTGCCGGACTGCCGGGCGCCATGTCTGACCGTTGGCCACAGGCGGCTGGTCACTGCCAGCGGCGCCTCATCATCAACGCGGACGACTTCGGCCGCTCCTCCTCCATCAACCAGGCCGTCATCCACGCCCACCGCCAGGGCATCTTGACGTGCGCCAGCTTGATGGTCAACGAGCCGGCCTTCGAAGAAGCCGTGGCCCTGGCCCGCCAGCATCGGGCTTTGGGCGTTGGGCTGCACCTGACCTTGCTCTGCGGCCATTCTGCCCTGCCACCGGAAGCAATTCCCGGCCTGGTCAACGCTCAAGGCGAATTCAGCAACCACCCGGCGCGCGTTGGATGCCGATATTTTTTCGAGCGCAAACTCCGCGAACAACTGCGAGCGGAAATCCGCGCGCAGTTTGACAAGTTCCGGCGCTCCGGCCTGCCGCTGGATCACCTCAACGGACACCTGCACCTGCACCTGCATCCGACGGTGTTTGGCCTGTTGATGGAAGATGCAGCCCAGCTCGGCATCGAGCGCCTGCGCCTGACGTTCGATCCCTTTTGGCTGAACCTGCGCCTGGTTTCGGGCCGCTGGGGCTATCGCGCGCTCCACGCTGCCATTTATCACCTGCTTGCCGCGCGCGCCCGGCCCGCCCTGGTGGCACGCGGCATTCGGCACACTCGTGTGGTCTTTGGGCTCTTGCAGCACGCGCGAGTGGACGAAGCCTATATCACCCGGCTGCTGCCACAGTTGCCTGCCGGTGATTCTGAGCTTTACTCACATCCGTCGCTCGATGAATCTAGGAATGAATTTGACGCTCTCATCAGCCCTCGCGTGCGGGAGCAGATCGAAACACTCGGCATCAAACCGATTCGCTATCAGGACTTGTAACATGGCCAAGCTGCTTTTGATTCTCCTCATCGGATTGGGCTTCGAAGCCGCAGGTGTCGTCCTCCTCAAGAAAGGAATCTCCCAAATCGGCGAGGTCAGAAAAATCAGCGTCGCCGAAATTGTCCGAGTGGTCAAAGCCGGTGTCACCAATCCGGCGGTGGAAGCGGGGGTGTTCTTCGAGGCGCTTTTTTTCCTCTGCCTACTGATGCTGATGTCCAGAAGCGACATCAGCTTCTTGTGGCCGCTCACGGCGCTGAGTTTTGTAATGACGACTCTGGCCGCCCTGCTTTTTCTGGGCGAAAAGGTTTCCTCCCTTCGCTGGGCGGGAGTGGTGTTCATTGTGATCGGCGCAGCGTTGATCAGTTACAGCGAGCATTCCAAGCCCAAGCCACCGGCGGTCTCACTCTCAGCGCAACCCAAACCGTGACTAGCACCCGGCAAGGATGAGCATCCGACAACTCCTCCGGCTCGCCTACTTTGCCTTGATTTTCCCGCCGGTTCCGTTTCCAGCCGCCGCAGAGGATCTCACCAATTCGATCCGCGTGTTCCTGCAAAAGCGGGCCGAAGTTGAAAGGCCGGGCGGCATCGTTGTCGGTCTTGTGGACGAGCATGGCAGCAGCATTGTCAGTTGGGGCAAACTTGAGAACGGCACTGGTCGGCCAGTTGCCGGAGACACGCTGTTCTCGATCGGTTCCGTTACCAAGACGTTCACCGCGCTGTTATTGCAGGACATGATCGCGCGCGGCGAGATGAAGCTGCATGATCCAGTGGCAAAGTATCTGCCCCAGTCGGTAAAAATGCCGACCCGCAATGGCAAGGAAATCACCTTGCGCCAACTGCGCCATGATCCGGGGGCGCGATACCACTATTCGAATCTCGGAGCGTCGCTATTGGGGCATGTGATCGCGCTGAAGGCGGGCACGAATTACGAGTCTCTCGTGGTGGATCGGATTTGTCGGCCGTTAAGAATGAATGACACCCTGATTACGCTGACACCTGAACTGAAAGCCCGCTTCGTAGGGCCGGATGACAATCGCTCTCCGGTTTTTTACGCTCAAGGCGGGCTGCGCTCGACTGCGAATGACCTGCTGAAATACGTGTCGGCCATGTTGGGCCTGACCCGAACCAGTCTGACACCGCTCATCGAGAAAACGCATGAGGTTCACGATCAATCGGGTGCTCCCACCCAAAACCTCAGCTCGTGGTTCGTCGTTTCTGATCCGCAAGGAAGGAAATTTGTCTTGCACGACGGAGACGCGGGTGCGTGTAGCTCATTTGTCGTCTTCGACGAATCAAGGCGTCGTGGCGTGGTGGTCTTGTGTTCTCCCGGTGACGCAAATGGAGTGGCCGACATAGGCCGCGTTCTCATCGAAAGCGAATGGCAGGGGGATGGACGGCCCAAAGCGACAAACGTCAGCACTCGAGTTTATGCCGCGTATGTAGGGCAATACCAGCGGAGTGGTGTGGCCAACACACGCTCACTACCTGACATCGGAATTCGCCTAGAAGGTGGCAGGATCATCGCACAAGCCACTGGACCAAGATCGTGGCCGATGCGTGCACTATTGCCCGGCATCGAGGGTGAATTATTGCCGGAATCGGAAACCCGTTTGTTTGGAAGGCTGAGCGGCATACCCATAACCTTTTCCCGGGACGCTCGGGATAAAGTCTCCGGTCTGACCGTGCAATTTGGTAGCGACCTGTTTCATTATGAGAAAATCTCAGATCAGCCGCCAAATCCTCCCGAACCACCCAAACGGCGCGTTGCCATCCAGCTGGACACAAAGCTTCTTGATGTCTGCGTGAGCTACTACGAATTCTTGACCAACGGGATGAAACTGACGCTCCGGCGAGACGGGGATAAACTGGTCTCGCAAGCCTGGGTCGAAGACGACACCGACGGTCCTGTCGAGGTTTTTCCTGAATCGGAAACAGAATTTTTCGACAGATTTGGCAACCAGTGGACCTTCATTAAGAATGACAAACGCGAAGTAACCACCGTAATCCTCCATGGCGCGAATTTTCCGGGTTGGCAGGGAAAGAAAATGTCAGATCCATCGCAGTGACGCATGTGACCGGGGCGCGTTTGGTGCAGTTAGATCTTCACTGGCTGTTCTGGTTGGCATCCAGATAATGCCCAGTTCCAACGGTGAAAAAGAGGCAATTCCCTCAACTTTCGAGGCAATACCCCTTTGAACTCGGCATTATTCAGCACCCGGCGAAATATCCCAGCTCTCGCAATGAGACGTAATCCTTGGGCCGCTCCTGGGTGGCGCGTCCAATGATGACGTGGTCCAGGACCTCGATTTTCAGCAATTGCCCGGCCCGAATCAGGTCGCGCGTCACTTTGATGTCGGCCTCCGACGGAGTCGGATCGCCGCTGGGATGATTGTGGGCCAACACCACCGCAGCCGCATTGGCAGCGATGGCCGATTTAAACACCTCGCGCGGATGCACTAGAATAGTGTCGAGCGTCCCCTGCGAAATTTTTTCGATGCGAATCAGCCGGCGCCGGCTGTTGAGCAGCACAATTTGGAAGGTCTCCACGCCGGGCAGCCGGTTATCTTCCCGGAGCAGATTCGCCACTGCGTCGGGTGTGTCCAGTACTGGAGACTCGCCACGCATCTCGTCCGCCATTTTTTTCGCCAGCGCGAACGCGGCAACGAGGGTGACCGCCTTGTCAGGGCCGATCCCTTTGACTGCCTTCAACTCGTCCACGGAGGCTTGAGCCAGAGCATGCAGCGACCCATATTTCCCGACCAACTGCTTGCCGATTTCAACCACATTAGTTCCCTTCAATCCCGTCCGCAGCAAGATGGCCACCAATTCCGCAGGGCTGAGGGAGCCTGCCCCGGAAAGCATAAGCCGTTCTCGCGGCCGCTCGCTGGCAGGCTGGTCCTTGATCTTCATGCTGGACACCGCTCGACTCTACCGAGGACGCCAGCCAAAACACTAGAAAAACCTTGCCCGGGGTAGGAGGATGATATACTTGATCGCCGCTGTATGGTGAGTGGCGGGCCATAGCGGCTGTCGTTCTCTCTCAGCCACCGCTCCTTACGCTCAACATCGTGGTCAGCACACGCACCATTAACCCCAAAAACAGCAGTTGATGAGCCGCAAAGAACACAAGGTTCACACCGCGGCCAACCGCAACTGAAGCGGCAAGAGCAACCGCGGAATACCCGATTCCTTGGATTCTCGGCCTCGTCAACCGCGTCCTTTCCTGCCTTCTCGAGCTGCTCCTCGAACCTGAGTGCACGCTCCCAAGAATGTGCTTCGGTCGCGAGGGGATGCGCCGCTCCCCACCGGCCAGACGCAAGGATCAGAAGCTGGTCCCCTGCACTTCGCGCACGACAAAAGGGGCGAACTCATGGTGGAAATGAGGCGGGATGCGCGCCTTGAAACGGGCAGTTCGGCCATGGTACCGGCGTTCCACTACTTGAGCAACTTCGTGGAGACGGGCGATGACGTCAGCGTTCTCGTGCGGCACCGCCAATTCCATGAACTCGCGGACTGGCCTCAATTGGCTGCCCAACTCGGCCAGGAGCGCAGGAATCCCTTCGCCTTTAGCTGCCGAGATGGCCACACCATGCGGGTGCCGTTCGAGGAACCGCGTAAGGGTGTCCCGGCTCCCATCGAGTTGGTCGATCTTGTTGAACACCATCAGCGTCGGCTTACCTTCGGCGCCGATTTCCTTCAAGACGGCATCAACAGACAGAATCTGTTCCTCCGCTCGCGGATGACTGATGTCCACCACGTGCACCAGCAGGTCGGCCTGAACCACCTCTTCCAAAGTCGCCTTGAACGCTTCCACCAGGCCGTGCGGCAGCTTGCGGATGAAGCCAACTGTGTCGGTCAGCAACACGTTTTGGTTGGTCGGCAGGCGCAAGCGGCGCGTCGCCGGGTCGAGCGTGGCGAACAATTTATTCTCAACCAACACCTCCGAGCCGGTGAGCGTGTTGAGCAGGGTGGATTTCCCGGCGTTGGTGTAACCCACAATCGAAGCCAGCGCCCAATGAGTGCGCTGGCGAGCGTTACGCTGGGTGGACCGCTGGCGCCGCACCACCTGTAGGTCCCGCGAAATGCGGGCGATGCGGTCCTGCACCCGGCGGCGGTCGGTTTCCAACTGCGTCTCGCCTTCGCCACCGCGCATGCCAATGCCGCCTTGTTGCCGGGACAAGTGGCCCCAGAACCGCGTCAGCCTCGGCAATAAATGCTGGAGCTGCGCCAATTCGATTTGCAGCTTGCCTTCTCGCGTGCGGGCGCGCTGGGCGAAAATATCGAGGATGAGCGCGGTGCGATCGAGAATCTTGCAATTGAACACCTCCTCCAGATTGCGGCTTTGGGCGGGCGAAAGCTCATCGTCGAAAATCACAGTATCAACGTCCGCGCGCCGGCAGTGCTGAGCGAACTCATCGGCCTTGCCCTTGCCGATGAACGTGCTGGCGCAAGGCGCCGCCATCTTTTGTATCCCGTCGCCGACCACTTCAGCCCCGGCGGTGTTGGCCAGTTCAGAAAGTTCCGCCAACGAATCGCGCAGTTCCCAGCCGTTCCGGGCTTTCAATTCCACTCCCACCAGAAAAACTCGTTCAGTTCTTCGGTTCCTGGTCTCGATCAGTGCTTTCAATTCTATGTGGTCGTCTCTGTCCTTTCACTATACCACATTTTGCTCATAAGAAAAGCTTTAAGTCACCGGGTTCCATCACCCCATCACCCCATGACAACACTCGCAAGAACACGGCTTTCGCACTACAATGCCCTTGAGCCTTGCGATTCGTCAGGGATAACAAGGCGCTGTCGGACATGGTGAAGCACAAAGCGGCTCAATTGAAGAATTCCGATTGAATGAAACCCTCAGATGAAAAGTCCCCGAATCCTTCCGCTGGCGTTGGCTCAGCTCATAGCAGTGTCCGGGCCGTCGGCGCTTTGCGCGGTGAGCCCTTCAAGCTGGCTAGTGGAAACCTGCGCCCGGTCGCCCGGTCCTGCTGGGGGCCAGTCTCGGAACGGGTGGATTTGCATTCAACGTCATCGGCAGTCACGGCCAGGTCGTGGTCGTGGAAGCTTCAGCAGGCCTGCTAAACTGGACTGCGCTGGTGACCAACACTATCAGCAACGGGCCATTCGTTTTCAACGATCCGGCTTCGGCGGGCTTCAAGTGGCGCTTTTATCGCGTCCGATCACCATAATTAAAATAGGAACTTGTGGGCGAAAAGCCGTGAGATGAAATTCATCCGAATCATTTCCATGCTGCTGGCGCTGCTTATAGAGATGTTCAAGCCGGCAGCGGTTCACGCGCAAAACTGGACCCAGACGACCGCACCCTCTGCTCTATGGTATTCCATCGCCTCCTCGGCGGACGGGAATAAGTTGGCGGCGGTGGTATATGGCGGGTCGATCTACGCGTCCACGAATGCCGGGACTACCTGGTTGGCGACAAGCGCGCCAACCAACTGGTGGACCTCCATCGCCTCGTCAGCCGATGGAACTACATTGGCAGCGGCAGTCGACGGCGGCCCGACAGGGCAAGGCGGCCCGATTTACATTTCAAACGATTCAGGGGCGACCTGGGCAGGGAGCAGCGCACCAGATTATTATTGGACTTCAGTAGCGTTGTCATCGGATGGCACTAAACTGGTTGCAGCCGCCGGCGGCGACCCTCGTTTTTTTAGCGACCCGATTTACACCTCGACCAATTCGGGCGCCACCTGGGCGATGACCGGCGCAACCAATGAGTGGTGGAGGTGCGTCGCGCCCTCATCCGACGGAACCAGGCTGGTCGCGGGAACGGATGACGGTCTGATTTATAGCTCAACTAATTCCGGCGCCACTTGGAGGCAAACCAGTGCGCCAAGCGAGCACTGGGATTCCATTGCCTCGTCGGCAGATGGCACAAAATTAGCCGCCCTGGCTTTGAGGGCCTCGACAATTTTCACGTCAACCAACCAAGGAGCGACATGGGCACCATTCAACGTCTTTGGCGCATCCGCATCCGGGCTCCGTGGTTCAATCGCTTCGTCGGCGGACGGAACAAAGCTCGCCGCGATCACAGGCTGGTTTGTGGATTCGCCCGTCCGGGTCTGGATCTCAATGGACGCAGGGGCCACTTGGTCGCCCACTTTGCTTACGAATGTCCCTTCCCGCACGAATATCTGCGCGCTTGCCTCCTCAGCGGATGGGAGCAGGCTGGCGGCGGCAATCGCTCACTACGGCATCTACACAAGGCAAACCACCCCCGCGCCGGCTTTGAACATCACGCCTCACGGGAGCCACGTGGTTCTGTCATGGATCGTGCCCTCGGTGCATTTCGTGCTGCAACAGAACTCGGGTTTGGGCGTGACCAACTGGACAGATGTGACAGCCGTGCCGACCCTTAACTATGGGAACCTTCGTTATCAAGTGCCTGTACCTGCATCGGCTGCTTCGATGCTCTACCACCTGGTGTTGCGACAATAATGATCTTAAAAGCACCTTCAGATGAAAAACTCCCGCATCTTCACGCTAGCGCAGGCGGCAATTGTCCTTATTTTGAACCTTGAGACGTTTGCCCTCGCCCAGACCAATCCGGTGAATGTGGCTACTGTCAACCCGTCTGAGCAGGCCAGGGGCGTTGCCATATCCGGCGAATATGCATACGTCGCATTTGGGAGCGGCCTTCGCATTCTGGATATTTCAAATCCTGCCAACCCTATTGACACAGGATACAGGGACCAAGCCGGTCCCAGCGGCGCCGTATCCGTATCGGGCCGCTACGCGTACGTCGCCTATGCCCCGTGCACCTCGCTGCGCATTTTGGACTTGGCGAATCCGACCAATCCGGTGACTGTGAGCCAGATTCCAGGCTCGTGGAACTGCGTGACCGTCTCGGGCCGTTATCTCTTCTTGAGCCCATACTCGACGCCGAATTCGGGCGTGAGCATTTACAATATATTCGATCCGGCAAACCCCGTCGTCTTAGGCCAAATCGCATCCGATTGCTTCTATGGTGTGGCTGTTTCCGGCAGCTATGCCTATTTAGCCAGTTGCTATGGTCGGCTGGCTGTCTATGACGTTTCAGACCCGGCCCACCCCTGGAATGTGGGAAATTCGAGTGGCGGTTTCGGTTTCGCGGTGGATGTGGCTGTTTTGGGCAACTATGTTTATTTAGCTTCCTGGACCAATCGCCTGGTTGCTTATGACGTATCCAACCCTGCGAACCCCGCTTTCCTCTCCGATCCGTACGCGTACGGCAGCAGCGTTGCGCTATCCGGCAACTATGCCTACGTTGCCGGAACTGGTGGTGGCCCATTCTATCCAGCGACTTTATCCGTAGTTGACGCCTCGAACCCATCCAATGCAACCGCCGTGGCATACGCGCCGGTCCCAGGCTTATCAGACTCCTACTACTATACTCATAGGTTGGCTGTAGCCAGGGGCTTTGCCTACATCGCTACTGACCAGGGCCTGAGCATCTTTTCCCTTGGAACGCCAATTCCGCCGTCGCTCAGCATCACCCCGATCCAAACGAATGCCCTCGTTTTCTCGTGGCCTGCGCCCAGTCTCGCCTTTGCCGTGCAACAGAATTCTGATCTGAGCACCAGCAACTGGGTCACTCTCACAGGCGCGCCTGCGCCTGTTGTGATCGCGTCGAAGAACCAGGTAATCATTACCAAACCACAGGCGACTCTGTTTTATCGTCTGGTATTGCAGTAGTGGTAACTTGATGATTGTACGAAAAAAAATCCTGCCAATGACTGCAGCGATGTTATACTGTTGGCTGTCGTGGGCCGATTCTGCGCTCGCCCAAAATTGGACGCTTACCACAGCGCCCGGCACAAATAGCTGGTGGGCGGTGGCCTGCTCAGCGGACGGTTCCAAATTAGTGGCCGCAGCTTCCTTTGTTCCAATTTATACCTCCGCTGATTCCGGCGGGTCGTGGTCATTAACAAGCGCGCCGACAAATCACGCATGGTATGCCGTCGCGTCCTCGGCGGATGGCGCCAAGCTCGTCGCTGCCGAAGACGACGACTTCTTGAATGCCTATCTCTATACGTCAAGCGATTCAGGCGGCACCTGGGTGCGGAGTGCTTACGCCTACTGGCGGGCGGTCGCCTCGTCGGCTGATGGAACCGGGCTGGTGGGGGTCGCCTCCAAATACACCCCATACGGCAGCCACAACGGGATTTATACCTCAGCGGATTCCGGCGCTACGTGGACATTGGGCAGTGCGCCCGATCTGTTCTGGGGCTGCG
>WNGG01003116.1_pt1 | contig 21561 bp, 15 predicted proteins | sample 5400661 | NCBI WGS metagenome assembly WNGG01 (sample SAMN13153372, study PRJNA577476) | soil metagenome | isolation source: 100 cm soil or saprolite under Garry oak tree replicate 1 | place: USA:California | collected 2016-06-15
CGCCGTTAATCGTTTGCCCGGTGCGAATGTAGATGTAGTCGCCGACCGCGAAATGCGCCGCATCCGCCGCTGCGGCCAGCCTAATCGTTTTGTCGCCCCGGCTCGCCGCCTTCATGGGGTAATAGGTGGGCGCAGGAGAAAAGACGTACCACTTTTGCCCACTGAACGCGGTAGGGCGAGCGGCGGGAGTCGCCGCTTTAGTGATACCACCCAGCAAGACCACGCCGCCGCCGGCAATCAGCCCTGTAGGCGTGGTGAGGATGCTCTCTGGCCCGGCCCCTTCCAGCGTGACATTGCTCCAGCCCATAAAGAGCACACGGGCCGGTCCCGCGGTGCTCTGCTTAGTCGTCAGCTTGTAGGTGCCCGCCGGGAAATACACCTGCCCACCCCCCGATTGCCCCACAGCGTCAATCGCCCGCTGGCACGGGAGCGTGTCATCCGCTGCCCCATCGCCCGCCGCACCCCACCACTGTGGATAGGCCCGTACGGTCTCGCCGCTTCTGGTAAAAATCACTCCCGGCGTGGCGCCCGGGCCGGTGAAAATCTGCCGCCTGGGCCAGTCAGCGGTCGAGCCCAAATACGTCACCATCACGCCAGTGTTGATACTGAGCTGGCCGGCACTCACGAAGCGCAGGGTCAGGGTCACCGGGATGGTGAGGGAGGCCGCGATGGTCTGCACGTCGGGAATCAGCAGGGTGCGGGGCGCCGTGCCGATCGCGGTCACAGCCGCCTGCACACCGCTGTACTCTTTGACCGAGACCACATCCGGAGCGTCCAGTTGTTCCCGCTGGAATAAGAAGCCACACACTAGCAGCCAGACGGTCAAGCCGAGTCCGAGGCTGCCACCCCAATTCACTCGTCGCATCAGTCTTCTCCTATTTTCTCTCGTGAATCCCACAGTGTATCCAGCGTCACGTACCAGACCATAACCGCGCCTTCTTAATCCAGTTCTTGGATCAACTCGAACAAGGTCTGCACCCCTTCGCGTAGGCTAGCGAGGGGGAGGCGCTCGTTGGTGCCGTGGACGCGGCGGCCATCGTCTTCTGTGAGCGCCAAGCCAGTAAAGCCGTAGCTCACAATGCCCTTGCGGCGGAAGTAATGGGCGTCGGTGAAGCCGCCAAGCACGGCGGGCACGACCAAGGCTGCGGGATCGTGCCGTTCGGCGAGGCTGCGAATGGCGCGGAACAGGGCAGTCTCCGCATCTGAGGCGAGGGGCGCGAAGTTCAGGAGAATGGAGAAACGCACCTGGGGGTCGTCCACGACCTTTTCCAGCGCAGCGACAAACTGCTGGGGGTCTTCCCCCGGCAGCAGACGGCAGTCAAGTTGGGCACGGGCATGGGCAGGAATGACGTTGGTTTTCGTGCTGCCTTCCAACACCGTCGGTGAGATGGTGTTGCGGACCAGCGCATTATAGGTGGGGTTGGCGGTAAAGTCCGTGAGAACCCCCGGGTCCGTCAGCGCGCGCTCCAGGTCGCGGTAGCGCGCGGCTGTGGTCGGTTCCTCGCGCGCGGCCAGCGCCGCAAAGTAGGCTTGCACTGCTGGCACAACCTTGACTGCGGTCTCATGACGCAGGATCTTGTCGAGCGCGCGGATCAGTCGCGTCACCGCGGTTTCCGGCAAAGGCCGAGAGCCGTGCCCGGCCGGACCGGTTGCGTCGAGCTGGATCCAGCACGGCGCTTTTTCCGCGATATCCACCTCATACGAGCGTTGGTTGTCGCGGACGCGGATGCCGCCGCCTTCGGTGAGCAGAAACTCCGCGTCAGCGATCAACTCGAAGTGGGTGTCAACAAACCACCCCGCCCCCTGGCCTCCTCCTGCCTCTTCGTCCGCCGTGCCAAGGAAGATGAGGTCACGCTTGAGTGGCACCCCTGCGCGTTTGAGCAGGGCCAGCGCCATGAACTGCGCGGCGGCTACTCCTTTACAGTCGATCGCCCCGCGGCCATACACATACCCCTCCTTGATCGTGCCGGCGAACGGATCGACCTCCCAGTCGGCTTTCACGGCCGGCACCACGTCGAGATGGTGCAAGAGGACAAGGGCTTTTTTCTCGCCGCTGCCTTTCAGGCGGGCGTACACCACCCCACGTCCAGGCTGCGACTCGAACACCTGCGCCTCCAGGCCCTCCTGGATCAGGCGTTGCTGCCAGAAGGCAGCGGCCGCGATTTCGTTGCCCGGAGGATTTGTCGTGTCGATCTGCAGATAGCGGCTGAGTAGCTCGCCTGCTTCCTTTTCGACCGCCCCCCAATCCGGCTCCGCTGCCCAAGCACAGATTGTAAGACCGAGAGAGAGCAGTGAAAAGACAAGGGCGAGAGGGGCTCGTCGGGGGAGAAACCGGATCGAGAAACCTACAGCCATCTCTCAACAAGGACTGAGCAATGAAGCCTAATAGGGTAAGTCATGAGCACTGAGCACTGAGGATTGAGTAGGACAGAACAGCCAGCGCAGGAACTTCTTACTCAGTCCTCAGCACTCAGTCCTCATGACTTTTCTTTGTTAGCGCGTGACCAGCAACGCTGCCAACTCCTCGCGACTGACCGTATACTGCTCGTCACAGAACTCACAGGTCACGACCGCCCGCCCCTCCTTCACCAGCAAGTCTTCAATCTCTGCCTGCCCCAGCGCCACTAACGCGCCAAGCACCCGTTCCCGATTGCAGCGACAAGCGAACCGAACCGGGAACTCGCCGACTACAACTGGGCCAAAACCACTGAGTACTTGAGAAAGGATCATCTGAGGAGTTGCGCCTTCACTCACCATCTGGCTGACCGGCTTAGCTTGGGCCACATTGGCCTCCAACTGCGCGATGGCATCGGCACTGGCGCCAGGCATCACCTGGACGACAAATCCGCCCGCCGCGGCCACGGTCTCATCAGGTTGCACAAACACTCCGAGGCTCACCGCCGAGGGAACCTGCTCTGAGTGCAGCAGGTAGTGCGCGATGTCCGAGCCGATCTCACCCGAGACAAGGGGAAGGATGCTGCGGTAGGGTTCCTTAGCCCAGGGCTGCGCACGTATCACCGTTAGTGTTCCTGCGCCAACCGCGCCACCCACGTCGAGCTTGCCGTGCCGGATCGGCAGGTGGGTACGGGGATGATACACAAAGCCTCGTACCTCTCCCCGCGCATTCACATCCACCAGAATCCCCCGCAGTGGGCCGTTACCGAGAAATTGCAGGGACAGCGTCTCGTCCTCCTTGAGCATACTGCCCAGCAGCAAACCGGCGGTCAGGGCGCGGCCCAAGGCAGCGCTGGCCGTCGGTGCCGTCTGGTGACGAGCTCGCGCTTCCTCAACCAGGCCGGTGGTCACTGCGGTCAACGCGCGGACGGTCTTGTCTGCGGCGGTGGCTTTCACCAGCCAATCAGTCGATGGCATACGTCCAGCCGGAGTCATGCTGACACGCGGGTCGTGCGCGCACTTTTTTTCGCCGCCACGGCCGGGCGGTCCTGAGCCACCACGTTCAGCGGCACGTATTCCACGATTTCCAGTCCATACCCGGGCAGGCTCACCAACCGGCGGGGATAGTTGGTCAGGAGCCGCATTTTGCGCACGCCGATGTCGCGCAGAATTTGCGCGCCGATGCCATAGTCGCGAAAGTCACGCAACTGTGAGCCCGGGCTCGTACTCGGGTGGCGGCGGGGTTCGTCACCTGGTCGCTTGCTGGACCGGCCACCATCATTGTGGAACAGCTGTGCCCCCTGCCCCTCCTGACGCAGGTACAGAATGACCCCTTTGCCCTCGGCAGCGATCCGTGCCATGGACTGCTGGAGCAAAGCACTGGTGTTACTATACGTGTAGCCAAACACATCACCAGGCGGATATTCAGCGTGCGCACGCACCAATACCGGTTCCTCGGGAGAGATAGTTCCTTTCACCAGGACCAGGTGTTCTTCCTCGTCCACATCGCTGGTATAGACATGGGCGATAAAGTCCCCACCGTAGCGAGTAGGCAGGCGGGCCTCGGCCATATGATGGACCAGGGAGTCATGGCGCAAGCGGTACTGGATCAGCTCAGCGATGGTAGCGATCTTGAGGCCGTGCTTGACCGAGAACTCCTCCAGGTCCGACAACCGCGCCATGGTGCCATCGTCCCGCATGATCTCGCAGATGACGCCAGCCGGCTTGAGCCTGGCCAGCCGTGCCAGATCGACTGCCCCTTCGGTCTGGCCAGTACGCACCAGTACCCCTCCACGACGAGCCCGGAGGGGGAAAACGTGCCCCGGCACGACCAAGTCTTCAGGTCGCACGTCGTCCCGGATGGCAGTGAGAATGGTCACTGCCCGGTCTTCGGCCGAGATGCCGCGGGTCAGTCCGTGCCGGGCGTCGATGGACACTGTGAACGCGGTACCGAGCGGGGCCGTATTCTTGGCTACCATCATCGGTAGGCCCAAGGCATCGATCCGCTCCTCAGCCATCGGCAGGCAGATCAAGCCACGGCCATACTTGGCCATGAAGTTGATGGTCTCCGGGGTGACCGTCTCGGCGGCCATACACAGGTCCCCTTCGTTTTCCCGGTCTTCGTCATCCATCAGGATAATCATGCGGCCGGCGCGGATTTCCTCAATCGCCTCTTCGGTCGGGACCACGTAGGGGCTCTTGCTCACAGGAGCAGGGGGCGGCACGGAGAACATATCTCTCCTCTTTTTCTTCTAGTGGAGCTACCTGCTTATAACGCGTTGCCCTGCGCCCTGTAAAGTAGAGAGAGGGCGTGCGTACACCGCCGGCGAGCGGTCCGATCCAAAATCAACGCTTGACCGCTTGCCCAAGGACAGGTAAATAAAATAATGCTTGCAGTCTGTGGAGGGGCAGAGCTGTGGGCCTCTCGGAGGTGGCCTCTGAGAGGGAAGCGCATGAGCAGGATAGCAGGGGGAAATTTGCCATGTCCTGCTGTTTTAAGGAGAGGGTTGATGCCAAACGTCACCATTGAAGGCCCGATCGATCTGCGGCAGATTGTGATTCGCCGACCGGAGATGTTTCTCCGTGACCCGGATGGAATTAAGCGAGTCAGCGAATACTACATCAACACCGACTGCAGCAAACTGCTACTCGAAGCTTTAGTGATCGAACCGGGGAAAAAACAACAGTTCTTTTTCCAGGTACGCAAGAAGCCTGACGGTGCCCTCATCCGGCTTGAGCCGATTAGCGAAGTGGAGAAGACCCCGGGGGTCAAGCGTCTAATGGGTCAGGTCGCTTTTGCCATTCGCTCGCTCTTTCCCGGCTCGCGCTATGGCAAGACCAATATCGCCGAATTCCTCCCAGACAACGAAGGGGTGGTAAATTGCTCGCGCAGCAACAGCAAAAAGCTACGCGCCGTGGCGTAGAAGCACACTTGTGACGTTGCAAAGATTATTCTCACCTCCCTCTTCCGGGCGCCTAGCCGCTTATTAAGTCAGTTGGTCTCACTGCCCCTCCGCTCGTCGTGGACGCCAACCGCTGTCGGCCTCGGACGTGGGATGGGTGGCACGGTACTCATCGGCGGCGCGTTGCAGCCCGCTCATCACCCAGTCGAGCGTATCCTCTGAAGAGACGACGTACCAGTACATCCCGCAGACCCCCACGAGCAGCCCGCAGAGAAAATGACGTAAGTTCTTCCGGTTCATGCTAATAGCATAAGCGCCTGGGCGGAATAATGAAAGTCTTGGCTAGAACGACAGCCGCCCGCGTGCCCAGGCAAGGAACGCCAAGCCGAGCTTGCACGTGGTCGTCAGATTCACTCGCGTCTCGAAGACCTGGAAGTTTCGGGCCACAAGCTTGTCGAGCAGCCGGCGATAGATGAGGCGCATCGCCTCGGCCGCGGCCAGGGTGCGGCGATCTTCAGACGCAAGAGTGCTGACCGCGCGCTTGTAGTACCCCTTCGCCCGCTCGCCTTCGAAGGTCATCAGACGGACGAAAGCCTCATTATACACCCCGGCACGGAGTTCGTGCTCGGCATAGCCGAAGCACGAGAGGTCCTCCTCGGGGAGATAGATCCGGTCGCGCCGCGCGTCTTCCCCAACGTCACGGAGAATATTGGTCAACTGGAATGCCACGCCCAGGTTGATTGCATAGTCGCGGGCACCCGGGTTGCGGTAGCCAAAGATCTCGATACACACCAGACCGACTAACGAGGCAACGTGGTAGCAGTAATCGTAGAGCTCGGCAAAGGTCCGATAGCGGTTGCGGTGCAGGTCCATTTCCACCCCATCAATGATGCCGGCCAGATGGTCCTGGGGGATAGGAAAACGCTGTATCGTGTCGGTCAGCGCCTGGGAGATAGGGTGGCGCGGAATCCCAGCATAACAGCGTCGGAGCTCTTCGCGCCAGGTATTGAGCAAAACCGCAAGCTGTTCCCGGTGACTACTCTCCTGTCTGGGTGGAGGCAGCGGGTAAGTCTGGTCGGCGATGTCGTCCATGAACCGGCAGAAGGCGTAGAGCGCACACAGGGCGTCGTGTCGCTCTGCTGGCAGCAGGCGGAAGGCGTGGTAAAAGTTTGAGGAACTCGCGCGCGTGATGCGACGACAGTAGGCATAGGCATCGGCAAGTGTAAGGGGCGCAGGGTGGGGAGAGAGGGGGGTAAATGCCAGAGCCTGCCGCGCTGCCTCACCTTGGTTCACAACCCTTCTCCATTCCTAGTGACTCAAGTGTTCAGGCGGAGGCCGCCGCACGAGGTTGGGCCAGGCCTAGGGCCGTGCGCGCCTGGGCACGGGCCCAACGGTCAGCTTCTAACAGGTCATCGAGGTCTGTTATCGGTCGTGGGAGGTGCGCGTCCAACACGCGCTGGTTGAGAGCGGCGATGTCGGGAAAGCGGATCTGGCTGGCGAGAAAGCTCTCAACCGAGACCTCATTGGCGGCATTCAGCACTGCCGAGCAGGTACCGCCCCGCTCCAGCGCTGCATAGGCAAGCCCAAGACAGGGGAACTTGACGAAATCCGGCTTAAAGAAGGTGAGTTGCGCGGCAGCAGCCAAATCCAACGCGGGCAGATGGGTGAGCGGCAAGCGGTCGGGATAGGCAAGGGAGTAGGAGATAGGGATCGCCATGTCCGGGATGCCGAGCTGAGCCAGGACCGAGCCGTCCACGTACTCAACCATCGAATGGACGATACTCTGCGGGTGGATGAGCACAGACACTTGCTCTGACGGCAGGTCGAACAGCCAGCGCGCCTCAATGACTTCGAAGCCCTTGTTAATAAGGGTGGCAGAGTCGATGGTGATCTTGCTGCCCATCTTCCAGGTCGGGTGCTGCAACGCCTCCTCAACGCTCACCGTAGCCAGTTCTTCGACCGGACGGCGCAGGAACGGCCCGCCCGAGGCGGTCAGGATAATGCGTTTCACCCGCTCGCGCTGATGGCCCTGCAGGACCTGAAAGATCGCGTTATGTTCGCTGTCCACCGGCAAGATCCGCACCCCACGTTGTTTGGCCTCGCGGGTCATGAGCTCACCGGAGATCACCAACGCCTCTTTGTTGGCCAAGGCGATGGTTTTGCCGGCCCGGATCGCTGCCAGCGTGGGTGCCAGGCCGGCTGCCCCCACCAGTGCGGACATAACTAGGTCAGCCGCCGGGTGGGTAGCAACGGTCAGCAGCCCTTCTACCCCGCAGAGAATCTCCCCGTGAAACCCGGGGAGTTGAGCCCGCAAGGTCCTGGCATCAGCCTCGCACGTAAGCGAGACGACCTCTGGCTGAAAGCGGCGTACCTGTTCCTTGAGCTTCGCCAGGTTTTTACCTGCGGCCAGCGCAACCACACGAAAGCGGTCAGGGAATCGTTCCACGATGGACAGGGTGGTCGCTCCAATCGAACCGGTCGAGCCCAGAATGGCCAGCTTTTTCATGACAACCCCCCGTCGCACGGGAGCGGTACACTACTTCTGTCGCCCCACTCGCGCGGTTTGTTCACTTGCTGTGCAGCGCCCTCTCCCATGAACTGCAGGCGCACCGAACGGGGGCGGGGGCCGTCAAGCTCGGCAAAAATAATACGCTGGAACTGCCCTAGCACCAGACTCCCGGCTTCCACTTGGAGCGCCAGCGAACCACCCAGCAGGATTGCCCGCAGGTGGGCGGCCGCATTCTGCCGCTCGCAGTCGGAAAAACGTGGATCGTTGTGCTTGTAGCCAGCGCGTTCGGCCACAAGCCGGTGCAGAAACGTGGTGATGTCATCCCACAGGGCGTCCTGCACCTCAGTGCAAAATACCCCCGTGGTGGTGTGGAGGGTGGAGACCACACCTATGCCGTTCCATACACCGGACTCGGCGAGGAACTCCTTGACTGCATCGGTAAGGTCAAAGAGTTGCGCTTTCTGGACGGTATCGAGCTGAATAGTCTTGGCTTTGATCAACACCGCAGCTCTCCTCCCTCGGTGCTCACCGGTTCCTGAAGTTGCACTCGGCTCGTAGTGCGACGGCGCTCGCGCACGCGGGTACGGAACTGACCTAAAGCCATCAGCGGGAAATAGTTTCGGTACCCAGAGTAACGCAAGTAGAAGTGGCGGGGAAACCCCGTGCCGGTAAAAAGATCCTCGGGCCATGAACCCCCAGCCTCCTGCTGTGTGAGCAGATATTCGATCCCACGCAGCACAGCTGGGCTCATCTCGTCCTCCGCAGCCAGGAGTCCAAGCACAGCCCAGGCGGTTTGCGATGGAGAGCTGTGCCCTTTCCCTGCCCGGTTTTGATCCCAATACGACAAACAGTCTTCCCCCCAGCCGCCGTCTGGGTTCTGGTGGTCTTTGAGCCAGGTCACGGCGCGGCTGACGTATGGCTGGCTGAGGTCTTCCCCAATCGCCCGCAATCCCATCAACACCGACCAGGTACCGTAGATGTAGTTCACTCCCCAACGGCCCCACCAGGAGCCATCTGTTTCCTGCACGTTTTGCACAAACTCCAGCGCCTTGTGGACCCGACGAAACCCCCGGTCATAACCGAACGTGCCCATCATTTCGAGCAGCCGGCCGGTCACATCGGCCGTGGGCGGATCGATCATAGCTTTCATGTCGCCGAACGGCATCTGATTCCACAAGTCCAGGGTGTTGTCAGTGTCAAACGCGCCCCAGCCTCCGTTTCTGCTCTGCATGCCTAGGATCCAGTTCAGGCCGCGGGCGATGCCATGGTCCTTCTTGCGCTCGTCTAGGCCAGTGACCTGCTTGAGAGTGAACAGGATGACCGCGGAGTCGTCCACATCCGGGTACCAGTCATTGGCGAACTCGAACGCCCACCCGCCAGGCTCCAGCTCCGGGTTCTTGATCTGCCAATCGCCAGTCTTGAAGATCTGCCGGTCCAGGATCCAGTCAGCAGCTTTGGTGATTGCAGGCTGATCAGTCGGGAAACCAGAGTCGATCAGCGCCTTGATCACCCACACTGTGTCCCATACCGGCGACACACAGGGCTGGAAGAACAGATGCCCGCCGCTCTCCATGAGGAAGTCTTCCATCGCCTGGATGCCTTTCGCCACCGCCGGGTGGTCATGCGCGTAGCTAAGGCTGTGCAACGCCATGACCGAGTTGAGCATCGCCGGCTGGATACCGCCCCAGCCACCGTTGGCATCTTGATGATCCAGCACCCAACGCTCAGCTTTCCGCAGCGCTCGCTTCCGCAACGGCTTGATAGGACTTTTGCCAAGCAACTTGAGGACCTTGTCAACCTCGATAAAGAAGTTTTCCCACGAGAACAGCTGGGGTGAACGAGGAAAGCCCAGGTCAGAACGCTCGGGCGGGTCTTTCCAGAGCTCGGCCACGCCGCAGGCGTCAGGGATTGGCACGCAGGGGCGCTGGGCCAGGGTGATAGTCAGCGGCACCACCGTGCCCCGAGCCCAGCTCGACATCTCATAAATGTTGAGCGGAAACCAGGGTGGCAGGAGCACCATCTCGACCGGCAGAGCCGGCACTCCACGCCAGGGAAATTGGCCGAAGTAGGCAAGGAATATACGGGTAAAGACCTGGGCTCTGCTCAGGCCACCCTGGGCCAGAATGAACTGCCGGGCTTTGACCAACGCTGGATGGTCAGCGGAGTAACCAGTCAATTTGAGAGCGAAATAGGCCTCGATCGTGTTGCCAAGATGACCGGGTCCTCCGTAGAACAGCGGCCAGGCGCCGTCATCGGCTTGGACTGCCAGTAGATGCTCGCAGAGATGCTGGTGTTTTTTCTCATCCACCCGCCCCATGAAGTGGTTGAAGAAGATGTACTCTGCGTCCATGGTGGCGTTGGCCTCAAGGGGGTAGTACCAATATCCTTCAGGCTTCTGCTCACGCAGCAGATAGTCTTGCGCCTGGGTAATCGCGCGCTCGACACCGTAGAGGAACTCGTCATCGCCGGGCGTCAGCCCGGAAGAAAACCGCTTTTCTACTGTCACGTTCCTTACTCTCCAGCACCCCTGGCCGCAGCGACTAACCGATCGGTCAGGCGTGGGTAAAAAAAGGGAGGCGCTTCGCCTCCTTCGTCAGGTCTGCTCTACAGACTTGGTCTTTCTATATAGAACTTCGTCTCCGCGCTGTCAACGCACTCCCTGGAGCGGGCTGTTTTACCCTGCAAGAAACTCTGTTATCGTTTTGGTTAATAGTGGAGGGATGCATGAAGGGTCTGACGTTTCTCAGCTATTGGGTCTTACTGCTCAGTTATCTGTTGTTTGCATTGCCCGCGGCATCCGCCACCGACTTGATTGCCTACATCGATGGGGAAGGTGACCTCTACCTCATCCAACCCGATGGTAACGGTCGGCGCAACCTTGCCTCTGGCGAGGTGCTGCAACCGATCGCCTTCTCCGGGCGGTTGGTAAAGAACGGGCAGGATTTCTACAGTTGGCCGGTGTGGTCTCCAGACGGTAACCGCCTAGCCTGTTTTCGGGTTGTTGCTGGTGAGGCTGAGAATACTGACGGGCTATACATCTTTGATGTTGCCAGCTCGCAGGTTTTGCATGCCTATCAAGAGCCCGGCTTACGACCGATTTATGCCTACTGGGCGCCCACCGGCCAGCACCTGGCTGTCCTGTTGGGGGGACAGGGGGCGTTATCCTTGGGATTATGGCCGCTGTCCGGCGGGCGGCGGCCCAAGACGGTGGCGCAGGGCATACCGTTTTACTTCAACTGGCGGGCTGATGCTCGGGCGCTCCTGATCCACACCGGCAGTGATCCTGAGGCCAAACAAGGGCATTCGGTCAGCTTGCTCGACGTCGAGAGTGGCAAACGCCACCTGCTCTCGCGCACGCCGGCGGCTTTTGGCCCGCCCTCCTGGTCACATGATAATAAGTGGCTTGCCTACGGCGACGAGGCAAAAGAAGGAGAAAAGGCCCTGCTCATGGTTGCGCCGGCAGATGGCAGCAGCCCCAAGTCGTTTGGCGTTGTGCCGGAAAGGATCGCGCTAGAATGGTCACCTAACCAGCCGCTTCTGGCCGTAGCCACAAGTTCGTTCGTGGGAGACCCGCTGCTGGAAGAGTTGCGTCTGATCGATGTTCCCTCGGGCAGGACGCGGACCGTGGTCAAAGACCACTTCGTCGCCTATTTCTGGTCTCCCGATGGAGAGCGCATTCTCTATGTCAAGCGCAAGCTTGATACTGGCCTGTGGACCTGGGCCGTGGTCGAGGTCAAAGACGGGAAAACCTACGAGGTGGTGGACTTCGTGCCCTCGCGCCCCTTGCTCTTGGTCTTTCAATACTTCGACCAGTATGCTCTCTCGCACCGCTTCTGGTCGCCTGATAGTAAGCGTTTTGTCTTCACCGGTGGTGTCGGAGCGGATACTCCTCCGGCCATGGCCCTACACAGCCCGACGGTCTACACGGTCGAAGCCACTCAACATGCGACCCCCAAAGCGCTGGCTGATGGGCACATCGCCTTTTGGTCGCCGCAGTAGGGGTTGAACCATTGAGCCGTAGGGGCGCCCGCCGTGTGACCCTCCCTTGTCTCTTTTCCGCCGCTGGCATACGGAGCTTGGGCTGTTCTATACTGGACTGGCAGCGACGACCCGACGCGTACCTGGAGAGGTGCAGGAAGGCGTGCTCTCCGATCTTTCTCAATCGCGGAGACGAAAAGGGGACAACAATGCCAGCAGTTTACAGCCAACGGTGCGTGATCACTGATCTCGCGACCTTCCAGGTGGATCCGGAACGAGGCTTTTTGCCTTCCCCAGACCCGCTCGAGCGCCTGCCCCCAGTCTTTAGCTGCTGGGAGGAGATTGCGCGCGACCTACCCAAGCGACTCGCTGCCGGCACACTCCGGCCTGTCCTTGAGCAGCTACCAGTTTTGCCAGTCTCGTCGTTGCAAGAGCCTGTGCAACTGGACCGGGCGATGCTTTTACTATCTTACTTTGGACACGGATATGTGTGGGAAGACGAACAACCGGCAACCCGCATCCCTGCCGGCGTTGCGGTGCCATGGTACGCCGTTGCCCAACGGCTCGGCCGCCCGCCGGTCCTCTCCTACGCCTCGTATGCGCTGCATAACTGGCGGCGGCTCGACCCCGCTGGACTGATCGCGCTTGGCAATATTGTCCTGCTACAGAATTTCCTGGCCGGCGTGGACGAAGAGTGGTTCATCCTGGTCCATGTGGACATCGAAGCGAAAGCAGCGCCGGCACTCCAGGCAATCGGCCTGGCGCAACAAGCCGTCGCTGCGGATCGAGGGCCGGAACTTGAGCGCCAGCTCGCCACGGTCGCTTCCGCCCTGGAGCAGGCGTACGCGACGCTCTTGCGCATGCCAGAACGCTGCGACCCCTATATCTACTATCGCCGGGTCAGACCGTACATTCACGGCTGGAAAGACCACCCTGCTCTTCCTGATGGGGTCATCTACGAAGGGGTGGACGCGTACGGTGGAGCCCCGCAAAAGTTTCGTGGCGAAACCGGGGCCCAGAGTGCTATCATTCCCGCTCTTGATGCCGCTCTCGGCATCACGCACGAAGACGATCCTTTACGTCCCTATCTCATAGAAATGCGTGCCTACATACCGCCGACACACCGCGCGTTCATCGAGGCCATCGAACAAGGACCCTCCATTCGTCAGTACGTGATCGGGCGCTATCAGTGCCAGCTGGCTCTGCGTGACGCCTACAATGCCTGTGTGCACTGGCTTGCACGGTTTCGCTCCACGCACCTGGAGTACGCCGGGCGCTATATCCACCAGCAGAGCCAGCAGGGTCTGGACAATCCGACGAATGTTGGCACCGGCGGGACCCCTTTTATGCCCTACCTGAAGAAACACCGCGACGAAACGGTCGCACACCAGATACCGTAGCGATCTGGATGATGCCCAGCAGCTCATGACTCGGCCGACTGAGCACCTGGCCCCCTCTACGTACTGCCTTTTATGGGGAGGGTAAAGAAGAAGGCCGCACCCTTGCCCGGCTCGGATTCCACCCAGATTTGCCCCCCATGCCGTTCCACGATCTTTTTGCAAATCGCCAACCCTATGCCCGTGCCTGGATACTCGGTCCTGGGGTGCAGCCGCTCAAAAATCCCGAAGATGCGCTCGGCATAGCGCGGATTGATCCCGATGCCGTTGTCCCGTACCGAGAATACCCACTGCTGCCCCTCTTGTCTGGCCGAGACGTGAATGCGCGGGGGTTCCTGGCTACGGAACTTGATGGCATTGCCGAGCAGGTTCTGCAACACTTGCCCTAATTGCACATTATCCGCCATGACCTGCGGCAGTGGGTCATGCGTCACCTCCGCTCCACTCTCCTCGATCGCCACCCGCAAATCGCTCAGGACACGCTGCAGCACCCCTTCACAGTCGGTTGGGGCGAACTCCTGCCCTGTCGTGTCTATCCGCGAATACGCGAGCAGGTCTACAATTAACTGCTGCATCCGCTTGGCCCCGTCGAGAGCATAGCTGATAAGCTCATTGGCCTCGGCCTCGAGCTTATCCTGGTAGCGCTCGGCGAGCTGTTGGACATAGCTCGCTACCACGCGCAGCGGCTCCTGCAAGTCGTGGGAGACCACATAAGCAAACTGTTGCAACTCTTCGTTGGACCGCTGCAACTCTGCCGTCCGCTCGGCGACCCGTTGTTCCAGTTGCGCGTTCAGTGCGCGTAGGGCTTGCTCTTGCCGTCTCACCTCCTGGGTCTTCTTGAACAGTTCGATAAAGACCGCAACCTTAGACCGCAACACTTCCGGGGTCGCAGGCGTGGGCAGGTAGTCCACCGCGCCAAGTGAATACCCCTGGAGCGCATGGTTCTGGGTCTGGTCGATCGCAGACACGAAAATAATCGGGGTGTGCTCAGATCTCTTGCGGCGTCGAATCAGCTCCGCCGTCTCGAAGCCATTCATACCCGGCATATTGACGTCGAGCAGAATGACAGCAACGTCTTGGTTCAAGAGATAGCGTAAGGCTTGCCTACCGGAATAGGCTTTCACTAATTCCTGACCCAGGTCGGCAAGGATGCTCTCGAGCGCCAACAGATTGGCCGGGTTGTCATCAACCAGCAGGATTTTCACTTTCTCTCCGGATTCCGCGGTCTTATTGCGCCGAGGGTTATGAAGATTGGTCAAGGGGGTACGTGCTCGCTTGCGTCCCTGAGGGGAGGTTATTTTAGTCGGCACTTTCGGATAAACCTTTAACGTGCCGCTTGCTTGCTTATGAGGATAGGGTGGACGCCCGCGCGGCTCGTCCCCCACCTCCTGATACAGCCATACAGAGCCGGGAGAGCAGTTGTTCGGTATCCACAGGTTTGGAGATATAGTCCGACGCGCCAGCTTCAATACACTTTTCACGATCCCCTTTCATAGCCTTAGCGGTGACTGCAATAATGGGAAGTTTCTTGTATTTGTCAAGCTTGCGGATCGCGCGCATTACATCATACCCATCCATCCCCGGCATCATGATATCTACCAACACGATGTCAACGCCGGGCGTTTGCTGCAAGACTTCAATTCCTTCCTTCCCGTTCTCGGCAGACAGGACCTCCACGTTATAGCGCTCCAAGGTGCTCGTGAGGGCAAAAATACTGCGGATATCGTCATCAACGATCAGGACTTTCTTGCCAGCAAGTACCACATCGGCTTGGGGGAGGTGAGACTTGCTCAGGTGCGGGAGCCCTGGATCCGGCGTCCCGCCGTCAACAGGTTGGATCTGGGAGGTGGAGGTCAGGGCGTGCTGAACGAGGCCGTTCCCCTGGTCTCTTTCAGATCCTCTCTCCAGCGTCCAAGACATAGTGGGCGGGTGTGGCAGGTAGAACGTAAACGTGCTCCCTTCACCCGGGGCGCTCTCGATACAGATCTCCCCGCCGAGCAACCGGGCCATTTCCCGACAGATCGACAACCCCAGCCCTGTACCGCCGTACTTGCGACTGGCCGTCCGATCGACCTGTTGAAACGCCTCAAAGATGAGCTTCTGCTGGTCTGCTGGAATACCGATGCCGGTATCGCATACAGAGAAGGCCACCACGGTCTTAGCGCGATTAAGTCCGTCGGGGTCGGGGTTCCACTCCCTGGCTGCCGACGCGATCCGCAGAGCAACCTGGCCTTGCTCGGTAAACTTAAAGGCGTTCGAGAGGAGATTCCTGAGCACCTGTTGTAAGCGTTTCTCATCGGTAGAGATAGACTGTGGCAGGTTCGAGTCGAGTTCGATAGTGAAATCGAGCCCCTTGGCTTCAGCCACAGGACGGAAGGCTTGCTCGACGCGGCCTCGCACATCCGTGAGGAGGACTTCACCGATCTCAACCGTCATGGTTCCGGATTCAATCTTTGCCAAGTCGAGGATATCATCGATCAGCGCTAGGAGATCACTGCCCGAGGCATAAATCGTCTTGGCGAATTCCACCTGCCTCTGTGTGAGGTTGCCTTCCGGGTTCTGGCTGAGCTGATAAGCCAGGATCAACAGACTATTGAGGGGGGTGCGCAGCTCGTGTGACATGTTGGCCAGGAATTCCGACTTATACTTGGACGTCAACGCCAACTGCGCGGCCTTGTCCTCCAGCTCCTGCTTTGCCTGTTCGACCTCGTGATTCTTGCGCTCCACTTCGGCCTTTTGTTCAGCCAGCAAGCGGGCTCTCTTTTCCAGCTCAGCATTGATCTGTTGCAACTCTCCCTGTCGGTTTTGCAGCTCCTGCGCTAGGGACTGCGACTGTTTGAGCAACTCCTCGGTGCGCATGCTGGCCTGAATCGTGTTTAGCACAATGCCGATGCTTCCCATCAACTGATCGAAAAACGCCTCATGCGTCGCGCTAAAGCGTTGGAAGGAAGCCAATTCGATCACCGCCTTGACTTGCCCTTCGAAGAGAACAGGCAGGACAAGGATGTTGAGGGGTGGGGCTTCCCCCAGACCAGAGCTGATCTGGATATAGTCGCCTGGTACGTTGGTAAGGAGAACGCGGTGCTTTTCCAGGGCACATTGTCCTACTAGGCCCTCGCCCAATCTGAATTGGCTTCCCAGGTTCTTGCGCGCCCTGTAGGCGTAGCTCGCGAGGAGCCTCAGCCGTGGTTCGTCTTCCGCGGAGTCCTCCATGAGGTAGAAAGTGCCGTACTGCACCGAGACCAGCGGGGCAAGCTCGGACAGGATGAGCCTCGCCACAGTCAGCAAATCCTTCTGGCCCGACAGCATGCTCGTGAACCTGGCCAGGTTTGTTTTCAGCCAATCCTGCTCGCTGTTCTTCCGCGTCGTGTCCCGCAGGTTACGGATCATCTCGTTGATGGTGTCCTTCAGGATTGCGACTTCGCCCCTCGCCTCGACCTGAATGAAGCGAGTGAGGTCGCCCTTGGTCACGGCGGTTGCCACTTCGGCGATCGCGCGCACCTGGGTGGTCAGATTGGCGGCGAGCTGGTTGACATTATCCGTCAGATCCTTCCAGGTGCCGGCCACACCCTTGACGTCCGCCTGGCCGCCCAGCTTCCCTTCCGTGCCCACTTCCCGAGCCACACGGGTCACCTCTGCAGCAAAGGATCGGAGCTGATCAACCATGTTGTTGATGGTATCCTTAAGCTCCAGAATCTCACCCCTGACATCCGCCGTGATCTTCTTAGAGAGATCGCCCTTGGCCACCGCCGTGGTCACTTCAGCAATGTTACGCACCTGCCCGGTCAGGTTGCTCGCCATCCGGTTGACGCTGTCGGTCAAATCCTTCCAGGTGCCGGCCACGCCCTTGACGTTCGCTTGGCCGCCCAGCTTCCCTTCCGTGCCCACTTCCCGGGCCACACGCGTCACTTCCGACGCAAAGGAGCTGAGTTGGTTGAGCATGGAGTTCACCGTCTTGGCGGTGCGCAGGAACTGGCCTTCGAGTGGTCTGCCATCAACCTCCAGCGCTATGGTTTGTGACAGGTCGCCGTTGGCCACCACGCCAATGACACGGGCTATTTCACTCGTGGGCCGGACCAGGTCGTCGATGAGACTATTGACCGCCTCAACCAAAGTCGCCCATGATCCATCAACGGTCCCAAGCGCGGCGCGCTGCGTGAGCTTGCCTTCTCTCCCGACCACGCGGCTCACGCGCGCAAGCTCCTTGACCAGCTTCTCGTTCAACTCAATGATCTCATTGAGCGTGTCGGCGATTTTTCCGGAGGTGCCGGTCCATTCAACCGGCAGGCGCACGGAAAAATCGCCCTTTTTGAGAGCGATGAGAACCTTCAGTAATTGCTTTGCCTCGAGAGAATCCGCAGTCATCTGTTGAGTTTGCATCGTCCTCTCCCTCAGGACTTTGCTGCATAGCGTGGAGGCTCGCTCCGGAAGGTCGTGCCCCACCGCCTGGCAATCCTCTTCTCACCTCCTCGTTATTATTCCATTGACAATGGCAAAAAAACCCACTATACGCAAGATGCTCTTATACCTCCTCAGTCTACAAACCCAATCGCCGCGCCCCTTTACGATGCAGCTGCACTATGAGCGCTACGGAGAGGGCCAACCACTCATCATCCTGCATGGCCTGTTCGGTTCCCTCGATAACTGGCGGACCCTGAGCAAAACTTTTAGCCGGTCTTTGCAAGTTTTTGCGCTCGACCAACGCAACCATGGTCATTCACCACACAGCGAGACTTTCACTGCTCAGGCGCTGGTGGAGGACCTGCAGGAGTTCATGCAACAGCAAGGCCTCTCCTCCGCCCACCTGCTGGGACACTCGATGGGCGGGAAGACGGCTATGCAGTTTGCCGTCACCTACCCGCAAATGGTCGATAAACTCATCGTAGTGGACATTGCCCCGAAGGCGTACCCGCCGGAGCACGAGGATATATTCGATGCTCTGTATGCCCTGGATGTGCAAACCCTCCGCACCCGTCAGGAGGCCGAGGCTGCACTCGCCAGGAAAATCCAGGAACTTTCACTACGGCAGTTCTTGCTCAAAAACCTGGAACGAGACCCAGCCGGAGCGTTCAGGTGGAGGATCAACCTGGCTGCCATCCACAACAACTACGAGGAGATTCTCAAAGGACTGGAAACGAACCGTACGTTTGAGAAGCCTACGTTGTTCATCAAGGGTGGCAGTTCAGGCTACATCCAAGAAGGGGATACGGCCACACTCAGGGCAATCTTCCCTCAAGCGCAAATCGTCATCATCCCTGGCGCAGGGCATTGGGTCCATGCGGAGGCGCCCCAGGAGTTTGCCCGTATAGTACGGGATTTTTTAGCCTGAGAGCTTAGCCTATCACCCCTGCGCCCCTCAACCTGCCGATCTCTTCGGAACTTAGCCCCAGTCCTGTGAGAATCTCCTCGGTGTGCTGCCCCAGGATTGGTGGCGGGCTGTGGATCTGCGCTGCCGTGTCGGAAAACCGCCAGACCGGTCCGATCGTCTTGAACGCGCCAACGGTGGGATGGTCGATCTCCTGCACGACGTTGAGCCGCATAGGTCATGAACGGCACCGCGTCCCCATTGAACTCATGGACTAAGCGCACGACCTCCTCGTTGGTCATCTCTTTGAACGCCTGTTCCCAGATCGGTTTCACCTCGGCGGCGTAGCGGCCAATACTGGTGGCTTCGCGGCCGAACCCGGCAAAACGGGGATCGTTGATGTACTCCTCCAGCCCGAGTGAGATCATCAACCGGTCCCAATCCTCGCTGCTGCCTCGGCGCAGTCCAAAGAACACCCGGCCGGTTTTGGTTTTGTAGCCTTCGTCTGGAGGTTTGGTGTAGTTGTCGAGATGAAACCCGTACCAGTCATCCGGGTCGGTCATTGCCGTCCACATGATACCGCGCATGTGCAGCAGGGTGCCGAGCATACTGACGGCCACACGCTGACCCTCGCCTGTGCGGGCACGGTGCAAGAGCGCGGCGGTAACCGCCTGTGAGGCGAAGATGCCAGTGTTGAGGCTGGCCACGTCGGTCCCCAAGCGCACGGGCGGCTCGCCGATCTGGCCCAAGGAGTTGGTGTAGTCGGCCATCGCCTGAACCACCAACTCGGCGCCGGGGAGGTGGCGCAGCGGCCCTTCCTCGCCAAAGGCGCTGATGGCGCAGTAGATGAGCCCAGGGTTGAGTCGCTGGAGATCGTTATAGCCGAGGCCAAGCTTTTCAGCTCCACTGGGCCCCAAGTCCTCGAGGAAAACGTCGGCTTTCGCGGTGAGCCGCCGCACGAGGTCCTGTCCCCCAGGCTTTTGCACATCGAGGGCTAGGCTTTTCTTATTGCGGTTCAGGCTGAGGAACACCGCGCTCTCATCGCCAATGAACGGCGGCCCCATCGTACGGGCTGCGTCGCCAGCGAGCGGTTCGATCTTGATGACCTCCGCGCCCGCGTCGCCGAGACGCAGGGAACCAAACGGACCGCACAGGCCTTGGGTCAGATCGATGATGGTAAAACCGGAGAGCGCCCCTGGCATAAGAAGCTCTTAGCTTTTAGCAAAAACGAGGTGACAGGGAACAGTGCCCCGCCCCTTCCTCCTGTACCCTGTCATCTATAACCTGTAACCTATTCTGTGATCCCCAGTTCCCGCAACACTTCCTCGGTGTGCTCTCCCTTCAGCCCGCCCGGACGGATCGGCCCAGCTGAGGTTTTGTCGAACTTCCACGGCAAGCCATCCACGGTCAGGGTACCCCAATGTGGGGTGTCGAGGTTCACAATGTGTTGGTTCTGGAGAACTTGGGGGTGAGACCGTAGCGCCTCAAAGTCTAGGATGCGGCTGTTCGATACTTGCTCCTTGGTTAAGCGGATCACCCACCAGGCCGCGGGTTTGGTGCGAAAACGTTCTTCCAGGAGCGGGATCAACTCCGCCCGGTGCTCGACCCGTTTGGGATTCGTCGCGAAGCGCGGATCGTCACACAGCTCTTCCCATTTGATCGCCCGACAAAAACGGGGCCATTGGTCTTCACTCACCACGCCCACAGCGAGGTATTTCTGATCTTCACAGAGAAACGCCTGATGCGGCACGGTCGTGGCCGCGGCACTCCCCAGCGGTTGAGGTTGTTCGTTGGTTGCAAAGTATTCGGCCAGGCGGCTGGTCTGGAGCGATAGCGCCGCGGCCAGCATCTCGATCTCAACCTTCTGTCCCCTGCCCGTACGCTCACGCGCGAGGAGCGCCTGTAACACCGCCTCGACAATCATCGCGCTGGTGTTGAGGTCAAGGTGGGCGAAGTGTCGGAACATCTCTCCTTGAGAGCCAGGCTGGCCGGTAATGCTGCACCACCCCGAGAACGCCTGCACGGTGGGATCAACCCCGGCTTCCCTGGCCATCGGCCCGGTCCGGCCATACGCTGAGGCCGCAACGTACACGATCTTGGGATTCACGTGAGAGACAACGTCATAGCCCAGCCCTAGACGCTCGACCGCGCCGGGCCGCATGTTTTGGATGAACACATCGCTCTTGGCGATAATCTTGAGGGCAAGAGCCCGGTCCCCTTCCTGCTTGAGGTCGAGCACGATATGGCGCTTGTTGAAGTTGGCGGAGAGATAGAGGACGGCGGTGCCCTTGATTGGCGGCGGGATGTAATGCGCCAGCTCGCCTTCCGGAGCCTCAACTTTGATCACGTCCGCGCCCAGCTCCCCTAAGAGCTTGGCAGCCCAGGGTCCGACCGCGGCGATACTCAGATCAAAGACGCGAATGCCATCGAGAATACCGGGCATAGGGTCTCCTTACTAGAGATCTGCGCGGGCTGCAACCAGTGCCGGGAGCCTCAGGCAGAGGGCAACTCACGCAACCAAAAAAACAGACGCCGGTGGCGATCGCCTACCAAGGCGCATAGGTAATGGTGAGTTTGGGACGAGTGCTGAGCGTCAGCGCCTCACTGGAGTCGAACGCCAAGCCATCAGTCACGGTGGGATCGTCAATGATGAGCCCTTGATTCTTGCTCGGATCGTCTACCCAAGATTGCACCAGGGCAATACCGGCGGCATTGAGGGTAATCGTATATTGACCGATCGAGGAGGCAGCTACTGTCCCGAGCACCGTCGAGCCCCGATCAGAGGTTCCCTTGGCACCGGGGACCTGCCAGTTCTGCCCGGCCGCGTACTGATTCCAGGTCGCCTCGGCCTCAACCCAGTTACGCCTTAGGGCATAGAGTTCGTAGGTCCCTTTGCTTGGGTTGGTGACATTGAGGGTGATGGTAGCAGCCTTGACCGTGCTGCCTACGGGAATATTGAGGTTCTCCCATTTGAGGAGCGCCGCATTTCCATCAGCACCATTTGCCCAGAGGGTGGTTGAGGTCCCATAGTTCCTATCAGGCTGAACCGCAGAAATACGGGTATCCCGTGCTCCT
>WNGG01002315.1_pt1 | contig 21560 bp, 19 predicted proteins | sample 5400661 | NCBI WGS metagenome assembly WNGG01 (sample SAMN13153372, study PRJNA577476) | soil metagenome | isolation source: 100 cm soil or saprolite under Garry oak tree replicate 1 | place: USA:California | collected 2016-06-15
ACGGCCCGGTTGGCCTCGACCACGGCCGTGGGTTCGTACCTGATGAGCTCGCCGTAGAGCGAGGCGATCTGGCGCCAGTCGGTCTCGGCGGCGGTGCGGGCCGTGGAGTGGCAGGCGGCGATCGCGGCCCACAGCTGGTAGACGCCGGGGCGGCCCGCCGCCAGGGCGTTCTGCAGCAGGGCGTCGCCTTCGGCGATGGCCTGCTGGTTCCACAGGCGCCGGTCCTGTTCTTCCAGCAGGACGACTTCCCCGGCCTCGTCGGTGCGGGCCGGGCGGCGAGCGTCGGTGAGCAGCAGCAGCGCGAGCAGCCCGGCCGTCTCCGGGTCCGGGATCAGCTCGTGCATCCGCCGGGCCAGGCGGATCGCGGAGTCGCACAGCTCGGCCCTGATCAGGTCGGGCCCGCGGGCGTTGGTATGCCCCTGGGTGAACAGGACATAGACCACTCGCAGGACGTCGGCCAGCCGAGTCGGGAGCACGTCCGGCGCCGGGACCCGGAACGGAATACCTGCCTGCCGGATCTTGGCTTTCGCCCGCGACAGCCGCTTCGCCATCGTGGGCTCTGGAATCAGGAACGCTGCCGCCACCTCCGCGGTGCTCAGCCCGGCGACCGACCTCAACGTCAGCGGCAGGCGTACCTCCCGGTCGAGCGCGGGGTGGCAGCAGGTGAAGATGAGGGCCAGCTCATCGTCGCCCATGGGGTCGTCCCGGGGAGATTCGGCCGAAGCTGCGGCTTGCCGCGACGCGCTCGCTTCCTTCACCTCCCGCCGTGCTTCCCGGCGCAAACGATCCAGGGCCTTGTGCCGGGCCACCCCGATGAGCCATGCCCCCGGGTTGCCCGGCAGCCCTTCGCTCGGCCAGCGTTCCAAGGCCACGCAGCAGGCTTCCTGCACCGCGTCCTCGGCGAGGTCGAGATCGCCGACTAGGCGCGTGACCGTGGCGACGGCCGCCCACCAGTGCTCGCGGAACAGTTGCTCGCTCAGCTCGGGACCTGCCTCTTCACCACCGCCACGGTCACCACCGGGCGGATCTCGACGGAGGCCTCGCCTGCCGCCGGCAGGCTCGCCGCCCACTTGATCGCCTCGTCGAGGTCGGCGCACTCGATCAGCGTGTAGCCGCCGACCTGCTCCTTGAGTTCAGCGGCCGGACCGTCGGTGAGCAGGGTCTCGCCGTTCCGGACGCGGACGGTGGTAGCCGCCGACACCGACTCCAGCGGGGCGCAGTCGATCAGGACCCCAGCGGAGGCCATGGCCTCGTTGGCGGCCCGGTAGGCGTGGGAAAGCGCCAATGCTTCGGGGCTCGAGGGATCAGGCAGATCCTCGTTGGCGCCTCGGTGGAGCAGGAGCAGGTATTTCATCTCAGGCCTCCGCTACGCCGGCGGGGTGCCGGCTTCGACATGTAGTCGAACGGCGCGCCGCCATATGGACAGTACCGTCGATGATTTCGGCTGTCGCGAGCGGAAAGGCGGCATGGACGACCACCGGCTCAGCGAACTTGGCTGGTAGGATCCCAGATTGCCTTGGCGCCTGGCGCGGTGGGAGGATCAAGGGGCGATGTCTACCGATGTGACAGTGATTCTTGAGCACCGGCCGGGTGAGCTGGCCCGGCTGGGAGAGATCGCTGGCGAAGCCGGTGTCTGTATCCGTGGCTTTGCGGCCTTCACGGGTGAGGGCAGAGGGGTCGTCCACCTGCTCCTGGACGACGAGGCCGTGGCCAGCTGCCGGGCGGCTCTTGAGCACGCCGGCATAGGGATCGCTGACGAGCGTGAGGTCCTGGTGGTCGAGATCGAGGACCGGCCCATGGCGCTCGGCGAGCTGACCCGGCAGCTCGCCGACGCTAACGTCAACGTCGACCTTGCTTACACCACGTTCGGGCGCCTGAAGATCGTGATTGCCACCGATGACCTGAAAAGCGCCCGCGCCGTGCTCCAGCAGACGTAGGCCGTGTGCAGGAGCAGCGAGCCGAACTCACGCATCGCACCGAGCCTGGGGAGCCTGGGGAGCCTGAGCAGGCTCCCCAGGACTCCTGAGAAAGGTGCGTCTAGCCCGACGCCGGGTGCTCGATCACCGCGTCGGGCCCGGGAAAGATGAGCCGGGTCTGGCCGTCATCGAACTTCACCAGGTAGGGCGGCTCTCCCTTGGTGCCGCGCACCTCGACGATCTCGCCGTTCTTATCCGGGTGCCCGACAACGTTGCCATGAATGCAGATATGGTCGCCAATGGTCGCCTGCATGTCAGGATCTCCTCTCCGCGCCGAGAGTTGTACCTACAGGGTCGCACGCCTAAGAGGCGGTGTACCCCGGCCCTCCGGTTATCACTCACTACGGCCGACCCTGTGGCGCGGCGCCGTGCAGCTGATCCCCGGCGCCGGTCGCTGCCCGGGCGCGGGCGCCGTGACCACGGCCATCGATCGCATTCCGTCGAGGTCGTGCGGAGGAACCCGGTCGGCATAGCGATCCGCAAGCGTCGCCGTGCGCTCGATGACCTCGGATTCGTTCACTGCTGTGTCTCCCTCGGGTTCCTGACAACTCCCGGGCTGCCGGCATCCGGCCACGCTGACCAGAGCCGGTGCCCGCCACCCCAGCGGTCCCCGTCGAGGATGTGCGTGCTGCGTTCCAGTGGAACGCGCAGTGATTCCGGCGGGGGACGATCGGGGTGGCCGACGGTAGCTTCAGCGTCCCACGCGGATCGCGCCTGCGTCCCGCATGCCCCGTGATCAGCTCGGCTTTCCGCGGCCACCTGCCTGTCAGCGGCGCGGAGTGCCTCGTAATATTCAGCACGACTCCGTGTTTCCGCAGGCCCGGCATCCGTGAGCCGGCCGAGGCCGGGTGCCCTATCGTCGCGCCCCTTCGGGCTATCCCTGTCCTGTTCAGGATCATCGCCACACCCGCCGGAGGGGGCGTCGATCGCCACGCCGATCTCCCTTGGGCCATGCGCGGCGCAAGCCGGACGTCCGAGTGCGGAACAAGCAGCGAAGGTAGCTCTTCCTTTCTTACGCACTGCACGACTGTGCGGTTCGAACCGCGGAGCGTGACCGAGGCATCCGTTACGTCGAAGCCCCCGGCGGACACCTCGATCTGTCGCCGATTTCGGCAACCGGATGGTGCGACTCCCGGCCGATGCGTTTCATATGGTTGTGACGCTGTACTTAATAGATTCAGTACGTTGCCACATTCACTGAATGCCGCTGCGTTCCCTGACAGTCTCCTGATTCTCATCCGCCGCCTCGGGCGGCATCGCAGCCCCGGAGGGCACCGAAGCCCCGGAGGGCACCGAAGCCCCGGAGGGCACCGAAGCCCCGGAGGGCACCGCGGTACCGGATGGCCGGGCGGTCAGCAGGACGGCGGATACCACCCCGGCGGCGGCGAAGAACGCGATGACCAGCACCAGGCCGTGCTGGTAGGCGGCCACCGGATCGACCCGGGACACCCGGGACAAGATGGCCACCAGCCCGGCGACCCCGAGCACCGTGCCCACCTGCCGCGCCGTATTGAGGATGCCGCTCCCGGTGCCGAACCTTCCCGGCGTCAGCGCCATGCTCCCCGCCCCGAGCAGCGACGGGATCGTCAGCCCCACCCCGGCCCCGCCCAGCAGCTGCGCCGGCAGCAGGTGGGTCAGGTAAGCCGGCTGCGCCTGGATCTGCCATAGCCACAGCAGCTGCGCGCAGGCGTTGACAAAGCAGCCGAGCACCGCCACTCGCCCCGGCCCGCCGAGCCGGGCGGCCAGCCGCGGCGCGGCGATGCGGGCGAACGGCAGGACCATGAGCGGCCCGGGCGCGATGGCCAGGCCGGCCAGCACGGCGGAGTAGTGCCAGACACCGGTGAGGAACTCGACCGCGCTGAGCACGAACGCGCCGAACCCGGCGTAGTACAGGATCGAGGCGGCGAACGCGCCGCTGAACGTCCGCGAGCGGAGCAGCTCGAGTTCAAGGACCGGGGCATGATGCCGCCGCGAGCGGGCCACCATGACGGCACCGCAGGCCAGCGAGGCAAGAAGCACGCCAATGAACGAGGCCGAGCCCCAGCCCCAGCCGGGCGCCTTGACCAGGGCGAGCGCGACCAGGCCCACGGCCGCCGCGAGCAGCACGGCGCCGATCAGGTCGGGCCGGCCCGTAGACCGCTCGTCCTTGCTCTCCGGCACCACCCGGACGGCCAGGATCACGGCGGCCAGCCCGACCGGCAGGTTGACCCAGAACACCCAGCGCCAGTCGACCTGCACCAGGCTGCCGCCGATCACCGGGCCGAGCGCGGCCCCCAGCGCGCCCAGGGCCGACCAGGTGCCCAGGGCCTTCGGCCGGGCCGGAGCAGGGACGGCGGCCAGCAGGAGCGACAGGGACGCGGGCACCATCGCCCCGGCCCCGGCCGCCTGGACGACCCGCGCCGCGATCAGCGCGGCCACTCCAGGCGCCAGCCCGCACAGCAGCGACCCGGCGCTGAACGCGGCCAGCCCGGCCACGAAGAACCGGCGCCGCCCGATCCGGTCGGCCCACCGCCCGGCCGGCACGAGCACCGCCGCGAACACGATCGTGTAGGCGTTGAGCACCCAGGACAGCGAGCTCAGGCTGGTGCCCGGGTACTGCCGTCCGATGGCCGGGAAGGCCAGGTTGACGATGAACAAATCCAGGCTGGACATGAACACGGCCAGGGACAGCACGCCCACCACGGCGGTGACCCGGCGTGCGTCCGCCCTGACCAGGGCCGCGTCAGCCAGGGCCGTCGCGCCCGCCTGCGCCGGGGGAGTGGAGCTCACCGGTCGCCTCCTAGTAAGTCCGGAATCTGGACCCACCATAACCCGCCGCCCCGTAGTACGTCCAGAAATCAGACTGAGGAGGTAAACTGCCGTCATGGCCAATGCCGAGCCGCGGGCCTGCTCCATCGCCCGCACCCTGGACGTCGTCGGGGAGAAGTGGGCGCTGCTGGCCGTGCGGGAGGTCTTCCTCGGCAACCGCACGTTCGATCAGATGGTGCGCCGCACCGGGGCGCCGCGGGACACGCTCGCGGCCCGGCTGCGCACCCTGACCGGCGCCGGGATCCTGGAGCGGCGGCAGTACTCCGAGCACCCGGCCCGTTTCGAGTACCACCTGACCGCCGCGGGCCGCGACCTGTATCCCGTCATCGTCACGCTGATGCGCTGGGGCGATGAGTACCTGGCGGGCGACGACGGGCCGCCGCTGGTCCTGCGGCACCGGTGCGGGCACCAGGTGACGGCCCAGGTGGTCTGCCAGGCCTGCGGGGAACCCCTGCACGCCCGCGACACGGTGCCAGTTACACCAGGCCGGTAACCGCGGGCGGCTAACCAGGATCAGCCCGCCGGCGCCTGCCGGGCGGTGAGGAACAGGTGGACCAGCTCGTCGGTGGTGGTCGCGTCTTCCGGGGCCTTGTCCTCGCGCCACCGCCCGGTGAACCGGGGGAAGCGCATGGCCAGCCCGGCATCGGGTTTGATCCGGCCCCAGGCGGCGGTGTAGTTCGGCGACAGGGTGAGCTCGGCGGACAGGATCTCGAGCACCAGGCCGGGCTCGAACCAGGCGTCGGGTTCGGCGCGCCCGTCGACCCGGGCGGGCCGGTGCGGGGCGGCCAGCGGCGCCAGCCGGGCGGGCAGCGCGGCCAGCTCGGCGTCGGAGAACCCGGTGCCGCACTTGGTCACGGCGCGGAACACGTCGGCGGCCGGGTCGTAGGCGGCCAGCAGCAGCGCGCCGTAGACCCCGGCCCGGCGGCCGCGGCCGGCGAACGCGCCGACCACGACCAGGTCGACGGTGTCGGACAGCTCGGTGCGGTAGTCCCGCTTGAGCTTGATCCACTGCCAGCCGCGGGCGCCGGCCTGGTACCCCGAGTCGGGCCCGGCCGACTTGCACACCAGGCCCTCGCAGCCGTCGGTCACCGCCTGCTCGAACGCCGCGTCCAGCGCGGCAGGAGCCTCGACCTCCAACGCGGTGGTGAGCCGCAGCCGGTCCGAGACGGTGATCGCCGCGGCCAGCGCGGCCCGCCGCTGCGGGTAGGGCAGCCGGGTCAGGTCCGCCCCGTCGGCGTACAGCAGCTCGAAGCAGAACAGGCCGACAGGCACGTCGAGCACCGCCTGGTCGATGCCGTGCTTACGCCGCCGCAGCATGACCTCGCCGAACGGCCGCAGTTCCCCGGCGGCCGCGTCGTACGCGACGACCTCCCCCTCGACGATCGCCTCGCGCAGCCCGAGCCCGGCCGCCAGGGTGGCCACGACGTCGGGGAACTGGGCGGACACGCGCTCAAGCCGCCGGGTGAACAGCTCGATCGCCCCGTCCGCGGTCCGGTGCGCCTGGACCCGGACCCCGTCGTACTTGTACTCGGCCGCGCACCGCCCGCCCAGCTTGGCCAGGATCTGGCCGGCGTCGGACAGCCGCTGGGCCAGCATGGCCCGCACCGGGCGGCCCGGCCGCACCTGGATCTGCTCGACCGCCGCCAGCCCGCCGCTGACCAGAACAGAAGCGACAAACCCCAGGTCGCAGCAGATGTTGTAGGCGCGCTCCAGCACCGGCCTGGCGGCCCGCCCGCCCGCGTGGACCCGGGCGAGCGCGTCCAGGATGGTGGGCGTGCCGATGCCCAGCCGCAGTCCCTTGGTGACCAGGCGCAGCAGGTAGCGGGCCTCCAGCGGGGTGGCCTGGGCGAGCAGCCCGGCCAGCAGCTCCAGCTTGCGGCCCTGCGACCCCGCCCCCTGCGCCGCGGCGATCTGGTGCAGCGCGTCCGTCACGTCCGTGACGGTCAGCGCGGCGGACCGCCCGGCGGCGGTCGCGGCCAGCAGCTGCTCGGCGGCCAGGCCCAGGTCACCGACCTGGAGGAGGAGGGCGGCGACGTCGGCCGGATCGGCGCCCGCGGCGGTGGCGACCGCCCGGACGGCGAGCTTTTCCGCCAGCCCGAGGTCCACCCCGGCGAACTCCGGCGCGATCAGCCCCTGGCACAGGTAGCAGACCGCCGGCAGCAGCCCGGCCGGGGTTTCGGCCAGCAGCCCGGCCAGCCGGTCCACCATCGCCAGCCGGCCGCCGACCCCCTCCAGGTCGCGGTAGGCCTCCGCGACGGTCCGGTACCGCATGCCAGAAACATATCCCGAACGGCCCGGGTAAATGCACCGCCGTCACCCTCATCGCCTCAGCGGGCTACCGGCCCAGCTTCTTTATCACCGCGGTGCCGTCTATGACCACCTCGCCGCGCTGGTTCGACACGGTCGTGTGCAGCTTGATGATCCTCTTGTCGTCGCGTTTCTCGGTCACGGTCACGGTCACGGTCACCGTATCGCCGATCTTGACGGGAGCCGTGAATCTGAGCTCCTGGCCGAGGTAGACAGAATTCGGCCCGGGCAGCTTGGTCCCCAGCACCGCGGAGATCAGCCCGCCCACGAGCATGCCGTGCGCGATCCGCTCCCCGAACACCGAGTCTTTCGCATGTTCGGCATCGACGTGTACCGGGTTCACGTCCCCGGTGATGCCGGCGTAGAGCACGATATGTGATTCCGTGATCGTCACGCTGAGCGATGCGTCATCGCCGGTCTTGATGTCCTCGTAGGCCAGGTCGGGCATGGTTCACGCTCTCCTCAATCGTCTGGTCCACCATGGCCTGGTGCCGGGCGGCGACGGCAGGGCCGAAGGTCCCAGTATCCCCGGGGACGCCTGACCGTCCGGGAAAAAGTGTCACTATCGGCCGTTCGGGAAAAATAGAAGATTTTTTCCCCCAAACGGCCATAGTGCGACTTATGGGCCTTGATGCACGCTTGCTTTCGCCGCTCTCCCGGCGAGAGGCGAAGGTCCCTCCGCGAGGTGCCCTTTGGCGCTAGCCGCTCCCGGGCGGCAGGCCGAAGTTGAAGTGGAAGCAGGAGGCGGCCATGAAAGAAATCCTCGACGCCATTCTCGATCCCAGCAGCCAGCCCGGAGATTTCGCGGCGCTGCCGATGCCGGAGGCCTACCGGGCCATCACCCTGCACCGGGATGAGGAGCACATGTTCGACGGTCTCGACGCGCGCGACCGGGATCCCCGTAAGTCACTGCACCTGGAAGAGGTGCCGGTGCCCGAACTCGGCCTCGGTGAGGCGCTGGTCGCCGTCATGGCCAGCTCGGTCAACTACAACACCGTGTGGAGCTCCATCTTCTCGCCGGTGTCCACCTTCGCCTTCCTGCGCCGGTACGGGAAGCTGTCGGAGCTCACCGCCCGGCACGACCTGCCCTATCATGTGGTCGGCTCGGACCTGGCGGGCGTGGTGCTGCGCACCGGCCCCGGGGTGAACATCTGGAAGCCGGGCGAGGAGGTCGTCGCGCACTGCCTGTCGGTGGAGCTGGAAAGCTCCGACGGCCACAACGACACCATGCTCGACCCGGAGCAGCGCATCTGGGGCTTCGAGACCAACTTCGGCGGCCTGGCCGAGCTGGCCATCGTCAAGACCAACCAGCTGATGCCCAAGCCGAAGCACCTGACCTTGGAGGAAGCCGCCACGCCCGGGCTGGTGAACTCGACCGCCTTCCGGCAGCTGGTCTCCGACAACGGCGCCGCGATGAAGCAGGGCCACAACGTCCTGATCTGGGGTGCCAGCGGCGGCCTGGGCGCCTACGCCACCCAGTACGCGATGGCCGGCGGGGCGATCCCGATCTGCGTGGTGTCCAGTGAGCACAAGGCCGACCTGTGCCGGGCCATGGGGGCCGAGCTGATCATCAACCGCAGCGCCGAGGGCTACAAGTTCTGGAAGGACGAGCGGACCCAGGACCCCAAGGAGTGGAAGCGCTTCGGGTCCAGGATCCGCGAGCTGACCGGCGGCGAGGACGTCGACATCGTCTTCGAGCACCCGGGCCGGGAGACGTTCGGCGCCTCGGTCTACGTGACCCGCCGCGGCGGCACCATCGTGACCTGCGCCTCCACCTCGGGGTTCATGCACGAATACGACAACCGCTACCTGTGGATGAGCCTCAAGCGCATCATCGGCTCGCACTTCGCGAACTACCGCGAGGCGTGGCAGGCCAACCGGCTGATCTCCAAGGGCATGATCCACCCGACCATGTCGGAGGTGTACCCGCTGGAGCAGGCCAGCCAGGCCGCCCTGGACGTGCACCAGAACCTGCACCACGGCAAGGTCGCGGTGCTGTGCCTGTCCCCCCGTGAGGGCCTCGGCGTGCGCGACCACGAGCTGCGCGCCAAGCACCTGACCGAGATCAACCGGTTCCGGGGCGAGTGAGGACCGGCCGTATGACCGAGCCAACCCGGCCGGCCCGGGAGCGCCCGTGGCTGATGCGGACCTACGCCGGGCATTCGTCCGCGCAGGAGTCCAACGCGCTCTACCGCCGGAACCTGGCCAAGGGGCAGACCGGCCTGTCGGTGGCGTTCGACCTGCCCACCCAGACCGGTTACGACGCCGACCACGTCCTGGCCCGCGGCGAGGTCGGCCGGGTCGGCGTCCCGGTCGGGCACGTGGGCGACATGCGGGCCCTGTTCGACGGCATCCCGCTGGAGCAGACCAACACCTCGATGACGATCAACGCCACGGCCATGTGGCTGCTGGCGCTGTACCAGGTCGCCGCCGAGGAGCAGGGCACCGACATCGCCATGCTGACCGGCACCACCCAGAACGACATCATCAAGGAGTACCTGTCCCGCGGCACGTACGTGTTCCCGCCGGGCCCGTCGCTGCGGCTGACCACCGACCTGATCACCTACACGGTGACCACCATGCCCAAGTGGAACCCGATCAACGTCTGCAGCTACCACCTGCAGGAGGCCGGGGCCACCCCGGTCCAGGAGATCGCGTACGCGCTGTGCACCGCGACGGCCGTCCTGGACGCCGTCCGCGACTCCGGGCAGGTCCACGCGGAACGGATGGGCGAGGTCGTCGGCCGGATCTCCTTCTTCGTCAACGCGGGCGTCCGCTTCGTCGAGGAGATGTGCAAGATGCGGGCCTTCGCCCGGCTCTGGGACACGATCACCCGGGACCGGTACGGGATCGACGACCCCGCACGCCGCCGCTTCCGCTACGGCGTGCAGGTCAACTCGCTCGGCCTGACCGAGGCGCAGCCGGAGAACAACATCCAGCGGATCGTGCTGGAGATGCTGGCCGTCACGCTGTCCAGGGACGCCCGCGCCCGGGCCGTCCAGCTCCCCGCCTGGAACGAGGCGCTGGGCCTGCCGCGGCCCTGGGATCAGCAGTGGAGCCTGCGCATCCAGCAGGTGCTCGCGTACGAGTCGGACCTGCTTGAGTACGGTGACCTGTTCGAAGGGTCGGCTGTGGTGGAGGCCAAGACCGCGGAACTGATGGCCGGCGCCGAGGCGGAGATGGCCCGGATCCGCGAGCTGGGCGGGATGGTGCCGGCCGTGGAGTCCGGCTACCTCAAGGCCCAGCTGGTCGCCTCGCACGCGGCCCGGCGCGCGCGCATCGAGTCCGGCGAGGAAAAGGTCGTGGGGGTCAACTGCTTCCAGGCCACCGAGCCCAGTCCCCTCACCGCCGACACAGAAACGGCGGTTCACCATGTGGACCCGGCCTACGAGAAGGAAGTGCTCGCCGGCCTGGCGCGGTGGCGGGAGCAGCGCGACGCGGCGGCCGTGCGCGCCGCCCTGGCCCGCCTCGAGGCCGACGCGGACCGCCCGGGCGTCAACCTGATGGACGCCACCCTGGCCTGCGCCCGGGCGGGCGTGACCACCGGCGAGTGGTCCTTCGCGCTGCGAGAGGTGTTCGGCGAGTACCGGGCGCCCACCGGCATCAGCAGCGTCCCGGTCACCGGATCCTCCGCGGAACTCGCCGCGGTCCGGGCGGCGGCGCACGCCACGGCGGCGGAGATCGGGGCGGGCAGGCTGCGGCTGCTGCTGGGCAAGCCCGGCCTCGACGGGCACTCCAACGGCGTCGAGCAGATCGCCGTCCGGGCCCGCGACGCCGGGTTCGAGGTGATCTACTCCGGCATCCGGCTCACCCCCGGGCAGATCGTGGCCGCCGCGGCCGCGGAGGACGTGCACTGCGTGGGGCTGTCCATCCTGTCCGGCGGGCACGCCGAGCTGGTACCCGACGTGCTGAGGCGGCTGGACGAGGCCGGCGCGGGGGACATCCCGGTGGTGGTCGGCGGGATCATCCCGCCGGCCGACGCGGCCAGCCTGCGCGCCCAGGGCGTAGCCGCCGTCTTCACGCCCAGGGACTTCGGCATCACCGCCATCATCGGCCGCATCGTCGAGGTGATACGACTGGCCCACAAGCTCCCGCCGCTGCCAGGTCCGGCCGGCCCCGCGACAATCGAAGGGTGAACATGACTACCACAGCGATCACACCCGCCGCCGGCCTCCTGCGCCCGCGCCGTTCCTGCCTGGCCGTGCCCGGCAGCAGCCTCCGCTTCCTGGAGAAAGCCCAGGGCCTGCCCGCGGACCAGGTGTTCCTTGACCTCGAGGACGCCTGCGCGCCGCTGGTCAAGGAGAGCGCCAGGCACGCGATCGTGGACGCGCTCAACACCGGCGACTGGGGCGGCAAGATCCGCGTCGTCCGGGTCAACGACTGGACCACCCACTGGACCTACCGCGACGTGATCACGGTGGTCGAGGGCGCGGGTGCCAACCTGGACTGCCTCATGCTGCCGAAGGTCCAGGACGCCGGGCAGGTCAAGGCGCTGGACCTGCTGCTCACCCAGATCGAGAAGACGGTGGGCCTGCCGGTCGGCCGGATCGGCATCGAAGCCCAGATCGAGAACGCCATGGGCCTGATGAACGTCGACGCGATCGCCGCCGCCTCGCCGCGGCTTGAGACCATCATCTTCGGGCCCGCGGACTTCATGGCCTCGATCAACATGAAGTCGCTGGTGGTCGGCGAGCAGCCCCCCGGCTACCCGGCGGACGCCTACCACTACATCCTGATGCGCATCCTGATCGCCGCCCGGGCTCACGACCTGCAGGCCATCGACGGCCCCTACCTGCAGATCCGCAACGCCGACGGGTACCGCGAGGTGGCCAGGCGGGCCGCCGCCCTCGGCTTCGACGGCAAGTGGGTGCTGCACCCGGACCAGATCGCCGCGGCCAACGAGATCTTCTCCCCGTCGCAGGAGGACTACGACCACGCCGAGCTGATCCTGGACGCCTACGACTGGTGCACGTCGGAGGCCGGCGGGGCCAAGGGGTCGGCCATGCTGGGCGACGAGATGATCGACGAGGCCTCCCGCAAGATGGCCCTGGTGATCGCGGGCAAGGGCCGGGCCGCGGGCATGCCGCGCACCTCCAAGTTCGAGCCACCGCAGGGGTGAGCGAGATGCAGTTCGGACGGACCTATGAGGAGTTCGAGGTCGGGGCGGTCTACAAGCACTGGCCGGGGAAGACGGTCACCGAGTACGACGACCACCTGTTCTGCCTCCTGACCATGAACCACCATCCGCTTCACCTGGACGCGCACTACGCCGGGCACGCCACCGACTTCGGCCGGAACGTGGTGGTGGGCAACTACGTCTACTCGCTGCTGCTCGGCATGTCGGTGCCGGACGTCTCGGGTAAGGCCATCGCGAACCTGGAGGTCGAGTCGCTGAAGCACGTGGCGCCGACCTTCCACGGCGACACCATCTACGGCGAGACCACCGTGCTCGCCAAGCGGCTCACCTCGGCCGGCGACCGGGGCATCGTCCAGGTCGAGACCCGCGGCTACAAGCAGGACGGCACCCTGGTGTGCGTATTCCGCCGCAAGGTCATGGTGCCGACCGAAACCTACGTCAAAGAGCGCGGCGGGGAGCAGCCCGGCCGCCCCGAGCCTGCTAGCTGAAGGAACGACCATGGAACGCCTCGCCCAGACCGAAGGCCTGACCGACATCCAGCGCGACATCCTGTCCACGGTGCGGGACTTCGTGGACAAGGAGATCATCCCGGTCGCCATGGAGCTCGAGCACAAGGACGAGTACCCGTCGCAGATCGTCGAGGGCATGAAGGAACTCGGCCTGTTCGGGCTGACGATCCCGGAGGAGTACGGCGGCCTGGGCGAGTCGCTGCTCACCTATGCGCTGGTGGTGGAGCAGATCGCCCGCGGCTGGATGTCGGTGTCGGGCATCGTCAACACCCACTTCATCGTGGCCTACATGATCAGCCAGCACGGCACGGCCGAGCAGAAGGAATACTTCCTGCCCAGGATGGCCGCGGGCGACGTGCGCGGCGCCTTCTCCATGTCCGAGCCCGGCCTGGGCTCGGACGTCTCGGCCATCACCACCAAGGCGGTGCCCGACGGGGCGGATTACGTCATCAACGGCCAGAAGATGTGGCTGACCAACGGCGGGACCGCCAACCTGGTCGCGGTGCTGTGCAAGACCGACGAGGGGCAGGACGCGCCGCACAAGAACATGACCACGTTCCTGATCGAGAAGGAACCGGGCTTCGGCCCCAACCCCACGGTGCCGGGCCTGACCGTGCCGGGGAAGATCGAGAAGATGGGCTACAAGGGCGTCGACACCACCGAGCTGCTCCTGCACGACGTCCGCATCCCGGCCACCCGGGTCCTCGGCGGCGCCCCCGGCCGGGGCTTCTACCAGATGATGGACGGAGTGGAGGTCGGCCGGGTCAACGTGGCCGCCCGCGGCTGCGGGGTCGCGCTGCGCGCCTTCGAGCTTGGCATCGCCTACGCGCAGATAAGGCACACCTTCGGCAAGCCGATCGTCCAGCACCAGGCCATCCAGTTCAAGCTGGCCGAGATGGGCATCAAGGTCGAGGCCGCGCACCAGATGATGACCATGGCGGCCCGCCTGAAGGACTCCGGCCGGCGCAACGACCTCGAGGCCGGCATGGCCAAGTACCTCGCGTCCGAGTACGCCAAGGAGGTCGTGGAGGACTCCTTCCGCATCCACGGGGGCTACGGCTTCTCCAAGGAGTACGAGATCGAGCGCCTCTACCGGGAGGTGCCGATGCTGCTCATCGGCGAGGGCACCGCGGAGATCCAGAAGATGATCATCGGCCGCCGTCTCCTTGAGGAGTACAAAATCACCAGCTAGTTCCCTGCTTGCTTTTCGCCGCCGGGCCGCCTTTTGAGGCGCCGCCTTCCTTCGTCGCTCCTCAGTCCAGGCGGCGCCGGCGGCCCTTTGGCGAGGTCAGGGGGGTATCACGCAGCCCTTGCCGACCACGGTGACGCCGCCGCTGGACACCACGAACCCGCGGTCCCTGTCCCGGTGCTTGTCCACCCCCACCTCGGCCCGCTCCATCACCACCACGTTCTTGTCCAGGATCGCGTTCCGCACCACCGCGTGCCGTCCGACCTGCGCGTTGTGCAGCAGCACGGACCGCTCGACCGTGGCCCAGCTGTTCACCCGGACCCCCGGTGACAGGACCGACCCGCGCACCAGCCCGCCCGAGACGATGACCCCGTTGCTGACCACGCTGTCGATCGCCCGGCCCACCCGCCTGCCGTCATCGTGCACGAACTTGGCCGGCGGCTGCGGCGGCACCCAGGTCAGGATCGGCCACTCGTCGTTGTACAGGTTGAACACCGGGTGCACCGCGCACAGGTCCATGTGCGCCTCGAAGTAGGAGTCGATCGTCCCGACCTCCCGCCAGTACCCCAGCTCACGGCCGTCGGCTCCGGGCACCTTGTTCTGCAGGAAGTCATACGCGTGCGCGGCGCCTTCCCGGGCCAGCATCGGGATGATGTCGCCGCCGATGCTGTGCCTGCTGCGGTCGTCCGCCGCGTCCTTCTGCAAGGCCTCGACCAGCACCTCGCGGTCGAACACGTAGTTGCCCATGGACGCGAACGCCTCGCCGGGCCGGCCCGGCAGGGCGGGCGGCTGTGGCGGCTTCTCCAGGAAGGCCTCGATGCGGTGCCCGTCCGCCGCGGTCTGCGCGACGCCGAACGCCGCGGCCGCCGCCGCCCGGGGCACCGGGATCGACGCGACCGTGACCCCCGCGCCCCAGGCCAGGTGGGCCTCGATCAGCTGCGCCGGGTCCATCCGGTACACGTGATCGGCGCCGAAGACGACCACCAGGTCGGGGCGCTCGCTGTGGATGAGGTTCAGCGACTGGTAGATCGCGTCCGCCGACCCGGTCTGCCAGCGCGGGCCGAGCCGCTGCTGGGCCGGCACCGGCGCCACGTAGTTGCCCAGCAGGCTGTTCAGCCGCCAGGCGGTGGTGATGTGCCGGTCCAGGCTGTGGCTCTTGTACTGGGTGAGCACGCAGATCCGGAAGATGCCCCCGTTGGCCAGGTTGGACAGCGCGAAGTCCACCAGCCGGTACAGGCCGCCGAACGGAACCGCGGATTTCGCCCGGTCATCGGTCAGGGGCGCCAGCCGCTGGCCGGCCGCGCCCGCGAGGACGAGGCCGAGAACCCGCTGGCTGGCCATCGGGGGCTCGTCCTCAGCCGAGGCGTTCCACGAGGTCCTGGTGCAGTTCCCAGAGCCGGGCCGGCAGGTGCCCGTGGAAACCGCGGAAGAACTCGGGGATGTGCTCCGCCTCCAGCTTCCAGGCCTCGGCGTCCACCGTGAGCAGCAGGTCCAGGTCGGCCCAGCTGATGTCCAGGCCGTCCAGGTCCAGCGAGCCCGGCGCGGGCAGGTAGCCGATCGGGGTCCGGGTCGCGGCCGCGGAACCGGACAGCCGCTCGACGATCCATTTCAGCACCCGGATGTTCTCGCCGAAGCCCGGCCAGACGAACTTGCCCTGCGCGTTCTTGCGGAACCAGTTGACGTAGAACAGCCGCGGCAGCTTGGCCGGGTCGGCCTTCTGGCCGAGCGAGAGCCAGTACGCGAAGTAGTCACCCATGTTGTAGCCGCAGAACGGCAGCATGGCGAACGGGTCGTGGCGCAGCTCGCCGACCCTGCCCTCGGCCGCGGCGGTCTTCTCCGAGGCGATGTTGGCCCCGAGGAACACCCCGTGGTCCCAGTCGAAGGACTCGATCACCAGCGGCACGGTGCTCGCCCGCCGCCCGCCGAACAAGATCGCCGAGATCGGCACCCCGGCCGGGTCGTCCCACTCCGGCGCGATGATCGGGCACTGGGCCGCGGGGACGGTGAACCGGGAGTTGGGGTGAGCGGCGGGCTCTGGCGAGTCCGGCGTCCAGTCCCGGCCCTTCCAGTCGGTCAGGTGCGCGGGCGGCTCCTCGGTCAGGCCCTCCCACCACACGTCGCCGTCGTCGGTCAGCGCCACGTTGGTGAAGATGCTGTTGCCCCACATGGTGGCGACCGCGTTGGCGTTGGTCTTCATGCCGGTGCCCGGCGCGACGCCGAAGAACCCGGCCTCCGGGTTGATCGCGTACAGCCTGCCGTCCTGGCCGAACCGCATCCAGGCGATGTCGTCGCCGATGGTCTCGACCTTCCAGCCGGAGATGGTGGGCGCCAGCATGGCCAGGTTGGTCTTGCCGCACGCGGACGGGAAGGCCGCCGCGACGTACCTGGCCTCCCCGCCGGGCGGGGTGAGCTTGAGGATGAGCATGTGCTCGGCCAGCCAGCCCTCGTCCCGCGCCATCACCGAGGCGATCCGCAGCGCGTAGCACTTCTTGCCGAGCAGCGCGTTCCCGCCGTACCCGGAGCCGTAGGACCAGATCTCCCTGGTCTCGGGGAAGTGCGAGATGTACTTGACCGCGTTGCACGGCCACGGCACGTCATCCTGGCCTGGCGCGAGCGGCGCGCCGACCGAGTGCACGGCCCGGACGAACGACCCGCTCTTCTCGATCGCCTGCAGCGCCGGCGCGCCCATCCGGGTCATGATCCGCATCGATACGGCCACGTACGGCGAGTCGGTGATCTCCACGCCGAGCTGGGAGATCTCGCTGCCCAGCGGGCCCATGCAGAACGGCACCACGTACATGGTGCGGCCGCGCATGCAGCCGTCGAAGATCTGGCCGAACGTCTGGCGCATCTCGTCGGGCGCGATCCAGTTGTTGGTCGGCCCGGCGTCTTGCTCCCGCTCGGAGCAGATGAACGTGCGGTCCTCGACGCGGGCCACGTCGCTGGGGTCCGAGGCACAGTAGAAGCTGTTCGGCCGCAGCCGGGGGTTCAGCCGGGTGAAGGTGCCGCTCTCCACGAGCAGGCTGGTCAGCCGCTCCCACTCGGCCTGCGAGCCATCGCACCAAACGATGTCGTCGGGCTTGGTCAGCCCTGCGATCTCGCTGACCCACTTGGCCAGCTCAGGAAGGCTTGTTTGATCCTCGAAAAGGTCTGCGCCTGACACTGTTCTCACTCCTGCCCAGGACTAACGCGTATGGCACGCCCACGGTCACGGTTGGCCCGAACGATTTTCGCTTACGCTCTATAGTCCACTCTTGCCCGATCCCCCGTCGCCCCCGTCAGGGCCAAACGTCCCATGTGGCAGTGTGATATGGGTCGCAGTGTGATATAGGTCGCCGGCCGAGCGAATGACGGTGCCAGGAGCTAGAGGTCCCGGATTATGTCGGTCAGGAACCGAGTGCTCTGCGCGGGGGTCAGGGCTTCGGTGGACAGGTGGTTCATGACCTCCATGTAATGATCGACGTCCTCGTGCTTGTCCAGGTAAAGGGCGCTGGTGAGCTGCTCGAGGTACACCACGTCGGGTACCTCGGGCTCGCTGAAGCGCAGCACGGTGAACGACCCGCCCGCCGCGGCGTGGCCGCCCCGGCTGAACGGCACGACCTGGATGGTGACGTGGCGCAGCCGGGCGACCTCGGCGAGCCGCTCCAGCTGGGCCCGCATCACCCCGGCGCCGCCCACCGGGCGCCGCAGCGCCCCCTCGTCCAGGACCGACCACACCTGCGGCGGCTTCGGCCCGGTGAGCAGGTCCTGCCGCTTGAGCCGCAGGCTCACCCGCCGCTCGATGTCGTCGGCGGGCGCGGCGGTGTGGCCGAGCAGGGTGACGGCGCGGGCGTAGTCCTCGGTCTGGAACAGGCCGTGCACGAACTGCAGCTCGAAGGTGCGGATGACCGAGGCGGCCGTCTCCAGGCCCAGGTACGCCTCGAACCAGTCGGCCATGACGTCGCCGTACTTCGACCACCAGCCCGGCGCGTTGGCCTGCCGGGTGAGCGTCACCAGGCCGTTCCGGGTCCGCTCGTCGGTGACGCCGTACAGGGTGAGCAGGTCGGTGACGTCCCGCTCCTTGAACCGCACCAGCCCGTTTTCCATCCGGCTGATCTTGGACCGGGACGCCCGGATCTCGTACGCCGCCTGGTCCGGGCTGATGCCGGCGGCCTCACGGAGCCGGTGCAGCTGGATTCCCACCAGCATGCGCGGCACGGTCGGGCTCGAGGCCTCCGCAGGCTGCCCGCCGTCCCGCTGAACCGTACTCATCCCTCACTCCGAGAGCCGATGGGTTGACCCCGGTGTCGCCGCGGCGGTCCGGACGGCTATACGCGCACGGTGCGGCCGCCAGGCCGGCCACACAGGGCACATTATCACCGTTCTCAGACACTGTCCGAACGGCATTTACCTCGACTTCAGCGACGCAGACCCAGGTCATCGAACTCGCCATTCTTGACCCCGGTCAGGAAGGCGTCGATCTCGGCCCGGGTATAGATCAGGGCGGGCCCGGACGGGTGCCGGGAGTTACGGACGGCAATCACCCCGCCGTCCAGCTCGGCGACCTCGACACAGCTCCCGCTGGGGTTGCTGGCCTGGCTCTTGCGCCAGCGGGCCGGGGCGAGCAGATTAGCCGGAATGCCGTTGTTGACCTGCATCTTTCTCCTTTTTCTCAGATGGTGGGAAAAGGAACCGAATGCGGGCGGGTGCTCCAGGGCGCTGACCACCGTCTGCACTGTGCAATCTCATCGGGGCAATCTCATCGGGCAGCCTAACAGGGCAAATGCAATTGCATAAGTACGTGCAAAGAATTTTTGCATACGCAACGTGTGAACGCAAAGCGCGCGGAGCGTAGCTCGTGACTGCATGCGAGAGGACGCCGTCAACAGCGCATACTCCGGCCAGGCGGCTAATCGCGGGGCGTGCCGCCCAGGGCGCGCAGCTCACCGCGCACGATCGCGCCGTCCTCGAGACGGACCAGCACGAACCCGGTGAACCCGGCCGCCTCCAGCCGCTTCAGCTGGGCGCCGAACTTCCCGCTCCGCCGCACCGTCTCCACCACCCGCCCGGCGCCGGGACCTTCGCGCACCTCGCGGGCCACCGCGACCGCGTCCGGCACCGGCACGTCGGCTTCCGCCAGCACCGCCACGGCGTCGCGCGCCGCCTCGCGGGACAGCAGGTCCACGATCCGCTCGAACCCGATGGAGAACCCGCAGGCCGGCACGTCCTGCCCGAGCGACCGCCCGATCAGCTTGTCGTACCGGCCGCCGCCGGCCACGGAGCCGCTCATGTCCGGGTGGGTGATCTCGAAGACCTGGCCGGTGTAGTACCCCATCCCGCGCACCAGCGTCGGATCGAACTGCCACTTCAGGGACCGCTCGGCCGCCAGCCGGTCCAGGCTCGCCACGGTCGCGGCGAGGTCCTCCGCCGCCGGCGGGGCCAGCCCGGGCACGCTGCTGGCCAGCGCGTCCGCCAGCCTGTCGGCGGGCACGTCGGTCAGCCCCTGGATCTTCTCCACCGCCGCCGCGACCCGCGCCGGGTCGAACCCGAGCCCGGCCAGCTCGGCCCGGACCCCGTCCCAGCCGATCTTGTCCAGCTTGTCCATGGTGATGAAGAACGCGTCCCGCGCGTCCGCGGGCACCCCGCAGTCGGCCGCCAGCGCGGCCAGGAACCGCCGGTCCGACAGCCGGATCGTGGTCCCGGTCAGCCCGACGGCGGCCAGCGCCTCGCTGGTCGCCTCGATCAGCTCCGCCTCGGCCAGCACCGACGGCTCGCCGATCATGTCGATGTCGCACTGGTAGAACTGCCGGTACCGGCCCCGCTGCGGCCGGTCCGCCCGCCACACCGGTCCCACCTGCAGCGACCGGAACGGCATCGGCAGCGACGCGTGGTTGTTCCCGTAGAACCGGGTCAGCGGCACGGTCAGGTCGTAGCGCAGCCCCAGGTCGACGAGGCCGCGCAGCGGCGTCCCGGCCGGGACCTCCGGCGGCAGCCCGCGCCGCAGCACCTCGAAGATCAGCTTCTCGTTGTCCGCGCCCTCGCCGCTGCTCAGCCGCGCGATGTTCTCCAGCGCCGGGGTCTCGATCCGCTGGTAGCCGTACCGCCGGTAGACCGCGGAGATCGACTCGAGCACATGATCCCGGACAGCGACGTCAGCGGGCAGCAAGTCCCGCATTCCCCTGGCCGGGCTGTTGTCGATCTTCATGAGGCCTTCCCGTGGACGCGGTGCCCGTGCGGCACATGCACATGGTAAGGGGCCGCTCACCCGGCCGTCACAACCGTTAAAACCATCAGTCCGAACGGGCCGTGGTTTCCCGCTCTCGCTCCCCATCGAGCCCCGCCGCCGCCGCGCCCTCCCCGGCGAACCCCCGCCGCGCCAGCGCCAGCGCGCCCACCTGGAACCCGAACACCACGCACAGCGCCGCCGGGGCCAGCACGTAGCGCACTCCCGGCACCCAGCCGGCCGCCAGCCGGCTCGCGGCCACCCCGCCAAGCACCCCGAACACCGCCGCGCCCGCCGCGGGCCACGCCACCAGCCCGGCCCGCTTCGGCGCCAGGTAGCAGTGCTCGACCGAGCCGGCGTGCAGCGGGATCCGCGCGCCCGCGGGCAGGACGACCGCGGCCCGGACGGACGCGACGATCATGGCCAGCAGGAATCCTCCGCCCGCGATCAAGGACGCCATCACGCGCCCCAGGCTATCTCGTTACGCTCTGGCCATGGCCAACTCGCTGCAGACCGAACCCGTCCGTGACCTGCTCGACCGCCTGTTCCGCGCGGCAGGCGAGGATGACCTGCGCCGGCCGCGGATCGCCGAGCGGTACCCCGGCGGCCTCGGCCAGGCCACCGCAGCCGACCTGGCCGACGCCTACCAGGAGCTGTACATCCCGGTCTCGCCCGAGGGCGGCCGGCTGCTCTATGCGCTGATCCGGGCCGCCCGCCCGGCCACGGTGGTGGAGTTCGGCACGTCGTTCGGCATCTCGACCATCCACCTGGCCGCCGCCGTGCGCGACAACGGCACCGGCCGCGTCGTCAGCACCGAGCTGAGCCCCGCCAAGGCCGCCCGGGCCGCGGCCAACCTCGCCGAAGCCGGCCTGTCCGGCTGGGTCACGATCCTGCCAGGCGACGCCCGCCAGACCCTCGCCACCCTCGACGCCCCGGTGGCGTTCGTCCTGCTCGACGGCTGGAAGGACCTCTATCTTCCCGTCCTGCGCCTGCTGGAGCCCCGCCTCACGCCCGGCGCCCTGATCCTGGCCGACGACACCGTCTCCCTGGCCGACGAGATGGCCGACTACCTCGCCTACGTCCGCGACCCCGCGAACGGCTACCTCTCCATCCCCTTCCCCGAATCCGACGGCCTGGAAATAACCTGCCGCCCCTAGCAAGTGCCGCAACCGGCTACGTTGCCCCTTAGCCCCTTAGCCCCTTAGCCCCTTAGCCCCTTAGCCCCTTAGCCCCTTAGCCCTGGCCCTTAGCCCTGGCCCTTAGCCCTGCACCTCACGCCCCGGGCGCCTCACGCCACTCATCCGTCCCGCGCCAGCCCCGTCCCCCGCCGGCACGATGCCACATCGAGCCGGCTATGCGCTCGCAGAAGGATAAGCCGTAGGGTTCCCGGGTTCCGGCTGATGGTGTGGTATGGGTGTCATGGACGTGACGG